>ERZ857984.1476-NODE-1476-length-18791-cov-6.384500_pt1 | contig 18791 bp, 17 predicted proteins | sample MGYA00519914_ERZ857984 | MGnify/ENA primary metagenome ERZ857984 (study PRJEB31778, sample SAMEA3449417) | human gut metagenome | biome: human gut; feature: human-associated habitat; material: faeces | place: United Kingdom | collected 2010/2012 ... | reverse complement strand
GGATTTGAACCGGTGTTGGCGCCGTGAGAGGGCGTAGTCCTAGACCGCTAGACGATGGGGGCTTGAGTTATCCGCTGTGCGGCGTGCCGCGCAACAGATAAAAACTATACGGCAATATCCAGCCCACCGCAACTCACGGCGTGTCGCTAGGATTTCCAACGGTTTTGGGACAGGCTCTTGACCACCGACGAAATCCGATAGACTCCAAAATATCCCAACCAATCTAGTCAACAAAAGCGTTATGCGGTAACATCGAACGAGACGGCACGACGCAGATACGTTAGGCTGCATCTCCACCGACCATCATCGAGGATGGCGAAACGGCTCACGTCAATCGTGCCGCGGGTCGCATGACATGGTCGAGATTCTCACGAATGGGCCATTACCGCACTACCATCGTCAATTGAGCCACAAAGACTGTCAAAAAAACCTTATATTGCAACGATATAAGACATGCACTGACGGATTATCACGAATCCTACTGATGAATTTGCATGAATCCTATTGATGAATTATCAGACACTGTATTGATGAAATTGCAAATGAGACAATGATGATACCACGGACCATCGCGCAAGAGCTCATCCCGATGCTGTCATGGTTCCCGGTCGTCTCAGTGACAGGACCACATCAAAGCGGCAAAATCCACGCTCATCAAAAACATGCTGCCCGATTACGAATACGTCAATCTTGAAGACGAAACCACTCGCATCAGCGCCATCGATGACCCGGTCGGGTTCATTCGATCACACGGCGCGAAACTCATCATCGACGAGGCGCAACATGCTCCGGGACTGTTCTCGCAGATCCAGGTCGCGGCCGACGAACGAGGCGGCATGGGGCAATACGTGCTGTCCGGCTCGCAAAACTTCCTCATGGAGAAGCGCATTAGGCCAATCTCTGGCGGGGCGCGTGGGCATGCTTCAACTGCCGCCCCTCTCGTATGAGGAGGCGATTCAGCCGGAACCCGACCTCACCGCGGACGAATTCATGTTCCGCGGCGGCTATCCTCACCTCTATGACGCGTCAACGCCGAACGACATCTATTTCCACGACAATGGCCTGCTCAACTATCTTCTCGGGATTCATTCTGCGGAAGAGCTGCTGAACGACCCCAAGCGCGGTGATGTGTTCGAGAATCTCATCATTTCGCAAACCGTGAAGCGATACCTCAACAAGAACAAAGACGGCGAGCTGTACTTCTACCGCGATACCAACCAGAGCGAAATCGACCTCGTAGACGCTACGCAGCGCCGTAGCCCCACCCTCATAGAGATCAAATCGAGAATGACTCCGCGACCAGATTTCTTCAGGCATCTCGCCACCGTCGAGGAAGAACTGGGCATGCCGGTCGATCGCAGAATCGTCGTGTATCGAGGAACAGAAAACTTCACGGGTAAGAACGGGAGGTATGTTACGGCGGAGCGTTATTTGGGGCGGTAAATCAGCGGAGGAGTTCTGCCCGCCTGATCGGCGGAGACTCCCCCAGTCGCTTCGTGACACCCCTGCGGGGGCAGTATTGTCTACTCGTATGTCGGCTCGCCTTCGATTACGAACGACACCTCCGTTCGCTTCACGGCTCAGCCCGCCAGCGGAGGCGCAAACTCCGCAGATAGCAGACGGCGGGCGGCGTCTTGCGACAGCCGCCCGCCGGATTCCGCATGCGCACAAGCGCTGCGTTACATCACAGGTGCTCGCGCAGGCCCTTCAGTCGAGCGATGGTGAGCGGCTTGCCGACGATCTCCATCGACTCGAACAGCGGCGGGGAGACGCGACGGCCGGATATGGCCACGCGAACCGGGCCGAAGGCGAGACGCGGCTTGTACCCGCCATCCTCCACGAGTGCCTTGTTCAGGGTCTCGTGCAGGTTGTCGGTCTTCCAATCGGCCTCGTCCACGCCCTCAAGCGCGGCGACGGCGGCATCGAGCACGTCGGCGGCGGAGTCCTTGAGCTGCTTCCTGGCATCGTCCGCAGGCTCCAGGTACTCCTCGGTGGACAGCAGGGAGCCGACCATGCCGGCGACCTCGCCCAGCAGGCGCACGCGCGGCTGGATCAGCGGAGCGGAGGCGGTCAGGACGACCTTCTCGCGGTCGGTCAGCGCATCCCAATTGTCGGCCGAGACCACACCGTCGCGGTGCAGGTACGGCACGGAACGGTTGAGGAAGTCCTGCGGCTCAAGCATGCGGATGTGCTCGGCGTTGATGGAGATGGCCTTGTCGATGTCGAAGCGGGCCGGGTTGGCCTTCACGTCGCGCACGTCGAACTTGGCGATCATCTCGTCCATGGAGAACACGTCACGGTCGGGGGCGATGGACCAGCCGAGCAGAGCCAAGTAGTTGAGCAGACCCTCGCGGATGAAACCGTTGTCGCGGTGGTTGAACAGGTTGGACTCCGGGTCGCGCTTGGAGAGCTTCTTGTTGCCCTGGCCCATCACGTACGGCATGTGGCCGAACAGCGGCATCTGCTTGGCGATGCCGAGCTCCATCAGGTAGCGGTACAGCACGATCTGACGCGGGGTGGAGCTGAGCAGGTCCTCGCCGCGCAGCACGACGTTGACGTCCATCATCGCGTCGTCAACCGGGTTGGTGAGCGTGTACAGCGGATCGCCGTTCGGGCGCACGATGACATAGTCCGGCACGGAACCGGCCTTGAATTCGATGGTGCCGCGGATGAGGTCGTCGAAGGCGATGTCCTCGTCGGGCATGCGGATGCGCAGCGCGGGCTTGCGGCCCTCGGCGCGGAAGGCGGCCTTCTGCTCCTCGGTGAGGTCGCGGTCGTAACCGTCGTAGCCGAATTCGGCCGGGCGGCCGGCGGCGAGGTTGCGCTCCTTGATCTCGTCCGGAGTGGAGAAGGACTCATAGGCGTAGCCGGCTTCGAGCAGCTTTGCGGCCACATCCTTGTAGATGTCGCCGCGCTCGGACTGGCGGTACGGGCCGTGGGGGCCGCCCACGTCGATGCCCTCGTCCCAGTCGATGCCCAGCCAGCGCAGGGATTCGAGAATCTGGTTGTAGCTTTCCTCGGAGTCGCGCACGGCGTCGGTGTCTTCGATGCGGAAGATCAGCTTGCCGCCGGTGGCGCGGGCTTCGGCCCAGTTGAACAACGCCGTACGGATCATGCCGACATGCGGCGTGCCGGTCGGCGATGGGCAGAAGCGCACGCGAACATGAGCCGGAAGTTCTGGTTTGGTGTCTTTTGAATGTTCAGCTTCAGTCATACGTTCCATTGTGCCGCGCCAACGGGACGTGAGCCGGTTCACTCACTCTTGGTCAATCGGTCTCACGGTCGCGCCGCCGATGGCAGAAAGAACGGCTGCTGGTATGGCGGTTGAAGCGCCGGCTTTGATGGCGGCTTCGACGGCGGCTTCGACGGCGTTGCGCATGAAGGTTGCTGCGTCGTCCTGCCGATGGGTGACTGTCAGATTCCATGTACGGCGATGTATCGTCAATCCGGCAAGTGCGCCTCGGTCAGGATATTTCGGCGCGCTCAGGCGGCGAGACCGGCGAACAGCGTCGCCCAATCCTGCGACTCGTCCTCGCGGGTCTCGCGCTGGTCCATGACCTTGTTCTGATTGTTGTTCATGATCGTCCCCTTGTATTACTGCTTATACAGCTCCAATTGCTTGTTTCGATTCCATCACCGCAACCGAAATTATCGTTGATACTCATATATCGCAACCACTGGCAAAACGCAAATCGTGTTAGCGCGCACAGCGAGTCGTCACACAATCCCTACACTCATGTATGTAAACGGTCACACGCGGCACCCCCGTTGCCTTGTTTACACCCCTTTCGTTCCGCCGCTCGCTCCTGCCAGTCAATGCGGTGCACCAACTCCTTCCATGCTGGTTCGCCTCGCAAGCCCGCCCCTCCTACTTGTCAGCGCGCTGGATCCTTCCAACCATTCCCGCCCGAGACACACCGTTCCTGCTGATTGCGCATTGCCCACCTACCCCGTGTTCGCACATGCCGCGCTCATTCACACCGCTACCTTCACCCGGCTTCTTTGGACTGCCCCATATCTTTGCTGCGCCGCAAGACCCACATACGTGCCTACACTCCCGCCACTCCACGAGTTGCGTCCTTAAGTGCGCGCCGAAACGACAAGTGCGCGAACATAAGGACGCAAATGCCCCTGTTTGCGTCCCTATGTGCGCACGGTCGTCGTTTCGGCGCGCACTTAAGAACGCAAAACGAGCGGATTCGTGCTCGTACACTGGAGATTCCACGCTCGACGAGCTTCATATCATCGAATGGCATCCCCACCGCCATTCACTCATCATCGACAGTGCACTCGCAATATGTCGCAGCCAAGCCACAACATAATCAAGCGCCACCACAAGAAAAGAGTCCGCAACGCCACTTTCTCGGTTTCAAGGGGTTGATCGCAGCCCTCGCAGACATCTATCTGCATTTCAAGGGGTTGCTTTTCGTCAATCCTCCCTATATTGATGGCGATATTCCGCCCCTCATACTTCGTATACTGGCAGACAGCAACCCCTCGAAACGTAGATAGATGTTTGGGCGAGACGAAATCACCCCCTCGAAACGCAGATGCCGCTTTCGCACCGAAGGATGAAGTTCCTGTTATCCGACCAAGTCGCGCGAAGCCCAAACACGTGCGAATATGAAGGAACAACCCATGAAACCGTTGCAACGCCACGACAATCTGGCTGGCACATCACATCCAGCCGGCCAAATCGGCGATGGTCAGCCCGCGATAGTCAACGATTGCCTCATCGCACAGCCCACTGTCGCTCATATCCACACGCGCATGACCGGTGACCGCGACCACCGTCGCGCCCGACGCCCGAGCCGCCGTCAACCCGGGCTTGGAATCCTCGAAAACCAGACACTGACCGGCACCCGACGCATCGGCCGGCAGCCCGACCATCGACGCCGCACGCCAATACGGCGCCGGATCGGGCTTCGGCGTCACATCGTCGTTGCCGCACACATAGCCGACGAACGCGCCCTTAGGCGCCTGCACCATCACATTCTCGACGATCTCGCGCGGGGAGCCGGTCACCAGCACGGCCGGAACGCGCGCCGCCGCCAGACCGGACAGCACATCGCGAACGCCCTCAATCCACGGCAGACGCTCCTTTTCCATGCGCAGCACCTCATCGGACAGGTGCCGCACGATTGCATCGCCATCCCAATCGACCCCCGCACCGCGCAGCAGACGCACGGTCTCGGGGAAGGCCGCCCCCTGCAGCGCATCGGCGAGCGCGTCGCTCCATTCCCCGCCGCAGGAGCGCACCAAGGTCTCCTGAGAGCGCACCCAATACGGATCGGAATCGATCAGTGTCCCGTCCAAGTCGAAGAACACGGCCTTCATCATCGGCATCCTCCTTGATCTCACAAGCCATTTCACGAGCCACTAGCATCGTAGCCCATGAACCCGGCGGGGAAACGGTCCGCCCCGAGAACAGCAGAAAACAGCAATGCCCCGGCAATCCGGCAAACACATGTCCACCGGCGGGAGACATGCCATGGCGGCCCGATGCCGCGCCGTCACACCGACTCCTGCGCGAAGCCGCCCGTCGAGACATACCACGATCCCCCGCATACCGCTATACTGGAGAACGTTCGCGCGGTTGGTGGCAGCAGCCGTGCCAGACATCAGAGAAGTAAACGCATTGCAAGGCGATATGTGTCGCGCTGCGATGCGACGGGTCTGATTCATGTCGCGCGGGCTCCTCACCTTCCCGCCCGGCGTGTGTCAGCCGGCAGGCGCACGACGTGCGCAGAAGGCAAGGAGACAGAAGATGAAGACAGTCAAGGGCTTCAGCAAGATCGTGGCGATGGTTGGGGCCGTCGCGCTCGGCCTGACGCTCAGCGCCTGCGGAAACACCAATTCCGCGAGCAACACCGATTCCAAGAACTCCGGCTCCACGCCGACCGTGTCGTTCATGCTCGACTGGACGCCGAACACGAACCACATCGGTCTGTACGTGGCTCAGAAACTCGGCTATTACAAGGATGCCGACGTCAACGTGAAGATCCTGCCGACCGCCCAGGCCGGAGCTGAAACCAGCGTCGAGAACGGCGTGGCCAACGTGGGCTTCACCACGCTGAGCAACGTCGCCGCGTTCAACTCGCAGGGCGCTGACCTGAAGTTCGTGTTCGACCTGACGCAGAAGCCGGTCGCCCGTTGGTGCGCGCTGGCGTCCCGCACCGACATCAAGACGCCCAAGGACCTTTCCGGCAAGACCTTCGTCAGCTTCGGCTCCGCCGAGCAGACCGCGGTCGTCCGCCAGATGATCAAGTACGCTGGCGGCACCGGCGACATCAAGACCGCGACGGCCGGCACCAACACCTTCGAGACGCTGACCAGCGGCAAGGGTGATTTCGGCGGCTTCTACGTGACCTGGGAAGGCGTGGAAAGCGAGCTGAACGGCCCGAAGCTCAACTGCTTCGTCGCCTCCGACTGGGGCGTGCCCGGCAACCCCGACCAGCTGGGATTCGCCGTCAAGGGCTCCTGGCTCAAGGACTCCGCCAACGCGGATGCGCTGAAGAAGTTCATCGCCGCCACCAAGAAGGGCTACGACTACGCGCTCGCCAACCCGGACAAGGCCGCCGACATCCTGGTCGAACAGGCCAAGGAGGCGCAGCTCGACTCCAAGCTGACCCGCACCTCGATGGAGGAGATCGCCAAGAACAACTACTGGACGACCGACGATCCGAAGTCGCTGCCCGGCACCACGAACTTCGATGACGCGCAGCCGTACCTGGAGTTCCAGTACAAGGCCGGCACCTACAAGGACCAGGACGGCAACGATCCCGCGTCCGCGCCGCAGGCCAAGGACCTCGCGACCAACGAGTACGTGGGCTGAGCCGGCTGCAGCCAGTCCGGCCGCAGCCAATCTAGCTACAGTTCCGCGAATCCGCGAGCACAGGTTCGTCACAGCCGGCCGGGCCAACCTCCACTCCCCTTCGGTCCGTCACGAGACGGGACGGAGGGGAGTTTTCCGACTCTCGTAACGATTCCGGGGCTCTTCTCCCTCCTACCCGGCCCATCTCCCTCCGTCAGCCCGTCAACCCGTCAGCCCCCATCAATCCCATCCCTAAGGTTTCACATTGTCCGAAGATCACGCCATGCGCACACTGAAATCCCTGTTCGCACGCGTCGCGCCGCCGGCGGTCACGGTCGGCGGGCTGCTCATCGTATGGGAGATCGCCGTGGATGCGGGCCACATCTCCCAACGCGTGCTCGCCTCCCCCAGCCAGATCGCCGCATCGATCGTCAAGACTTGGCCCGACCTGTGGGAGGCGACCGCCATCACCACATACGAGGCAATCACCGGCTTTCTCATCGCAGCGGTGGCCGGGGTGCTCATCGGCATCGGCCTGTACGTGTCCAAAACCCTGTATCGCGGTATCTATCCGCTGCTCGCCGCCGCGCAGACCATCCCGCTCATCACCATCGCCCCGCTGTTCATGATCTGGTTCGGGTTCGAGCCACTCGGCAAAATCGTGATCGTCGCCGTATTCGGCGTGTTCCCCGTCGCCGTGCAGACGTGCCGCGGCATGCTCGCCGTACCGCAGTTCTACGAGGACGTGGCGCTCACCTGCGGCGCCACCCGCGCATGGGCGCTGTGGCATGTGAAGCTGCGCGTCGCCGCCCGCCAGGTGTTCGGCGGCTTGCGCATCAGCGCCGCCTATGTGTTCGGCACCGCGGTGACGGCGGAATATCTGGGCGCGATGAACGGCCTGGGCATCTGGCTGCAGGCCGCTTTCAACTCGTTCCGCACCCCGCTGATCTTCTCCGCAACGATCATGGTGGTCGCACTGACCGCACTGCTGCTGACCATCATCAGTCTCGCGGAACGCCTGCTCCTCGGCCCGGACGACACCATCGCATTCAACGACGACGGCGAATAGAGCCGGCGCCGCACCACAGCAGCCATATACGGCCGCGCCGGCGTACGGCGGCAACAGTCCTTACGCCGGCCCCTCTCAGTTCGGCACAGGCGAGCCACCGCTGGACAAACCCTACTACGGGTGCTCGTTCGGCAAGGCGTTCCTCAGGTTCTGGAAGAAGTACGCCACATTCAGCGGCCGCGCCGCAAGCAGGTCGGCATGATTCCGAGCAGTCAGCGGTGAATCGCATATATTTCAGGTCTCCGCCCCGTCCCATCAGACGTCAGGCGGCAGCCGTCACAGCTCCACGGGTGGCTTGGACGGATCGTCGCTCACGTGCGCGAACTTGGCGGCGAGCGCCTCCTTGTTGCGGCGCTCGTCCTCCTCTTTCGCGAGCCGCTTCGCCTCGGCGGCATCCCACAGCACGTCGTCATGGTGACGTTTCCACTCACTCGCCGCGACCATAGTAAACAATTTCACCGTTTCGGCTAGGGCGGCCTCGTCGTCGTTAGTCAGCGATCGGGCGGTCATCAGCGACGACAGCTGCTCGGCCTTGAAGCACAGCCGCGGCACCGACAGGCGCTCGCACAGTTCGTTGACATAGAACATCACCGGCACCGCGCACGACGGCTTGCGCAGATCGATCAGGCGCAGCAACCCGTCGGCCGCCACCGTCGCCGTGGCGAATCGCTGCGCGATGGCTTCGACATCGGCACTGGGCGCAGCATTCGCAGGCGCGGCGGCACCGGCGGCACCATCGCCCACGCCGATGGCCTGTTCGATTGCCTCCAACGCTTCGGCGATGGCGTGCACGGTGTCATCATCCCAATCGACGCCCAACTGGCCGGCGCCTCTCATGATCAGCCTCGTGTCGCCGGTTTCGGAGTAGTCGCCCATCTCGTCGTAAGCGTCATTCGCGGCGAGCAACGCATCGACGATTCGCTGCGGACGACCGGGAATCTCGTCCGCACCCTCATACACGAACTCCGCATCGGGGACCGTCACGTCGTCGCCGGTCATGACCCGTGCGGCCATGCGGGTCATCCGCACCTGCAGGTTCTCACCGTATTTCGTGTCATTGTCCATCTGCTTGGCGTCGGTCAGCGGCCACAGTTCGATCAGTCCGGCGCCGACGGCCGCCGCATCGCGTACCGCGGGATTCATCGACACATGGGCGATCGCCGTCGCGTCAAGTTGGAATGCCATATCGCTCCTTCGCTTTCATTGTCCGCCGACGCGCGGAACCTTCCGCCGTGCCGGGTGCCAGGTGCCGGCACCGCGGGCCACCGCGTCACAGCACCGCCGGCCACTCGCCGTCTGCCGTTACGCGGCGTCGTCACAAGTGACCGCTACGCGGCCGCCGTCAGTCCCGGCCCGCGCCGCATGCGCACCTTTTCGCGGGCGAGCCCGCAGCCGTCCTCTCTGTGTATTGTACGGCCGGCGCACGCCGCACTCACTCGACTTGCGCCGCAGGGTCGGCATATGTGATGGACATCACCTTGCCCGTATCGCTGTCGTAGGTGATCGAGGTGATCGACGCGAGCGCGGTCTTGCGTAGGAACATCCAATGCTCGGGGTGGCCGGTCTCCAGCAGGTGCCGGTAGCTCCAGATCGGCGACTCGTGGCTGACGACGATGATCTGCCGTCCGGCATACTCGCGGATCTTCTCGTTCGCGAACGCGCCCACGCGTTCGGCGATGTGCCGGTACGACTCGCCCCAGCTCGGCTTCCACAGGTTGAGCACGAGCTTCCAGTTGCCGTCGCGCCACAGCGCGCCCTTGCCATGTCCGATGCGCTTGCCGCGGAACTCGTTGCCCGCTTCGATCACACGCGGGTCGGTGATGAGTTCCAGCGGCTCCTCCCCACGCCCGGCGCGTACCGGGTTGAGCGCGTCGAGAATGGCGCCGGCGGTTTCGCGGGTGCGTTCCAGCGGGGACGAATACACCGCGGCGACCGCGTTGAGCTTGGGGTCGGCTGCGATGTATGCGCCCGTCGCCTGCGCCATGCGCATGCCGCGGTCGGACAGGTGGAATCCGGGCAGCCGCTCGTACAACAGATGGTCGGGATTGTATACCTTGCCATGGCGGACGAAATGTATGGTGGTTGTCGGCATATGCGGCCTTCCTGCGGGACTCGTGATGTCTGTCTTTCATTGTCCCACATTCACCGGCCGGCCGGCGATGCCGCGTCCGCGGCGGCGTTTGCCCGACGAACATCGCCCCGCCCCGGCACAGCTCAGCCCCACCCGATATCGTCCCGGCACCACCCGACTCCGGCTCGTCATCCCATCTGATACACCGATATATCACCGTCGTTTATGAACGTTATGAAAATTGATGCGTTCGTGATATCAACACCGCGTGTCGCGCCCCGACGCGCGATTAAAGTTGCCGTGACGCAAACATGCAAAGCATCCTTTGCGCGACCAACAGGACAACACATCAATACGATGAGGGCTCCGCCGGCAACGCCACGCCGACGGGGGACATCCAATCGGGAGCGGAAAGGAGATGCTGTCATGTCCAATAACGCCAATGTCGCGGCTGCAATCAAGGAAGTCGCCCATAAGGTATTCGGCGGATACGCGGAACTGCTGCGTATGCCGCACACCGCAAGGTTCTCCATCGGCTCGGTGATCGCCTGCATGCCGTTCCCCATGGTCGGCATGACCATCACCATCTCCGTACAGCATTACTACGGCAACTACTCGCTGGCCGGCGTGCTCACCGCCATCCAGGCGATCGCGCTGGCGGTCTCCAGCCCGCTGCTCGGCAAGCTGGTCGACAAGTTCGGCCAGCGGCAGGTGTCGATTCCGACGATCCTGGTCTGGATCGTCGCCGCCATCGCCCTGACCACCAGCATCACCAACCGCGCCCCGGTATGGGTGCTGTACTGCCTGACGCCGTTCCTCGCCGCGATTCCGCCGTGGGGCGCGATGAGCCGCGCCCGCTGGACGACCATGCTCAAGGGAGACCGGGAGCGCACCGACCGCGCACTCTCGCTGTCCGGTGTGTTTGATGAATGCATGTGGATCATCGGCAATCCGCTGGCTTCTACGCTGGCGGTGATTTCTGGCCTGCTGGCGTTCTCGTTCACCGGCGTGTGCGTCGTCATCGGCGCGCTGATGTTCCTGACCGAGCTGACGACCGAGCCGAAATCACAGACCCAGCTGGCCCGAGAGGCCGGTCTGACCCGCGAGGAGTACCGCAAGCGTGAGGCCGCCAAGGCGCAGAGGATGCGCGAGAGGGACGCCGCCGACCGCGCCCGCCGAGAGGCCGAGGCCCGCGGCGACGATGAGCAGGCCGTGCAGGCCGCCGTCGACCGAGCCATCGCCGATTCCCGCGCCGGCAAGAAGGAGTCGATCTGGGGGCCGGGCCTGATCGCCGTGTGCGTGACCTGGTTCAGTCTTGGCGCGTTCCAGTCGGCGTCAAACATCTCGATCATCGCGTTCGCCACCGAAGCGAACATGAAGCAATACACCGGTTTCGTGTTCGCATGCTTCTCGTTCAGCTCGCTATGCGGCGCACTGGTGTACGGCGCGAAGAACTGGACCATCCCGCTGTGGAAGCGCTTCTACTTCTGCCTCATCGTGGTGAATCTCGGCGTGGGCACGTTCATGTTCGCCAAGCATCTGTGGGTGATCATGATCATCTACCTGCTGATCGGCGTCTGCCAGGCACCCACGTGGATCAACGGCAATCAGCTGATGCTGCATCTGGTGCCTCCCACGCGATTCACCGAAGGCGTGGCGTGGATGGGCGCGATGAACTCGATCGGCTCGTCAGCCGGCTCAGCCATCGCGGGTGTCTTCATCGATCACATGGGATCGCATGGAGGCTTCCTGATGGCGACCGTGCTGGCGATCACCTCGCTTGCCATCGCCTTCGTCGGCTTCCGGCAGATCAAATCCAGCACCGAAACCCCGACTCTGACCGAAGTCAGCGTGTGATACGCCGGGTGCCGCTCTCAAAACTCGCGGATACAAGGCATTTTTGAAGGAAAACACACTCTATCTGCGAGTTTTGAGAGCGCATACCGCGCTACTTCGGCCAGCCCTCCGGCGTATGCGCGAGCGACCACAGGCCAAGCCGATGCGAGAAGCTGTTCTCCCACTTCGCTTCGAGCTCTTCCTGACTCAAACGGTTCTCGGACTTCCTCAAACGGTTCATCGCATTGGTATGCGTATCGTCAAGCAGCCACTTGCGGATCACGAAGTTCCAGATCATCACCACTACCGTGGCTACCAGCTTGCCGACATTCGTCCACAGCACGTACCGCGTGTGCATGGAATACATGGAATCATGCGGCATCCACGACGTGCTGGTCCACACGATCGCCTCGTTCATGAACCAGCCGATAAGCGCCGCCACGAAGAAAATCGTGATCTCCATCCAGCGCGCCATGTCCGGCCGGTGCTTGAACACGAATTTCATGCTCGCCAGATAATTGAATATCAGCGAGACGAAGAACGAGATTGACGTGGCCAGCACGTTATGCATATGCGTCATCAGCAGAATGTTCATCAGACCCCAGTCGATGATGAACGCGACCACACCGACAATACCGAACTTCATCAGCTGTTCAATCAATTTCCTCACATTGATTGTCTAATACATATCGCTGACTTCACACCGCGGTTTTCCTGAACCGCCACTGATTTCACACATGGCCGCACAGCCCGCGCCCGCCGCGGAACCGATTAGGATAGGGAACGAACCCAATCAAGGAGGAATCATGCCCGTTATCCACACTCACGTATCCGTCAAGACCACTCCCGAGCAGCGCGAGGCGCTGAAGGCCGCCTACGGCAAGGCGATCACGGCCGTCCCCGGCAAGTCCGAGGGCTGGCTGATGTGCCCATTCGAGGATGATATGCCGATCTACTTCGGCGGCAGCGACGATGCCCCGGCCGCATACGTCGAGGTCAATGTGTTCGGCCGTTCCGTGCCCGGTTCTGCGTGGGAGAAGCTGACCAAGTCGATCATGGCCGCGCTCAACAGCGAGCTCGGCATCCCCGAGGACCGCACCTACATCCGCTACACCGCCACCACCGACTGGGGCTGGAACGGCGGTAACTTCTGAGCTCAGGTGTGATGGTATCCGCCGCTATATTGTCGCGCATGGCGTCACTGTGCGCGACCACCGTCACGCTGCGAGCCCTCACACAGTGACGTAAATCGCAAAACCCTTATTTTGCAAGGGTTGCGGGGGTGCGTCACGGAGTGTGAGGACGCACACAGTGACGTAACCCTCACACAGTGACGCCTTTTCTGCGGCACACAGGTTGCCGATATATAAATGAAAGAGCCCCTTGCGGCCAGTCGGCCCGTATGATCGGCCGACAATCCGAAAGGGGTTGTGATGATGCAGTCACGGTGTGCGGTCAGCGCGAGTGCGGCATGATTCCGCATGCCACGCCGCCGCACACTCTCACAGCACGCGTACCCCGGCACCCCGGCGGCACGCCTCTGCCGCAATCAGACGATCTTGGGCATCGGGGTGGTCAGGGACGTGGTGAGGTTCACGTGAACCAGCCCGGCGCCTGCGTGCACTTCGACCTTCTTCAGGGTGACCGTACGCTCGTCTTCCGGAGCGCGGTCGTTGTCGGTCATCGTGGCCGGGGACTTGACGGCGACCAGCGCCAGATCGTCCAGCGACATGCCGGCGGCCTTGCACAGATCATCCGCAGCACCCAGGGAATCCAGGAAACCGTCCTTGAGCAGCACACGGCTGGCCGGCACGCCGTAGGCGTTCTCGGCCACCCACTTCACGTTCTCCAGCAGGGCCATGCCTTTGTGGCTGTCATGCTTGGACGGCATCGACGTGTTGGACAGCACATCGACGAATGCGTCGATCTGGTCGCTCAGACCCTCGCCGCCGTCGCGATACAGGTTGCCGATGATGGGGTCGCGCAGCTCCAGACGGGCCGCGGTCTCGCGCAGTTCGGGAATCTGATCGTCCTCGCCGTCCCACAGGTTCACCAGCGGGAACGCCGGAATGTCGAGCTTCTCCAAGCGGTCCACGTGGAACGGGTAGCGCCACGCCAGCTCCGGGTCATCACGCCACGTCGAGGCGCGGGTCACGACGACCGCCGCGGACGGCCACTGCGCGCCATACTCGCGGCAGGCGATGTCGAGCCACTTCTGCGCTCCGGCGTCGGTGCCGTAACCGGCCTCGACGATGACCACATCGTGCAGGGCGCACGCCATCTCCACGGAGACCAGCGTCGGGATGCCGATCGACACGTTGGCGAACGGGCCGCCATGCACATACACCGGCGAGCCGTTCACCGTCTCGGTGAGCGCCGGCTTGACCGCATCGGCGAGCATATCGGTGATGCGCCACAGGTCGATGAAGTCGCCGAACTTGACTGGTTCGCCGTCCTTCGTGCCGGCGATCATCGCGGCCACGCGCTCGCCGATCTCATCCATCGAACGGGACAGCACGACGATCTGCATCAGCTCGGACGTCGGGGTGAGCACGACCTTCTCGGCGACGTTGTTCTTGCCCGCGTCCACGGTGATGGAACGCAGCGAGCGGGACGGCACTTCGGAGACGCGCGGCACGAGGATCGTGTCGATACGTCCCTCGTCCACAGCCTTCTCGGCGAAGGAGACGAGCAGGTTCTGCGCGGCGGCGATGGCGGCCATCTCACCGCACAGGCCCCAGTCGATGAGCTCGGGGTGGGTCAGCGAAGCCTTGCCGCCGCCCGAGGCACCGCCTTTGGAGCCGGCGGCGGTGATGCCCATGCTCGGCTGGCGCAGCACGGCGGTCGCGTCGATGCCGCGAGCCCGCAGCGCATCGATCAGCGCGATCGTCGTCGTGGTCTTGCCCTCGCCGCGCGACGCCTTGAGCGGCGTATCGGCGGTGACGAGCACGACCTTGCCATGCTTGCGCGGCGCGTCGGGATTGTCGTGCAGGTACTTCATAAACCCGAAGGCGTCGATCTTCTTGACCAGCCCGTACTGGCTGGTGAACTCCTCGATAGTAGTCATCAGTAGGTGAACCTTTCTGTAGATGTATGACGCTTGCTTACCGTCGAAGCGGCCGGCGGCCGAAAACGCTTGGCCGGGAGCCTCTCAGCGCATCAGTTGTCGGAGCGGTTGAAGCCGTTCTTCATCTTCATGCTCACGGTGTAGAGCACGGTGTCGAGCAGCTGGTCGGTCTCGGTCTTGAGCTGGTCGGCCATGGTCTGGTTGGCGGCGGCGAGGATGTCGCGCACCTCGTCGTTACGGGTCGCGTCGATGATGTCCTCGGGATCCATCGGTTCGACGTCGCCGTCCGCGTTCGCCGCCTCCAACTCCGCGTCGGCCAAGGCGGCCGCGGCCTGGTCGGTGCCGGGCGGGACTCCGTCGAGGACCAGCCCCGGCGGGTCCAGCCCCAGCTGCAGGACGCCGTGCGCCCGCCAGGTGAGTGCCAGCGGGCGGCGGAGCCGGTACCGCGGGGGTTCAGCAGATGCCATGGCGGCAAGCCAACCCCCGCGGCAGTTCCTGCGGGAAGCGGAGGCCGAGCACCGGCAACACCGCCGGTCGGATCGGCAACACCCCGGACATGGCGAGAGCGCCGGGCCCTAAGGGGCACCGGCGCTCTCGGCGAAGACGTGGGGTTCAGGCCTGCTTCGGGAGGAACCGCGTCAGGTTGGTTCCACACACGGGGCACTTCGCCTTGGCGATCCGGGTGCCCTTCTCGTTGACCGTGACATCGCCGGTCGCTTCCCGGTGGTCCTTGCACTTCACACAGTAGAACGACCCGCTGTAGCTGTCCTTGGCCACTGTTTCTCCTCGGTGGTAGTCGGTCCCCTGACCGGGGAAACGGCGGGGATGCTTGCCGCGTCAGTTTACACACGGCTCAACCGAATGACATCGATCGAAAAACCGGGGTCCTGGTGACGGTCGCGAGGCCCCACCGGTCCGATGCCGCTTGCCTTCCCCTGCGAGCAGCCCGGGCCCGGAAGGGCCTCACTGAGGCAGAAACTAGTGCCCCCGCAGGTTGCGGTCAACCCGACATCCCGAGGTGGCCGCAAACCGTCCCGATAGGCTGGCCGATATGGAGTCCGGACGGGTCGAAATCAAGGACGCCGGGCCGGTCGAGGTGCGGCGTAGCGCTCGCCGCCGGCGCACCCTGACGGTGTTTCGGGAGCAGGGCCAATTGGTCGCCGTCGTGCCGGCCGGACTGAGCCGGCGGCAGGCCGAGGAACTGGTTCCCGCGCTTGTCACACGTTTCCTGGCCAAGGAGGCACGTCGGGTGGTGCCGGCCGGTGATCCGGACCTGCACGCCCGCGCCGAGGAGCTGGGACGGCGTTACCTGGTGCCCAGGTTGCCGGGCGGGCTGCCCGAGTTCGAGGTCCGCTGGGTGTCCAACCAGACCCGGCGCTGGGGATCCTGCACCCCTTCGGCGGGCCGGATCCGGATCTCGGACCGGTTGCGCGGCGTACCGCGCTGGGTGGGGGACTACGTTCTGCTCCACGAACTGACCCACCTGGTCGAGCCGACCCATTCGGCGCGGTTCTGGGAACTGTTGTCGGCCTACCCCGACGCCGAGCGGGCGCGGGGCTTCCTCGACGGGCTTGAGTTCGCCGAACAGAGCCGCTGAGTCAGCGCTCCTCGGAGCCGCCTTCCTCCTCCAGCAGGCGGGCCAGTTCGGCGTCCAGATCGTCGGGTGCGTGTTCCCGGTGGCCGTGTTCGGCATAGCCGAGCGGGTCGTCCAGATCGGCGGCCGAGGGGACCAGGTCGGGGTGCGCCCAGGAATCGTCGCGGGCACCGGCACCCCGGGTGACGCGGGTGGCGGCCCACAGGTTGGCGGCGTCCCGGGTGCGGCGGGGCCGCAACTCCAGGCCGACCAGCGCCTTCAACGCCGCTTCCGCGGGACCCCCCGCTGCCCGGCGGCGGCGCAGCATCTCGGTGAGTTGCGCGGCGGCGGGCATCCGCTCCCGGGTGGCCTGGTCGACCACGTCATCCACCCAGCCCTCGACCAGCGCCAGCAGCGTCTCCAGCCGGCCCAGGACGGCGCGCTGCTCCTCGCTGACCTGCGGGACGAACAGCGACCCGGCCACCGCCTGCCCGGCCTGTTCGACCTCCTCGGCGGTCATCGCGCTCCCGAGCTGGGACTCGATCGCCTGCTCCAGCGCGTCGGGGTCGATGGTGATCCCGCGGGCATAGTGCTCGACCAGGGCCAGCATCTGCGGCCCGAGCCAGCCGACGGCGGCGAACAGCCGCTGCCGGGCGGTCTCGCGCAGCGCGAGGAAGAGCAGCAGGTCGGACTGCCCGACCTCCAGGCCCTCGCCGAAGCTGGCGACGTTGGTCGGCAGCAGCGCGACCACCGGACGCGCGGTCAGCGGCAAGCCGATGTCTCCGGCGCTGAACGCCTCCACGGCCAGCTGGCCCAGCGACTGGCCGACCTGCGCGGCGAACATGCCCGAGGCAGCGGTCCGGATCATCGGCTGCATGACTGAGGCGGCCGGGTCGTTGCCGCCCTGGCCCTCCAGCAGGCTGCCCAGCGTCCGGCCGAGCTGGGTCACCACCGGACGGATCAGCTGCCGCCAGGTGTCGAAGGTGTTCTCCACCCATTCAGCGCGGCTCCAGGCGGCCGGACGCGGGCTGATCGGCGGGAAGGTGATCTGGTCATTCAGCCACAGGTCTGCCAGTTCGGCGGCAGCCCGGATCGCGGTCGCCTGGTCGGCGGACGGGGTCGGGTCGGGCCCGGCGGCCGCAGTGATCTTGCGCGCGATGTCCTTGGTGAACTGCCAGTTCATCCCCGACTCGGCCTCGGTCGGGCCGAATCCGGCGAGCTGGCTGGTGAACGCGGCCATCATCGACTGCATCCGGCCCATCAGTTCCTGCAGGTCGAGCCGGCCGTCGGGGCCGGGGGTGATCCCGAACTGCGACAGGAACCGCAGCAGGGCTTCCTCTTGCGGTCGGTCGGGCTCGTCGCCCGTGCCGAAGCCGTCCTTGCCGCCCTCGTCGTTCATGCCGCTCCTTCGCCCGGTCCCCCCATTGTCGCTCACCGTCCAAAGGGTTTTCTTATCCGGGGACGGTATCGTTCGGTGGGTATCCGCGCTGGGGGGCGTGACAAGTGGAGGGATGTAGGTGACCAAGCAGACGTGGACGGCCGCCGTCGCCGCGCTGCTGTTCGTTGCGCTCGCAGCCCTGATCGCGATGGTGCCAGTGCCCTTCGTGACGTGGAGCCCGGGCTCCACCTACAACCTGCTGGGCGACGTCGAAGGGGTCGACGGCGTCATCCCCGCGATCGAGGTCGAGGGCATCGCGACCCACCCGACCGAGGGTGAGGTGCGGATGGCGACGGTGGCGGTGACCCGTCCGGATTCGGCCCTCACCCTGCCCGAGGCACTGTTCTCCTACTGGCTGCCCTCCCGTGAGGTGATGCCGAAGGATTCGGTCTACCCGCCGGGCATCGACGCCACCGAGATCCAGGACGAGAGCGTCCGGCTGATGGACGACTCCCAGGGCACCGCCGTCGTCGCGGCCCTGCGGGTCGCCGGGGTGCCGGTCCTCGAGCTCCCGATGGTGACCTGGGTGTCGGCCGCCGGCCCCGCCCACGAGAAGCTGCGGCCCGGCGACCTGATCATGGCGGTGGACAACATCCCGGTGAAGCGGGTCGACGACGTGAAGCGGGCGATCGCCAAGCAGGGCGTCGGCAAGGTGGTGAAGTTCGATCTGGAGCGGGACGGCACCCCGACCAGCGTCACCGTGACCACCCGGCCCTCCAGCACCGACGCCGAGGCCCCGGTGGTCGGCATCGGGCTGGATGTCGGACACAAGTACTCCCCGACGATCACCTTCGGTATCGACCCGGCGATCGGCGGACCGAGCGCCGGCCTGCCGTTCGCCCTTGCGATCTCGGAACTGCTGACCCGCGAGACGGTGCTGGGCGGACGGATCGTCGCCGCGACCGGTGAGATCGACTCCAAGG
>ERZ857984.1469-NODE-1469-length-18853-cov-6.029950_pt1 | contig 18853 bp, 17 predicted proteins | sample MGYA00519914_ERZ857984 | MGnify/ENA primary metagenome ERZ857984 (study PRJEB31778, sample SAMEA3449417) | human gut metagenome | biome: human gut; feature: human-associated habitat; material: faeces | place: United Kingdom | collected 2010/2012 ... | reverse complement strand
TCGCTTAAGCTCTTTTGTACCACACGTCTAACGTGTGGTTTTGCACGTCAAAAAACGGCGGGCCTGAAAGGCCCGCCGCGCTTTTTCAAAAGAACCGCGCTCACTCCTGGGGCGCGCTGTCGCCCTCCGGGGCAGAGCTTCCGCCCTCGCCTGCTTCACCGCTGTTCCCGTCGTCCTGGGGTTCCTGGGCGCCGTCGGGCTGTGTATCCGAATTGCCGCCCGCGTTGCCCGCAATAATGCTGGCGGGGTCGGTGTAGTCGTAATCCAGATCGTATTCGGGCTGGCTGACCGCGGCGCTGGTATCCGCCTTCATCTCGCTGGCCTCCAGCGCCCGCAGGTACCACTCCTTGCCCACCTTTTCAAACACATAATCCATGTATTTGGTGGGCGTGGTGGACGAGCTCATGCTGTAATCGCCCGTCAGTGCGGGGGTGGGGATGTAGCCCACGGTCACCCGCAGCTTGCCGTCCTTTTTCTGCAGCTTTGCCACCTGGGGGGTATACTGCCCCATCTGCCCGGTCACCGGCACCAGATAGCCCTGCTTTTCCTCGTCGTAGAAAAAGTTCATCTCCGCCTCAAAGCTGCCGTGGGTGATCCGGCGGCTCTCGTCCTTGCCGGTGGGGTCCAAAAGCGAATTGTAATCCGGCCCCAGCAGGGCGGTCAGGGCGGCGTCCACCTCCACCGCGGGCAGAATGGCGCTGCCGGTGTCCGGGTCGCGCTCATAGGTGTCCAGGCCGCCGGGGGTGCGCTGGGCGTTAAACACCACCGTCCAGATGGCATACTCCTTGAGCTGGGTGGGGTCGGCCTGCGAAAGATCCGCAAAGGGCAGCGGGTCCATCATCACCAGCGCCTGCAGCTTTTGCTCGTAGGCCAGTTTTTTGTCGGTGTCGTCGAACAGCGCGGCCACGCCGTGCACGCAGGCGGCCACCACGTTGATCACCCCGATCAGGATCAGCAGGCAAAGCACCAGCCCCAACGCCTGGCGGACCCGCCGGCGCCGGTTGCGCTCGTGCTCCTGTTGTGAAGTGCTGTTTGCCATAGAAAGCTCCCTCCCCCGCGGTCAGCGGATCTGCCCGCTGCCCCGGATGATGTATTTGTAACTCACAAGCTGCTCCAGGCCCATGGGGCCCCGGGCGTGCAGCTTCTGGGTCGAGATGCCCATCTCGCAGCCCAGGCCGAACTCGCCCCCGTCGGTAAAGCGGGTCGAGGCGTTCACATACACCGCGGCCGAGTCCACCGCGGCGGCAAAGGCGGTGGCCGCCGCCTCGTCCCCGGTCACGATGGCCTCGCTGTGGCCGGTGGAATGGGCGGCGATGTGGGCCGCGGCGGCCTCCAGGCTGTCCACCACCTCCACCGCCAGGATGTAATCCAAAAATTCGGTGTCAAAGTCCGCCGGGCCCGCCGGGCGGCCCTCAATCAGCGCCGCCGCCCCCCGGCCCAGGCGCAGCTCCACCGGGGGCAGGCCCTGGGCCGCGCGCCCTTCGGTGAGGCGCTGGCGCACCCGGGGCAAAAACTCCGCGGCCACAGCTTTATGCACCAGGCACACCTCGGCGGCGTTGCACACCGAGGGGCGGCTGGTCTTGGCGTTTTCCAGAATGCGCAGCGCCATGGAAAGGTCGGCGCCCTTGTCCACATAGATGTGGCAGATGCCGGTGCCGGTCTGGATCACCGGCACGCAGGCGTTCTCCACGCAGGCGCGGATCAGCCCCGCGCCGCCCCGCGGGATCAGCAGGTCCACCAGGCCCGAGGCCCGCATCAGCTCATTGGCCGAGGCGCGGCTGGTATCCTGCACCAGGGCCACCGCCCCGGCAGGCAGGCCCGCATCCGCAAGCCCTTCCTTCAGGGCCTCCACAATGGCGTTGTTCGAGCCAAAGGCCTCCTTGCCGCCCCGCAGCACGCAGGCGCTGCCGCTCTTAATGGCAAGGGCCGCGGCGTCGCTGGTCACGTTGGGCCGGCTCTCGTAGATAATGGCGATCACGCCCATGGGCACCGTGACCTTTTGCAGCAAAAGCCCGTTCGGGCGCTCGCTTGTTTCCAGCACCCGGCCCACCGGGTCGGGCAGGGCGGCCACCGCCAGCATCCCTTCGGCCATGGCCGCAATGCGCCCCTCGTCCAGGCGCAGGCGGTCCAGCATTACCTCCGGCGCCCGGCCCCGGGCGGCTTCCAGGTCCCGGCGGTTGGCGGCCAGGATCTCCGCCGTTCGCTCCGTCAGGCGCGCCGCCATGCGGCGCAGCGCCCCGGCGCGGGTTTCGCCCCCGGCAAGCGCCAGCGCGCCCCGGGCCGCCCGCGCGGTTTTCAGCAGTTCGTTCGTCGTTGTCATGCAGGGCTCCTTTTTCCGGCAAAGCGGGTGCCCGCGGGCGCGCCCGCCAAAATGTCGTACAGCACCTCCGGGGCCTGGCCGTTGGCGATCACCATGTCCGCCCCGGCCTCGGTCACAATGCGGGCCGCCCGCAGCTTGGTGGCCATGCCGCCGGTGCCCAGGGCCGAGCCCCTTCCCCCCGCCGCCGCCTCAATCTCCGGGGTCAGCTCCTCCACCCGGTGGATCAGCCGGGCCGCGGGGTCGGTGTGCGGGTCCGCGGTGAACAGGCCGTCGATGTCGCTCAAAAGCACCAGCAGGTCAGCGCCCAGGCTGCGCGCCAGCAGCGCGGCCAGGGTGTCGTTGTCGCCCACCGCGATCTCGGCGGTGCTCACCGTGTCGTTCTCGTTTACAATGGGCAGCGCCCCCAGCTCCAGCAGGCGTGTCAGGGTGCTGTGCAGGTTTTCGCTGCGCGCGCCGTCCTCCACGTCCTCGCTGGTGATCAGGATCTGGGCCACCGTGTGGTTGTACTCGGTGAACAGCTTGTCGTAGGTGTACATCAGCTCGCACTGGCCCACGGCCGCGGCGGCCTGCTTGGTGGGCATGTCCGCCGGGCGGCCGGGCAGGCACAGCTTGCCCGCGCCCATGCCGATCGCGCCCGACGACACCAGGATGATCTGGTGCCCCGCGTTTTTCAGATCGCTCAGCACCTTGCACAGCGCTTCGATATGGCGGATGTTCAGCCGCCCGGTGGGGTGGGCCAGGGTCGAGGTGCCCACCTTCACAACAACTTTCATGGAATATCCTGCCTCCAGGGGGCCGCAGGGCCCGCGTTTCGATAGTAATACAATTTAGATTATACCATAAACCGCCCCGCAACACAAACCCAAGGCGGTGGACTTTTTGTGAAAAAATGATATGATGGTAACAGATCCGGCGCGGAACCGGGCGGCGTTTCACCCCACAAAACGCCGCCCGGCCCCACGCCGCAAAAAGTGAGGTTTTTGCAATGTACCGTTTCACCAACGATTACAGCGAGGGCGCCCACCCCCGCATTCTCGAGGCTTTGGCCCGCACCAATCTCGAGGGCAACTTCGGCTATTCCACCGACCCCCACTGCGCCAACGCCCGCCGGCTCATCTGCGCGGCCATTGGCCGCCCGGATGCAGACGTTCACTTTCTGGTGGGCGGCACCCAGGCCAACACCGTGTGCATCAGCGCCTTTCTGCGCCCCCACGAGGCGGTGATCGCAGCCGCCAGCGGCCACGTGTGCGTGCACGAAACCGGCGCCATCGAGGCCAGCGGCCACAAGTGCATCGCGCTGCCCGCCGCACCGGGGGGCAAGCTCACCCCGGCCGCCGTGCGGGAAGCGGCCGCCGCCCACCCGGACGAGCACATGGTAAAACCCCGCCTGGTGTACATCAGCAACACCACCGAGACCGGGGGCGTGTACTCGCTGGAAGAGCTGGAAGCCCTGCGCGCGGCCTGCAATGAGCTGGGGCTGCTTTTGTATCTCGACGGCGCGCGCCTTTCCAGCGCCCTGGCCGCCGGCGGGGCGGCCCTGGCCGACCTGGGCCGCCTGTGCGACGCCTTTTACATCGGCGGCACCAAAAACGGCGCGCTCTTCGGCGAGGCGGTGTGCATCCTGAACGACGCCTTAAAACCGGATTTCCGCTACATCGTCAAGCAGCGCGGCGGCATGCTGGCCAAGGGCTGGCTGCTGGGGGTGCAGTTTGAAGAGCTGTTCACCGGCGGCCTGTATGCCGAGCTGGGCGCCCACGCCAACGCCATGGCCCTGCGCCTGCGGGCGGGCCTGGCCGCGCTGGGGGTGCCCTTTGCCGCCCCGAGCGATTCCAACCAGCAGTTCCCCATCCTGCCAAACGCCGTGCTGGACCGCCTTCGCCCGGATTTTCACTGGGAGCAGCAGGGCACGCCGGACGCCGGCCACACCTGCATCCGCCTAGTCACCAGCTGGGCCACCCGCGAAGAGGCGGTGTCGGCCTTTTTGCTGGCGGTGGAGCGCGCCCTGGGCGGCTGCCCGGCCTGCCTGTGACCCCGCCTTGCTGATTTTATAAAACAAAAAAGCTGTGCGTTCAACGGTTTCACCGCCGAACGCACAGCTTTTATTCTGTTTTTTCGGGTTTATTTATTTTTGTACATCTCTTCGTAATACTTCTGGTAATCGCCGCTGGTCACGTGCTGCATCCATTCCTCGTTTGCCAGGTACCAGTCGATGGTCTTCACAATGCCCTCCTCAAAGGGGGTCTCCGGGTACCAGCCCAGCTCGCTGCGGATCTTGGTGGGGTCGATGCCGTAGCGCCGGTCGTGGCCCAGCCGGTCGGCCACATACTGGATCAGGCTCTCGTCAATGGTGTCGTCGTACTTGTCGTGCAGCTCCTTGATAATGGTCTTCACAATAAAAATATTGGGCTTTTCGTTGTGGCCGCCCACGTTGTACACCTCGCCGTCCCGGCCGCCCTGCGCCACCATGTCAATGGCCTTGCAGTGATCTTCCACATACAGCCAGTCCCGCACGTTCATGCCGTCGCCGTATACCGGCAGGCCCTTTTTGGTCTTGCAGTTGTTGATCATCAGCGGAATGAGCTTTTCCGGGAACTGGTAGGGCCCGTAGTTGTTGGAGCAGCGGGTAATGTTCACCGGCATGCCGTAGGTGTCGTGGAAGGCCATCACGAACAGATCCGCGCTGGTCTTGGAAGCTGAGTACGGGCTGTGCGGGCACAGCGGGGTGGTCTCCATAAAGTAGCCGTCCTCGCCCAGGCTGCCATACACCTCGTCGGTGGAGACCTGCAAAAACTTTTTGCCCACGGCCCACCTGCCGCCCTCGTACCAGGCGTTCTTGGCGCACTGCAGCAGGTTCACGGTGCCCAGCACATTGGTCTCCACAAAGATCTCGGGGTTCGTGATGCTGCGGTCCACATGGCTCTCGGCCGCAAAGTTGATCACGCAGTCAAACCTGTATTTTTCAAACAGGCCGCTCACCAGCTCCCGGTCGCAGATATCCCCCTGCACAAAGATGTGGCGCGGGTCGCCCAGGGCCCCCTTCAGGTTTTCCAGGTTGCCCGCATAGGTCAGCTTATCCAGGTTTACAAGCTGGATATCCTTGTATTTGTTCAACATATGGTAAACAAAATTGGAACCAATAAAACCGGCGCAGCCGGTAATGAGATAACGTTTCATGGGTGTTTCATACCTCCCGATCTTTTTGTGAACGCGGGGCCGCCCCGCTCATTCCTCCGGCTGCCGGTGGGCAAAGTAGTCGGCCAGGGCCTCGCGCCAGGGGCGCATCCCGTTGCCCACGGTGCAGGCCAGCATCCGGTTTTCCAGCGCCGACCAGGCCGGGCGGCAGGCCGCCGCCGGGTGCTTTGCCGCGTATTCTTCGCTGGAGCAGGGGGTCACCTGGGCGTCTACCCCGGCCAGCCGAATGATCTCGGCGGCAAAATCGTACCAGCTGCAAACGCCCTCGCCGGTGCAGTGGTACACGCCGTAGTCGTGGCTCACCGCCAGCTTGAGCAGGTGGTGGGCCAGATCCTCCGCGTTGGTGGGGTTGCCCAGCTGGTCGTTCACCACCTCCAGCTTTCCGAACTTTTTGCCCGCCGCCACCATGGTCTTTACAAAATTTTTGCCCGCCGCGCCGTACAGCCAGGCGGTGCGCACGATAAAATAGCGGCGGCAGAAATCCCGCACGTATTCCTCGCCCAGGGCCTTGGTCTTGCCGTACACGCTGATAGGTGCGGGCCGCTCGCTCTCGTCCAGCGGGCGGCCGCCGTTCGCGGCCCCGCTGAACACATAGTCGGTGGAAACGTGGATCAGCCGCGCGCCGATCTTCTCGGCCGCCTGCGCCAGGTTCGCCGCGCCCACCGCGTTCACCTTAAAAGCCGCCTCCGGCTGTTCTTCGCAGCCGTCCACGTTGGTAAAGGCCGCGCAGCTGATGATGGTGTCCGGCTGGTGGCGCCGCACAAAGGCGATGGTTTCCATCCGGTTGGTAATGTCCAGCTCGCCCAGGTCGGTGGCGATCACGGTGGCGTTTTTCAGCCGCTCGGGCATGGGCCCCAGGGCGCTGCCGCCCCGGTGCAGCTGGCGCTGCAGCTCGGTGCCCAGCTGCCCCTGCGCGCCGGTAATGAGTATTTTCATGCTTTCGTCCTCCTGGCCCAAGGGGTCAATACTTGATCTTCGCGTCGGCCACCCGCTTCAAATGCTCGCCGTAGGGGCTCTTGCCGTACCGGGCGGCGCTCTCCAGCAGCTTTTCCTTGCTGATCCAGCCGTTTTTGTAGGCGATCTCCTCCGGGGCCGAAATCTTGATGCCCTGGCGCTGTTCCACCATGCGCACAAAGTCCGCCGCGTCCACCAGGCTGTCCATGGTGCCGGTGTCTAGCCAGGCAAACCCGCGGCCCAGCAGCTGCACGTCCAGCTTTTTTTCCTGCAGGTACATGGCGTTCAGGGTAGTGATCTCCAGCTCCCCCCGGGCGCTGGGCTTCACCTGTTTTGCCTGCCCGCTCACCCCGCCCGGGTAAAAATACAGCCCGGTAATGGCGTAGTTCGACTTGGGGCAGGCGGGCTTTTCCTCCACGCTGATCACGTGGCCCTCCCCGTCGAACTCCACAATGCCAAACCGCTCGGGGTCGTTCACGTAATAGCCGAACACCGTGGCCCGGCCCTCCTGCTCGGCGCTGCGCACCGCGGCCTTTAAAATGCGGGAAAAACCGTTGCCGTAAAAGATATTGTCCCCCAAAATCATGGCGCAGCACTCGCCGCCAATGAACTCCTCCCCCAGCAAAAAGGCCTGGGCCAGCCCGTCCGGGCTGGGCTGCACCTTATACGACAGGTGCAGCCCGTACTGGCTGCCGTCGCCCAGCAGGTGTTCAAAGCGGGGGGTATCCTCCGGGGTCGAGATGATCAGGATATCCTGAATGCCCGCCAGCATCAGGGTCGAAAGGGGGTAGTAGATCATGGGCTTGTCATACACCGGCAGCAGCTGCTTGCTGGTGACCATGGTCAGGGGGTACAGCCGGGTGCCGGCTCCCCCCGCAAGGATGATGCCTTTCATCAAATTCGCTCCTTTTGCGCCCGGGCAGCGCCGGGCAAAACGATTTTGTGGGCTTGACACAAAGCGGAAGCCACACCCGCTGTATACAACGTAAAACGCTGGGGGCGCCCCGGCCTTATTTCAGCCGGAACCCCCATCTGCAAAAATACCGGCCCATGCTTTTCAGCTGCATCCAAAAGGGCTTCAGGCTCTTGTTCGGGGCGCGGTGCCAGGCGTGGTAGGCGGTGCACTGGGGCAGGTAATACACCAGCCCCCTCTGCCGCGCCTTCTGGGTGATGTCGGCGTCCTCCACATACATGAAGTACCCCTCGTCGAAGCCGCCGATCTGGCGGAACACCTCGGTGCGCATGCAAAAAAAGCTGCCGGTGCAGAATTCGATGGGGGTGGGCTTTGTCAGGTCCTCGTCCAGCATGGCATAGTGCGCGCCGAACCTTGCAAGGCCCGGCACCCCCTGCCGCGCGGCCAGGCCCAAGAGGTTGGGCCTGCGCTTGGGCAGCACCTGCTCGCGCCCGTCCGGGAACAGCAGCCGCGGGGTGGCCATCACCGCTTCGGGGTGGCCGTCCATCCAGTCGCACATGGCGTTCAGCACGTCGCTGTCCACCAAAATATCCGGGTTCAGCACAAAGTGATACTCGCTGTCCAGCAGGGGCAGCACCTGGTTGTGCCCCCGGCCGAAGCCCAGGTTCCCGGGCAGGCGCAGCACCTGGACCCGGGGATCCTTCGCCGCTTGCTCCAGCGCCTCGCCCGCGCCGTCCGGGCTGGCGTTGTCCACCAGATACACCTGCAGCCCGCAGCCCCCGGTGTGCCGCAGCACCGACTCCACGGCCCGCAGCACCTCATCGGCCCCGGTATAGCACACGATACAGGCACTGATCTTGCGCATGGCGGCCCTCCCCAAGATAAAAAGAATCAGGTATAGTATACCACGTTTGCCCCCCGCACGCAATAAAAGCGCCCCGGGCGGCATTGGCCTCCCGGGGCGCTTTTGAATCCGGCCGCTACCCCTTTACGGCTCCGAACGACAGGCCGGAGCCCAGGTTGCGGTGGGTCAGCACCGAAAACACGATGGTCGGCAGCAGGATCACCACCCCCGCAGTGGCCATCATCTGCCATTCAATGCCCGCCTCGCCCATGTAGGTCATCATGGTAAGGGGCAGCGTCTTTGCGCGGGTGCTGGTCATCATCATGGCGTACAGATACTCGTTCCAGGTGAACACCATAATCAGCACCGCCGTGGCCGCCATTCCCGAGCGGCACATGGGCAGCACGATCTTAAAAAACGCTTTCAGCCGCCCGCTGCCGTCCACCCAGGCCGACTCCTCCAGCGACACGGGCACATCCTTGATAAAGCCCCGCATCATCCACACCACATAGGGGATGTTCATGGCGCAGTTCAGCAGCACCAGGCCGGTGCGGGTGTCGTAAAGGCCGGCCCGCCGGAAGATCAGGTAGATCGGGATCAGGGTGCTGATGGGCGGGATAAACCGCGACGCCAGCAAAAAAAGCCCGAACCCCTGCCTGCCCCAGATGCGCGAGCGGGTCAGCGCATAGGAGGCCAGCACCCCAATGACCATAGGCACCACCACCGACACCAGGGTGATAACAATGCTGTTGCGCAGAAAAAGGCCTATGTCGCTCTGCCCGAAAAACTTCACATAGTTTGAAAAGTCCGGCTTCACCCACAGCGCCGGCGGTTGTTGGAACGCCTCCTTAAAGCTTTTGAACGAGGTCACCAGCGTCCAGTACAGCGGAAAAATGAACACGGCTGCGGCGAACGCCGCCAGGGTAAAAAACAAAACCTTGGAGCCCGTTTTCTGTTTCATCGCGCGCCTCCTATTCCGTTTTCATGGCATTGCGCAGGATCACCACGCTGAGCGCCATCAGCAGCAGGAACATGAGCACCGAGATGGCCGAGGAAAGGCCGATGTCGTATCGGGTGAACGCCTGCCGCCACACCTCCAGCGCCATCGTTTCGGTGGAGGTGCCCGGCCCGCCCTTGGTCAGGGCATAGATCAAATCAAAGCTGCGGAACGCCCAGATCAGGCGGAACACCAGCGCCACCTCCAGCACCGGCACCATGCTCGGCATCTTGATGCGCCAGAAGGTCTGCCAGGGGCCGGCGCCGTCCATGATGGCGGCCTCCACCGGCTCCGGGTTCATGGCCTCCAGCGCCGCCAGTGCCAGAATGAAGGTATACGAGGACCACTGCCACACGTCCGCGATCACAATGCTCATCATGGCCATGGGCCCCGAGCCAAGCCAGTTCACCGGCCCCAGCCCCATACAGCCCAGCAGGTAATTCAGCACGCCCAACTCGTTGTTGAACAAAAAGCGCCAGATCACGCCCACCACCACCGACGAGAGCATCATGGGCGTGAACAGGGCAATGCGGAAAAAGGTCTTGCCCCGCGGCACATTGTTCACCACGACCGCCAGCGCCAGGCCCACCGCCATGCTGAGGGCCACCGAGCTGAAGGTATAAACAAAGGTGGTCAGGATCGCCCTGCGCACCGCCTCGTCGCCCAGCAGCGCCGCATAATTTTGAAGGCCGGCAAAGCTGGCCGCACCGGGCCGGGTGAGGGTGTAATTCTGAAAGCTCAGGTAAAAGGTGTATACCAGGGGCACGACCGAAACAGCCAGCACCACCAGGACCGCCGGGGCCAGCAGGCCGTACATCAAAAACCGGTCCCCTGCCGGGCGCCGCTTGGGCGTTCTGCCTGTCGCATAGGTTTTCATGGCGGTTCTCCTTTTTCATCCGGGGTGTTCTGAAACAGGGCGCGGCCCGGCGCGCCGGGCCGCGTCTTTTGCCCTCACAGCAGCGCTTCGATCTCCCGCTTGGCCGCGGCCAGGGCGGCCTCGGCTGTTTCGGTGCCCAGCAGCGCGTTCTGCACGTGGCCTGCCAGCACCTCCATGATCGCGGTGCTCTGGGTCGACTTCGGGTAGGCGAAGGTGTGCCCCGGCAGGGTGGCGATGTCGTTCATCACCCGGAACTGGGGGTATTTCTCCATCAGTTCCGGGTCGGTCAGCAGCGAGGAGCGCACCGGCACCGAGCTGCCGTTGGTGCCCTCCACCAGCTCCCGCATGCGGGCCGCCTGGTTGATGTATTGGATATACAAAAACGCCGCCTCGGGGTTTTTGCAGTTTTGGGTCACGCAGATCCCCCAGGTGCTGGAGGTGGCGCAGGCCGTGACCGGCCCGGGCAGCTCCGCAAATTCCACCGCGCCGCTCACCAGCGATTTTTCCGGGTCGGTGATGTTGCCCGCCTGGGTGTTGATGGTGGTCGCCATGGCCGCACCGCCCTGGCTGAACAGGGTGGCCGCCTCGTCCCAATGGCTGTTGATGGCGCCGTCGGTGGTATAGTTCTGCAATTCCATCAAAAATGCAAGCGCCTGCGCCGCCTGGGGCGAATCCAGCCCGCAGGTCTTGCCGTCCGCCGCAATAAAGCTGCCCCCGTTCTGGTACAGCGCGTTCAGGTAAATGTCCATCACCGAAGCTTTGCCCAGTGCCAGCGCAATGCCCGCCGTACCGCCGCCCTGGTTCGCCTTTGCGGCCGCCAGCAACTCCTCCCAATCCTTCGGCGCCCCGGCCATCAGGTCGCTGCGGTAAGCAAGCATCTGGCTGTTGAACTTCCAGGGGAAGGCCAGCAGCTTGCCGTCGATGCTGTTTCCGTCCAGCAGAGGCTGCGAGATATCCTCCAGCCCAAACTCCGGGTCCGCCAGGGCCGGGTCGCTCAGGTAAGGCGTCAGGTCCGCGATCCAGCCCCCCTCGTAAAATTCAGGTAGCCAGTAATCGGTGGTGGCGAACAGGTCGTACACCCCCCCGCCCGAGGAGGCGTCCACCACAAACTTGTTGTGCACCTCGCTGTAAGCCACCTGCTCAATGGTGACCCGGATGCCGGTCTCTTCGTAAAATTCCGCCGCCTTTTCCGCCATCCAGTCGGCATCGTAACCCGAGTGCCGCAAAAACGTGAGCTCCACCCCCTCGTAGGGCCGCCCGCTTTGGGCGCCCGGGGCCGGTTCACCCCCGCCCGAAGGGGCCGGCGAACCGCTCTGCCCGCCGGCGCATCCCGCCAGCAGGCAGGCCGCCAGGGCCAGGGCCGCGCATCGCGCTGTCATCTGCTTTTTCATGTGTCTTGCCTCCTTTTCCTGTGTGAGTTGCCGCCTTTCTTTTCACAGCCCAAAGATCCGGGCCGCGTTCGACCAATAAATCTTCTCCTTCTGCCCGCCGGTGATCTCGGCCGCCTCCACCATGGCCTGCTCCGCGCTGAATTCGCAGAAAGGGATGTCCGAGCCGAACAGCAGCTTTTCCGCCCCGCAGTCCCGGATCGCCCACTCCACCGGGGTCATGAGCGGGTGGATGTTGGCGATGTCCAGGTACACGTTGGGCAGGCTTGCCGCCAGGTAGCGCGAACAGTTGGAGTGGGTGGTGTCCTTCATGGCGGATGCATTGATAAAGGTGATTTCCGGGAACTGCTCGGCCACCTTGCGCAGCATATAGGGCGCTTCCAGCACCGAATACTGGGAGGTGTGCGCCAGCACGACCGGGTTTTTATAACAGGCGGCCCGCTGCATAAAGCGCAGCATCATGGGGTTGTCGAAGGTCAGCCCGGTCAGGTCGCTGCTGAACGCAAGCCCATGCAGGCCCAGCTCCCCAAAAATGCGGTCCACCTCCGGCACGGCCGCCTCCCCATGCCGGGGGTCCACCACGCCAAGACCCCGCACGAACCGGTCGGGGTATTCCCGCAGCAGCCGGGCAATGCGGTCGTTCTCTTCGCGGCTGCTCTGTACCCCCAGGGGCAGCGGATAACTGAGCACCGGCGAGATCACCGCCTTTTCAATTCCCATGGCGTCCATGCGCCGCAGCGCGTCGGCGGCGGTATACTCCCTGCCCCGGTCGCTGCCAATGTGGACGTGCACATCCAGGATCTGCCTCATGCCTGTGCCACCTTTCCGAACAGCCGTTCAAAATTTTTAAAAAACAGATTGTCCCGGTCCTCCTGCGAAATGTCTGCGCGCTCGATCAGCAGCTTGTCCAGGCAGACCCTGCGGTTGTAATAGGGATTGTCCGACCCGAACAAAAACCGCTCCGAACCGCCCATGGCCTCCACCGCCCGCTCCAGCTGGCCGTCGTGGGTCCAGGTGCAGCAGGTGTCGAAGTACACATTGGGGCACCGCCGGGCCACCGCGGCCATGTTGTCCAGCTGCAGGGGGCTCATCATGGGGTGGCCGCACAAAAAGGTGATCTCCGGGTACTTTTCGGCCACCAGCCACAGTGCGAAGGGCGGTTCCAGCATGGAGTGCTGGGCCGTGTGCATCTGCACCAGGCGCGCGCCGGGGTAGTGCATCACCTCGTCCAAAATCCGGCACATCACCGGCGCGTGGATGGGCACGCCCGCAAAGTCGTTGTGGAACATCAGCCCCCCCAGCCCCAGCTCCCCCAGGGCAAGCCCGGCTTCCCGGCAGGCGGCCTGGGCCCCGTGCCTTGGCTCCGCCACCCCCAGCGCCAGCGGAAACCGGGCCGGGTCCTGGCTTTGGATCTCCGCCACCTGCCGGTTCATCCGCTCCGCCGACCGTGCGCCCTCCGGGTCCTCGAACCCGGGAATGGGGGAGATCACCGAATGCGTGATCCCGTTCTGCTCCATGCGGCCGGTCACCGCATCAATGCTGCCCGCCACATAAAGCGAGGCGCTGTTGCCCACGTGCGCATGCACGTCGATCACCTTTTCCATGTCGTTCCTCCCAGTTTGTGTATTTTCCGGTCGTTTCTCAAGTGAATTTGTTTGTTGATTAAATTATATACTAATTCATTTTCAAAAATATAGAGCAATTAATTACGAAAATCGCACTATTTTTTCGTTAATTCCTATAATTTTATGTTTTAAACGCTAATTTTATTCCATAATTTGTATTTTGAATGAAATAATTAAAACGCTGTTTCGGTTCTTTTAGTTGCGATTTTCATCCAAATATGCTATCGTTGTAACAGAAAACGTTCGCCCCGCAGGGCAAGGGGGAGTGGTTATGGCCGGTGTGGCTGCGTCACATCAAAGCACCATCAAAGCGGTGAACAAAAAGCGGGTGATCCGCGCCTTGTGGGAAAATTCACCCGTTTCCCGCACCGGCCTTGCGCGGCTCACCGGGCTGAACAAGGCCACCATCACCAACCTGATCGGCGAGATCGAGGCGGATGGCATGATCCGCAACGTGGGCCAGCAGCATGGCCCCGGGGCCGGGCGCAACGCAAACCTCATCATGCTCAACGAGCGTTACGGGGTATGCGCTGCCATCACGGTGCGCACCCGCGAGTTCACGGTTTCCATCGGCAATATCTTTGCCGAAACGCTGTGGGAGCGCAAGCTGTGCCACACCCCGGCCGACAACCCCATGGATGTGCTGGAGCGCACCGCCGCCCTTCTTCATGAAGGCATTGCCGCCTGCAGCGCGGTGAGCAGCCGGCTTTTGGGCATCTGCATCGGCGCGGGCAGCCTGGTGCGCCACCCCGACGACATGATCTACGCCATGCACAGCACCCTCAAATGGTACAATGTGCCGCTGGGCGAGTTTTTCCGCAGCCGGTTCGCGGTGCCCATCCGGGTCGATACCGGCTCCAACTTTGCCATGCTGGGCGAAGTTTACTTCGGCTCGGCCAAAGGCGTGTCCAACGCGCTGTTCATCACCAGCGGGCTCGGCATCGGCGGCAGCCTTTTGATCGACGGCCAGATCTACCGCGGCGCAAATGGTTTTGCGGGGGACATCGGGCACTTCTCCATCGACCCCAACGGCCCCCTGTGCCCCTGCGGCAACCGGGGCTGCTGGGAGATCATGGGCTCGGCGCTGGCCCTTGCGCCGGACCTGCCGCTGGACGAAGCGATCCGGCGGGCCGAGCAGGGCGATGTGGGCTGTATCGGCCAGTTCAGCCGCATTGGCCAGAACCTGGGCCGGGGCATCGCAAACCTCATCCGGGTGCTCAACCCCGAGCGGGTCATCATCGGCGGCGACATTGTGCTGGCGGGCAAATGGGTCATGAACCCCTGCCGCACTGAATTGCAGACCCGGCTGTGGCCCTTTGTGTGGGAGCGCACCGAGCTGCAGTTTTCCACCCTGGGCAACCGCTCCATCCTGTTCGGGTGCTACGCGGGGGTCCTGGAACCGCTGTTCACTCCCTGAGCAAAAGAGCAAGGGGTCCGCGGGCAATTGCCCGCGGACCCCTTGCTCTTTTATTTCAGTTTTCTGCCTGCGCCGCGTTCAGCCGGGCGATCAGGCCTTCCAGGGCCTCGTCGTCCAGCCGGCGGCCCACATAGCTCGCCAGCGAATTCAGGGTCATGTTTTCCAGCAGCGAGCGGGCCAGCCGGTCGGCGGAAAGGTCCAGCTTGTCCAGCCCAAAGGGAAGGCAGGGGCGGATTGCCTCGTAGGTGGGCAGCATGGCCCGTTCCAGCTCGGGCCGGGCCAGGATGTCTCCCAGCAGGGTGTTGCGCCCAATAGGCCGCCGGGGCCGCCGGGCCGTGGTGCACCGCACTGTGGCCCGAAGCCGGATATCCGCCGACGAAGCCCCCACCAAAATGCCGTACTCCCCGGCGGGCGCATACCAGTCCCCCAGGTCCGGCTCATAATAGGAAAAGGCACGCCGCTCAAGGCAAAATTCCACCGTGGCCTCCTGCCCCGGCTCAAGATACAGCTTTTCAAACCCCCGCAGCTCCTTTTCCGGCCGGCTGCGCGGACCGGCCGGGTTGCGCACGTAAAGCTGCACCACCTCGGCCCCCGCCCGGCCGCCCACGTTTTTCACCCGGCAGCGCACCGCAAGGCGGCCGCCCTCGGCCACCTGCGCCGCGCTCAGTTCCAGCCCGGAGTAGGCAAATCTGGTGTACGAAAGCCCGTGTCCAAAGGGATACGCCACCGGCAATTTCTTCTTTTCGTAATAGCGGTATCCCACAAACACTCCCTCCCGGTATTCCGCCCGGTCGCCCTCGCCGGGCCAGCTCAGGTGGGCCGGGGTGTGCTCCAGCCGCTCCGGAAAGGTCTCGGCCAGCTTTCCGCTGGGGGCCGCGCGCCCCGCCAGCAGCGCGGCCACGGCCTCGCCTGCCGCCTCGCCCCCCAGATACGCCTCCAGAATGGCGCGCGGCGCGCGGCGCCAGGGCAGCCGCACCGCCCCCCCGTTGCACAGCACCACCACAAGGTTTTGCGCGGCGCGCGCCAGCTCCCGCACCAGCTGGTCATGGGCCGGGGGCAGCTCGATGCTCTGCCGGTCGTAGGTCTCGGCCTCATAACTGGCGGGCAGGCCCACGAACAGCACCGTCGCCTCGGCCTCCGCAGCCGCCCGCCGCGCTTCGGCCAGGCCCTGGCCGCTCATTGTTTCGCCCTCGTAGCCGGGAACGTATACCAGGTCCGGCCAGTCCTTTCGCATCTCCTCTAGGGGGCTGGTCAGCCGGTAGGGGTTCACGTGGGAGCTGCCCGCCCCCTGGTAGCGGGGCTCGGCGGCCATCTGCCCCACCACCGCCAGGCGCATGCCGGGTGCAAGGGGCAGCAGGTCCCCCTGGTTTTTCAGCAGCACCATGCTCCCCAGCGCCACCCTGGCCGCGCCCGCGTGGCAGTCCTCGGCGCTCACGGGGCGCAGCGCGCCCCGGCGGGTACGTGCCGCCAGGCGCAGCACTTCGCCCGCCGCCCGGTCCAGCGCAGCCTCTTCCAGCTCCCCCGCGCGCACCGCCCGCACCAGTTTTTCAGCCGAGCTGCCATCGTTGCCGGGCATCTGCAGGCTCAGCCCCGCCCGGATCGAGGGCACAATCTGGTCCATCGCCCCCCAATCGGTCACCAGCGCCCCGTCGAACCCCCATTCCCCCCGCAGGATCTCCCCTGCAAGGTGTGGGTTCTGGGCCGGGTAGTCCCCGTTCACCTTGTTGTATGCGCTCATCACCGCCCAAGCGCCGCCCCCGCGCACCGCCGCCTCAAACGGGGCGAGATAGATCTCCCGCAGGGTACGTTCGTCCACCACGGCGTCCACTGCCTTGCGGCGGGTCTCCTGGTTGTTGGCCGCGAAATGCTTGGGGCAGGCCGCCACCCTGTTTGCCTGCACTCCCCGCACAAAGGCGGCCGCCAGCTCGCCCGCAAGGAATGGGTCCTCCGAATAATACTCAAAATTGCGGCCGCACAGGGGGCTGCGCTTTATGTTGATGGCCGGCCCCAGCAGCATGTCCACCCCCTGCCGCGCCGCCTCGCGGCCCAGCATATCCCCCATAAAAAACAGCAGCTCCCGGTCCCAGCAGCAGGCGGCCGCCGATCCGGTGGGCCAGCAGACCGAGACCTCGCTCTCGTTCAGGCCCAAATGGTCGCTGTGCTCCACCTCCTGTTTGCGCAGGCCGTGCGGCCCGTCACACAAAAAAAGCGCGGGAACACAAGCCTCCGGAATGGCCTTGGTCATCCAGAAGTTGCTCCCCACGCACAGCGCGGCCTTTTGCTCCAGGCTCAAAGTTTGCAGAATGTTGTTTGGTTCCACAGTGCGTTCCTCCGTTTTCATTTTGATGGCTGCAACAAACAAATCCACCCTCAAAACAAACGGCGCGGAACGATCCGCCCCCATTATAACAATCCCCCCTGCAAAATGCAAGGCCCGCGGCCTTCATTGAAAAAGCCCCCGGGATATGGTACCATAAAGCCACGACAGGAGGAGTCAACATGGCGGACCGACCGCAGCTCAGCAAAAACCTGGACCCAAATACCTTCCGAAACTTTTATTACCTCAAAGAAGAGCTGGTTGCTTTTTGCAAAAAGCAGGGGCTTCCCGCCGGCGGCGGCAAGCTGGAGCTGACCGAGCGCATTGCCTGCTATCTCTCCACCGGCGAGGCGCCGCCCGCCCCCGCCCCGGCTCCCGCCCGTGCCAAGGCCCCGGCGGGGCCGATCACCCCCGAAACGCCCATCGAGCCGGACTTTGTGTGTTCCGAGCGGCACCGGGCCTTTTTTCGCGGGCAGCTCGGCCCCGGTTTTTCCTTCAACGTCCCCTTTCAAAAATGGCTCAAGGCAAACGCCGGCAAGACCTACCGGCAGGCCGCCGAGGCCTACCTCTTGCTTCTGGAAGAAAAAAAGGCCGGCAAGCCCCCCATCGACAAACAGTTCGAATACAACACCTATATCCGGGACTTTTTTGCCGCGAACCCCGGCAAAACCCTGCCGCAGGCCATCCTGTGCTGGAAACGCAAAAAGGCGCTTGCCGGCCACAACCGCTACGAAGCCGCCGACCTGGCGGCCCTGAACGAATAAGAGCAAAGGCCGCCCCAGGGGCGGCCTTTGCTCTTATTCGTATCGTCGTCGCGCCCGGCTCAGCTGCAAAAGAAAGGGGCCCGTTTTTTTAAACAAGCCCTTGGTGGAATTTATTCTTTTTGATCCTGAGTTGCGTCTTCAAGCTGCAGCACCTCCCCGCCGCGAAGCTGCTGCGCGTTTTGCGGTGTAACAACCGCTTCACCTGTTTCCTTTTCAAGTTGTTCCCGGGCAGCACGGGCTACACCGCCGCCCCGGCGTGCCACCTCGGCACTTTTTTCAAAATTGTCGGGTTCTTCTATCTGTGAAATTCTCGTTGCAGACAGTTCGGCCAGCATGTTAAGAACTAATTCGGCATTCGTCATATTATCGCGCAAATTTTGCTTTGCGAGCCCCTTAAAGCTCTTGTACTGCCGTGTGGTTTTTCCCGACCACGCCTTTGAAATAATGTCCGTCAGCGTGGCGAATTGCTGTCCCGGCTGAATGCCGCGCCGCCTCCATTCGTCGGTCAAGTCCCTGCGCACCTCAATGGTTTTCAGGCGCTGGTTGATCCACTCCTCCGAGTAACCCATGCGCAGATACGTTTGTAAGGCCCGCTCGATGGTCAGCTCAGGGTCCTGCTCTTCATCCAGCCGTTCGCTGCCGACCTGCGCCAGCCAAATCTTGAACGGTTCGGCCCTGGGGGATGGGATAGACTGCACAAGGCGCAAAAGCTGTTCGGTGTCGGCCACGTCGGTAAGACGCATTTTCCCATCCGGGGCTTTCATTTTCAACTGGTGACAATTTGTCACCGTTTCATTCCCCTCCGCTTTTAGCCTTTGTTTCAGCTTGTTCCAATATTTCCGTGCATCCACACTATCGGTCAATACGGAACAAACATCCACAACAGAAAAGTACCATTCCTCTTTTTCCGCATCCCAGGCGGTGCGAATCAAAGCGTCCTCAAATTTTTTCAAATCAAGCTTTTCAGGCATGCCATCACATCCTTATATCATCGGCCGTTTCGGCTTTTCCTGCTGCCGCACAGGCGGCCCGCGGCGCGCCCGGCTCAGCGCTCCTCGTACACCCGGCTCAGCAGCTGCGCCCGGCTGGCCACGCCCAGCTTGCGGAACACGCTGTTCACATGCTTTTTCACCGTGTTCTCGCTGATAAACAGCGCCGCGGCGATCTCCTTGTTGGCCGCGCCCCCGCAGACCTTCTGCAGCACCTCATACTCCCGCGCGGTCAGGCTGTAGCGCTCTATCAGCA
>ERZ857984.1468-NODE-1468-length-18854-cov-20.004681_pt1 | contig 18854 bp, 17 predicted proteins | sample MGYA00519914_ERZ857984 | MGnify/ENA primary metagenome ERZ857984 (study PRJEB31778, sample SAMEA3449417) | human gut metagenome | biome: human gut; feature: human-associated habitat; material: faeces | place: United Kingdom | collected 2010/2012 ... | reverse complement strand
CATTATACCAAAAGGGATGAGGGGTTCTCAACTTTCATTTAAGTTTACAATGTGCTTTATGCAAAGAGGAGATTTAATAATGAAAAAGACAAGAGTCGCAACAAAATTGATGTTTGCGGCGATAATCATTTCACTTCTGTGCGTTTCTTTGGGGCTGTTATCGGCTTGTAAGTCGTCAGAGTCAAGTTCTGCGCCGAGCGAAACATTTGACGGAAATACGACATCAGAGACGACCGATGCAGAAAGCACAACGGAGTTCTCCGAAGCGGTCAGTGCCTTACTGGAAACGACGGACGAGAACACGAAATGGATTATAGCTAAGACAAGAGAAGATTATTATCCAAGGGAAAGCGAAACAATGCCCGGCGATGATAACGACAAATTGTTAACAGAAAAGCAGGCTATAGCAATACTTAATGCGAGAATCGCCCCGGACAATGACAAGATGATAAGGGAAATCGACCATAAGGTAGTTATAAATGGTAAGCCGTATTTCTTGGCTCATGCATATACAGTCGGAAGAGATTTTACGTTTACACATGGCTGGTATATCGTAGACCGTGAAACGGGGGATTTGTATAAAGCATATGCCGCCGCGGATTTGTATTATTATATCGAAAAAGATTGAACTTTATAATAAGCGTTTAAGTCATATGCAGGCTTAGGAGGTACATAATATTGAGCTATTTGCCGCCCGGGACTTTTATTGCGGTGACTCTTGTATTTACCGGGATATTGATTTTTGAAACGGTTCGTTATGCAATCAAGGTGAAAAGGGGAGAGATCGGCAAACAATCGTGGCTCTATGCTATGCCGGCGTTTATTTTTTGCGCTATATTTGCCGCGGTAGAAAGATTCTTTCGGGCTTACAAAGGGGGTACACATTAAAATGAGAAAATTTTTAAATATTTTCTTGTTAATAATAAATATAATTTCTTTTGTTTTAGTCTTGTTGTTTGGGGCAAGTGGGATAATATACGAATTGTTTGGGCCGGCAAGCTACGAAAAAATACTCCAAAAATTAAAAATTCCGTGGAGTTTTGAGCGTATTTGGCTATTTATGTTCGTATGTTTAATAATTTTGATTATAACCTACATTTTGCGTAAAAAGTTTTTTTAATGTATTTTCACCGTTTTCAGATAGGTAGTTTACTAAAATATACCTATCTGAAAACGCCACTCCACACTAACCATTTGTTGCTTTTCACCATCAATTGTTTCTAAACAACCGATTTCAATTTTGCTTATCAGCTTGTTTAGAATATACGGTGTTAATTCAGTAACATTAAGGCATTCCCTAACGGTTTCCTTGAATTGCTCAATAGATATTTCGGTATTATGTTGCTGTGAAATTTTAGATTGTAAGGCAGAAAGTTTTTGTTCTAAACTTTCCTGCTCCGCCTGAATATCTTTCATCAGCATTTCATAATTTCAGTCGTCATTAAATTGAACGGAGGGTGTTAAAATGGCAGATATTGCAGAAATTATGGATATGATCGATTGGCATATGCCATCCGAAATTCGAATCAAAGGAGTATCATTGGCAAGGGACACGGAAACAATCATTCCGTTTATACAACCGTTAACACCAGAGCATAATAAAAATGTATGGGAAGGTTGTGCCGTAATCATAGCAGAGAAAAGCGATGAAGATCTTAAGCCTTATTTAGTTGAATTGTTAGGATGGTTGCAAGATATGAATTGGCTGGGGGCTTTTTGCATCTTAAATAGGTTGCAAAAATACTCAGATAACAATTCTATCTGTAATGCAATAAATATTTGTATTGAAAAAGCCCGAAAATGTAGGAATGAGGTTTGGGAAGGTAACTTGTGCTTACTTCTGAATAAACAGCAATATATGAATTAAAACCAAACAATCCACAAGCTATTGCCCGAGGATTGAACCAACTCAACAGGTATACATCAGCCGCAAGCCAGCAGTTTGGTGGAAAATGGACAGGTGTACTTAAATTGTATGATTAGAGGTTAAATGAACGATGCGTAATCATAATGAATATTTAAATTATTTGTTACCCAACAACTGGTGTGCCGAGGAAGATATGGACAACCTTCTTTTGTATAATCCTAACGGCAATGGTGCAATGACAATATCTTTTTTTAATGTTTTAAATACTGAAAAATCTTTGGATGAGCAGATAAGCATATTAGCTAAAAGGTTTATTGACAAAAACAATATAGATCTGCAGTCTCCGTTAGTGCTTTTTAATAGAGAGGGAAAAACAATCTTGTACGGGACTGGCACAACATCCGAGAGTTGGTTTATAAAGCTATGGGTTGTTGCTAAATTTCCTAAAATAGTGTTTTCCACATACCAAAGTGAACGAAAAAGTACTGAAGTGAAAGTATGTGATTCGATCATTGATAGTTTTGAATTCGTTTATCATAAAGATCATTGAGGAGGTTATGATGACGAAAAGAACCATAGTGATAATTTTATCTATAATATCAAGCGTTGTTTTAATAGTATTACTTGCTCTGTTTGTCCGAATTTACATTGTTCCAATTTTGAATATTGGAGACTCTCAAACAAACAATCCGGAAACTTTTTTAATGGCTTCGCAGTCACCGGATGGCAAATATAATTTAGAAGCATATAGAACAGAGCCTGGTGCAACCGTTGATTTTTCAGTTAGAGTTTATTTGACAACAGGCGATCGGAAAACTATTGTTTATGATGCCTATCACGAATACGAAGCCAAAATCGTTTGGATTGACAATACAACAGTTTCAATTAACGGAATAACTCTTGATATATCACAAGGCGAAAAATACGATTGGCGTATGCAATAATTATGCTACAAAATAACATATAACAGCAAGCAACGCCTTTTGGGGACAAAGGGCAGACTGCTGGGATAATCCCAAGCCCTTAAAGGTTTCAGGAAGTTCCTGACAAGTGCCGTGGTATGAAGGGAGAGAAGGACGGTATGTGGTGCATAGTGAAAAAGAAAATTGATTTTATAAACAGTGTTGAGCAAAATGGTCTTGACAATTCCATGTACTTTAAAATTAATAAATTCTCGCGAAGCCGCAATTCCGAGGTGCGTAACAGGATAGCGCAGGCGCTAAACGGAACAGGTAATAAAGAATATATAGAAATTTTAATGCGACTTATGAATGACGATGACGAGATAGTGCGAGCCAGCGCCTGTGACTCTTTGGCGGGGACAGAGAGCAGAGACGCAGTTGATGAAATGGAAAGACATATTTGCGATAGTTCGGAAATTGTCAGAGAATATGTATACTCGTCGTTGTTTGAAACCGCCTCTTTATATCCAAAAGACTACAAAAGCGAAATACATAAATTGCTTCTGCCGGCATATGAAAAGGAAAAATCTTACCGGGCAAAAGCCGTTTTAAGTTGTGTTCTATGTGGTTTGGGAGAAAACTTGACAAAAGAAATCAAAAAATACCTACACTGTGAAGATTGCTATGTTCGCAAGGCGGTTTTGGAACAACTTGACGATATCTCTGATAATACTGATATTTCATTGTTGCTGCCGGATCTCATAGAACTGCACGATGTAGAAACTGTTAATTTTGTAAAATCGTCATTTGAGAAACTGATTGACAAGTTGAAATAAATTGATTAGTGAAAGCGTTAGGTGTGATTTATGCGAAAGTGTTTTGTTACAGTGTGTGCCATATCTCTATTTCTACTGTTCGGAGGACTAAATGTGTATGCAACGACAAATTATGAATTCGAAACGACGGACTTATCAGAGCATGAAGTTGACCAAATATGGCAAAATATTAATTTAAGGAAATCTTCTGATTTGAAATCCTTAGACAGCATCGAATTGCCTATTGTTTCTTTTGATGTTTCTAAAGATGGCATAATACTTTTGGGCTTTAAAGAAAATAAGATTGCTATATCAAATTCAGATAATGTGTTGACATTATTTGAATTTGATAATGACGGTTCATTTTATGTTCAATGGAATGATGGCAATATTCTGCTAATGTTGGTCAGAGGTTCCATAGTTATTGAATTTTCGCAAGACGGGCAGTTAATTAATATGGTTAAAACTGATGACAGCAGTGTGAAAAACAATTCCCTATGGAATCAAATAGCAAAAAAGAAATCCGTAAATATTGGACAGGCTTCTTATTATGTCAAAAACGACATGGGAATATTTAACTTTTTGGCATCATCTTATTCGCAACTTATAACTGAGGATAGTCAAGGGAATCAAACAATTCTTTATGATGTGAACAATACTCAGATGGCAAAAACAATTGTTGCATTTTTTGCTGTTATTGTATTTGTCGCAGTAGTCGTTTTGATGATTTTAGTCCAATTTATGAAATTTCGCAAGCGATGAGAAATTGCTCGTCTCTGCAAGCCGGGCTTTTACCATGACAAAACTATAACTGTCATCAATACCATTACGCCGATAGACCATCAGTATGTTTATTGGATGTCAGACCGCAGAAACAATTCGCGCACCACGAAGATTGGCTGGGAACATATCAGCGAATATATCTATGGCTACACCTATGACGCCAACGGAAATATTACTGAGATCTCGCGCCGCCACAAGACCGCAGAGACGGCATATACCAAACAGCAGCAGTTCGCTTATGACGAATTGAATCAGCTGGTTCGTGCAGATGACCTTGTCAAAAACTGCACGGAAGTGTATACTTATGACAACGGCGGAAACATTCTGTCTGTCACAACTTATCCTCTGACATGGGGCAGCCTTGACGGTGTCACGGCAACAAAGACGGTAAATTACGGCTATGGCGACACCAACTGGAAGGACAAGCTGACCTCCTATGACGGTCAGGCTATCACCTATGATGAGATAGGCAATCCGCTGTCTTACAGAGGGTACACTCTCACTTGGCAGAACGGCAGACAGCTGGCGACGCTCAGCGGCAACGGAGTAACTGCAAGCTACACCTACGATGTGGACGGGCTGAGAACATCCAAAACCGTCAACGGTGTTAAGCATGAGTACTACTATGTCGGAAACACCTTGCAGTATGAGAAGTTCGGCACGACAGAGCTGTGGTTCTTCTATGATGCCGACGGCAACCCCTCCGGTGTTCGCTACAAGAACGGCAGCACTACAACCGACTACTACTTTGTCTGCAACTGGCGCGGAGATGTTATTCGCATTTACGACGGTGCAGGTGCGGTTGTTGCCAACTACAACTATGACGCTTGGGGAAGTGTAATTTCTGTCACCGATGCCAATGGTGCGGCGATTACAGATTCGACCCACATTGCCAACGTCAACCCGCTTCGCTATCGTGGATATTACTTTGACTCTGAGACGGGGCTGTATTATCTCCGGAGCAGGTATTATGATCCGGCGGTTAAGAGATTTATCAATGCGGATACGCTTTTAGGCGCGAACAAAGATATACTGGGCAATAATGTATTTGCATATTGTTCGAATAATCCTGCGAATCATTCGGATCCAACTGGACATGGAATTTTAAAGGATGCATGGAATTGGGTGAAGGAAAAGGTTAAGCCTTGGATCGACCCTGTGAAGGATTTTTCAAGTTTAATAGTAGGAACTACTGAACAAATTGTAAAAAATGTTAAAGTAAAGAAAAAAACATTTACTAATTCTAATGGATATGTTAAATTGTATCCAAAAGGCTGTGAACCACTTGTAAATAGATTTCCTAATGCAACGAAAGGGTTGAGTTTCGCCGGAAAGACATTTACGGTTATTAGCGTAGTTAGTACATCTGCAGAGGTCATAGACACATGGATAGCCCCTAATGCTAATACTAATATGCAGAGAGCGATAAAAACCGGTTCAATAATAGGAGGTGCAGCATTAAACATTGGTGTAGGCGCATTAGCAGTTGCTTTAGCAAATTGTTGGAATCCTGCCGGATGGGGATTAGTCGGTGCGGGAGTGACTTTTGTTGCAATATCTGCAGTTGGATCAATAGCAATAACACTTATACAAGATACAGTATATAATGCGTATGATATAGAATGAGAATATTTTTAATAATTTATTTCCGTATCAGTAAGCACTGGACAGTTTGTTAAACAAAATCAAAAGGGTTATTTCAAGACGTTCTCTCAGCTGCATCGACAGTTGAGAGAACTTGGAAATGTCAGCGTAATTGTATAAGCGATACCCAGTCGCGGTTCTTTTTGCGATATACACCATAATAGTTTTTGATGAGAAACTTTAAAAACTACATTTATTATACGAGGAAGGGATAACATGGATAGAAAGTATAAAAGAGATCCCAAAAGTTTGGTGCTGCTGCTATCGATATATCTTGCAGTTCTTTTTATCTCAATCGTAGTGATAATCAAGTTTTATTCAATACGGATATTGCTAATGGCTTTAGTGTGCGTAATAATTCCATTTGTTTTTATAATGATTTATACAATAATGGGCGTAAGAGATTATGTTGAAATTTATGACGATTTCTTTATTTTTAAGCAAAGAAGAAATTCTCCTCGGAAAATTTATTGGAAAGAGGTTTCCGGCCTCGCTTTTTCGGGAAATAAACACTTCCTGCCTTTCAGTGTAATGAATGTGTTTGAGGAAAACAGCAACATGGAGCTGCATACTATTGTGTTATTGGATTCAACATATAAACAATATAAGAAAATGTGGGAAGATATGATTTCATCTTATATAAAATCGCAGCCCGAATCCTACAATGTCGATGCAAAATTTTTGGAGTTTTTAAACTTGTAAAAGTAATTTATATTTCTGAATATTATTGTACAAGCGTTAGGCAATCCGCTGTCTTACAGAGGGTACACTCTCACTTGGCAGAACGGCAGACAGCTGGCGACGCTCAGCGGCAACGGAGTAACTGCAAGCTACACCTACGATGTGGACGGGCTGAGAACATCCAAAACCGTCAACGGTGTTAAGCATGAGTACTACTATGTCGGAAACACCTTGCAGTATGAGAAGTTCGGCACGACAGAGCTGTGGTTCTTCTATGATGCCGACGGCAACCCCTCCGGTGTTCGCTACAAGAACGGCAGCACTACAACCGACTACTACTTTGTCTGCAACTGGCGCGGAGATGTTATTCGCATTTACGACGGTGCAGGTGCGGTTGTTGCCAACTACAACTATGACGCTTGGGGCGGAATCATCTCTGTCACCGATGCTAACGGTGCGGCGATTACAGATTCAAACCACATCGCCAATGTTAACCCGCTTCGCTATCGTGGGTATTATTACGACTCTGAAACGGGATTGTATTATCTCCAGAGCAGGTATTATGACCCGGTGGTTAAGAGATTTATCAATGCGGATGGATATGTTTCGACTGGGTTAGGATTTTTAGGATATTCCATGTTTGTGTATTGCAACAATTGTCCACCTACGCTGTCCGACATCAAAGGAAGTAGACCTGTTATTGGAGATTCATTGCGCAATGAAACTCCAGAACAGAGATTGATGTCTTTTAGTTGCATAACACCTAGAGTTTATTGCCCACAAAACCCGTATATCAGTTCGAAAGTTCCGACTAAAATGTCTTCAAATGGAGTCGAATTTATTAAAAGCTACGAAACATATTTTTCTAGACCATATGATGACGGTTTTGGAAATCTTACAATTGGGTATGGGCATCTTATTCAACCTGGTGAGAAATTTACTTTTTTAACAGAAGAACAGGCAACTGAATTGTTGCTTTTGGATTTGGCAATTTGGGAAAATGCAGTTTCCAGACACTCTGAACAACTTTCGATAACATGGGATCAAAATGAATTTGATGCTTTTGTTAGTTTGGCATTTAATACTGGATATAATTTCAGAGGTGTGATGAGTGGCGTGAAAAATGGAGAAAATCCATATACAGCTTTTGGAGCCGTTTGTAAAGTGAACGGTAATCCAGAACTGGGATTATATAGACGCAGAATGGACGAGGCAGATATTTTTGTTAGTGGTGTTTACCATAGGACATATAGGGGGTGGTGAGTTTGAAAGCCAAAAAGCGTTTATTAATTTTGACTGCACTTACATTGCTCTTCACTCTAATTGGGTGTAAAGGCAATTTAAGTCAAGATACTTTAGAAAAGACTACATGCGAAAATCTATTTGTAAATTATGGTGTGGAGACATCAAAAGAAAATTATGATTTTTATCAGGTAGGCAATGGTGATTCTATATTTACTGAAACTGTTAAGAAAAATAAGATAGATAAAGATTATAATGAAGAGCTATTATCAGCGACAACAACAGCAGAATATACGATAATAGAAAAAAAGTATATTTCAGCTTGGTATGATGAAATGTTGTTTTCTGCAGATGCCTTTTCAAATTATCTAAATAGTAACGATAGAATACAATTTATAAAATCACAAAAAAGCTGGGAAAAATATATTCTAAGTGATATTGAAGTTTTGAATGACATAATTAATTCGAATAGATATGGTGTGAATATGGGTTCGACATACCAATTTCTAAAGTTGTCAGAAAAACGCGAAATATTAAGAGAACGGGCAATAAAAATCAAATATTTGACATATTTAATTGAAACTCAAACAGCAGAGCCTGTCCCAGCAGAGAATTGTGTGTCACTTTATTTCTCTTATGCTCAAAAGGATGAATAATATTTTTTAATTGCGCTTTATAGTTCGTTTTTTGATGAGAAAGGATAAAGCCTTGTTGACTGTTTGTCCTATCTATTCTTAAATGTTCAGCTGCAACGAAGTAATTTTAAGCTATACCTACGACGCCAACGGAAATATCACCGAGATCTCGCGCCGCCACAAGACCGCAGAGATATAGTATATCAAGCGGCAGGTTGCTTGTGATGAACTGAAACAACCATAAAACTAACCCTCAAAAAGCTAAATGTTTTTGAGGGTTAGTTTATTTGTCAATTGTTGTTTATTGTGATTTTCCGTTCTTATATATAATATGTGTCATCACGATTTAATATAGGAGATGTCATGATGGGAGAGTTAAAAAACATGGAAGGCATATACCGTAGATTTGAATCGATTTTTAACATTTTGCATTGATAAATCATGAATATAGTATATAAACTGTTGACATTGCCTCAAATCGGGAGTAAAATATATATGTAATTAATTAACACGATTAACTAATTGCCCGCGGCTCACGCGGGCGAAAGGGGAATGCGAATGAAATTTCGGTCAAAGGGCGGCGCTCTGCTCATAGAAATGCCCGGCGGCAGGTCGATCGAGCTTAATGCCGACACCGTGTTTGTCAGCGTCGGCGAGGTGAAGCCGAGCTACCGTATGAGTCGTGGAAGCTTCAAAATACGGCAGAAAAAGCTGAGTGAAACAAGGCTCTTTCTCTCGCGCGTTAAAGACGGCGACGGCGGCGCGGAGCTTGAGTTATCGAGCAAAAACGGCGGCGCGGTGCTCGCGGTTTCCTTGACGGAGGATAACGGCATATTGAAATTTACTCCGCGCGTTCTCGACGGCGGCAATTACAACCGCCTTGCTTTCAGGCTTCCCGCGTCTCCGGACGAGTCCGTCTACGGCGGCGGAGAGACCTTCGCCGAATTTGACTTGCGCGGCAAGCGGCAGAGGGTGTGGGTCGCAGAGCACATAAACGCCGGGCAGATAGCGCGTAAGATAATCAAATCCTCCTTGAACATAAAGGCAGTCGACCGCAAGCAGCGCTATTCAAACTACGAGACCTATTACGCGCAGCCGACCTTTGTGTCCTCGAAAAAATATTTTGTCCACTGCGACACAACGGACTATGCCGAGTTTGACTTTCGCAAAAAGCAGTTTCACGAGATAAGAATAAACAGCGTCTGCCCGATTTATATCGGCATTGCCGAGAGCTTTGAGGAGCTTTCGGAAAAGCTCGGAACACTGCTCGGCAGACAGCCCGAGCTCCCCGAATGGGCATATGACGGCGCGATACTCGGCATTCAGGGCGGCACGCAGACGGTGTACGACAAGCTCGAAAAGGCCGCAGAATACGGCACTGCGGTTGCGGGCGTCTGGTGCCAGGACTGGGAGGGCAGGCGCGTCACCGCGTTCGGCAAGCAGCTCCAGTGGAACTGGGAGTGGGACAGCGAGCGCTATCCCGAGCTTGACAAGAAAATCTGGGAGCTAAAGGAGCGCGGCGTGCGCTTTTTGGGCTACATAAATCCGTTTTTAGCCATAGAGAAACCGCTCTACGCCTATGCCGCGAAGCAGGGCTACTGCGTCAAGGACGCGCAGGGGAACGACTATCTCGTCAAGATAACGACCTTCCCCGCCGCCATGGTGGATCTGACCAATCCCGAGGCGTATGAGTGGATAAAGAGCGTGATAAAGAAGAACATGATAGACTTCGGGCTCGACGGCTGGATGGCGGACTTCGGCGAATATCTGCCGACCGACTGCGTGCTTTTCAGCGGCGAAAATGCCGAAAAGGTGCATAACTCATGGCCTGCGCGCTGGGCTAAGGTCAACCGCGAGGCTCTCGAGGAGACGGGAAAGATGGGCGAGATTTTCTTCTTTACACGCGCCGGATATACGGATACCGTTAAATACTCCACCCTCATGTGGGCGGGGGATCAGCATACGGACTGGACGGTCGATTTCGGTCTGCCGTCGGTCATTCCCGCGTCGCTCTCGCTTTCGATGTGCGGCTTTGGACTGACCCACAGCGACATCGGCGGATACACCACCTTTGCAAAGATGCGCAGAAACCCGGAGCTTTTCATGCGCTGGGCGGAGATGAACGCCTTCAGCCCGCTCATGCGTTCGCACGAGGGCTCGAACCCGGATCTCAACGCGCAGTTCGACGCGAATGAGCAGGTGCTTGTGCACCACGCTAAGTTTTCGCGCATCCACCGCGCGCTCAAGCCCTATCTCATTGATATGGCGGCGCTCAACGCCGAGCGGGGCATACCCGTGACGCGCCCGCTGTTCTATCACTACGACGGCGAGCGCGAGCGAAAGGAAAGCACGGAATATCTGCTCGGGCGCGATTTGCTCGTTGCTCCGATAATAAGGGAGGGCGCAAAGAGCAGGGAGGTTTACTTCCCCGACGACAGGTGGATAAGCATTTGGAACGGCAAAGAATACGGCAGGGGCTGCGCCGAAATAGACGCGCCGATAGGCACCGTGCCCGTATTTTACAGAAAAAACAGCGAATACTCCGAAATATTTGAAAAACTCAAGGAGGCTTAACAATGGCAGCGACGCCCGCAACACTGCAAAACAAAACCTACGGCATAGGAATCAGAGACAAAATAGGCTATGCCCTCGGCGACGCGGCGGGTCTTATGACCTTCGCGCTCGTCGGCTCGTTCCTGCAGGTGTTCTATACGAACGTACTGTATATCGACCCGAAGAAGATAACCATGCTCTTTCTGATAGCGAGGATATGGGACGCGATAAACGACCCGATGTGGGGTGCGGTTGTCGATTCCCGCAGACCCGGCAAGAACGGCAAGTTCCGCCCGTATCTGCGCTGGTTCTCGACCCCGCTTGCTATTTTCGGCGTGCTGATGTTCGTCAAAATACCGGGGCTCAGCGAGGGACAGTATCTCGCCTTTGCCTACATAACCTATATCGGTTACGGAATGCTCTATACTATAGTAAATATACCCTACGGCTCTATGGCATCCGTCATAACTACCGATGAGCTCGAGCGCTCGTCTCTGTCGATGTTCCGCTCGATAGGCGCGGGCTTCGGCGGTCTGCCGGGACAGATACTTCTGCCCCTGTTTGTATATTCGACGGTTGCCGCAACGGGCGAGAGAGTCCTCGACGGCAGCAAGCTGCTCATAGGCGTTGCCGTATTGGCGGCGTTGAGCATACTCGTCTATCAGCTCTGCTACAAGATGACCACCGAGCGCGTTGTGGCAAAGCCGACCGAGAAAAAAGTCAGGGTCAGCAAAACAGTCAGGTCGCTTTTCAAGAACAGACCGTTCATCGCTCTGTGCATAGCGTCAATGCTTTTGATAGCCGTTCAGCAGTATACTCAGACGACCTATCACTACCTGTTCCTCAACTATTTCAAGAAGCCCGAGCTCTATTCGCTCGTCACGGTTTTCACCTATCTGCCCATGGCGCTGCTGCTGCCCGTGCTTCAAAAGATAGTCCGCCGTTTCGGCAAAAAAGAGGCGTGCGCCGTCGGCATGGCGGGGGCGTTTATAGCAAACCTCGTACTGTGGCTCATAGGCACAAAGAGCGTCGTTGTGTTCTTCATATTCTGCTTCCTCTCGGGGCTCGGCATGACCTTCTTCGTGCTTGAGGTCTGGGCGCTTGTGACGGATGTTATAGACTATCAGGAGACGCTCTCCGGTCAGCGCGACGAGGGTACGTCTTACGCTTTCTTCTCGTTTACGAGAAAGCTCGGCCAGACCATAGCCGGCGTTCTCGGCACGGGAGTTCTGACCCTCATAGGCTATGACGCGAAGAACCTTACCTCCCAAGCCGTTGACAAGCTTTACAGCGTTTCAACGGCGCTGCCCGCGCTCATGTGCCTGCTCATGGCTCTTTCTCTCGGAGTGTTCTACCCACTGACGAAGAAAAGGCTTCAGCAGTTGAATGAAAATAAACATCAGGAAAAAACAGAAGAATAAAAGGAGCGATATATCATGAAATATTTTCTCGACAGCGCAAAGATAGACGAGATAAAATTTGCATACAACACCTTCGGAATAGACGGCGTGACAACCAATCCGAAGCATATCATGAACAGCGGCAAGCCGTTTTTGACCGTCATAGCCGAGCTCGCGCAGTGGGTCAGGGACGAGGGAATAGAGGGCTATGAAAATTTCCCCGTTTCGGTTGAAATAAATCCCCATCTCGACGACGCCGAGGAAATGATAAAAGAGGCTGAAAAAATAGCCGCAATGTCGCCGAACTTCGTCATAAAGATACCCTGCACCGAGGCGGGCGTGACCGCCGCGCGCAGGCTCGAAAAGAAGGGTATCAGAACTAATCTCACCCTCGTTTTCTCTGCCGCACAGTCCATATGGGCGGCGAAAAACGGCTCTCTGTTTGTCTCGCCGTTCATCGGCTGGAAAGAGGCGAACGGCGAGGATTGCAGGCAGTATATCGCCGACATAGTGAAGATATATAAGAATTACGGCTTCTACGGCAAGACGCAGATAATCTGCGCCGCGATAAGAACGCCCAAGCAGTTTGTCGACTGTGCAACGGCGGGCGCCGATATAGTGACCTGCGGACTCGATGTGTATCTCGAGAGCATAAAGCACGCCTACACCGTACAGGGTCTCGGAATTTTCACAGACGCATGGGACAACACAGTGACGGAGTGAGGTGGGAAAAATGAACATAGGATTCATAGGCCTCGGCATAATGGGCGAGGCCATGTGCACCAACATAGTAAAAAAGCATGACGGCAAGGTTTTTCTGTATGACCTCGACGGCGAAAAGGTCGAAAAGCTCGCCGCCCTCGGAGGCTTCGCCTGCGCCGACAGCGCGGAGCTCGCCGAAAAGAGCGACGTCATAATAACCATGGTTCCGAAATCCGAGCATTCGCGCTCGGTCTATGAGGCTGTTCTGCCCGCCTTGGACTGCACAAAAACCTGCATTGATATGAGCACTATAGACCCCGCCGTGTCCGTTGAAATATCGGAGAAGGTAAAGGCGGCCGGCGCTCGCTTTGCGGATGCGCCGGTAGTCAAGTCGAGACCCGCCGCCGAAAGCGGCACGCTCGGAATTTACGTCGGCTCGGATGAGGAGACGTTTGAAAAGATCCGCCCGATTTTAGCCTATATGGGCAGCAATATTATCCGCATGGGCAAAAACGGTATGGGGCTCGTGATGAAAATCTGCCACAATACGCTCGTAGCGCAGATTCAAAACGGAGTCAACGAAACTCTCGCGCTCGCAAGGAGAGAGGGCATATCGGTAGATGATTTCGCCCTTGCGATTTCCTACGGCGGCGGACAGAATTTCTATCTCGACGGTCAGGCGCAGAACATAAAAAACGAGAACTGGACTACCGCATTCTCGCTCGAAAATATGCACAAGGATCTCGGTATCTGCGAGCGGCTGAGCGCCGAGGCGAATTTCCCCATGCCGGGCATGGAAAATGCCAAGGCAGTCTACGACAAAGGCATGGCGGCGGGACTCGGCAAGGAGGATTTCCGCGCTACTTACAAGGTGGTCAGCGGTGAATAATATGCTTGAAAATTTAAACGCCGTCAACGATGTGCCGGTGCTCTCGGTCTTTGACCCCGCCTTTGCGCCCTACGGCAGAGTGATCGAGGGCTGCGACTTTTCGCGGGCGGACGAATATATGCTCGAAAAAACCGATATCCCCGAGAGCGGGAATATTTATGTCCCGAGCGTGCCGGAGCTTGAAGAATCGGAGCTTAAGTCCGATATCGAAAACACGCTCTACGGCTCGATGCCCGTGCAGATAGGCTTTTGCAACGGCAGGAACACGACCTATAACGGCTTCGAGTATCACAAATGCTCGGAGATAAACTACGCCGTGACGCCGTTTATGCTCGTGCTCGGTCACGTCTGGGATATCAGGGACAACACCTACGATATCCGCAGCGCTCAGGTGTTTTTCGTGCCTGCGGGCACGGCGATAGAGATGTATCAGACTACTCTTCACCTCTCGCCCTGCCGCGTGTGTGACGAGGGCTTTAAGGATATAGTCATCCTCTCCCGAGGCACAAACACGCCGCTCGAATATAAAAAAACGAACGCCGACCCGGAGTCCGTGCTGCTGCTCCAAAGAAACAAGTGGGTCATAGCCCATCCGGAGCGCGAGCCGCTGATAAAGCAGGGGGCGCACCCGGGAGTTATCGGCGAAAACAAAGAACTATTCTATAAATAAAGGAACTGATGAAATGAGCGATTTCAAGCTTGCGTATGTCCCCATAGGCGTGCCGACCTTCGAGCTGGTCAGCGCGGGGGAACAGTTTGAAAAATCTAAAAAGATGCTGCGCTCGCTCTGCGCGGACGCGGTATGCCCCGAGGAGATGCTCTTGTCCGTTGACAAGCTGACGGCGTTTCTCGACGGGCTTTCGCCCGACCTTATTGTGCTCCAAAACATAACCTTTGCAAACTCGGCGTATGCTTGCGAGGTGCTCAAAAGATTTGACTGCCCCATATTGCTCTGGACGCTCAGAGAGCCGGTCATAGACGGCGGACGTTTGAGACTGAATTCCCTGACCGGCGCTTTTTCTGCTGCGAACACGATAAAATATTTCCGCAAAGAGCAGTTCGGCTATGTGTTCGGCTCGCCCGAGGAGGAGAGCGTGATAGCCGAAATCGGCGTATATATCCGCGCGGCGCAGGTCCGGAAAGAGCTGAAGAGCCTTAAAATGGCGAGCGTCGGACATACCCCGCAGGGCTTCGGCTTCGGCAGGGCGCTCGATGCTGAGATATTGAAAAATTTCGGCGTGACGCTCGAATCGATTGAGGCGCGCGAGCTTATAGAAAAGGCACTTGCATATTCGGACGACGAGGTGCGCGAGTATCTCGACAGAGCCGCAGGGTGCATGAACGGGCTTGAAAACACCCCGGAGAAGCACGCACTCGATTTTGCGCGGCTTTACAGAGCCTATGACGAATATGTAAAGACAAACGGGATAGGCGCTCTCTCATCGAGATGCTGGCCGGATTTCTTTATCTCGTTCGGCACGCCCGTCTGCGCGGTGCTCGCCATGCTCAACGACATGGGCGTCGCCGCCGCGTGCGAGGCCGACACATACGGCGCGTTGTCGATGTTTATCGGTATGCGCCTTAGCAAAAAGAGCGTGTTCTTCGGCGACCCCGTATCGCTCGACGAAAACGAGAACACGATCACATTCTGGCACTGCGGAACGGCGGCGTGCTCGCTTGCCCGCAAGGATACGGGCGCTTGCGTCGGAGTTCACTGCAACAGAAAAATAGGCCCTACAATGGAGTTCGGCTGTATGCCCTGCGACAGAGTCACGGTGTTCAGAGTCGGCAAAAATCCGGACGGGAGTTTCAGATTTTTTGTCGCCTCGGGCAGTGCGCTCGATAAGCCTAAGCAGTTTTACGGCACGAGCGCCGTGGTGAAAACGGATTCGGACGCTCGCGAGCTCATAATGAACAGCGTCAGAGACGGCTGGGAGCCGCATTTCGTTGTTATATACGGCGATGTGAAGCGTGAACTGTGCGCTCTCGCCGAGATGCTCGGCATGGAGATAAACGAATACTGATATGGTAAAGAAGATACTTTTTCTCTTGGTGGTGTTTTTGACTAACATCATCCAGGGGATAACCGGTTTTGCGGGGACCATGCTCGCTATGCCGCCGAGTGTCATGCTCGTCGGGTTCGACACCGCAAAGCCGATACTAAACGCCCTCGGTTTGCTCTCGGGTATATATATAGTCGCCGCGAACAGAAAGAGCGTCAACAAAAAAGAATTTTTAAAAATTGTCGCCGTGATGTCCCTCGGTATGCTCGCGGGCTTTGCCTTGCGCAGTGTCTTGGCGGGCAGAGAGCGGGTGATGTATATCATGCTCGGGGCGGTGGTTATCCTGACCGCCGTATCCGGCATATACAAAACATTCCTGAAAAAAGGCGGCGGGCACAGCCACGGAAAAGCCGTGTCCGCCGTTCTGCTTATTGCGGCGGGAGTGACGCACGGCTTGTTCGTCTGCGGCGGTCCGCTTCTCGTCTCGTATATGACGGGCAAGGTCAGTGACAAGCAGGAGTTTCGCGCCACGCTCTCCGCGTGCTGGATAGTCCTCAACGGAATAATTTTAACAGACGACATAAGAACCGGACTGTGGAACAAGAATATGCTTTTACTGTTTTGCATATCCGCCGTCATACTTTTTGCGGCGATGTTCATCGGCAGCCTGCTGTGCAAAAAGATGAGCCGCGGGCTGTTTATGAAGATAACATATATCCTGCTGATAGTATCGGGAGCGCTCTTGTTTATAAAATAATTTGATAGGTGCGCGAAATGTAGTATAATAATACATGGAGGAGGCGGCGCTATGGACTACACGGGATTTAACATGAGCCGTATAAAAAATGCAAACAGAGCGTCTGTGCTCTATCTGCTCAACGGCAGAAAGAGCATGAGCCGCAAGGATATTGCGGATTCGCTCGGGCTTACCCCCGCTGCGGTCAGCAAGATTTGCGCCGAGCTTATAGCGGAGGGCGCGGTCAGCGAATGCGGCTTCTCGGACGGCGCGGGAGCGGGCAGGAGAAAGATAATCCTGTCCCTAAACTCCTCTCGATTTGCAGTCCTCGCCGTGAGCATAGACGCAGGAGGCTATTACTGCGGAATATGCACCCTCGGCGGAGAGGAGACAGTCGGGGAATATACGACGCTTCCGAGAGACACAAAGCCAGAGGAATTTCTGCGCGCAGTCGGAGAGAGCTGCCGCAGGCTTATAAAAAACACCCCGACCGGCGGCGCGGAGCTTATCGGCGCGGGAGTCGGAATAGTCGGCGGCGCGGACAGCTTGAGCGGAAAAACGACCGGCAGCTATGGCGTATGGCGTCCGGGGATAAATATAAAGAAAATATTGGAGGACGAGACGGGGCTTCCCGTCTGCGTCGATAACAACGTCAAGGCGTTTGCGCTCGCCTCGCTGATATTCGACAGGGAGCACAGCGCGGATAACATACTGTTCGTGAAATGGGGGCCGGGCGTCGGCTCGGCGATAGTCATAAACGGCGAGGTCTTAAACGGGACGGACAGCGGCTCGTCCGAGATAGGTCACTACATAGTCGACCCGAACGGCGAAAAATGCCGTTGCGGGCGCAGGGGCTGTCTCGAAACGGAGGTCTCGGCGCCTGCGGTTATAAACCGCATAAGGGCGGTGTACTCCGAGAAAGCGACTCCGGCGCTGTTCAAGATGACCGACGGCGATGCGGACAGGATAGATATAAGGCTGACACTCTCGGCGGCAAAGAGCGACGGCGCCGTAAAGTCGGAGCTTGAGCGGTGCGCGGACAGCCTTGCAAAGGCGGTCACGAATGCGGCGACGGTCATTGCACCGGACAGCGTTGTGGCGTTCGGCTATATGTTCGAAAGCAATATATTCGAGCTCTTCACTAAGCGGTGCGCAAAGTATTATCCCGGCTTCGGAAAGGGCTATATCAGGCTCTCACCTCTCGACGGCAGGCACAGCTTCATCGGCCCCGCCGCCCTGGCAGCAAAAAAGTTTTTCTTCGAAAAATAAAAGCATAAGCCGATAAAAGTTATTATAAAGCATTAATCCTGCCCATGTTTTTTGTTGGGTGGGATTTTTTGTGCTTTGTTTCAAAATACGGACAGCGACAAATTGGGCTTTACCCCGCGCCCACTACAACAGCTCCGACTTCGGCGGCCCCGACACCGATCGAGCCGGATAACGAGCCGGATGCCGAGCCAGCCGTGGGAGAAGATACGGAAGCAAGCGAATAAAAAGCGAACCGCAGCGAAAACAACCGCTGCGGTTCGTGAGTTTTTATCCCGTTCAGCCGCAAGAAATTACTCCTCTGCGGCGGTCAGGGTTTTTGCGATTTCGACCGTCTCTGCAAAATCGGTATTCAAGTACATCATGTACTGAGTCAGGTTATCTTGATAGGCAATAGAACAAAAATTTTCTTGCTCTATTACAAAAACGGTCAAACCGTTTACTGATAATTCCTCAACTTTGCTATAACTGGTAGTATTATTAAAATCAATCGGTAAAACGGATTCATTAGAATAAAACTTTCGGATAGATACTTTACCGGATAAATTGTTTGCTCGGTATGAAAATGATGTGACCTTAAGACCATCGATATTGTCCTCAAATATATTGTTATAGATGCAGTCGCTTGATAAAAACATTGCCGGCAGTTTCAAGTCGGAAATATCGTGCTTCCTGAGCTCAGCGGCAATCTCCGTTCCGGGTATTCCGCTTTCATCCTTTTGCTTGTCGAAATGAA
>ERZ857984.1464-NODE-1464-length-18935-cov-5.187447_pt1 | contig 18935 bp, 19 predicted proteins | sample MGYA00519914_ERZ857984 | MGnify/ENA primary metagenome ERZ857984 (study PRJEB31778, sample SAMEA3449417) | human gut metagenome | biome: human gut; feature: human-associated habitat; material: faeces | place: United Kingdom | collected 2010/2012 ... | reverse complement strand
AGTTTTTTATGGGATTTTGCTTTGTTATTTTTACTATGCGGAACGGGTATATATTTTACAATAAGGTTGAAATTTGTTCAAATTGCAAAATTTAAAGATGGCTGGGATAGAACTTTTGGCACTCTTTCATTAAGCGGTAAAGCAGCTGATAAACATGGCATGAGTTCTTTTCAATCTTTAGCAACCGCTGTGGCAGCGCAGATAGGAACGGGCAATTTAGCTGGAGCTGCAACGGCTTTGATAGCTGGAGGACCTGGAGCTATATTCTGGATGTGGTTATCTGCATTTTTTGGTATGGCTACAATATTTGTCGAGGCTTCTTTAGGACAGAAATATAAAACTGTTACGGAGAGTGGAAACGCAATCGGAGGTCCCGCTTATTATATAAAAGCGGCATTTAAAGGAGTTTTCGGTAAATTTTTGGCTGGTTTATTTGCTATATTTATAATACTTGCTTTAGGTTTTATGGGAAATATGGTGCAGTCAAATTCTATTAGCGGAGCTTTCGTTAACGCATTTCCTCAAATTAAGCCTATATATATTGGTATAGCATGCGCTTTGGTAGCGGCTTTCATATTTATAGGCGGATTAAAAAGAATAGCTTCATTTGCCGAAAAAACTGTTCCTATAATGGCTTTATTCTATATCATAGGTTCTGTAATAATATTAATAATGAATATTAAGAATCTTCCAAGCTCGATAGTTTTAATATTTACCTCCGCTTTTAATCCTCAAGCGGTTATAGGAGGAGGATTGGGCATTGGAGTTCAGCAGGCTATGAGATACGGAGTTGCAAGGGGATTATTTTCAAACGAAGCTGGTATGGGTTCTACGCCTCATGCGCATGCATTGGCAAAAGTTAAACATCCTTGCGAACAGGGAGTTGTGGCTATGATAGGCGTATTTTTCGACACTTTTATCGTAGTTACTTTAACCGCTTTGGTTATATTATCTTCAGATATACTTCAAACTAAAATATATCCGTTAGACACCGCTAGCGCTATTCCAGAAACTTTAAAAGGAGTTGGATTACCTCAAGCGGCTTTTAGCAATGGATTTGGATTCTTCGGAGTAGTATTCGTTGCAGTTTGTTTATTATTCTTCGCTTTTACCACGATAATAGGATGGTATTTCTTTGGCGAGCAGAATGTTAAATATTTATTCGGAGAAAAAGCCGTAAAAGTTTATGCAGTCCTTGTCGTTGGCTTTATACTTTTAGGCTCGGTTTTAAAAGTTGATTTAGTTTGGGATTTAGCGGACTGTTTCAACGGTTTAATGGTTATACCAAACCTTTTGGGAATACTTGCTTTAAGCGGTATAGTTGGAACTTTATTTAAAGAATACAACGATTTTAAAAAATAATTAAATATTAAATTAATTATCGATATATATAAATATTATTATTTTTATCTATTCAATAAACTAACTATATCGCTATAGCCTTTTTCTCTCGCATACATTAAAGCCGTTTTTCCGTCATTATCTTTTATATTTCTATTTGCTCCCGCATTGACTAATAATTTTACAATATCAGAATGATTATAAAACGAAGCAAGTATTAAAGCGGTTTTTCCGTAAATATTTTGAATATTTAAATTAGCTTTAGCGTCTATAAGTTGTTTTGCAACTTTATCATAACCTTGCCTCGAAGCGTCTATTAAAGCCGTGTGTCCGAAATTATCTTGCATATTCAAACTTGCATTAGCGTCTAATAATATTTTTACTATATCGTCTTGTCCGTTAAACGAAGCTTTTATTAATGCCGTATCTCCAAATTTATTTTGAGCGTCTATATTTACCGATTTATCATTTAAAAGACTCTTTATTCCGTTTATATCGTCTTTGGCATAATCTATAAAATTCTGCTCTTTTGAATTTATAGGACAGATAATTTCAATAATATTTAAATAATCGTATCCTCTTCTTATAACCGATAATATATCTTTATTTTCTTTATTCTTTATACTAATATTAGCTCCAGCCTCGATAAGAATTTTAACTATTTTATTTTTTTTATTAAGAACGCTTAACATTAAAGCCGTATTTCCGTCTTTATCTTGTCTATTCAAATCGGCTTTTGCAGATATTAAACTTCTTACCAATTCTTCATTTCCATTTTCAGAAGCTATCATTAAAGCGTTATTTCCGTTTTTATTTTGTTTATTTAAATTAGGTTTTCCTCTTATTATAGCTTTTACTCCGCCGACATTATTATTTTGAGCGGCGTATATTAAAGCGGTATTTCCATCTCTATCTTCCACATCCAAATCTGATTTTGCAGATATAAGCGCTCTTATTGTCGCTTCATCTCCATCGGAAGCAATGCACATTAAAGCCGTATATCCTTCGTTATTTTGGATATTTACATTTGCTCTTCCGCTTATAACCGCTCTTATTTTTTTTAATCTATTTTTATCTTCTTTTCCAATTGCAATATTAATTAAAGCGGTATTGCCGTTTTTATCTCTTTCGTTAATATTTACGGAACTAATCATATTTCTTATACTTCCGCTATAATCATAATCGTATGCATTTTTAGATAAATATAATAAAATATTTTCATTATTTATTTTTATTTGTAAATCGGCTTTCGCTTTTATTAAAGCGTCAGCTATATTATAATGTTTATTATAAAGAGCGTTTTTTAATGCAGTGTCGCCTTTTTTATTTGCAATATTTACTTTAGCTTTTCCGTCAATCAAAATTTTTGCTATTGTATATCTTCCCCAGAAAGAAGCTACTATTAAAGCCGTATCGCCTTTTTCGTCCTGTTGATTAATATCGACTCTTTCGTTTATCAATACTCTTGTTAAATAAGAATCGTTTTTTGAAGCCGCATAAATTAAAGGATAATCTCCAAAACAATTTTTTACATTTTTATTGCCTTCTTTAATTTTTCTTATCAATTTATTTCTTATTTGACTTGGAGCGAGCATTAAAGTCGTTTGTTTTTGAGAATTCATATATTCTAAATTTGCATTTTTACTCATAATCATATCGATTATCTCGTTATAATTATTATAATTTTTTCCGTTTATAGTTTCAAAATTTATTGCAAATACGCTTTTCATTATAGCGGTTTCTCCAACTTCATTTCTTATATTTACATCGGCTCCAGAATCTATAAGAACTTTAACAGTATCTTTAAATCCCAAATCTGCAGCGTAAATCAAAGCCGTATTTTTCATGCCATTTGTATCTGTGACATTTATATCTATATTTTTTTTCAAAAGTTTCTCAATATTTTTAGTTTTTCCCGTTTTGGCATAATCTAAAAACGCTCTTTCGTCTTTAGTCAATTTATTATCTTGAGCTAATGCCAATAAACTTGAAAATAAACTTATAAAAATAATAAATAAAATCAATCTTTTAATATAAAAAAACATAATCCTCTCTTTAATAAAAAAATCAATCTTCTTATTAATAATACTATATATAATTTAAAAATCAATAATAAAGATATGATAGTTTAAGAAGAATAAATCTTGCAAATTATTAAAGTTTAATAACGGCAAATACGATAATATATATAGTTGATTGGACTACCCCCCAATAACTATATTTGTAATAAGCCGCTTTGTTCATCCCACAAAAGCGGTTTATTTTTTATTCTCTTCGTTTAAGATTTTATTTATTTTATTCAATTTATTTTTATTCATACTTTTTATTTTAATATTTTGTTTTTTCTCTTCGTTAAAATATTTTTTCAATAATTTATTATTTTCTATGAATAAAGTTTTTATATTTTTAGATTTTGTTTTTATATAATATTCTATTTTCAAAGCCGAATTAATATTTTCAACTTCCCAAACTGAAATATATTTTAAAGGTTTATGCATTTTAGTATAATTCGCTCCCTTTCTTTTTTTATGTTTATCAAATCTCTTTATCAAATCGTTTGTAATTCCCGTATAAAAAGAATCGTTTTCGCATAAAATTATATATACAAAATAATTATTCATTTTCTCTTATATCTTTTATAATTGCATCAATATCAATATAAATATCATTATTATATTTTTCAAATAAAGCGCAAATATTTTTATAATCTTCCATCGTATCAACCGTTGTTCTTAATTCTGGCATTGCAAACTCTTCGCTTACTTTCGGATTTTCAATTTTAAATTTATCCGCATTTCTATAATGAAATTGAGTAATATGTTCATGCTCGTGCATATATTTTGAATTATCGTTTGCATATTTCAAAGCTTGATAATTTATAACCTCGACTCCGCTGCCATAAGGGAGCGCATCATAATAGCTCAAATCTGCATTATTTTTTATATGATAATCGACTATCATATCCAAAGCTTTAACGCTTACAAGCGGATTATCTCCCGTAGCTCTCACTATAATATCCGCCTTGAATTTTTCAGCGGCTTTAGTATATCTGTCTAAAACATCGTTTTCGCTTCCGATAAAATAATCGCATTTTAGTTTTTCAAAAATATTTTTAAATTCATTATAAGATTTTTCTTCAGTTGCCACGACAATATTATGCGCTTTTTTAGAACTTCTTAATCTCTTTATAATAAGCTCAAGCATAGAATCGCAATTTGCCATAGGTTTCAAAGCCTTTTTTGGAAGTCTTGTAGAGCCGATTCTTGAAGCAAGGATAATAATAATTTTTTTCATTTTAAAAATCCTTTTAAAAATTTTAAAATCAATTATAAAAAATAATTTTACGAATTAATAAATGCAAATATATTTTTTCCGTTTATATTTTCTTTTTCTATTAACGCGATTAAATTATTATTTTTATCAATCAAAGCTAAATATTTATTCTTTATATAAGTAAAATCAAAATTCTCAATCATTTTTGTATTTCCGCAAAAAATTTGTTTTATAGTTTTTTCGTTTTCTATAATTTTTTTATCAATATTTTTAAACATATCGAAAAAAGACAATATATTTTTACTTGAAATATTATTTAAATCGCTTGCTTTATCTACACTAAAATCTCCGATTGCCGTTCTAATTAATTCTTTTGTATAAGCAAAATTTCCCGTTATCTCGCCAATATCTCTTATAATCGCTCTTATATAAGTTCCTTTGCTAACCGAAGTTTTAATTTTAAAAAAAGGATAATTATATTCCAATAATTCTATATCGTTTACGCAAACATTGACGCTTTTAATTTCAAAATCAATATTTTCTCTTGCCATATTGTAGGCTCGTTTTCCGTTAATTCTTTTTGCGCTATAAATCGGCGGTTTTTGAATTATATTTCCGTTAAAATTTTTCTTAATAATATTTTCAAGTTCGGCAAAACTTAAAATATTTTTTTTATCCGAAAATTTCAAAACATTTCCGTTAATATCGTCCGTATCTCTGCTCTCTCCAAAAACTCCAACCGCTATATATTCTTTAGGCATATCGTCAAATAAAAAAAATAATTTCGTATATCTTCCAAAAGCCAAAATTAAAACTCCTTTAGCAAAAGGGTCTAAAGTTCCCGCATGTCCAATTTTCTTTTCTTTTAAAATAGGTTTTAATTTTTTTATTACATCAAAAGAAGTTATGCCCGCGGGTTTATTTGCTATTAAAAATCCTTTCATTATCAGCCTTTCATTATTTGAATTGTATTAAAATATATATTGAGCATATTATTGCATAAACTAGCTATATTCTTATAAATATTTGAGGCTATATCGTTTCCAATAGATTGTTTTAAATTATTGATAGCGTTAATATTATGTTTTATAGCTTCTAGTCTAGCTTGATTTAATTGCAGTAAAAAAATATTGCTTTTATCAAATTCTTCGATAGTTGTTTCAATTGCGGAATTTAATAAATAATAAACCATTATAAGTTTTTCTTTTTCTTCTAAAGACAAATCAATATTACTTTCAATATACACTTTCGATAATTCTCCGAGTCTATAACTTAATTTATAAATAGAGTTTAAATTATCAAAAAACCAATCTATATTATTTCTTTTTCTCAAATCCGACAAAACATATTTAATATCATGAAATATAGAATAACCCGCGCTTTTATCTTCTCCGCTTATAATATAATAATGCGAACTTATTAATATATCTTGCAAAGTGTCGAAATCGGTTTTCCATTGTGGGTCTTCTTCGTTTATATTATAATATTTTTTCTTAAAACCGCTCCAATTAATCATAAATCTTTCTATGCTTTGTTTTATATTTCTATTGTCTCTAATATCGAGCAAAGTTTCAATATAAGATTTATCCAAATAAGCCATATCTTCAAGTAAATTATCTTCTTCTTTCTTGCATGAAAATATTAAAAAAGAAATTAAAAACGATAGAAATAATATGTCGGATATTTTAATTTTCAATCATATCTCCGTTTATATTGATTATTTTATAAAACAATGTATTATAAATAAATTATGAAAAAAAACAAGTTGTATTTTATTTCTTTTATTTTTATTAAAATTATTCTATTAATTTTATTTTCCTGCAAAAATAATAATTTGCAAAAAGGAATTTTATATTCAAAATCATCAAGCGATTTAAATTTTGAAGCGAGCAAAGAAAAAGCTATAAATCAAATATATTTTTATATTGCAAATCAAACGGCAAGTTTAATTAACAGAAACGATTATAATATAATAGCTTTCGCATTGAAGGACGATAATTTAATCGATTTTGAAAAAAGCGCTAATATAAAAGAATATAAAAAGGACGATAAATTTTTTACCGAAATAAAAATTAATGACGAAAAATTATATAAAAATGTTGTCGAAAGTTTAGAGAAAATGAAAAAAGAAGGATTTATTGATTCTAAAATTAGGGCAAACGCTTCTATAGAAATTTCTGAAAATGCAAAATTAAACGCTTATACGAGACAAATGTTAACTCAAAACGCTTTAGGCAGAGCTTATGAATCGTTATACAAAATATTGATTGAAAGCGGAATTGATGCAAATAAATCTTCGGAATTGACAAATAAAGCTTATATAATCGAAGAAAGTTATAGCTCAAACGATTATAATGTAGTAATTGAAACTGAAATAAATTAAATCGAAAAATAAAATTTAAAAATTATAATAAATTTATCGGCAATTCCAAAACTCTAACCGCATTTTCTAAAGCCGCTCTCATAATATCTTCTTTATTTTCTTTTCGCGCTTCGGCTAAAACTTCAACAGTATAAGGTATAAAAGAAGGTTCGTTTGCGCGTCCTCTAACTTTTTGCGGCGTTAAATAAGGAGCGTCCGTTTCTATAGTAAACATATCTTTTGGAACATATTTTGCCACTTCTCTGATAAAATCGTTTTTAAGATAAGTCACCGCTCCCGAAAAAGAAAGTATATAACCTAAATCTAAAGCGTTTTTAGCGTCTTCAATATTTCCGCTGAAACAGTGAAAAATTCCTTTTTTTGGAATATCCGCTTCTTTTAAAACTTGAAATGTGTCTTTAAACGCATCTCTGCTATGAATTAAAATTGGCAATTCCACTCTTTTTGCAACCTCGCATAATTCTCTAAAAAAATCTCTCTGCTCTTTTTTATTGTCGTCATTATGATAATAATCGAGTCCAATCTCTCCGATAGCGTAAACAGATTTTTTCTTTAATTTATTTTTATTTAAAGTTTTTATTTTTAATTCAAAAGCCTTTATAGTATGCTCGTCATTTTCTTTCGCATAATCGGGATAATATCCTATGCTAAAAAAAACTCCTTCGGCTTCTGACAATATAAACATTCTCTCGTCTATATCGCTTGGATGAACTCCGATATCGACAAAATATAATATTCCCGATTTATTCGCTCTTTGTAGAACTTCTATTAACTCTTTACTCTTTTTTGATATTAATGTTAGATGGCAATGACTGTCTATCATTTTTACTCCAAATTATTTTTAATTTTTATTCTTTTAAATTATCGCCTGAAAGAACATGAAAATGAACATGAAAAACCGATTGTCCCGCTCCCTTTCCGCAATTATTCACTATTCTAAAAGACGATAGATTTTGCTCTTTAGCGACTTCTTTTATAGTTTCAAAAATTTTATTTGTATAAAATTCTTCAGTTTCCATAATATCTTTAAAATGTTTTTTAGGAACAACCAATAAATGAACTTTCGCCTTCGGATGCAAATCTGCAAATACGACGCAATATTCATTTTCTTTTATAAATTTTGAAGGAATTTCTCCGTTTATTATTTTACAAAAAATGCAGTCTTTATCGTAGTTATTATTTTGCATAATATTTTCCTTAATTTCTAATTATATAACATTATCAAATAAATTTATAAAAGTCAATACTAAAAAAATTATAATTTTTGTTTTTTAGCTATTGCAATTATTATACAATATGTTATAATAAATAATTATATAAAGGGGAATGAGGGTGAAAATCCCACGCTGGCACGCAACCGTAAAGTTCGATTATTTATAAATCGGCAAAGTCGGAATACCTTAAATAATAATCGAGTCGAGCGCGCTTGATTAGAGCCGCTCCTTTATCTTAAATTAAGGAGTTTCAAAATGGAAACAAAAAGAAAAACATTTAACAAAATCTACAAAGGTTCACTATTAGTAGTATTTTTATTTATAGCTATAATATCCTGCAATAAAAATCCATATAATGATAATAGTCGACTTTTAGGAACTTGGATTTCAACTTACAATGAAACTTATATATACGATGGAAAAACTTTTACTTCGGCTTATGATGGTAAAAATAGTTATGTGATTACTGTAGAAAGAATAATTTATAGTTCGGATACCGCTGGAATTATTTACGGTAAATATACCGAAAACTCAACTTATGGGGATGCGGTAGTTGGAAAATATTACGCCGTTTCATTCAAAGATTTAACTTATAACAATATATCTATTTCGGGAGCTTATAAATCTGACGGAAAAACTGGAACGGATACTTTAGTAGAAGCTATAAGCGAATTTACTATAAATAACGGTTATTATAGCTTTTATTCAAGTTGTAAAAAGGTTAAATAAAATATTTGATTTATTAATTTAGGTTTGTAAAAATGAAAAAATCATTATCGTTTATTATAATATTAATTTCTTTAATATCTTGCGGTAATCCAATTTCAAATTATGATAATAAAAAAGATAATAAATTAGAAATTATAACAGAAGGAATTCAAACCGTTAATTGCGGTTTAAAAAGTTCTCATGTTGATGTAAACGATAATAATAAACTTACAGATTTATGGAAAGAAATTACTTCAAATAAAGAGGTTTATTCTTCTTCGTCTTTAACTCCAACTTCTATAAGCGGACGCTTTGATGCTAATTCCGACTATATTGAAAACGGAAGAACAAGGACAAAATTTAAAAAATGCTATGTTTATAAATTTGAAAATAAAGCTTATTTATCCGCCGTGTATTGGGATAATAAAACAGGCGTTGGAATGCGAATAAGATATCGCTTAATTATTATAAACGATAAAGGCGAAGAGCATGCTTGGTATGGAGGCGGAGAAGATATAAATATTTTACCCGATAAAAATACGGATTGGGTTAAATATGATTTTTTATTTGGATATTTAAAAGTTAATATTTAAAGGAGTATTTATAATGAAAACTAAAAATTTAATTTTATTATTAATTTCGGTATTAATTATATCATGCGGAAATCCTATGAATCCGCAAAAGAATGATAATGAAAAAGGTAAAGTAATTATTACGGAGGCAGATAAAACTTATAAAGTTAGAATGGGTTCTATAATTACAAATATAAAACCTTCAGAGATGACGAATGCATGGAAAAATTATATTGGCGGTAAAAAAGTATTGAAACCTGACGGAAAAACAGATTGGGGATGGAGTTTTAAAAAAGAAACGGGCGATTATTGGGAAAATACATATAAACAAGGAAAGGAAATGAGAGCTAAATGCTATGGCGCTACTATATGCTCTAATAATGATACTTTATATTTAATGGGCGTTTATTATAATTATGATACTAAAGGAATGCCTAATAATTGGATGTTGATTTATATTACCGATGATGGAACAGAAAAGGGTTATTATGGAGGCGGTAAAGACGAGAAAAAATTACCTGATAATTCTACGGAATGGCATCCTTATGATAGCTTTTTTCCGCAAGGTTTAGGAAAATTAAAAGATTATTAAAAGCTTATTATGAAATATTTAATTCTAATATTATTATTTATATTTAATATTAATTTATATTCTCAATCATATTTAATTAAAGAATTAATTGGCGGTATTTGGGTAACTTCGAGAGTTGAAATTACAAATTCCTCTTTAACTAATATTACTACTAATGAAGGCAAACCTAAAGAACCTATTAAAGTTAATAACAATATTATAACTTCGGAAGATATAGACAGAATGGGATTTAAAAATGCAGGGGAAGTTTTAGCAAATCAACCTGGTTTTGTAAATAAAGGCAATTATATGGGAAATGAAGTTATTGACCCTGCGGGAGCTAATGCCGATAACATAAAAATATATATTAACGGCGTTTTAATGAATACTGCAAAAGGCAATGCGGATGCAGGAGTCGATTTAAGAAGAATACCCGCAAATTTAATTGAAAGTATAGAAATTATAGGCAATTCTATTTATATAACGACAAAAACGCCTTTAAATGATATACTTTTAATTTCTCTTTCTTACGGTTCTTATAATACAATTCGTCCTTCAATTTTATTTTCAAGGAATTTTGATAATAAACATGTCTTTACTTTTACCGCCGATTCTTATTACTCGGATGCAAATTATTATTATGATTTTATTAATCAATGGGGAGATAGAATAAAAGGCTATTTTCATGATAATCGTCAGCTTATTATAAACTCTTCTGCAGATTATAAATATTTGCTTCCTAATAAAGATTATATAAGAGCTTTCGTTAATATTTCTTTTAATAGTTCCGCAGCTCAACATGAAATTCCGCCTATAACCGCAACGGATTCTTGGTTTAATTTTACTACTTTAGTATCTTCGTTATCATATAATGGTTTTTCCGATATTTTTAATTATGATATAAATTTGTCTTATTTATACGATTCTTTTGTAGATAGACCTTTTCATTCTAATGGTAAATTTGAATCCGATTATAAATCGCATGCAGTTTCGCTTAATTTTTCATTAAATAGAATGGACGAATTTTTGCCTAATTTAATAACAATATTTAATAAAATAATTCCCGAATATAGATTTGATATTTTAACCGAAGAGAAAAACGCTATTTTGACAAATTATCCGACAAGTCCTCAAAGGCATTCTATCTCTATAAAATACGAGCCTCAAATTTCTTTTGGTTATTGGAATGAAGAAACTCCAATTTTTACTTTGCTTCCGTTTATTAAATACGAATATCAACTTGATTACTTAAACGGTTATAAAAATAGAAATTATTTAGCTTATAGCGGCGCTTTTAATTTGAATTTTTACAAGGGCTACAGTTTATATTTTTCTTATTCGCATGATTATACCGCTCCGACATTTAACGATTTATATTATGGCGATTTTGGAAATATTAATTTGAAAGCCGAAGATTATAATCAAATACTTACAAAATTAACATTAGAACCGATAACCAACTTAAAAATTGAAGGCTCTTATTCTTATACAGTTTACAGTAATAAAATAATTTGGTATGGATTAAAACCCGAAAATGTAGATATTGCAAAATCGCATATAGTTAATGCAAATATAGGTTATGAGATTCCATTTTTAACTTATAATAAAATAAAGGCTAAAGTCGGTTATTCTTATCAACTTGCATATATGGGCGAAAATAAACTTCCAAAAATAGGAATGCCTGAAGATGTAATTTCGGTTTTATTAGGTTATGATTTTATTTCTGAAAATAATATTTTAACTTCTTTATCGTTAAATATTTATTATATTTATTCTACTAAAAGATATATAACTGAAATTAAAATTGGCGAGGATTTTCATGATTTCAATATTTCTTTTTATTCGATATGGTTTAAGCATTTGATAATCTCTACGCATTTTAAGAATATTTTTAATAAAACTCCTATTTTATCGACTTATTCGGTTGCAAAACCGTTTACTTGGGAGATAGAATTAGGTTATAATTTTTAATTTTTTATAAGGATATAACAATGAAAAATTTTAAAATATTTTTAATTATTTTTTTAATAATAATTTCTTGTAATTATAATAAAAATAATTCAATTTCTAAAATAAAAGATAGAGCGGGAAACGATATAATTATTCCAAAAAAAATTGAAAAAATAATTTGCCTTTCGCCTTCTATTACGGAAATTTTAATTGAAATTGAAGAAGAAGATAAAATAATTTCGGTAGATTCTTATTCAAAAGAAATTTTAGAAAAAAATAATATATCTACTTCAAATATGCAAATTTTCGATATGATGAATCCCGATGTTGAAAAAATTATATCTCTTAAACCCGATATTATATTTGTAAATACATTTAGCGTTTTTTCCGCTAAAAATTCTGTAGACGCTATAAAAAATCTTGGTTTGTCGGTTGCCGTTATTCCAAATAGCGATACTTTAACCGCAATAGAAGAAGATATTTATTTTTTAGGAGAAGTTTTAAAATTAAAAGACGCTTCTAAAAAAGTTATATCTAAAATGCAAATAAATATTGAAAAAATAAAATCTATTGGAGATAAAATAACTAATAAAAAATCGGTTTATTTTGAAATAGGAGCTATGCCGAATTTATATACTTTCGGATGCAATGTTTATTTGGACGATATGATAAATATTATTGGAGCTAAAAATATTTTTGAAGATAAAAATTCTTGGATAGCGGTTTCAGAAGAAAGCGTTTTATCTGCAAATCCCGATATTATTTTTACAAGCGTAGATTATATAGATAATCCAATAAATGAAATTCTTAATCGCAAATCTTGGCAGAATATAAAAGCTATTAAAAATAAAGAAGTATATTTTATAAACTCAAGTTTGTTGCCAAATCATAATGTTATACAAGCTTTATTTTCAATGGCAAAATCGACTTATCCGAAAGAGTTTAAAGATATTGATAAATAATATACGCGTAATAAAATAATAATATGATAAAAAAAATTATAATAATTCTTATATTTGTTTTTGCTTCAATTGTATTGTCTATATGTATTGGAAGTATTTTTATATCTCCAAAAGAAATAATATCGATATTCTTTTATAAAATATTTTATCCAAATTTAATTGAAAATAAAATTAACGCGGATATTATTTTTAGTATAAGATTGCCTCGTTCAATTTTAGCTTTTTTTGTCGGAGCTTCATTGTCATTAACGGGAGTCGTTGTGCAATCAATATTGAGAAATCCTCTCGCATCCGCTTATAATTTGGGAATATCTTCAGGAGCGGGATTAGGCGCGGCATTATTAATAATTACGGGAATATATTTTAATCAATATGTTTTTGTAGCGGTTTCGACTATTTTCGCTTTTATAACTATAATATTTATTTTATTTATATCTAATAGAATAGACAAATATATGAATAATAATTCAATAATTCTTGCAGGAATTGTAATATCTTTATTTCTTTATTCTCTTATGAGTTTTTTTATTTATATATTTCCTAAACGCTCAAATCAAATAATATTATGGCAATTAGGAAATTTATATTTAAAAAATTTCGCCGATATTTTTATTATAATTTTTATTACTTTAATTTTTCTTCTTGTTTTAATTAAATATTCAACCGTTTTGGATATAATGACTTTTGGAGACGATACGAGTTTATCGCTTGGAGTAGACGCTAAAAAAATGAGAATATTTTTTATAATTATCTCTTCGTTTATAACCGCCGTTTTAGTTTCTTTTGTCGGAATAATAGGATTTGTCGATTTGGTATCTCCGCATATTGCAAGAAAAATATTTAAAGCGAATCATATTATAGTTTTGCCAATGTCCGCTCTTTTTGGCGGAATACTTCTTAATGTTGCCAATATATTTTCAAGAATTATAATTTCGGGAGCTAATATTCCAATCGGTATAGTAACCGCATTGATAGGAGCGCCTTTTTTCTTATATATTTTTATTATAGGCAGGAATAATAAAATATGATTGAAGTTAATAATTTATCTTTTTCTTATAATTACAATAATAAAAAAATATTAAAAAATATATCGTTTAAGTTATTTGAAAACGAAAGATTATGCATTATAGGTCCAAACGGTTCTGGAAAAACTACTTTATTAAAATGTTTATGCAATATTTTAGATTTTCAAGGTTCAATTTTTATTAATAATAAAAATATAAAAGACATTGAAGTTTATAAATCCGTATCTTTTTTAAGTCAGTCTTCAGAAATATATTTTGATTATAATGTTTTTGATACGGTTATGTTGGGAAGATATGCGAATTTTAAAGATAAACTTTTATCAATTCCAAGCAAAGAAGATAAAGAATTTGTATTTGAATGTTTAGAAAAATTAAATATTATTCATTTGAAAGATAAACTTATAAATCGACTTTCTGGTGGCGAACTTCAAAAAGTTTTTTTAGCTAGAGCTTTCGCTCAAAATCCAAAAATCATATTAATGGATGAACCTACTAATCATTTAGACTTAAATAGTCAAATTGAACTTATTTATAATTTGAAAGAATGGGTTAATAAAGATTTTAGATGCATTATAGCCGTGATGCATGATATCAATAACGCTTTAAATTTTGCCGATAAAATACTCGTTTTAAAAGATGGAAATTCAAAATTCTTCGGCTATACTTCCGATTTTGATTTGCAATTGCTCAACGATATATATGCTATAAATGTTGTGGAATATATGAAAAAGTCTTTAATAAAATGGATATAATTTCTAAATAAAAAAGAACAATGTTTTTAGCATTGTTCTTTTTATATTATAATCACTTTTTCATTTTGACAAATCAAAATATCTAAAAATTTACCAACTCCAGCATTTGATAGAAGATTTTGCATCGTTAGCTATCATTATAGTTATAATTTAATCTTTTTTTACTAATTAATAGTTTTTTAAATATCCAAATCTAAAAGTATAATAAGTCCAAGCCGTATTTTCATTAGGTATATTATTTCTGTCCCTGCCTCCGCCATACCAAGCATGCTCTGCGCCGTCATCGCCTATTACAATCAATCTCCAATCGTTTGGCATATTATATTGATTATAATTATCATAATATACACCAGCGATATAGTTTTTTCCGTTTAGCTCTTTAGCAGCGCATTTTACAAGCACTGTCCTTGCCTTATTTGAACTTTCATATTTTGTTTCATAATAATTTGCATCGTCTTTGAAAGCTCCCGTTATAGCAGAATCGGAACATGAATTATCCGCATAAACCGTCTTATTCCTTACAGTGTTTCTCCATAAACTTTCTAATTCTTCATAACTATTTATGGTATAACCTTTAGAACCGTAATTTAAATAAATCGGATATTCTATTTTTATGGTATTATTGGTATTGGAAGAATTATTATCATCTTTAGGGTCGGTCATAGACTTACCGCATGATATGAACGACACTAATAGAATTGATAAAATAATTTTTAAATAAGTATTTACTCTCATAATCTACATCCTAAAAAATTATTTTTTCTTACAGCCTGTATATTGAGCAAAAGAACCCGCAGCTATAGTAAAAATCTTTTTGGCTTCTTCTAAAGTATCCGCCGTCCATCCGCTCTGACTTACGCCATGCGTTCCGTTTAAAGCTCCTGAAATTTTCAAATCTGTTTCCGTTAAACCCTTAAAACTAATGGCATAATATTTTCCAATAGAATTTGTATCCCAACTGCTTAAATATTTGCCGTAGAAAAAGCCTTCCGTATCGGTAGTCCATGATATTTCAAGCACTTCTATGGAATATGTAGAAGGTTCGGCGCTAAAATTTGTTCCATCGAATATATAAGCTTCTTGGGGATTTTTTAGATCTTGTCCTTGCCAAGTTCCTATAAGCAGGCTATAATTTTTATGAGTTTTACCATCACCGCTACTTGTTCCTCCACTATTTGTTTCTCCGCCTCCAGAAATACTTCCGCCGTTATTTTCTCCGTTTCCTCCGTTAGTAGAATCGGTCATGCTATTACCACATGAAATTGATAATATTAAAATACTTATTATAGTGATTATTGTTATATATAATTTTTTATTAAACATATTTTTTCTCCTTAAAATTAATTATTTTTATCTACTTTTTTATCTTTTTAGGATATTCCATTATAAATTTGTTTAATTCTTTTGTTTCGTAAAAGTTAAAGTAAAATTCTTCTTCAAATAATATTATTATAATTACAAACTTTAGCGACTATATCATTTAGAATTTTGACGCTGTCGTAATCAAAATTTTTTATTAAATTGATATATTTAGATAAAAAATTTTTGTCTTCTTTAATACATTTTCTAAAACTTTTTACTAATCCGATATCAAGGCAAGGTATATACGGCAAATATTTAAAACGCAAATAATTTCTAAAATCATTCCTTAATTTAGTAAAAGGTATCCACCATACTATATGGTTAATAGTTTTTGAAGTCATAGAATTCTCCTAAATGTAAAATATTAAAAAATGCAATAGAAAAAGCCCTATTAAAGAAAATAGGAATTATGCAAAAATTATGCTTGAATTGAATTGAATTGAATTGAATTGAATTGAATTGAATTGAATTGAATTGAATTGCAAGAGCGCAAATTTATTTTATTCATTACAAAATCAAGCATAGAAATATTTTACAATATCTTAAAATTTATGTCAAGTTTAAATTTGATAATTTTTATTATAAATTATAATTGATAAAATAATTTTTTATAATATAATTTATCACTTAAAAGGATTATAAAATGAAACAATTTATAGATGTAGTTAATTTTGAAATTGAAGCTGGGCATGGCGGAGCGGGATGCGTTAGCTTTAGAAGAGAAGCGCATGTTCCTATGGGCGGTCCCGATGGCGGAAACGGAGGAGACGGAGGCGATGTAATTGTAATCGTTGATGCGAGAATAAACAGTTTCGGAAAAATAAAAAGTAGAAAAAAATTCAAAGCTAGAGATGGCGAGTCGGGTAGGGCAAGATTAAGCGATGGAAAAAAAGGCGACAATGTAATAATAAGAGTTCCAATCGGCACGGTAATTTATAACGAAGAGACTGAAAATATAATTGCAGATTTAACTGAAGATGGACAGAGCGAAACTATTGCAAGAGGAGGAAAAGGAGGCAAGGGAAATAAATTTTATGCTACTTCTACAAATCAAGCGCCCGATTACGCTCAACATGGTTTAGACGGAGATAAATTAAATATAAGACTTGAAGTAAAATTAATCGCCGATATTGGACTTGTCGGGATGCCTAATGCGGGAAAATCGAGTTTGCTTGCAAGATTAACGAGAGCGAATCCAAAAATAGCTTCCTATCCTTTTACTACTCTTACGCCAAATTTGGGAGTTTGTTATTTAGATTATGAAAGAAGTTTTATAATAGCCGATATTCCTGGAATTATAGAGGGAGCGAGCGAAGGAGCGGGATTAGGACTAACATTTTTAAGACATATTGAGAGAACGGGAGCTTTAGTTTTTGTAATCGATATAACTGACGAAGATATTAACGAAACTTATTTAAAATTAAGAAAAGAATTAAAATTATATAGCAAAGAATTAATAAAAAAGAAATCAATAATTATTTTGAATAAAACCGATATGCTTGAAAAAAAAGAAATTGAAGAGAAAATTAAAAGCGTAAAAAAAATTATAAATAAAGAATATAAAAATAATAAAGAAAATTATTTTGAAATTCCCGAAGTATTTGCAATATCCGTTTTTAGTTTGGATGGAGAAGAATTGGGAAAAATTACAAACGCTTTATATAAGGCAAACGAATTGAGATATTATGAAACTAAAAAAAATTATAAAGAGCCTTTGTTATTGAATAATAAAAAATTAAAAACAAAAAGAGTATTCGGTCCCGTTCTTTCAAAGAGACTCGGGAATTCTTTGGGAATAGATGTAATTCCTCATAAAACTTGTTCTTATAATTGCATATATTGTCAATTAGGTTCTGAAGAAAATACTATAACCGATTTAACAAATTATTATTCCGTTGATGAAATAATTTACGAATTAAAAGAGGCTTTGCTTAATAATAAAAATATCGATTATATAACTTTCACGGGTTCGGGAGAGCCTACTTTATATAAAGACTTGAAAAAACTTATTTACGAAATAAAACAAATAACCGATATTCCCGTATGCATTATAACAAACGGTTCTTTATTATATAAACAAGAAATGCGTTCAAATTTGCTTTTGGCAGATTTAATTATTCCATCGCTTGATGCGGGAAATGAAGAGACTTTTAAATTGATAGATAATCCTAATAAAGAAATCGATTTTGATAAAATGGTTGAAGGATTAATTGAATTTAAAAAAGTATTCAAAGGCGAATATTGGCTTGAAATATTTTTACTTAAAGATATAAACGACAACGAAGACGAACTTGACGATATAATAAAAATTGTAAAGAAAATTAAACCCGACAGAATTCAACTTATAACTGCGACAAGAAGAGTGGCAAATGAAAAAGCTAAAGCGTTATCTGACGAAGAGCTTAAAAAAATAAAAAAATATTTTAATTCAAAATGCGATATTGAAATCGATATTCCAAACATTTCTGAAAATCATAAAGGAAATACGAGAATATTAACCGAAGATGATATTGTCAATTTTTTAATTCGCCAGCCTGATACGGCATATATTATAGCTAAAAGTTTTAATGAAAATGAAAGAAAAGTTAAGGAATTGTTGGACTTACTTATTAAAAAAAATAAGGTTAGAGAAGAGATTGTTAATGGAGTTGTTTCTTATGCGGTTAATATTTAAGTTTTAATAAAAAATCATTTTTCTATGAGTATTCAGAGTAAATAGAATATAATTCCAATTTCTAAATATATATAAATTTAAATAAATTATGTTATCCGCATACATTAAGCTTTAATTTAAATCAATTTTATTTATCTATAGAATTTTT
>ERZ857984.1463-NODE-1463-length-18938-cov-5.043796_pt1 | contig 18938 bp, 22 predicted proteins | sample MGYA00519914_ERZ857984 | MGnify/ENA primary metagenome ERZ857984 (study PRJEB31778, sample SAMEA3449417) | human gut metagenome | biome: human gut; feature: human-associated habitat; material: faeces | place: United Kingdom | collected 2010/2012 ... | reverse complement strand
CGCCGCTGCCGCCGCTGCCGCCATGGAAGGAGCGCTGTACGCAAAGATAAAATCTGTGCAGGAAAACCTTGTGTCGCTCGCCGGACATATCGCTGCCTATACGGATTATCCGGAGGAAGATGTACCGGAGCTTTCGATGGGGGCGCTGGAAGCTTCCCTCGGGTGCGCGAAGGCAGCGCTGGATAAGCTGATTGCGGGCTATGATGCGGGCGCGGTGCTGCGCCGCGGCGTGGACACAGCCATCATCGGCAGCCCAAACGTGGGCAAAAGCACGCTGCTGAACCTGCTCTCCGGTTTTGAGCGTGCCATCGTTACGCCCGTGGCGGGTACCACACGGGACGTGGTGGAGCAGGAGATCCAGCTGGCCGGGGTTCGTCTGCTTCTGGCGGATACGGCGGGTATCCGGGACACCGACGATCTGGTGGAGGCGGAAGGCATCCGCCGCAGCTACCGCCACTTGGAACGCGCCGGCCTGGTCCTTGCAGTGTTCGACGGCTCCGCGCCTCTCTCCCCCGCCGATCTTTCGCTGGCGGAAAAGTGCGCGGGCCGGCCGGCCGTGGCGATCCTCAATAAAACGGACCTGCCGCAGCAGGCGGATGAAGAAAGTTTGCGGCCTTATTTCAGCACGGTGGTGAACATCAGCGCGAAGGACGCGGCGTTTCTTCCGGCGGTGGAGCAGGCGGTCACAGACGCGCTTCATTTGGCGGAAGCGGACCCCGACGCAGGGCTTCTGGCAAATGAGCGCCAGCTCGCTGCCGCCCGCACAGCACAGGCTGCGCTTGCGGACGCGCTGGAGGCTGTAAACGGCGGATACACGCTGGACGCAGCGGGCGTATGCGTGGATGACGCTCTGCGTGCGCTGTACGAATTGACTGGGGAAAATGCCGGGGATGATGTGATCGACGAAGTATTTTCCAGGTTTTGTGTCGGTAAATAAAGTACAATAATTGAAATTATATTATAATATTACAAATTGTATTATATTTTGGTCGTTTCTTTACAAGAAAACAAAGCGCACGGAAAGACGACCTTTCGGAAAGGAATGGAAAAATGGATTCTGCTGCGTTGGCACAGGCATTGTGGGCGGATATCGGCGCGCAGCGGTGGGATGCGCTGGCCGCATATTTCCTGCCTGGTGCGCTGATTTTCTGGCATAACACCGACGAGTGCTTCACCGCAGAGGAATTTGTGCGGGCCAACCGTGAATATCCCGGGAACTGGCGGATAGAGATAGAACGTGTCCATGCACTGGCGGATGCGGCGGCAACAGCCGTGCGGGTATACGGTCCGGATGGAACTTCTTTCCACGCCGCGTCATTTTTTACGTTCCGGCACGGAAAAATCGTCCGCTTGGATGAATATTGGGGCGATGACGGCCCCGCGCCGGAGTGGCGGCGCGCGCTGGGCATCGGCAGGCCCATCCAAAGGGAGGACCGGTATGGCGGCGAATGATTATCTGATGCGTCAGATCGAGGATATGGCCCGTTTTTTGGGGAAAGTGCTGTTCGTCAAAACCGAAGAGACGATTCCGTTGTTCGACGAACAGGGCAATGTACTGGAGAGCGGTTTGCTTTATAAGCGCCTGTGTTCCATGCTGGAGGAGGGCGATGCAAACAGCGCGGAAAATCTGCTGTTTGACGAAGTGGAAGCTCATCCCGACCCGGCATATTTGCAGGTGGCTGTGCAGTTCTATGCCGATTTGCAGCATTGGACGGACGCGGCGCTGGAAGCGGCTGATTTTTCCCGTCAGGAGGTTTTGGACGGCCTTGCAGCCGTGAAAGAGCTGTATGAGAAAAGGGCCGGCGGGCAGAAAGCGAAAAAATAAAACAGGAGAGCTGCAGTATGACGGAATTTCGGTATGACACACAGCTCCTGATCGAGGGCGAAAACCTGGATGAGGACACGGTGCACGACCATTTCACCCGGCACTTTAAAGGCGACTGCCTGCTGGCCGTGGGGGATGAAAATCTCATCAAAATACATTTTCACACAAACGAACCCTGGCAGGTACTGGAATATTGTGCGGGACTGGGGGAAATTTTCGATATCGTGGTGGAGGATATGGACCGGCAGGCGCGCGGCTTAAAGGGCTGAGCGGCAGGCCGGACAAAGAAACGGGGCAAACGGACATTGGATATTTTAGGCGGTTATGAAGTTGTGGTCATCGGTGCAGGGCACGCGGGAATAGAAGCCGCCTGCGCCGCGGCGAAGCTGGGTGCGAAGACGGCGCTGTTCACGCTCACGCTGGACGGCATCGGGAATCTGCCCTGCAATCCGTCCATCGGAGGCACGGCCAAGGGACATCTTGTGCGGGAGATCGACGCGCTGGGCGGTGTGATGGGGATTGCGGCGGACGCCACTTTTTTGCAGAGCCGCATGCTGAACATGGGAAAAGGGCCGGCCGTCCATTCCCTGCGCGTGCAAACGGACAGGCGCAAATACCACGCCTATATGAAGCAGCTGCTGGAAAAGACGCAGAATCTGGAAGTCAAGCAGGCCGAGATCACGGCTGTGGACATCCGGGACGGCGCGGTGTGCGGAGTGTGCACGCATCTGGGCGGATATTACAGGGCTGACGCCGTGATCGTTGCGACAGGAACTTATCTGGGCGGCCGTATTTTTGTGGGCGAGGCCAGCTATGCCAGCGGGCCGGACGGCCAGCATGCCGCCTGCGCGCTGACAGAGAGCCTGCGCGCCGCGGGCGTGCCGCTGCGCCGTTTCAAGACCGGAACGCCGGCCCGGGTACACCGGCGCAGCATCGATTTTTCAAAGCTCACCCGCCAGCCCGGGGACGAGAGCATCCAGCCTTTTTCCTTTCTGACAAAGAGCGAGATGAAAAATAAGGTGGATTGCTATATAGCCTTCACCAATGAGGAGACGCATCGTGTTATCCATGCGAACCTGCACCGCAGCCCGTTGTACGGCGGAAAGATCGAGGGCGTCGGCCCGCGATATTGTCCGTCTATTGAGGACAAGGTGGTGCGCTTTGCGGAAAAGCCGCGGCACCAGATATTTGTGGAGCCGTGCGGGCTGGACACCGAGGAAATGTACCTGCAGGGTATGAGCTCCAGCCTGCCCGAGGCTGTGCAGAATGAAATGTACCGTACCATAGAGGGCTTCGAGCATTTGGAGATCATGCGCCCGGCTTACGCTATCGAGTATGATTGTGCTGACCCTACGGCGCTTGCACCCACGCTGGAGTTCAAGGAGATACGCGGCCTGTACGGTGCGGGCCAGTTCAACGGCACATCCGGCTACGAGGAAGCGGCGGCTCAGGGCCTGCTGGCGGGCCTCAACGCGGCGCGCGCGGTACAGGGCAGGCCGGGCATTGTGCTTAAACGGCAGGAAAGCTATATCGGCACGCTGGTGGACGACCTTGTGACGAAGGGCGTGCTGGACCCTTACCGCATGATGACGAGCCGCAGCGAATACCGCCTGTATCTCCGGCAGGACAACGCCGACGAGCGGCTCACGCCGCTGGGCCGGGAGATTGGTTTGGTGGACGACGCGCGCTGGGCGGAGTTCAACCATCGCCGGGCCGTGCGCCGGGAGGAAGCTGCCCGCCTGACAAAAGTGGTTGTGCGTCCTGCGGATGCGAACCCGGTCCTTGCGGAAAAAGGCGAGCCGCTTCTCACAAGCGGGGCCTCGGCCGCAGAGCTTCTGCGACGTCCCGCGTTGCGTTATACCGACATTGCACGGATGCTGCCGGAAAACCCGGACGTCACGCCCTTTATCGCCTATTGCCTGGAAACGGAGATCAAATATGAGGGCTATATCAAACGCCAGCAGAGCCAGATCGGCGCGGTGAAACGGCAGGAAGAAACGCCGATTCCCGAGGATTTTGATTACGCGCCGTTAACGGGCTTGCGTCTGGAGGCTCGGGAGAAGCTGGCGAAGATACGTCCCCGTTCCGTGGGGCAGGCGGCGCGGATTCCGGGCGTCGGCCCGGCGGATGTTGCCTGCCTTGCGGTGGAGCTGGCGAAACGGCGCAGAAGTGAGGGAAAGGAATAAAAGCTATGATTGATACAGAGCGCCTCATCCGGAAGGCGGCGGCTTACGGCATCGACGTAGCTCCCGTGGTACGGAAGCTGGACGAATATGCCGCGCTGCTGGTGGAATACAATCAAAAAGTAAACCTTACCGCCATTACGGATGCCGAAGGCATTGAGGACCGTCATTTCATCGACAGCCTGCTGCTGGCCGCGCGCCCGGAGGTGTGCGGGCGTATGGTGGATGTTGGCACGGGCGCAGGGTTTCCCGGCATTGTGGCGAAGCTGTTTCGCCCGGAGCTGGATCTGACGCTGATGGAGCCGACGGGCAAGCGGGTCGATTTTTTGAAATATGCCTGCAGTGCGCTGGGCGTGGAAGCCGAATTCGCCAAGGAGCGCGCAGAGGAAGCCGCGCGCAAGCAATGGCGCGAGAGCTTTGACGTGGCCACGGCCCGGGCCGTGGCCGCACTGCCGGTGCTGGCCGAGTATTGCCTGCCCTTGCTGAGGCGGGGCGGCGTGTTCATTGCCATGAAAGGCAGCGGCGCGGATGAGGAAATTGATGCCGCGCAGGGTGCGGTTGCCAAGCTGGGCGGGAAATATGCGGGCCGTCAGGATGTGACGTTGCCTGACGGTTCGGCCCGGACGCTTATTTTGTATGAAAAAATATCGCAAACTCCGCCTGTTTACCCAAGAAACGGCGGCAAAATCGCAAAAGCCCCGTTGAAATGACATCCGGTTGTCGAATGATGTAAATGGAAATAACTGGAAATATTAGCGTATCCGTGCTACAATTTGTCTTGTTGCAAGATGTTGGCGCGGATACGCTTTTTTCTTTTCCCTTTTCGGCGTATTTCCCGCGTGCAAAGGAGGAACCCGATTTGGCGAAAGAGAAACCAGCGGAACAGACGAAAGTATGGCTGCTTTCCATTGAAAAAATCACACCGTCGCCTTTTCAGGCGCGCACAGTATTTGATGAAGGCGAGATCAAAAAACTGGCGGTGAGTATTTTGCAAAACGGACTGCTGCAGCCCATCAGTGTCCGCCCTACAGTAGACGGGCGGTATCAGCTGATTGCCGGGGAACGCCGCCTGCGGGCATGCAAGCTGACGGGTATGGAAACGATCCCCGCGATTATCTATCATTTTGAGGATGAAAAGACGGCTGCTCTGAGTTTGCTGGAGAACCTGCAGCGGGAACAGCTGGGGCCGTTTGAACAAGCACGTGCATTACGTGACCTGTTGAACCTTTGGAATTGCACGCAGGAGGCGGGTGCACGCAGGCTGGGTATTGCGCAGCCTACACTGGCCAATAAGCTGCGCCTCTTGACTTTGACGCAGGAACAGCAGGATATCTGTACCGAAGCAAACCTGACGGAACGCCATGCACGGGCGGTGCTTCGGCTGCCGACTTCAGAGCTGCGCACAAAGGCGCTTCGCACAGCAGCAGAGCGGGGTTATAATGTACAGCAGACCGAGGCGTTGGTGGAGCGGGTCCTTTCTCACAAATCAAAACCGAAGCGCAGTGTTATGGTGCGGGATGTGCGTATTTTTGTAAATACCATAGACCGTGCCGTAAAGATGATGACGGGAAGCGGTATTCCGGCAACGGCTGAAAAGCGTGAACAGGCGGATTACATAGAGTATGTGGTGCGAATTCCGACACACCGGCCCGTCAATTGAATATTTTTAAGATTAAGCCGGCCGTCTTACCGTACAAGAGCCTCTCACAGTCGTGCTCCTGTGGATTTTGTAAAGTTTGTATACGGCCCTTTAAAATTGCGTTCTCCTTCTTCTCCATCCAAACGTCGGGCGGATGTTCCACGTGGAACATCCGCCCGGCGTTTTTATATGGATTGTTCCACGTGGAACATTTTGCGAAAAGGCCTTTTAAAGCCCTCCAAGCTGTGCTATACTAAAACACAGCGGTGTGAGCAGAAAAGCTGCGTTTAGAATTATAGTGTTGAATGTATACAGAAGACCGGAGGGAAAACCGTTGGGAAAAGTGATCGCAGTTGCCAATCAAAAAGGCGGGGTGGGAAAAACCACAACAGCCGTAAATCTGGCGTCCAGTGTTGCGGCGCAGGGCAAGCATGTTTTGATCGTTGACCTGGACCCCCAGGGCAATACTACCAGCGGCTTCGGCGTGACAAAGCGCAGTGTGGAAACCAGCGTGTATCAGCTTTTAACCGGGGAGGCACCGGCCTCTGCGGGCATTCAGCACACAAAATACCGTGTGGACCTGATTGCCTCCAATATCCAATTGTCCGGTGCAGGCCTGGAATTGGTAAATATGGAACGTCGGGAATCCCGTCTGCGGGAAGCCTTGACTCCGGTCCTGAATCAATACGATTTTATTTTTATCGACTGTCCCCCTTCCCTGGACCTGCTCACTCTCAACGGGCTGTGTGCCTGCGATACGGTATTGGTCCCCATTCAGTGTGAATTTTTTGCGCTGGAAGGGCTGTCGGAGCTGATGAACACCATCCGAAATGTCAAAAAGATGTATAACCCTTACATCGAGATAGAAGGCGTACTGCTGACGATGTACGACGGAAGGCTGAATTTGACGCTTCAGGTCGTGCAGGAAGTGAAAAAATACTTTGGTAATAAGGTTTATAAGACAACGATTCCACGCAATGTACGGCTTTCAGAAGCGCCCAGCTTCGGCGCGCCCATCAATTACTACGACGGCGCGTCCAAAGGTGCAGAAGCATACGCTTATCTTGCGGCGGAATTCATCAAAAACAATAAGAAAGGCGGTGCGTGACGCATGGCAAAAAAAGGAGGCCTCGGCAGAGGTCTTGACATCCTGTTTCAGGATACAGGCGCGGGCGGCGGCGATGAAGGCGTCAGCACGCTGCGTCTTGCGGAAATAGAGCCGGACAAAAATCAGCCGCGCAAAGCGTTTGACGATACGGCATTGTCCGAGCTTGCGGCCAGTATTACAGAGCACGGCGTTTTGCAGCCAATCGTGGTGCGTCCGTCCCCCGCAGGGGGATATATCATTGTAGCGGGCGAACGCCGCTGGCGTGCTGCGCGCCTGGCGGGCCTGACGGAGATCCCTGCATTGATCAAGGATATCTCGGACACACAGGCCATGGAGATTGCTCTCATTGAAAATCTTCAGCGCGAAGACCTGGACCCCGTGGAAGAGGCTTTGGGATACCGTCAGCTCATGGAACGGTGCAGCTATACGCAGGAAGCGGCCGCAGCACGGCTTTCCAAAAGCCGCAGCGCGGTGGCAAACAGTCTTCGCCTTCTGAACCTGCCGGAAAAAGCGCTGGGATATCTGCGCGCGGGCAAGCTGTCTGCCGGGCATGCGAAAGCTGTGCTCTCGCTGGAAAGCCGCGAAGCGCAGCAGCAGGCGGCAGACATCATCGTCAAAGAAGGGCTGAATGTACGCCAGGCAGAAGCGCTCTGCAAAAAAATGGCGAAAAAACCCCGTCCCAAGCGGGAACTCACCCTCCCTCCCCTGCCCTGCGAGGTGGAATTGAGCCTGAAAGAGGCTCTGGGTACTGAAGTACATGTGCAGTACAAAGAAGGCAAAGGCAGCCTGAATGTGAGTTTCTATTCCGACGAACAGCTTAGGGCGTTTGCGAATCTCTTGGGAAAATATGAAAAGGAGCGAAATCTATAATGCTGGATATCAAATTTGTACGGGAAAACCCCGAACTTGTAAAGGAAAATATCAAAAAGAAATTTCAGGACAGCAAGCTGCTGCTGGTGGATGAAGTGATCGCGCTGGATGCCGAATACCGCGCAGCCATTACCGAGGGCGATGGGCTGCGCGCACAGCGCAATAAGCTGTCCAAAAGCATTGGTGCGCTGATGGCACAAGGCAAAAAGGACGAAGCGGAAGCTGTGAAAAAGCAGGTCACCGAGCAGGCGGACCGCCTGAAAGAGTTGGAGATGCGTGAGGCGGAGCTTCAGGAGGAAGTACGCCAGCGGATGCTTGTCATCCCCAATATGCTGGACCCCAGTGTACCCATCGGCCGCGACGACAGCGAGAATGTGGAGGTACAGCGTTTTGGTGAGCCTGTTGTGCCGGATTTTGAAATCCCCTATCATACCGAGATCATGGAACGCTTTGGCGGTATCGACCTGGACAGCGCCCGCCGTGTGGCGGGCAATGGGTTCTATTACCTGCTTGGGGATATTGCCCGCCTGCATGAAGCCGTTCTGGCATATGCCCGGGATTTTATGATCGAAAAGGGCTTCACCTATGTCATTCCCCCGTTCATGATGCATGGCAGCGTGGTGCAGGGTGTAATGAGCTTTCCCGAAATGGACGCCATGATGTATAAGATCGAAGGCGAAGATCTGTATCTCATCGGCACGTCTGAACACACGATGATCGGCCGTTTTGTAGACCAGCTCATCCCTGAGGCCCAGCTTCCGCTGACGCTCACCAGCTATTCCCCCTGCTTCCGCAAGGAAAAAGGCGCTCACGGCTTGGAGGAGCGCGGCATTTACCGCATCCACCAGTTTGAAAAGCAGGAAATGATCGTGCTCTGCAAGCCGGAGGACAGCATGGCATGGTACGAAAAGCTGTGGCGCAACAGTGTGGAGCTGTTCCGCAGCCTGGATATCCCGGTGCGACAGTTGGAATGCTGCTCCGGGGACCTGGCGGATCTGAAGGTGAAGAGCTGCGACATCGAAGCGTGGAGCCCCCGCCAGCAGAAATATTTTGAGGTATGCAGCTGCTCAAATCTGGGCGACGCACAGAGCCGCCGCCTGAAGATCCGCATCAAAGGCGAGGACGGGAAAAACTATCTGCCGCATACGCTGAACAATACCTGTGTGGCTCCGCCCCGCATGCTCATCGCGTTTTTGGAAAACAATTTGCGTGCTGACGGCAGCGTGCGCATTCCCGAGGTGCTGCGTCCCTACATGGGTGGGAAGGCAGAATTGCAGAAAGCATAATTGGGAAATAATGGAAAATATCCCCGGCTTTTCCAATGTGAGCCGGGGATATTTGGATTTCCATGCTTTTTCACCTGCAAAAGACTCAGACAAAGAATTATTTTGTTTGCCTCTGGGAACACTGGAAAGGCGGAGCGGGGAAAAAGCCGGAATACTGCGGGAATTTCCGTGAAAAATGCTTGACAACAGGGAACCTTTTCTATATAATATCAGATGCACCACTTTTCTGTGGTTGTTTGTGGCGGTATAGCTCAGTTGGCTAGAGCATTCGGTTCATACCCGAAGTGTCACCGGTTCGAATCCAGTTACCGCTACCACATTACAGGGTTTTGCTGAAAGTTGCGGGGTACTTGCTGCAATCGCGGCGGGTGTGAGGCTTTGGCAATATTCAGCAAAATCCTGTATTATGGCCCGATGGTCAAGCGGTCAAGACATCGCCCTTTCACGGCGGTAACCCGGGTTCGATTCCCGGTCGGGTCACCACATGTATAGTACTTGCAGGCTGCTTGATGGCCTGCAATATCTAATATCTGCGTGGAGCATACCACGTTTTTAAAATTGAGCTGCCAATGTGCAGCTCTTTTTTCATATGCATAATTAAAAATATTTTTTATGAGTAAGGTGATTTGGTGGAATGTCCAAAGTATTTATACAGATATCGTTCATTTGACGATAAAAAAATCGAATGTTTAGGCGATAGATCGTTACAAGTAGAAACTTGGAAAAAAGAAGTTTTTGAAGGTAGAGTGATGCCTACTTGTCCATTGTATTTTAATGACCCATACGATTGCGATTTTTGTATAGACCAAAAAACACTACAATCTAAATTTGCAAAATCAACGATTATAGAAAATTTAAAGCCGATATTTGAAAAATTAAAAATTGAAACGATAACCGAAAAAGAAATTGAAAATCTGCACAATTCTTCTAACACAGAAGAAACAGTGGAGGAAATATTGAAAATTCGGGGATGCAATCTAAAAATGCCGCTTTTGGATGTTTTTTGTAATGGTTTAAAAGCGAAAATAGATGACCTCAGAAAGGGATTAGCTGTTGTTTGCTTTACTGAAGATGTCAAATCAATTTTGATGTGGAGTCATTATGCCAATAATCATAGAGGATTTTGTATAGAGTATAAACTAGCACAAACAGATTTATCAAAACAAATTCGAAAAGTAATTTATTCGTCAGAAAGACATTATTTGAGAGATGAGGATTTGAACGAAAAAGGGATATTTGGATCAACATTATATAAATCCGATGTGTGGGAATATGAGAAAGAATGGCGATATGTCACAGCAAATTCCCCATGGGTGATATTCAAAAACGAAATGAGATTTTCAATGGATTTCAGTAAATATATTTCAGGAATTTATTTAGGGACAAATACGCCGGAGGATAAAGAAAAGGAAGTTAAAAAGTTTTATTTCAAAAAAAATATTCCAGTATACAAAATGAAAATGAAGTACGATACATATGCTTTAGAACCACAGAAAATTGATAACTAAAAAAGCCCCCGGCCAGGAGAGATCCTGAACCGGGGGACGTTATATCTATTCAGCGCTCGGCGCGCTGAGCGCCTGCAGCTTCTTCACAAGGTCGCTCACATAATTCGCGCCTCGGCTGGCAAAAACGCCCGTAAGCGCAATGCCAATCCATGCCACGTTGAAATTCACACCCAACGCGGCGTAAAAATCCGCGCCGACGCCAAAGCACAGCAGCACGCCCAGCGCCACGGCTCCCGCCTGCGTGGCGGCGGTTTTCCATTGCTTTTCTATGATTGCTTTTCCGAAGGTCTTGGCGTATTCAATCAGCGCCTCCACCGTTACGGCCATAACAAGTACAAGTACGATCATGTTCATTGTCCTTTTCCTTTCTATCCGTTTCTGATTTTAAGCGTTTCGCAGCGCCGGACGATATCTCCCACAGAATGGTCGCCGTCGCCCAGCGCCTCGTATTCCTTGTAGCAGCCTTTCAGCGTTTCCATACCATACGGCGGAATTTCTCCGGCCTCAAGGTAATGCAGGCCCAAATCGATGATTTTCGCGCGCAACAGCATTTTCACGCCGCGCTCCACAGCTTTGTCCTTTTGATTTGTGTTTCGGATGCGCGCCCCCGCCCACCCGGCAAACGCCGTTACGATGGGCAGAAGCGCCGTAAACAGGTTTTGGAGGAAGTCCCACACAGCCTATACCTCCTCGTAAGTTTTCTCAAAGATATCCGGCTTACAGGGATATTGTTCACCTGAAATTCCCGTGATGATGTAATCCCCCGCTGAGGCGTGCATAACACCTTCCAGCGTATAGATGTCCATATCCTCGCTAGTTTGATATGCCTCTACCACTACAGGCTTTTTGCGATATTGGGCCACATCTATACCCCCGCGACGTATGCCTTTACGTCTGCAAGGCGCTTGTCCGCTTCATCGGCGCGGGCGTTCGCTGCCTCAAGTTGCGCTTCCAATTCCGCTGTGTCTTCGCCGCCACCCTGCGCCACGCAGGCCGCGAACGCGTCGCCCGGTGAGAGCGTCACAAGCTGGCAGCGGTCGGCCAGCACGGCGGCGTAACGCTGCACTCCCGCCACGAAGATGCGAACCCAGCTGTACCCGCCGGAGTTGCCCACCTCGGCCTGCACCGGATAGCATGTCCCCTCGATCAGCTTGCCGCCGTTATAGGCCTTGTCCACCGCATTCACATCGGGCGCGGTGAACACCTCGCATTTGCCGCTTGTCACCTTCAAAAATTTCATGTCGTCCTCCTTGTCCGTTGTATCCGTATAAGTGCCAACCGCGTTCCGCACGCCTGCATAGCCTGCCGGGTCTATCGGTGTGCCATAGGCGTTGCGCACTTCAAAATGCGTGTGCGCGCCGAAGCTGTACCCGGTGTTTCCCATCGTGCCAAGCGCCGTTCCCGCCTGCACGCGCTGGCCCACGCGCACCAGCAAACTGCCGGCTGCCAAATGGCAGTAGTAATACTTGCGTCCGTCATTGCCGTCGATGCGCACATAATAGCCCCACTGCCACGTCAGGCCGCCCGCGCTTTTGGGCACAATGCCCGCAAACCCCACCGTGCCGCCCGCGACGGCGTGCACTGTTTTATCATCGTCCCCCACGATGTCGATGCCGTTGTGGTTCGGGCGCGCCGACAGCCGAAAGCCGGAGGTTACACGGTTGCGCCCCTTAAAAATCATCATGCGCTTTCCGCCTCCCCAACAATTTCTTTGTACTGCGCTTCGGAAATAACGCCTTTAAGGACGGCCTGCCGCACCTGCGCGGCGCTCCACAGGCCCATGTCGTACCACTTTTTAATGTTGTCGTACATGCTTAACCCTCCAGCATCGTGTCCGTTATCATGGCAGTGTAGGCAATCTGCGCCTCCACACGGTCAAGCTGTGTCGGCTCCGGCGCAGGCCGCGCAGCGATCTCTGCCGTCTTCTCCGCCTCTGTGCGTAGGGCGGGCGTACCGTTTGCCAGCTTGTAGTTCGCGCAGCCATCCGGCCCGTACAGCGGCAATGCAAAGTAATTGCCTTGCGCGTGGTGGTACTTGTCGCCATACCCTTCATCAATAGCCGTCCAACCCGCCGTGTCGGCCAGAAACGCGCTGCTGTTTATCTCCACGATGCGCCCGGCCGCATCCGTGCGGATGTATACTGTATATTGTTCTTCCATGTTGATGCTCCTTTATATTACAGGTCGGCTGAAGCTGTCCAGCTATCGAGTAAACCGCTTGACCCTGAAAACTTGACTGTGAATCCATAAATAGATGCAGTCTGGTCTTCGCGGCTCTCGGGCGAGTATCCAAGCGTTACGGTAGGTGCTACCCGCATCGGAACGCCGAACTCATGCACAATATATGATTTCCCGCCATACGGCACCGCGTAGAGATCATCTTCCGATTTTTGATAGTATCTCATGCACTCCGCCAGCTCCGCCCCGTATCCCTTCGGCACATACGGCGTTGCCACGCTGCCTTTTTCCAGCTTCGTCCATGTAAGCGTGCAAGTCTGCTTTATGACGATATACACCGCGATTTGGTCTGTATTCCCTGCCGGGATGAATGCAGCAGCGCGAATATCATCCGTATCAACCATACTGTCCGCGTCTACCGCCGCAGATTTGATTTGCAAGGTTGCAGACCCACTGTATACTGTACCGTTAACCCTGACAGTCAAGGTCACCGTGTCGCCCTCCGACAGTCCTGTATCCGTTAACAACTTGTACTGTATAATCCATGCGCCGGCCCCTGACGGCGTGAGCAGCATCCCATCATCTGTCATGCTGCCCGTAACAATGTATTTACTCCATCGGTCGCACAAGTATGCTGTGTTGCCGTGAGCGCCGTTGTACCCAGCCTGAGCAATTTTATAATCGCTGTTGTCCAGCAGGTTCGGATACACCGCACCGTTCACCAGCTTATTCACTACGGAAAACCGCTTCTTGATCTTCCCGAACAGCACGGTCAGCTCTTCCCCCGTCTGGATATCCGCATCCTGCTCCGCCTCGGTAAAAGACGCCGTTACGTTGGAGCCGTCCCCGTTGCGCGGCAAAAGCGGCTGCTGCTCGTTTCCGGGGTCATAGATGCTTTTCGCCATGTCGCCCGCGCCCAGCTCCACCACCTTCGCGCTGATGGCCGCGTCCGTCTCAGCCTTGGAATAGGCCCCCGCCTGCGCCGCCGTCACCCCGTGGGGGTTGTCCGCGCGGTCCGTGTGCGCTTTTACAAGGTCCCGCAGTCCGTTCAGCACCGCCTGCAGCTTTCCCGCCGGCGCGGCCGTCACCCCCTCGGGCGCCGCGGCGCCGATGTCGGCGGCCGCCGTTTCGGCCTCCAGCTGGCCGGCAAGCTCGTTGAACGCGGGCGCAAGCACCTCCCGCGGCAGCTCGTCCATAATGCGCTGCATCTCGGCGGTGGAAACGCCGGGCGTGTCCGGCCGCCCCACGTTCCCCTTGCCAAGCATATCCCCTTCTGTAATTTTTCGAAACGCCATAAGCTCCTCCTTTTCTCAGGCCCGGTAGTACCCGGTCTCCACAAATTCAATGCCGATGCTGTCCAGCCCGAACGGCTCGTTCAGCACGCCGTTTTCCACCTTGAACCCCGCCTTGTCCACTTTTTTCAACCGGATTTTGTCCCCCAGCGTGCGGGGCGTGTCGTCGTTGGAGTAAGTGAACTTGGAATAGATCAGATGCGCATAGGAAAAATACCGCGCCGTCACAAAATCGCTGAACAGCTCTTCCCATATGCCCGCAACGCGCCCCCACGCCCGCACGCCCGTCGCCAGCGCGCTGGCCAGCGCCACATAAAACCGGCTGAACGTTTTGTTGCGGTAAAAGGTCCGGCCGCTCAGGTCCGGCGTACGCCAGCACGCGTAGATCGCCTCGCCGTTGTCGTTGTAGTTCAGCGGGTCGGACGGTTCGTTTGCAAATGCGCAGAGCCTGCCGTCCGCCGTGCCGAACCACAGCGCGCCGTCCTGCTCCCACAGCACGCGGGCCGGGATATTGGTACAGTAAAAGCCCGCATACTGGCGCGTGGAATAGGGGGCCGAGCGGTCCGTCTGCGTGGCCTGCAGCCCGTCCAGAATGTACGCGCGCCCGTTCAGGCACAGCCAGTACATGTCTTTGTAAACCAGCGCGAACGCTTCCTCCAGCCCATTTTCCTCCAGCAGCTTCCCGTTCAGGAAGAAGCTGCGGCTCTGGCTGTATTTTTCCCCGGTAATGTCCTGCGCCGTGATGGCGTAAACGCCAAGCTTTGTCAAAAACAGCGGTTCCGTGCCCAAATACCCAAACGAATATGGAGCAACTGCCCCTTCTCCCTGTAAAATGTTCACAATGCGGAACGCGGGCTTGTTGTCCACAAGATTTCCCTCCCGCACGATCACGTTCCGGTCGGAATCGGTGGAATCCTTGTGCGCCGCCAGCCGGGCGTTTACAATGGAATATCCCACAATGGCGCTGTCGCTCTGGCCCAGCACCGAATAGGCCTGGTCTCCCCAGTAGGTGGGGTCGTTCAATCCGCTGTACCAGTCATAGTTGATGAGCTGCGGGCTGCCGGACAAAAACAAACGGTCCGTCGCGCCGTTCACGCCGAACTGGATGCCGATGCGGCATTTGTTGATGCGGTCCGCATAGCCCTCAACCGTGTGCGATGCGGTGATTTTCACATTGTCCTGCCCCGCCACCGGGGATACGCCCGGCGCGGTGGTGAACGTGACCGTGCCTGCCGTGCGGTTTACAGTAAAGCCGCTGTTTTCCGCCATCGGCTTCCAGCTTCCGTCCGCCTGCAACAGCTCTGCCTCCACGGGCGTACTGTCCAGCGGCACAAGGGACATTTGATACACCTTATCATTTTCTGTCCCGAGGAACTGCTCCCGGTATTTCGGAGATATCAAATTGGCGTTTTCATATTCTTCCCCGCCGATGTTTGGGGCGCGCGCGATGGTCAGCGTGGGGATGTATGCGTCCGCGTCCACCCGCGTCACGGCCGTGCCGTCGTAGCACAGCAGCGCCTTTCCGTCCGCGATGTACAGTTTTTCGCCAAATTCCCACGAGCGGCTGCGCGCGTCGTTTGCGTCGGAATACACCACGGAATCGCCCTTGTACAGCTTTGTGCCCGCGTGTACCAGCGGGTCGTGTCCCATCAGCGCGTGATATCCGTTGATTCGCCCGTCCAGCGTCCGCTTCACCTGCCATCCCATGCGCTTGCGCACCTTCCCGGGCACGTCGCGGATCATGTTCTCGCAGTCGGGCGAGCGGTTTTCGTCCGCGTTGGCCGGGCTGTTCGTCAGGTCCGCGCCTAAAAAGGTATCAATTTTCACCTGGGACAGCGTGGGAGCCGACGCGCGCGGCATATTTGTCTGTTTAAACATTGCAGCCACCCATTACAACCGCAGTTGGTCCATCTGTCATGCCGGAAAGGTTTGAAAGCTTGCCCTGATACTGCGCGTAAAAGCTCTGGAAAAACCGCTGGTCGTATTCCATGCTCTGCGTCTGCGCCGCGACAAATAAAATCACGGCCAACACTGCTTCATCCGGCAAATCAAACTCCGTTTCATCCGGCGCATTGTCCGGAATGTCCGCCGGGTATGCCTCATAGCGCAGCGTAAACGCATCCGGCAGCTGCGAATATTTTGTGTATGGATGTGCAATGCCGTCTACGATCACGTAGCGCGGCTTATAGCAGTCCTGCGGCAGCGTTTTTTCATCTTCCGCTGTGTACATTTTTTCACGCCAGATGGGGTAATACAACGCTACCTCTTTCTGTCCCATGTCAAAAAAACGGTCCAGTTTCCCCGTCAAATCAACCTTCGGCTTTGTTTCGTCCAGCAGCTTTAAAACTTCACTCTTTGCATCGCCCAACATCATGTTTATTGTCGCCTCCAATTCACGAGCGCAGGAATCGAACCCGCATGTTCCATTCTCGTGTCAAAAGGGGGCTTTTGCCCCCTCACGGCGCTTGTCGGCCTTAAATCGGCCTCCATTTCGCTCCGCGAAACCGCGCGGCCGGTTATTTGCTCCGCAAATATTTCGGCCTACCCCGTCAAGCTCCGCTTGCCGTGGCCCCGCGGCCAAAACCCCGGCCCATTTAAGGAAGCAGCAATGCCGCCGCCTTCATGGTCGCCGCGCCTGTAACAATGACCTTGCCCGCCTTTTTAAACGCGCCGGATTCCAGCACCACGGCCTTGGTCTTGCCGTTCGCCACGTTCACCACAAGGTCCGCGACGCCCTGAATGCCATTTCCGGCTTTGAATGTCACGTCCCCGGCGCTGGAGCCGCCGTTCTCAATCAGGATCACGATCTTCGTGTCCTGCCCGTCAAACTGAATCTCCGCCCCGGCCGTGCCGTCCAGCGCAGCCGTAGCGGGCAGCTCCACCCCGCCGTTCAAGGGGATTTTTGTCAAAGCAATTGCAGTTGCAGCCATGTTTCAAAACTCCTTTCCATTAAACCCCGGCCTTGCAGTTCAGCACCACAAGCTCCTTGGGCCGCACGATTTTCGCCTGATACAGCACAAAGCCCTTCACCGCGTCGGAGAAGCCCTTCTCCGGGCGGTACGCTTCCACGTGCGTCATCGGGTTCACAAACGCCACTGCCTTGTCCGTGTGCACCGTAATAAGGCTGTTTGCGCTGGAATCCACGTCGACGTTGTTGCTCATCTTTACAATAACGTTGCCGTACTTGCCCACGCGGCCGTTCTCCAGCATTTTGCTGTTGTCGGTGTCCAGCGCCGTGTACGCCTGCTTCAGGCGCATGTAGAACCAGGGCGGCACCTCCATCATAATTTTGCCGTTGGGCTTCACGTTGTTGCCGTACAGCTTTTCCAGCGCCTTGTCGATCTCCTCCAGCACGTTGCTTTTGGTGATAGATGTTGCGCTGGACGCGTACTTCACCGCCTCACGTGTTGCCGCCATGCCGGCAATGTGCTTGTCCATCTCGTCCGCAAGGCCGTAAGTCGCCTCCTTGTTCAGCGCCTCCATCACGCCGCCCACAGCCTGCCGCTTGTCGATATCGTCTACCTTGTAGTTGAAATAGCTGATCTGCTTGATGGCGAGTGTCACGCTGGTGTCATCCACGTTTTCAGGGTCGCTCAGTGTGATTGCTTTGTCAGTGGTTGTGGTGATGGTGGGCTTTCCCACTCCAAGGATGCGTACCGTGTCTCCCATCGCCTTTACTTCGCCCTCATACTGGCGGTTGCAGCCCTCTGCATATACGAGCGCTTTTTCCAGCTCCCGGTTAATGGCTTCCGCCCATACGGTGGGAATAAAATTCTGATATGCCATAGTTTAAAACTCCTCCTTTACTTCCATGTTCCCATGGATTTTCTGATTTTTTCGTAATTTTTGCTTACCGTCGCCTGGTCCATCGCTGCCACTTCTTCGCGCGTGAAGAACTCTTTTTCTCCGGAAGATGTCGGCTTTACATCTCCCATACTGGGCGGGTTCGGCGTGCTGCGCGCTTTTTCGGCCCGGATGGCCTCATAGGCCACAAGCGGTTTGATGCCGCTCGCGCACAGCTTCAAAAATTCAACGCCCAGCTCGTCCACGCTTTTGGCTTTCTCGTCCGGGTATGCTTTTCGGATGGCTTTCAGATCATTTGAAAACTGCTCCTGTGCTTCCCGTTGCCGATGTCGCTGCAATTCTTCTGCCTGCGCCCGAATCTCCGGGTCTGTGGCTTTAATCTGCTCACGAAGCTGCGCTTCAAACTGCTTGAAAGCCTCCGGCTCCATCTGCGCAGCCTGTGCGCGCTGGCGTGTTGCCATTTCATCACGCCATGCCACAAATTCCGCCTTGGATGCAAACGGCTTTCCGGTATTCGGGTTGACCGCGTCTCCTACGAGTTCGTGGAAAATCTGTTCTTCCCGCTGCTGTGCCTCCTGCTGGCGGCGCATGGCGGCAAACCTTGCGTTTTCTTCCGGAGATTGCGGCTGTTTGGCGGGTTCAGCCTCGTTTGCGCCTGTTTCATTCTCCACCGAAGTTTCAGGCTTGGATGCCGCTGCGTTTTCTTCTGCGTCAGGCACGGCGCTTTCCTGTACCTGCGCTTCTGTAGTGTTCATGTTCTCGTCCATTTTTCTCCTTTTTACGCTTGGAAAGCGATTGGATTTTTCCGCGTTGCCTGCGAATTATTTGAAGCGCGGGCTATTCGCCCGGCTCGCCTCCGATTAGATACGCCCGCCGCTGCTCCACGATTTTACCGTGGTTCGCACATTGCGCGTTCGTGCAGGTAAGGTCCTGCTCTATGTATACTTTGGTAGCGGTGTCCGGGCTGTTGTCGCCCTCGGCCTTTGTTCGGCTGCCGGAAATGCGCATCTCCGTTTTACACAATGGGCATAGCATTTTGCATCATCCCCTCTCCTGCCGTCATTACAGGAGATGCGGTTGCAACTCCATGTGCGCCCATTCCCGTGCTGGGCATACCATTCGGCACGCCCATAGCAAGCATCGCCTGAGCGGCCTCCTGCTGCGCCTGTGCGCGCCTGTCCAAAATGGCCTGGAACTTGTCCTTCGGCACGCCGGAATTGTCGTCCAGCGCCTCCACGTATTCCTC
>ERZ857984.1457-NODE-1457-length-18996-cov-30.704345_pt1 | contig 18996 bp, 17 predicted proteins | sample MGYA00519914_ERZ857984 | MGnify/ENA primary metagenome ERZ857984 (study PRJEB31778, sample SAMEA3449417) | human gut metagenome | biome: human gut; feature: human-associated habitat; material: faeces | place: United Kingdom | collected 2010/2012 ... | reverse complement strand
ATTCGGCGGACGAGCTGTCCGAGGAGATAGAGCTAGACCTTGCGGACAATGGGAACGGGTCGTATACCGTGACGCTTACGCCGGATGCCGAATGGCTTAACGATGAAGCAAGGGTGTATCCAATTACAATAGACCCCGACGTCACGGCAGGACAGAGCCAAACGAACGGAATTGACAACTTCGTGATGGAAGGTTCCGGCGTACAGAGCAATACGCTCGACAGGCTGTATATGGGCTTAAAAAGTGGGAAACTTACGAGATCATATCAAAAGTTCAAGGTTATGCCGACGATACCATCGGGAGCGACGATAACATCAGCGAACCAGACGTTCTATGTTACAAGCGGCACATCCACGGGCAACAATATAAGCGCGTACAAGGTGGGGGACGACTGGAGCTCGGGTACGCTTACATGGGCCAATAAGCCCTCGGGCACGTCAATCCAGACGAACATAAGCCACAACGGACTTACACAATACAATATAAACATGCTGAACACCGTAAAGGGATGGTATACGAACAGCACTTCCGGCAAGAACGGGAACTATGGTATAATGCTGAGGTACTATAACGAGTCGATAAACGATTTCAATACGGTCTATTCGGCTGATTACGCAACAACGTCAAAGCGGCCTACGCTGAGGATTTCGTATAACTCCTCAGAGCCAAGCTCTAGACCGGCTCAGCGGCTTGAATATAACGCTGTCTACTTTATAAAAAATAAGAATAGCGGCAAGTATTTAGATATAAGCGGAGGCAGCGCCTACAATGGTGCCAATGTGATACAGTATAACCTAAACGGAGGTAATAATCAAAAATGGAAGATAGTAAATGCCGGCAATGGGGAATGCAAGATAGTGTCGATGAGCAGTCCGTCCGGAACCCAGTATGTACTGAATGTTGAAACCAATAGCAGCAATAACGGCGTTAATATCAATGTATATAAGGATGCGAACGTTGCAAACAGAAGGTTCAAAATAGGTATGAATACGGACTTTTTCTCATATCGTATCATGTCAAAATGCAGTGAATATAGAAAGGTAGTAACAGTAGAAGGAGCAAGCTGCTCAGATAGCGCTAATGTAATTCAGTATCAGTACAATGTCTCTAATAACGACGAGTGGATTTTTGAACGTGTAAGCGGAGATATGGTTATGGGAAGCAATTACGCACATCGAAATTATGATAAGTATGTTATTACATATCCAAATGTAACAGGATTACAAAGTTCGAACAATAGCGGAGATTGTACAAATTTTGTTTCCCAATGCATGCTCGCATCTGGAATACACTTTAGGGGCGAATGGTTTATATATAAGAAAAATAATACATACCTAGCGCCCGCTAATGCTACTCAACTTGACTACTCATGGGAAACGGAAACGTATAACGGTATTCCAGGAGTAGGCCCTAGTAGCCCGTGGATAAGCGCAAGGCAGTTCAACGCGTTCTGGGATGGCAGAGTATCTTTTTCGGATTATACTCCACAATATATTGTAGAGCATCAGGAGGAGGTATTCGGCGGCAATGATTTTGTTGTGGGAGATGTAGTACAATGGTTATATAACACTCCCGCAAAGATGGCGAGGCATTCGTATTATGTGTGCTGCCTGGGTACATATAAGGGTAAGCCGGATCTGAAGGTCTCATATCATTCTAATAATGTTTATGATGCCTCATTGACGCAGATATGTGAAAGTTTGGCAAATGACGGCGGAGATCATCTGATACGAATATTCAGGATGAAGTAATGAGGAGGAAATAAAATGAAGCGGAAACCGATAATAATCACTGCAGCGGCAGCGCTGGTCTGCATAGGTTTGGTTTTTATACTTGTGAATAATACCATGACCGCGGCAGACAAGGGCCCAACCCCAGATCCATATTCAGAAATAAATCCGACAGGAGTACCGATCTATGAAATATCGGAGGAGCGAAAGCGTTTGCAGGAGGAGAAGAAGGAATATTTTGAATGGGCGCTGAAAAACCCGCAGCCTGACGACACGCCCAACTTAGCGTTGCAACAGGATATAGAGGAAAAAATACGGGAGATAGAACGGCAGGAAGCCATAGCGGATGAGAATGATCGCGAGGCCTGCGAAATATATATGAGGCGTACTGGAGAAACCATAACGGTACTTACTGAGGACTGGGAAGAAGACGTTCAAATAATGCTGAAGATGCTAAACCTGTTGGAAAGCCAGACGGTGACATACGACGAGTTTGATAAGTTTGAGAAGTACATAGACAGGCGTGCCGACAGGGTGGTAATTACAAACCCAGAGCTCGTAGACCGATTTTCAGAGGTATTAGTCCCGCTGGTAGAGTACCATAGCTATGAATTTGATCCATACCCTTATGGATAAAGAAAGGAGCGCTATTATGAACGGAAAGAAGAAGGCTATAATAATTATTGTCGCTGTGATAGCTGTCGCTTTTGTCGGTCTGGTAATATCATCATATTTTTGGCCTGACACGTACCCAATATGGACTGAAATATCGTTTCAAGTAAAGGATAATGGGAAGGTTATTAGGACAGCTAAGATACCTTTGCCGGAAAATTCAAAACATTTACGAGACGAACTAAACAAAGATTATATAGATTACTTCATTACTGATAAAAGTGCCAATGAGGTAAAGCAGTTCTTTTCTGATTACACCTCAAAGCTTATCAAAGTAGTAAACGGATCAAATAATTACAGCAAAAGCGCCTATTACGACCCTCAGCAGGGTATAGTAATAATTGACTATGAAGTTTTGGATGGCAACGAAAACTGCCAGTTTTCAATCGTATATAACAAATATAGCGATGATTGGACAGTAGTTAATCAACAACAGGGATAGCTTAAAGCTAAAGAGGCGGCCTTATCTTGATAAGATAGGGCCGTTCATCTATTTATTATTGAGATTGTGGCAGCTATCAAGCTCAACGGCTTTAGTTTACGCGCTTTCATATTTTATGTGGGTTGCATATTGAACTCATAACTGATAGAATTATAGACAAACAATCTAATGGCACGGTGACAACATGAATAATATTACCGCCAACGAACTCAAAACAGCAATCGCTTATTATAGATACTCCAGCCATCGGCAGGGAGAGCAGTCAATCGAGGGGCAACGCGACGCAGCCGAACGATGGGCTAACGAAAACGGCTACATAATAGTTAAAGAGTATAAAGAGTATATAGACCGCGCCCAGACGGGTATGAATGACAAACGGGAGAGCTTCCAAGCGCTGCTGGCGGAGCTGGGACAAGTACGGCCAGGCATCCCTGCCCTCCTGGCTAAACGTGGAGGCCGAAAAAGGAGCTTCATATGGAATAAGGGAAGGGCGGGTACGCCGCCCTTTTTTGCTGTAAACTTTTATTTCCTACACCAGCATACACCATTGTACAGTGCCTTGCGTATAGGTATCACCTATAACAGATGATACCGAACAAGCCGTTAACCAAAACGAAGCTGGGGTTCGTATTCTGAACGCATTGATCCCTTGCTTCTCCTCTTGCGCAAAAGCCACGCTTGATGCGGCTATACCCTTGCATGCGCGGGCGCCACGCCACCGTCTCGCTGCCAACATGTTGCGGCATACGCCTTCGGTGCGGGAAACTCAGGCGTCGCCTGTTTTATCAGCGGTATATACGTCTGAGAGAAGTCCGCTTTGCTCCATAGCATATTTGTCGTGGATGTTCAGCATCAGCATTACATATGCGTTCACATGGCTGAGATTGCGGCGGCAAAGTTCGGCATATAATTCCAAAAATTTTAATACAACTATAATACATTAGGGTTGCATATAGACTAACTTTAGAATATAATTAATGTAGATTATAGGTTATTTATGTAGAATGGGCAAAAGATGGAATATGAAACAGCATATATATGTGTACTTATGCTTATAAAATGAGGTGAGATGATGGCGGGACCGGAGGTTCCTTTCTTTTTAAAATATATGCCAATGAAAGTTAAGCTGACATCCCTTGGCAGAGCCAAGCTGCCCGCTTTTCTGGGGTCTACGCTTCGCGGAGTAATCGGACAAGCTTTGCAGGAGGATAGCGTCGCCTATAATTATATTTATAATAATCGCGCGTTAAATGGCAACACACAGGATGTTGCCAATCCATACGTTATTATTCCTCCGGAATCAGAGAAAGATATTTACCCTGAGGGGGAGAAGTTAAACTTTCAAATATTGCTTTTAGGCGAAGCGGTTCAATACGCGCAACAATTAGTGAATGCAATAAAGGGAATAGGGGAGCTCGGACTGGGCGCTTTAAGATATCCGTTTAAATTGGAAAAAATCACACATGGTTTAGATCAGCGCGTTATCTGGGAGGATGGCTCTTTCTATGAAATCTCGGTTAGGAGCGAGGTCTTGCCCTGCTACTATTTACCTGAAGTCCGGCGGCTGCGTATCCATATGCTTACCCCGCTTCGCATCCGCAGAAACGGCGAGTTGCTTGATAAACTGGATTTTCCAACAATTATACGCAATATTACCCGCCGTATGGAGATGATAACAGGGCGTTATGGAGGCTGGAGCGATAAGACGGAGGCAGGACGTATCCGGACGCTCTCACAGGACGTAAGCACGGTAAAAGAACGGTTAGAATCTGTAAGCATGGAGCGGTATTCCAACCGTTTGGGAAAGAAGATGGATTTTGACGGCTTGATGGGGGATATATGGTTTGAAGGCGAAATTACGCCCTTTATTCCCTGGTTGTTTGCCGCGCAGATTTTACACATTGGCCGCAATACAACCTTTGGTATGGGACGGATTCAAGTGGAGTTTATTTGATTTTACCGGTTTGAGACGCAAAGCGTAAAGATAAGGAGAGTAGATCCATGAAAGAAGAAAAAAACTCAAAAAACCCTGACAAAAAAACAATCAATAATATTATTGAAAATTACAGAAATAATGAAAAGACATTAGTAAAACAACTGTATTTTCAGTTGGATCATGGGCCGACTATCGGGGGATTTCGGGAAGATGTCTGGAGGGAAATGTTTAAACAGATTATTCCCCAAAAGTTTGCAACTGAGCAATCGGTGTTCATCATCGACTCCGAGGGCAACGTATCCAATGAAGTTGATTTGGCGATTTTTGACGAAACCTATACGCCTTACATATTTCATTATGGCAGGCTGAAATTTATTCCTGTTGAGGCGGTAGCGGTCGTTGTAGAGTGCAAAAGCAGCTCTCTAAAAAAGAAAGAGTTAGAAAATGGGCGGAAAGTATTGCAGCTTTAACAACTTCGCGTAATTCCTGCTTAAGAATAGCCACCGGAATTATTTGTGGGGAGGAAGAACAGCAAGTTCCCCCGACACAGACGCAGACGCGTCCGCTGCGTATCCTATGCTGCTTAAAGGAGCAGTTTGAAAACCAATCTGAAAACCAATCATATGAAAACATGTTTGATATCATCGTCTGGGCTTCGTCTGAAGAAAATAGATTGAATATTAATTTTGACACACGGAAAAAGAACCTGAAGGACTGGTTTCGTGCTATGAACCATGCAGGCGATTGTCAGAGAGGACAAATAAAGGACAAGGAAGGCGGGAATATCAATGGCGAATCAGAACTTGAGAAAAAAGAGCTTAAGGAGTATCAGGTCAAAGGAAAAGACGGCGACATCTCTCTATTGTCATTCAATTTACAGCTAAACCAACTGCTTATGCTGTTTAATAATCCCATGCCGTTTCCACACCTTGCATATTCTGAAATGTTTAATAAGTTTGCAAAAGGAGAAGGAGCAGATGAGTGAAAAGCAGATTGTAGCCCTTTCAGTAGATAAGGTGCAGGCGTTTTTGACGGAGACGATTCATTCGCATGTGCAGGAAAAACAGACTGAACAGGCTACGTTAAAGAGTATTATGAACGCCTCCAGAGAAATATCCGAAGGTTTTCACAACGTCATAAAGAGAAAATTTTCAGAAACAAAAGTGGATGAGAATGAGAATAAGCTGTTGTCCTGCTCCGGCGTATATATTTTCAAATGCGGCCTGCCGGTAGAGGCTATAGAGGCTAAGCTGAATGAGTTGTTTTTAGCTTATTACCACAGTTCGCAGGGGCAAAAACTGCTCAAGTGCGTTTTCTTTCCGGAAGGAAAATACGACAAGATCGAGGCGATTCAGGAGGCTAAGAAGCGGCTTAAGCAATCCGGATATCTGAATGAGAGAATAGAGAAAAACAAGGAGACGCTTTTTTCGTTCAGTACGGTGGATAAGAAGAATACCGGGGTTATGGGTGAAGAAGCGAAGCCAATGGAGTTCCCGATGTTCGCGAGAGATATCAATGCGCTGTTTTCAAAGGAGGAATCAGCCAACGAGAACCATTTTCGAATTGCTGTCATTAAAGCGGACCTTGACGACATGGGTAATATGTTCAAAAAAATCAATGGCCATAAATTTTATCGCGATGTCAGTGAGATCCTTAATGATGAGGTTTGCTTAAAAGGCCTGCATGAAAGCATAAAGGGTGAGTCAAACGGCCGTACAGGCTGGCTTTTCCCATTCTATGTAGCGGGAGACGACATCTTCTTCGCTGTATCGGTTAAAAACCTAATCAAAGGGATTGAGGCATGCGGGAATATCCTTAGCAGGATCAATGGAAGGTTAGAGAAGGAGCTATCCCGGAAGAATCCAACTATCCTAAAGCTGTCCATGAGTATCGGCGTGGAGATTACGTTTAACAGGGAACCCATCCGTTATTATATGGAGAGGGTGGAGAGTCAGTTAAAAAAAGCGAAAGAAACCGACCCAGCATCCTTTGGGAAGTTTCTCAAGAGGAAGTTTATCAAAACGAAAATTTCTATTTGCGGGCTGACCTATCTGGACATAGATTGCGCAGAACTTAAAAAGCATAAAGAGAATTTATCATACAAGTTGCAAGCCATTCCTATATGGAATTTTTTCCGGCGTGACGTTAAGCTGCTGAACTATATAAGGGCGGAGGGGAACGGATATAACGAAATATTAGGGACCCCAGGCTTCTTCTATACGTTGTTGGAGAGGCTCTCCGTAAAAAGCGTGCGGGAAAGCGATATGAGATATATCAACAGCGTGTTATACCATCTTCTTCCCAGATTCACCAAAGCGTTGGATAAAGAAAAGCGGAACCTGGAACTCCTTTTAAATGCCGGGATACTGTCTCAGCTATTTTTTAAAAAGGAAAAAGGCGGAGTAGAGATTGTGTTGAACAGCAATACCAGGCATCGCTTGGAAACCTATTTGCGCTTGATGCTTTTATTCTCCGACAGCCGGTTTGGAATAACGGATGACGCTGATTCAGCAGCGGAATCAGAGCTCTATACATATAAAGATGAAGAGCTGGACAACGCCCGGAAATATTTATTTTCTAAGTCAACCGATTATTTGTACAAAGAAATATTAATTAAAAAAGACAAATGCCTGACAAAAGTATTTGCAAATGAAGAGTGTTATCAGGAAAAGGTAGCGCGCAGACACAAAACCGGACGGGGGAAACGCTCATACCTGCAGAAGCTGAAAATTGAAAAGAGCATGTTTGTTAAGCTGCGCGAACTGGCCAAGGTTTCCAATGATGAGGCTAGACGTAAGGCCATAAATATGATTGAACTGCGAAATAAAGATACGAAACAAGAAATCCAAAAACTTAATGATGATAGAAAAAGTATCGGAAAAGCTCCCATTAATTTGTTTTTTGATAAAGATAAATTTTGGGCTCTGACCAAAGAAAGCGATGCGTGGAACGAGGATTTTGTAGATTCCCTTATGCTGCTCTATAAATATAAAGAACTGACCATACCTAAAAAAGAATTAAAAAAAGAGAATTCAAAATGAAAAGGAGGCACTTTGAGATGGGAGATTCTATTAATATAAAAATACAAACACGGTCAAATCTATTTATCGGCGGAATGCCTACGCCCTTTGAGATTGGCGGAATCGACCAGCAGACAGCGACGGACCAGGAGGGGTTTCCCTGCATCCCCGGTTCCTCTTTAAAAGGGGCGCTTCGCACGATTGTACGTGAGGACCGCAGCGAAATGGCGAATGAAATAAAGCGGCTGTTAGCGGCATACCTGAAAAGCGAAAGAGATAAAAACTGGCCGAGGATACGGGCGCTTGTTGAAGAGAAGGAGGCGCTTGACAGGATAGAAAGCAGGTATTTGAAAGCCAATCAGGAGCTGTCCGCGGAATATCTCTTTGGAATAGAGGGATTTAATAACACTCCAAAGCTGCTTTTCAGCGATTTAATTTTGTGCAATGAATTTCGGGATAAAAACACCTGTTTTTCCATTGACATGAAAAACTCTATTGAGTTAAGCGGCAATGCCCTTGAATCAAATCCGCGCACCTATCAAACAGCCAGGCGGGGACTTGTGTTTGAAGGCGAAATAAGGTTTTATAAGATAGGCTTGCTAGGTGAGGACGCGGAGGAACTTTGCAAAAATTATATCATTTTTAACCTGTTGAAATTCAACGAGGGCTTTTATCGGCTTGGAAATTCCAAAAGCCGCGGGTATGGAAAGGTGCAGGTTTTGATGGAAAATAAAGATGGAGAAGAAAAGCTATGAGGGATTACAAAATCGGTCTTGAATTAACTGGCGCCATGACTCAGGTTCCGGATTCCCAGAAGCTGTTTGGCGCATTGGTGTATCTGTTTGCTGAACGATATGGCGATGAGAGCGCCGCAAAGCTGACAAAGGCGGTTAAGGACAAGGATGTATACCTTGCGCTATCCAATGTTATGCCGGAGGGCTATCTGCCAACGCCACAGGATTATTTGATCGACCATATTTCACAAAAAAGCGATGAAAAGTTGGATCTTAAAAAAACGCGCGCGGATATAAAGTTAAGAAGCTATATCAAGCCCGAAGCGTTAAAGCGGGTTTTACACACGCCCGAGAAATGTGATGAATTAGCTCGCCCCTATGTGAGGCAGCAGGATTTTCAACAGCTGAGGGCTTCACTTGACAGCGCCCGATATGACATTCCAGAATTAGATACCCGCCTTTATTCTGTTCCCACCGTGGTCTTGTCAGAGGTATGGAAGAACCAGGAAGGCGGGAAGCGGATTGAGTTTGTAAAGACCTATAGCTTTTACCTTCGTGTGGACGACAGCGGTTTATGCCGCGATTTTCTGAGCATGTTGAACTCGGCAACGGTTGAAAAACAAGTTGTCATATTGGGCAAAAGGGCGTCGCAGGGATTAAATCTTTTTAAATTTACAACCATAACGGAACAGAAGGAGGTAAATCATACAGGCGGGACATTTTTAAATACCGGAATGCTTTTGCCGGACCGCATTGATTTTAAATCATCGTCATTAAAATTATTTACTTCAGAAAGGCGGCCGTTTGAGATGTCAGGCGGGTGGAACGAGGGATCTCCAAAGTATTACATAAGCTTTGTCGCCCAGGGCAGCATAATTAAGCTGCCTGAAGGGCTAGGCCATGAAGGAAAGTCAATCGAATCGCCCTTTCGCAAAAACAGAGACATTGTTTTTGGAAACGCATATTTGTATCCAGTATTTACGGACGGGAAGGAGGCATAGCCATGGAATGGATTTCTTACCGGATAAAAACCTTATCCAGTTTGATTGTATCGCCGCGGTCTGCTTTGGCGTTTTATAAAGAATTAGAGGAGTTTCGTTTAAAAGATATAAAAAGTGATTCGAAGTGTTCAAGCAGCGAGATAAAGGTAATCTATCCTTTTTACCAGTATGGAAAATATACGTCATACAATCCTGAAAACAGCGAGTATTATATCCCAGGCTCCTCCATAAAAGGCGCGCTGTGCCAGGGGTCCAAGGTTGCCGGAAGTTTTATGGTAGACGATGTTGAGGTTCCAAATCATTACATCGTTTTGCGCAATATTTGCAAGGCGCAGTACCTTGATGATAGTGAAACGGCAGCCTGCTTTAAAACATTTTTTGACAATGTAGGCTTTGAAATGGTTAAGGACAATGCGGAATTAACGGGTGAATTCAGTTTAGATAGTTTTAAGACGGCCAGCGATCTTTTAGCGGCGGCAAATCAATCCACAAGGAGAAGGATAGGGCAAATGAAGGAATATTTATGTGAACTGAACCGTCGTGATTCACCATTGGAGGAATTAAAACAGGCTGAGAGAGAACTATCCCGTTTGTTAGATGACAAAGGCAGCTGTCTGCTCGGATTGCTCGGAGGTTACAAGGGGCTGCTTCATTCCATAGAGTTAGAGGAAGGGTTGGAGAGGCCGAACAGTGCGGTATTTCTTGATCCCGAAACGTATCTGCCCCATGGCCTTGTCCAAATGAAATTACAGTAATGCTAAAGCCTAAGGTATTGCTCAGAATTTAAAATAGCGCCTGATGAGTTAAATATGTTTTTCCGTTATGCCGTCAAAGCGCCACTTATTTAGGGTTACGGGCATTGCCTCCCTCCCTAGTGCTTTTTGGACGGCAAAACCCGCTAAGGAACGAAGACCGCACGGTTTAAATCCGGCTCTTACGCGCATGCCGCCAGAGCCGGATTTATAGTCAAAGGCTGCGGTCGTTGACAATTTCATGCTGTCGCACTGAACAAAACGCCGTACCGTATATCCTGCGAAACGTCCCTTTAAGAGATAATCAGACGTATAAAACCCGCCTATACGGTTCGCTCCGGCTCAGTATTTTTTTCAGTCATCCCATTCATAAGCCGCTTGAATGAAACCAGGAAGGTAACCGTTGTTACGCATACGGCCGTAAAGTCCGCAATCGGCTCTGCCAGGAACACGCCCATAACCTTATCCGAGACAAACGCCGGCAGTATGAATATAAGCGGAATAAGCAGGATCACCTTGCGAAGGAGGGCCAGGAATATGGAGGCTTTCGCATTGCCAAGCGCGATAAAGGTCTGCTGGCACGCTATCTGGGCGCCAAACAACAGCGAGGACGCCATATATATCCGTATAGCCCATACGCTGTACTCGATGAGCTTGGAATCGTTTGTAAACATGGAGGCAAAGACCCTGGGCGCAAACATGCTTACAGACCATAGAGCCACGGAATATATGAGGCAGGAAAAGAGCAGGATCCTAAAGGCCTTTTTTACCCGCCCAGCCTTCATAGCGCCGTAGTTAAAGCTGATTATGGGCTGCGCGCCCTGGGTAAGGCCCTGAAGGGGCAGCATTGAAAACTGCATTACGCTCGCCAGTATCGTCATGGAGCCGACCGCTATGTCGCCGCCATATTTGAGCAGGGACGAGTTGAAGCAGACGAATAAAACGCTCTCTGTAAACTGCATTATAAACGGCGAGACGCCCAGCGCAAGGCACGGCAGTATTATTCCGGCGCAGAGCCTTAGGTTTTCCCTCCGTATTCTCAAAAGGCTTTTTTTTGAAGTTAAAAATTTAAGTACCCATATCGATGAAACCGCCTGTGAGATTATCGTAGCCAGCGCCGCGCCTCTCACTCCCATATCAAACGCGAAGATAAATATAGGGTCAAGAATTATGTTGCATACAGCGCCTATGAGTACGGTAAACATGCTTGTCTTCGCGTAGCCCTGGGCAGAAATAAACGCGTTGAGGCCAAGGGCAAGCTGAACGAACACGGTGCCTACGGCGTATATCTGCATATAGTCCCACGCATAGCCTATGGTATTGCCGCTCGCGCCGAAAACCATCAGAATCTGCCTGCCAAAGATCAAAAAAACGGCTGTAAGCACTGAGGCCATAATTACAAGCATTGTGGTACAGTTTCCCAATACCCTTTCGGCCTGCCCGTTGTCCCCGCGCCCCATCATTATCGAAGCCCTGGGAGCGCCTCCCATGCTCACAAGCGCGGCAAATGCCGAAATTGCCATTATCGCCGGCATGGTAACGCCCACACCTGTCAGCGCGTCGGTGCCGGTTACTGGTATATGACCTATATACATCCGGTCTACAATATTGTAAAGAACATTAATCAGCTGGGCGGTAATCGCGGGCAGCGCAAGCCTGAAAAGAAGCCTGCCAACGCTTTGATTCCCCAGATCCGCTTCATTACGCTTCAAAATAACCTCCTGTGGGCCACTAAAACTATTACGTCAATTTTACCGCAAATGCGGACTGCCATTGTCCCGCCTGTACGATAAGCTTTCCGTTTTGCATATGGCTTCTTTAAAAGGCTACGCACCTTTATATAATCAAATTACCTTGAATTTTATTCCCATTGCCCCGCTATGTCAAGCTCATAAGAGCCCAGCGCCGCCGCTTCTTTTAAGTCGCCGCATACCGCTAAAATCAAGTATAGGGCGTATGGGCGCCGGCGCCTGGTTCGGCACGAACCGGCCCGCACGCTAAAATATATTGCTTTTGTCTCTTTCAGGTTAACCGTAAGCGGGCGGACAGCTCACGATTCAGCGCGGCCGATACCTCATATTCGGTCCGCGCGCGAACTTTAAGCAAATACAACAAGGGACGGCACGTGCCGCCCGCTTGCTGCCTTTTGAAGATATGCCCATCATCCCTATACCATGTATGCTAGAATATTCCCCTTTAGTAAGTTAAATACGAATCTGTATTCAATAATCCCATAATATTGAATAACCTCCGTATTAATATGTTCATAATGCTTATAACTGCTAGAGTTATCGTCCTGGCCGGAAGCGGTCGATCCTAAGTATAACTTTGTGACAAAACACTTTGTCATCGGATTATAGGTGAAAAGACACACTTCAAATAAATATTTTGCAAACAACACCATACATTAATCAGTTACAAATGTAGTATAAACCGTCTGATTAACTATGTCAATACTATTATTATAAAAATATAACGATTTTTATGACGAATATTGGCACAAACAATAGGTATTATAAAAAAACAGTATTTTGGCTTGATGCGCTGAAAAGTCTAAAATGCTGAAAGCCCCCGTATGATTACTGAATTTTAGCATTTTAAACCCTTTGAGTCGTCACAAGATTTGTCGTTTTGGCGTCCGATGACCCCTAGATTTTATACAGCGTTATAAAATGATATGAGAAATTATAAGTACACCCTGAATGAAAGTAGCTTTATTTATATTTGTATTATATAATTGCGGATGGAAACCAAATGAAAAATTAAATTTATAGAGGTATTGATATGGATGGAAAAACAACGGTTAAATATTTACAGAATTATATAAAGCAAAAAGATTATCATCCTGAATTATTAAAGGACTACTTTTTTAAGTTGTCCGAAGAGGTTGGCGAACTTTCCCGTGCAATGAGAAAAGGGCTTAAAGCACCGAATAATGAAGAGATCAAAGGAACAATAGATGAAGAATTGTAGGATGTAATTTACTACGCTATGGCTATTGCAAATTTATATGATATTGATTTGGAACAACTTATTAAAACAAAAGAAGAGATGAATCAAATCAGATATCCATCGTGTGTAGTATTTGAAGAAAACAGATAAAATCTTTTGTTTAGTAGAGATATAATACAAGTTTAAAAACTCCAGCAGATATTTTACAGAGCGAAAGAACGGAAGTGGGTACCCGCTTCCTGTGCCTGCTGCGCGACGCTCTTAGGCGCGTAATGAGGAAAAGGATGGCATGAAACAGTTAAGCCTCTTTGATTATAGAGTGCCAATTAAATAATAGCGCTAATGTATTTACGGGCACGTCCGCACTTTGCCTGGAACAAACTATAAGGACAGCGCCGCGGCGCTTTAACCAGCCATAGATCAGCCGGCTCTTTCATATATTTTGCTTCCGGGAACCCTTTTTACGTATTTTTCAATGCTGTCATCCAGCCGGAAAAGGGAGTATTGCCAGTCCTCCGGAACGGTGTCAAGGTAACGGAATATTTTCTGCATGCAGTTATCTATTTCAGCTTCATCCGCGCACCTGTCAAAGCCGACTATAAATACGCTTACGAAATAGCCCTCCTTTATTTCCTTCTTGACCTGATATACTACCTTAAGAATTTCCCCGCATGTTTTCTTTATAAAATCGGTGTCCCTTTCACGCCGCTCCTCAGTGAGCCGGTCGTCGAAGGACAGTCTGTCCCTTGCGTTAAGCTGAGAGCTATCTTCAATAAACCAATAGTTCTTAGAGACTTCGAGCGAACGCCTGCGGTACTCCTCAAGCTCCTCCTCCAGGCCCATCTCCAGGCAGAAGTTCCCAATGGCGTCATAGCCGTCTTCAACATAATTGCTGTTCGTGTCGATAGCTTTATAAAGCTCTTCAATGCCCGCCTTATCGTAGAGCTGCAGGAGCCGCATACCCTTTTTAAAGTGCGCGTGGGCTGCCATAAATTTGTGTTCCGCATGGCTGATTACATAATCGCATAGCGTCATCATATCATCATACCGCGACAAATCGCCATACGCGTCGATTACCGGCCGCAGTTCCCTGAGCGGCACGGGTTTTCCCTGATTTAAAAGGGCGTTGTACTCCTCTATAGCTTCAAGGGGCTTTAGGTAGTTTTCCTTTCTTAAATCCGGGTACCTGTCGCCGATGCTTTCATAGAGCAGTCCGTCACAGAGGGCGACATAATCGTTTATCTCGGCGATATAATCCTCATCCGGCTCGGAAAAATCAAGGGTGTACTCAGGCGAGCCCATATGCTCCCAGCGCTGGCGAAAGGTTGGGTGGCTGGCTACGCGCGCGGGAAGCTCCCGCTCAACAATGCCCCGCCAGAATCCCTCGCGCGTTGGCAGCGCTTTAAGAAACGCGTCGACTATATCGCCATAATAGTGCTCCGGCGGCCTTTCGTTTTCATAAAACATGGCCTTATACTCATGTCTGGAAAAGAGACCGAACATATTCACCTTTGCGGTAGCGTTGATATATTCAAGCCCTGCTCCGTGTTTTTCAGTATATTCATCCGCCTTGACTTCAACCAAACGCGACGTTGCGGCTAAATACAGCTTATACGCAACCATTATACGGGTTGCCGGATACCTTATAAGCAGGTCCGAGACGGCCGTTAAAGGCTGGGAGGACGTTGAGGTTATGCGCGATATAAGCCTGTACGCGGAAAGTGAAAGCTTGGTATCCCCATGCAGGACGTGCGCCCGCTCGTGAATTAGCACCTGCTTGAGCTCTTCCTTTTTAAGCAGCGCGGCGCTTATCGCGCCAATTTCAACGTTGATCCTATCGCCGTCCTGGCTTACCGCGACGCTGGCGCTTCCGCTTGCGTCTAGCTCCACCCCGCTGATTCCAACGGCCCCGAATATCTCATCAACGATTTTATACAGCTTTGGGAACCGGTCGCGCTTAACCTGCGACGGTTCGGTGGGATTTCCTGAAAAAGACATAAGTTTGCTGATCAAGCCGCATATCAGATACAGGCCTATAAGCATGAACCCCGTACGCCCCGTGTAATGGTACGACGCACCGGCGCCTATCTGCGTCGCGGCTATAAGCAGGAAGCAAAATACGCAGTATATGCGCACCTTTATCAGACTGCGGTTCATCTTCCTTATACTAAGGTCAAGATCGCTTTCGGCGCTTCGCTGCGCATCCCTTATGCGCTGCTGCAGGTCTTCCGTTTTTTCATCATTGAGCTTTTTCATATACAGCTTAGCCATAAGCGGGTTTAAAGCGATTAAAGCCAATAAGCAGAAAAACGCAGCCAAAGCAACCGTTTCCGCATATGGGATATATTTGGCAAAACCCGCGCCTATTGAGTTAAGCGCAATAGTAATAGCAAGGCTTAACAAAAGCGTTTTAATCCATCTCGACCTATTATCGTTGTGTTCAGAGGGCATGTTGTAACTCCGTCTTGCATTTATTGTCATGTTAGTAGGATTGTAAAACCTAATTATAATGTACAATATCTTACATATGATGACAATATCTTTTTATGTAGTTACGCCAATATTGATAAGATACAATAGTACGGTATGGTTTTGTGCGTAAATATGGGCGCGGCGCTCTGTACATAACGTGCTGTATGTGTTATAATACTAAAAATTAAGTTTTGAAAGGGGCGGTGTTCGATGAGTGTATATGATCTTTGTTGTTGGACATGGCTCCCGGCATGCGCCGCGGCATAGCGGCGTAAGTTTTTATTAGCGTAACCGCCCGGGAGAGGTTGCAGGCTTTCCCGGGCATTTTTATGCCCGAAATTAAAGGAGCGTAAAAATATGAGTCATTACCTTGGAAGGGTATCGATGCAGCATCATAACATCTATTCCGTAATAATGGAGGCTGACGGGGCCGAAGTGAGGGCCAGGACGGCTGGAAGCCTCTCAAGGCAGTTCAAGGGGAATGCCGACTATCCAGCCGTGGGGGACTGGGTAAAGCTGGACCGAGAAAGCGGGGAGGGCGGCGACGCCGTGATCTGTGAAATGCTTGCGCGAAAAAGCGCGCTGATCAGAAAGGAAGCCGGTTTAGGCATACAGGGTCAGGTCATAGCGGCCAACATAGATTATGTGTTCATATGCATGTCCCTTAATCAGGACTATAACCTAAAAAGGCTGGATCGCTATATTGCGGTTTCGTCATGCCCTGGAATAATTCCCATTGTCGTGCTTACAAAGGCCGACTTGAATCAGGAGGCCGAAAGCATGCGGGAGGAGGCCATGCGCCGCAACCCTCTGATTCAGGTAATCCTGTGTTCGGACAGGCAGGGTGTTGGCTTTGACAGGATACGAAGCATTATGACAGGGAACGTTACCGCGGCGTTCATAGGCTCGTCCGGCGTTGGCAAGTCCACCATAATCAACCGGCTGCTCGGAACCCAGGCGATGCTGACAAACGCGGTCAGGGAGGACGATGGGAAGGGCCGTCACACGACCACGCACCGCCAGCTCATAAGGCTTGAGGGCGGAGGAACCGTTATAGATACCCCTGGCATGCGCGAACTATACCTCGACGGCGGCAATATAGGCGACGCGTTTTCAGACATAGCCGAGCTGGCCGCCCTGTGCAGGTTTCGCGACTGTTCACACCTTAGCGAGCCGGACTGCGCGGTAAAGGCGGCCGTTGAAAGCGGAGAGCTCTGTAAGACGCGCTACAGGAATTACCTGAAGCTCATGAAGGAAAGGGATAATCTGAAACGCAAGAGACGGCCTTGGTAACAATCGCAGCGGAACGCCGGCGTTTTCCCCGCGCTGGCGTTCCACATACTGAATAATTTAGCGCCGCGAAAAGCAGAATCTTGAAATCCGGAGACGGGAATACCACGGCAGCCAATATTACAACCTGAAGCTACGGATAGGATTTATCCGCCGCCCTTGGATACGCTTTATACGATTAGCCCCTGATATCCAATCGCGGACGCGCCGATACTGTGTTGATACAGCCGCGGCGCCATAACCATGTAAAACAAATTGGGGGGATCCTGTCGGCGCTTAACCGGCTCTGTTACGAACCCCTATGATTGGGCTTTGCCGCCGACACTATCAGCATCATCGGGCGGCGCAGCTCATCCTTCATGCCGTCCATGCTTTTAAGCATCCAGGGCGCGGGCATTGGCTCGACCATTCTGAGAATCTCAAATCCATTTGTAAGAAGCTCGTTTATGTATGTCGTAAGCGTCCTGTGATATTTAACGACCTCTTCGCCAAGAAAACGGGCGTTCCGTTTTCCCTCATAGAAGTAATTATCTACGGGAAAGTGCATTATATTGCCTTTATCATCGCGGTGCCAGTCCTGCGTTCCATATGCGGTAAACACCGGATGCTCCACCGAAAACACCAGTACCCCTTCGGGCTTTAAGTAGGAATACGCCTTTTTCACTATTGAGGAATATGATTCAGTATAATGAAGCGCAAGCGAACTTAAAATTATGTCAAAGCTCTCGGGGGGAAAGTCCATGTCCTCCATGGCGGCGCACAGATACTCAATCTCCGGATAGGACGTCTTTTTTCTGGCGACCTCGAGCATTCTCTGTGATATATCCACGCCTACAACGGAGCGCGCCCCCCTCTCCACAGCGTAAATGCAATGCCATCCGTAGCCGCAGCCTATATCCAGCATTCGCTTGCCTTTAAAGTCGGGTAAAAGCGCCTTCATCGTTTCCCATTCGCCCGCTGCTATAAGGCCCTCTTTGGAACGTCCCATCTCACCGTATTTCCTGAAAAAGCTCTCGTCATCGTATTTGTTTTCCTTCATTTGACGCCCTCCTTGCCATATATAAAAGGTTATGTTCATTTAAACCGCTTGCGCCTTGGCTTTTTTAAGCGCGGATCGGACATAAATGCGCTTTGACACGACAATCCGGGCTAAAGAATATCTATTATGCCGCCCATGCGCCGCGCAAAACGGGGGCTTACGCCTAGAACCAGCGCCCGTTCCCTGCTTTTCAGCATGGGTCACAGGACATATTCCAGCTGACAGTCGTATGGCTCCTTTTTAGCATGCCATGCGCTGTATTCCGCTGCCTCCACGCAGCCCATAGCTCTATAAAACGCCTGGGTTTCCACAGCCGAATGGGCCGAAATATACAGCTTTCCCGCGCCGCGCTCCCTTGCCCAGGACACGCACATCAAAAACAGCCGCCGCCCTATTCCAAGGCCCCTCATCTCCTCGGATACATGGAGGTTGGACAGGTCCAAGTATTTGCCCTCGCTCCCCAAGGGATTGGGATCGACTGAGGCAAATCCTTTAAGCGCGTTTCCGGAAAAGGCGGCGAATACCACTCCGCCGGCATGCACCGTATCCCTCAATGCCCTTATCAGCTCCGCGCGTTCCTCCCCGCTCCACTGGTCGATGAATGGATCGTGCGCAACAGCCCATACGCCGTCCAGCTTTCTCCAGCATTTTACGACCTTCTGGCGGCGTTCAAAGCCGTCCAGAAGCCGCCCGCTTATTTCGGCTTCCCCAAGTTCCCTGTATTCCATGCCCGGCCCCCCAAGGTTTATTCAATTCTATAATAACACATAAACGCGGGGACCTTTACATCTCCGAGCATATGGCTTAAACAAAATTATGGCGCTGATCATTGTCGGACGGACGCTTAAGCTCCATAACCTCTCAATGCCTTATGCGCATGCCGCTCAAAATTACGAATTTAATATTTGCCTCCGGCGGCTTAGAACCTTTTTTGCAAAAAAGGTTCTAAGAACTCC
>ERZ857984.1456-NODE-1456-length-19021-cov-18.043130_pt1 | contig 19021 bp, 16 predicted proteins | sample MGYA00519914_ERZ857984 | MGnify/ENA primary metagenome ERZ857984 (study PRJEB31778, sample SAMEA3449417) | human gut metagenome | biome: human gut; feature: human-associated habitat; material: faeces | place: United Kingdom | collected 2010/2012 ... | reverse complement strand
CCGGGGCCATTATCAAGCCCAGCTTCTGCGGCCCCTGCTTCGGTGCGGGAGATGTACCCGCCAACAACGGCCTGTCTCTGCGCCACACCACCCGGAACTTCCCCAACCGGGAGGGCAGCAAGCCCGGAGAGGGGCAGTTTGCCGGCGTGTGCCTGATGGATGCCCGGTCCATTGCCGCCACCGCCGCAAACGGCGGACGCATCACTCCGGCCACGGACCTGGACTACACTCCCGTACACCACGAGTATCACTTCGATGACACGGTATATAAAAACCGCGTATACTACGGCTTCGGCAAGGCGGACCCCTCTGTGGAGCTGCAGATGGGCCCCAACATCACCGACTGGCCCAAGATGTACCAGCTGAGCGAGAATCTGCTGGTGGAGCTGGCAGCGGTGATCCACGACCCGGTGACCACCACCGACGAGCTGATTCCCTCCGGAGAGACCTCCTCCTACCGCAGCAACCCCCTGCGTCTGGCCGAGTTCACCCTCAGCCGTCGGGTGCCGGAGTATGTGGAGCGGTCAAAGGCTGTGGCACAGCAGGAAAAGGCCCGGCGGGAGGGCGCCGTCAGCGACCGCCTGCGCCAGGTGCTTTCCCGGGTGGGTGACGCCGACCAGCTGGCGGGAAGCACCCAGTTCGGCTCTGCCGTGTTTGCCAACAAGCCCGGCGACGGCTCCGCCCGGGAGCAGGCAGCCTCCTGCCAAAAGGTGCTGGGCGGCTTTGCCAATATCTGCTATCAGTTCGCCACCAAGCGCTACCGCAGCAACTGCATCAACTGGGGCATCCTACCCTTCACTCTGGACGAGGGCACGCCCTTCGACTATGAAAGCGGCGACTGCGTGTTCGTGCCCCACATCCGCCAGGCGGTGGAGCAGGGCCGGGAGGACATCCCCGCCAAGGTTATCTGCCAAGACGGCAGTGTGCACGACCTTCTGCTGCATGTAAAGGGCCTGACGGCGGACGAAAAGGAAATCTTGCTGCGCGGCTGCCTGATGAACTACTATGCCGCCCGGAATAAGGAGTGAGACCATGGAGAAAATCAAAATGACCACCCCCCTGGTGGAGATGGACGGCGATGAGATGACCCGCATCCTGTGGGGGATGATCAAAGAGCAGCTGATCCTGCCCTTTGTGGACCTGAAGACCGAGTACTATGACCTGGGCCTGCTGCACCGGAACGAGACGGAGGACCGGGTGACGGTGGAGGCGGCCAATGCCACCCGCCGCCTGGGTGTGGCGGTGAAATGCGCCACCATCACCCCCAACAAGCAGCGCATGGAGGAGTACCCGCAGCTGACTCAAATGTGGAAGAGCCCCAACGGCACCATCCGCTCCATCCTGGACGGCACGGTGTTCCGCGCCCCCATCCTCATTGACTCCATTCACCCTGTGGTGAAGAACTGGAAAAAGCCCATCACCATCGCCCGGCACGCCTACGGGGATGTGTATAAGAGCATGGATCTGTATACCACCGAGCCCGGCGAGTGTATCATGACCTTTAAGGGTCAGAGCGGCGCGGAGCAGACCGTTTCCGTCCAAAAGGTAGACGGCCCCGCCGTGTGGCAGGGCCAGCACAACAAGGAGTCGAGCATCCGCTCCTTTGCCCGGGCCTGCTTCCAGTACGCCATCGACACCCGGCAGGACCTGTGGTTTTCCACCAAGGACACCATCGCCAAGGTCTATGACGGCGAGTTTAAGCGGGTGTTTGAGGAGGAGTTTGAAAGCTACAAGGCGGACTTCGAGAAGCTGGGCATCACCTACTTTTACACCCTCATCGATGACGCTGTGGCCCGGGTCATCCGCTCTGAGGGCGGGTTCATCTGGGCCTGCAAGAACTACGACGGCGATGTCATGAGCGACATGGTCTCCACCGCCTTCGGAAGCCTTGCCATGATGACCTCCGTGCTGGTGGCCCCGGACGGCACCACGGAATATGAGGCCGCCCACGGCACTGTCACCAAGCACTACTACAAGTATCTGAAGGGGGAAAAGACCTCCACCAACCCCATGGCTACCATCTTTGCCTGGACCGGCGCATTGCGTAAGCGGGGCCAGCTGGACGGGCTTAATGACCTGGAGAATTTCGCCGGGCAGCTGGAGGGGGCCTGCTTTGACACCCTGAACCGGGGCACTATGACCAAGGATCTGGTGGGCCTGGTGGATGAGGGTGCGCCTGCCCACGCCGTCACCAGCGAGGCGTTTATTGCCGCCATCCGGGAGAACCTGGAAAAGCGTCTGTAAAACAGAAAGGGCTTGCCATCTTTTGTTTGAGAAATGGCAAGCCTTTTGAGATTGCCGGAAAGCTCTGCGGTTTTTCCGGGCAAAAGGTCTATTCACTTTACATTGGGAACCACGCCCAGGATCACCAAGGGCTCGGCGCCGGTATTCACCACGCTGTGGCTATGGCCCGGGGGACAGTAGTGGGTCATACCGGGGCGGACGGCCACGGCTTCGCCGTCGTCGGTGCATACGCCCTCCCCGGAGAGAAAGTGCATCACCTCAAAGCTATCCTCATGGACGTGATGGCCGATGGTGCTGCCTGCGGGCAGGGTCAGAATCAGAATTTTCCCCTGCTCGTCTTCAAACCTGCGCACCAGGGCCTGGCCCTGGCCGCCCTTGAAATGGGACACGGCCACTTCGGGGATGGACGAAAAATCTAAAAACATAGCAAATTCTCCTTTGCAGTATTTTTGACCAGTATAACAGAGGAAGGGCCGTTTGGCAACGGCTGTGGCGGAAGAGAAAGGAAGGACCGACCATGAAGGACAGAAACACCGAGATTCGGGAAGCCATTGAGGCCGGGAACCGGGCGCTGGACGCCTTGAATGAGGCCATGGGCCATCTAAAAACTGCCCGGGGCCTGGGCGTGTGGGACATGCTGGGAGGCGGCTTTCTCAGCAGCCTGCTGAAGCACTCCAAAATGGACGATGCTCAGCAGGCCATGCAGTACGCCCAGCAGGAGCTGCAGGATTTCAGCCGGGAGCTGGCGGATGTGCAGATGTATGTGGATGTCCAGGTGAATTTTGACGGGCTGACACGCTTCGTGGACATGTTCTGCGACAGCTTTTTCGTGGACTGGATGGTACAGGATCAGATCGTCCGAGCCCAGGAGAACGTGGCCGAGGCCCGCAGCCGGGTGTGGGAGGCGGTGCAGCAGCTGCGGTTTTTGATTGGGGCGTGAGATAACAAAATGATAAAAACACATCCGCCTATAGGCGGATGTGTTTTTTAGGGCATGAGTTAGGCGAACAGGTAGCTGTACTTGTCACGGAGGGTGACGATCAGCTTCTCCAGGTCAGCGGGCAGGTCGTTGGACTTGGATAGGTCATAGTCCTTAGGCTCGCCGAAGGTACGCACGCGAACCATGTCGCCGCCCAGGAACAGCACGCCGGCGTTCTTGGAGTCCACCATATCCTCCGCGGTCTGGAACAGGGTGAACTTGTCGTGGCAGGGCTCGGAGGCATAGGGGCAGAACTGGGTGCAGTTGCCGCACTCGTTGCACATCTTGTCCACATGGACGATCTGGTGGCTGCCATCGGCCATGGCGATAGCGACATTGGCCCGGTTGGGGCAGGAGTCCACGCAGTTTTCGCAGACGGTATGGCACTGCAGGCAGCGCTTGCCCTCGCAGCAGGCGTCCTTGCTCATGAGCAGGGTGCCCTTCTTGGCGATGGCATCGGCCTTGGTCACATAGGCCGCAGCGGGGATCTCATAGGTGTGAGCCGCGCCGATGACTTCCTCTGCAAACCGGGCGGCGTCGGCAATGCCCTCGACCACGGTAGCGGGGCCCCGGGTGGCATCACCGGCGGCGTACACGCCGGCCACATTGGTCTTAAAGGCGGGACGGCCCTTCTTATCCAGCTCAATGCCGTTGGCGCTCATGAGAGCATCGTCCACCTGCTCACCCACGGCGGAGATGACCAGGTCGCAGGGCACGGTGAAGAATTCGCCGGTGCCCACAGGGCTGCGGCGGCCGGAGGCATCAGCCTCGCCCAGCTTCATCTGCTCGCACTTGAGCACGCCGTCCGCTTGGGCCACGGGGGCGGCCAGCTCGGCGAAGGCTACGCCATCTTGAAGGGCCAGGGCCAGCTCATGCTCGTCGGCAGGCATATACTTCTTGGTGCGGCGATACACCAGGGTCACGTTCTTGGCGCCGCTGCGCTTGGCGAGACGGGTCGCGTCCATAGCGGTATTGCCGCCGCCCACCACTACCACATTGCCGCCTACGGCGATGTTGCCGGCCTTTACGCCCTTCATCCACTGGATGGCACCGGCCACATCGCCGAGGATATCCAGCTTGCCGGGCTTCCACGCACCTACAGCGAAGAGAATATGGGTGTAGCCCATCTTCTTCAGCTCGTCCACAGAGGGGGCGGGAGCGCCGCACTTGACCTCCACATCGTACTTCTGCATCAGGGCGATGTCCTTCTCGATGGTCTCGTTGGCGATGCGGAAGGAGGGGATCACATGCCGGGGCACACCGCCGAGGCAAGCCTCGCGCTCAAAGATAGTGGTCTCGATACCGGCCCGGCCCAGGAAATAGGCCGCGGCGATACCGGTGGGGCCGCCGCCGATAATAGCGGCCTTCTTGCCGGAAACCTTAGCCGGCTTCTTGATGGAGGCCATGAGAGCATCGTAGCCATGGTAGGCCGCCACCAGCTTGGTGTCACGGATCTGCACGGACTCCTCATAGAAGTTGCGGGTACATTTATTCTGGCAGCGGTGTGCGCAGATGGTGCCTGTGAGGAAGGGCAGAGGGTTCTTCTCAGTGATAAGCTTCAGGGCCGGGCCGTACAGCTCCTTGCGGCACAGCTCCACATACTCGGGAATGTCCTGCTCGATGGGGCAGCCGCCCTTGCAGGGGGCAGTGAAGCAGTCCATCCAGGGCACATTCTTCTCGCTCTTGCGCTTGGGCAGGGGCTTAATGGGCTTGACATGGTGATAGTCTGTGTGAGAAGCGGCGGACATCTCACAAATGGCCTCGGTGCAGGTGCCGTCAAAGGCCTTGTAGGGCATGGGCTCCACCTTTTCCACCATCTGCAGCAGGCGGTTGTATCCGCCGGGCTTGAGGATGGTGGTGGCCACGGTGATGGGCCAGATACCGGCGGCAAAGAGCTTGTCGCAGTTGAAGTATTCTGCGCCGCCGGCGAAGGAAATGCGCATCTTTCCCTTGAACTGGCGGGAAATCCGATGGCACATCTCAATGGTCAGGGGGAACAGGCTGCGGCCGGACATATACATCTCGTCATTGGGCAGCTCGCCCCGGGTGGTGTCCACAGGGAAGGTGTTGGAGAGCTTCAGACCAAACTCCAGGCCGTTTTTATCGGCCAGTGCCTGCAGGCGCTCAAACATAGGCACGGCGTCGGCCCACTGGAGGTCTTCCCGGAAGTGGTGGTCGTCAAACACGATATAGTCATAGCCCATACCGTCCAGAATGGTCCGGGCGGTCTCATAGCCCAGGATAGTGGGGTTGCACTTCACGAAGGTGTGCAGATGCTTTTCGGAGATGAGGTAGGAGGCAATGCGCTCGATCTCATCCGGGGGGCAGCCGTGGAGGGTGGACACGGTGACGCTGCGGGAGACACGGGGAGAGATGGCGTCAATGTAGTCGCTCTCCTGGGGGAACAGCTCCTTGAGCACTGCCTTGCACTCGCCGAAAATGGCGGTCTTGGTGGCGTCCATCATGCCGTTGAGGTAGGTGTCCACCTTCTCGCCCTTGATGCCCTCCAGGTCATAGCCCACGGACATATTGAACACGAAGCCGTTGGGGTCGCCCAGGCCGTAGACCTTGGAGAGGACCTTCAGGGCGCACCAGGCCTTAATGTATTCGTCCATAGCCTGGGGCACGGTCAGCTCCGTGGACCACTCCTGGTTGTAGCCCTCGTCATTGGCCAGGATGCAGGGGCGGGGCACGCAGGCGGCCAGGTCGGCGCCGTCCATCTTCTGCACGGTCTTTACCTCAAAGAAGCGGGCCCCGGCGAAGTAGGCGGCGATGATGTTCTGGGCCAGCTGGCTGTTGGGACCGGCGGCGGGCCCGAAGGGAGTCTCGATGCGCTCGCCGAAAATGGGCAGGCTCTTGCCGCTGGCCTTGTAGGCCTTGTGCACGCCGAAGATCTCGCCGCTCATGGCGTACTCGGTGACCACCCAGTTCATAAGAGACTTAAAAGGAATGGGATACATTTTTTCAGACATAGGGCTTCCTCCTATATTTATTCAAAATAATACTCGTCCTCCGTCCACCGGACGGGATTTTCATCCATATATTGCCAAATGCGGAGATAATCCGACTCGTTGCGGATCACATGGTCGTAATAGCCCCGCTGCCAAAGTTTTTGTCCAACCGCTTTCGTTGAAAGGGTTTTGAAAGAACGCACCAGACTTCCCAATGCTTGCGTAGGGGCCGATGCCCACATCGGCCCGCCCTCCGCGGCAATGGATACGACGAAATGCACATGATTTGGCATAACAACATATGTGTCTATGCCGGGGATGCGCTTGAGATACATCTCTGCGACAGAGCCTATATTTGAAAGTGCCACATGCGGGGCGATGTGGGCATCGCCCCCTACGACAGTACCAAGACTGGGGCGCTTATCCTTTGTACATATGGTTACAAAATACCAACCACAGGCGTAATCGTGGTTAGGCAATCGCAGGCTCTTACGCTTCGGTAACATCAATACACCCGGTGATTCAAATCTCCCCAAAGCTTCTTGGCGGCCTCCAGGATATGGGCGTTCTCGGCCTCCTCATCGATACCCACCAGCACGCGATCCTGCATAAGGACCTTGCCGTTTGCGATGGTGGTCTGGCACTGGCGGCCGGTCATGCCGAAGATCATGTGGCCGTCAATATTCTCGTCGGAGAAGGGGGTGAAGGGCTTGTAGTCCATGACGATGATGTCAGCGGCGGCGCCGGATTTCAGCACGCCCAGGGTGGCGGGGAAATACTTCTCGCCGATCTTGGCGTTGTTTTTGAACAGCATATCCGTGACCTCGCACCAGCCCACGTTGGGCAGGCAGTTCTGACTGCGCTGGGAGCACAGGGCCACCTTCAGGGACTCCAGCATGTCGTTGGTATAGGCGTCGGTGCCCATGCCCAGGAGGATGCCGCGCTTGTGCAGCTGGAGCACCGGGCAGATGCCGATGGCGTTGCCCATATTGCTCTCGGGGTTATTCACCACCATGGTGCCGGTCTCCTTGATGATCTCCATTTCGGCGGTGTTTACATGGATGCAGTGACCCAGGATGGTCTTTTCTCCCAGAATGCCGTGGTCCTGCAGGCGCTGCACGGGGCGGCGGCCATAGTTCTGCAGGGAGTCATACACATCGTTCATGCCCTCGGACACATGGATGTGATAGCCTGTGCGGCCATTGTTGGCCGCCACCATGCGGTCAAAGGTCTTGTCGGAGATGGTGAACAGGGCGTGTCCGCCGAACATGGCGGCCAGCATGGGGTCCTTGCTCCTCTCGCACTCGGTGATGAAGTCGGCATTCTCCTGAATGGCCTGGAGACACTTTTCCTCGCCGTCCCGGTCGGAGACCTCGTAGCACAGGCAGGAGCGCAGGCCCAGACGCTTCGACTCCTGGGCGATGGTGTGCAGGGTGCCGGGGATCTCGCCGTAGGAGGCATGGTGGTCAAAGATGGTGGTGACGCCCTGCTTAATGGAGTCCATGTAGAGGGCGGTGGCGCTGGCGCGGGTGCCGTCCATCATCAGGTGGCGGTCGATAGCCCACCAGGTGCCGTCCAGCACCTCGTAGAAATTGGTGGGGTTGTTGCCTACAATGGACAGGCCCCTTGCCAATGCGGAGTAGATGTGGGTGTGGGCGTTGATAAAGGCGGGCATGATGACGCCGCCCTTGGCATCGATGATCTGGGCGTCCGCATACTTGGCGCGCAGGGCGCTTTCCTCGCCCACCTCTACGATCCGGCTGCCCTCGTAGGCCACAGCGCCGTGCTCATAGTACCCCTTTCCATCGGGGTCACGGGTGATGAGTCTGCCATTGGTGACTAAATACATTCTTTTTTCCTCCTTGCTGTTTTCTCGCTGTTACGGTTTTGAGTCAAGACCTTTCTCCCTATATTCGACACTGCCGCATATAATGAAAAATGTTCCAAACCCTCCCGAGAGGATCTGAAACACTCAAGCGCAGCGCCGAGTGATAGTTGCAGCCCGTGCGCGAAGCACTTCCTTACAGCTACCAATTCTGATTGCTTTTTCTATTTTACACGAATACTGCGCAAAACGCAACAGAAAATTATACAATTTTATCTATGAAAGCTGAAAACTGTTTCCATCAGACCGGTACGCAAACTGCACGAAAACAGAACCGTAAATTTTTTGTGTTGTATCGGTCATCAATATAATAAAGAAATACGATAACGACAGGAAAATGGTGTGCGCGGAAAAATCAAGGGAGGTGTCCCGGGCCATTAAATCCAATGGATATTAGAGTGTTCCAAGCCTCCATATCCTAACCATCGTGACAAAAGCCTTTTTCAATGCGCAAAGCACCACAGGCACAGAGGTGCCTGTGGTGCTTTTGAGACTTAGGCTGGGGACTATCATCACGCATCGCGCATCCGGTGCGCACACCGGCTTTGGCAAGCCGCCCTACTCCTTAGCCAAGGGTGTGGGTTTTCGCAGCTGCTCCACCCCTTCAAAATGACAGAATCCGGTTTTCCACCGACCATTTCAGCTCCACAGTGAGCATACCAGGTCTGTATACCCGGATGGATCCGCCAGGGGCAGGCCCGCAATAAGCAGCGCCTGGTTATACAGCACCTCTGCGTACTTCTTCGCAAGCTCCGGGTCGGTAGCTCGGACGCTCTCCAGCTTCAGGAATGCCGGGTGGGCCACATTCACCTCCAAAATGCGCTTTGCCTTCATGGATAGCTCCGGCTGCACGGCCTGGAAATACTTCTCCATTTCAAAGGTCAGGCCCTCGCCGCTGGTCATGCACACCGGGTGGCTCTTGAGCTTTTGGGACGCCTTCACCTCGTCCACCCGGTCTCCCAGGGTCTCCTTGATAAAGGCCAGGCATTCTTTGTCGCTCTCGCTCTCCTGAGTCTTGGGCTCGTCCTCCAGGCCCAGGTCGCCGTCCACGGCGGAGCGGAACTCCTTGCCATCGTAGGTGCGCAGGCTGTCCGCCAGGAACTCATCCGCCCGGTCGGTGCAGTAGAGGATCTCCATGCCCCGTTCCTTCAAAAGCTCCGTCTGGGGCAGGCTGTCGATGGATGCCACAGTGTCCCCGGCGGCGTAATAAATATACTTTTGGCTCTCGGGCATGCGGTCCGCATACTCCCGGAGGGTCACCAGCTTTTTCTCCGTGGAGGAGTAGAACAGCAGCAGCTCCTGGAGGCTCTCCCGCTTTTCGCCGAACTGGTTCAGCACGCCCACCTTCAGGGCCCGGCCGAAGTTCTCATAGAACTTTTCATAGCCCGCCCGGTCGTCCGTGAGCATCTTCTTCAGCTCAGCGATGATCTTCTTTTCCAGGTTGCCGGAAATGATTTTCAGCTGCCTATCGTGCTGTAAAAGCTCCCGGGAGATATTCAGGCTCAGATCAGGAGAGTCTACCACGCCCCGGACGAAGCTGAAATACTCCGGCAGCAGCTCCTGGCAGTGGTCCATGATCATGACCCCTGCGGAATACAGCTGCAGGCCCGGCTTAAAGTCCTGGGTGTAGTACAGATTCGGCACCTTGGAGGGGATGAACAGCAGGGCCTTATAGGTCACCGCCCCCTCGGCGGACACGGAGATGACGCTCTGGGGCAGAGCCATCTCGCCGAAGCGCTGCTGATAAAATTCGTCGTACTCCTCCTTGGTGACCTCGCTCTTTTTCCGCTGCCATAGGGGCACCATGCTGTTGAGGGTCTCCCACTCATACACCGTGTCATACTCGGGCTTATCGTCGGGGCTGTCGGGCTTTTTCACCGAGTGGGGCAGGAGCATTTTGATGGGGAAGCGGATGTAATCAGAGTATTTTTTCACCAGAGACTTGATGGTCCAATCCTCCAAATACCGGCTGAACTCGCCCGGCTCCTCACCATCGGGCTTGATGTGCATGATGATGTCCGTGCCCACAGCGTCCCGCTCCGCCTCGGTAACGGTGTAGCCCTCCGCGCCGGAGGACTCCCATTTCCAGGCCTGGGTCTCGCCGTACTTCCGGGTCACCACGGTGATGTGGTCGGCCACCATGAAGGCCGAGTAAAAGCCCACGCCGAACTGGCCGATGATGTCAGTATCTCCGGCGGCCTCCTCCCCCTGCTCCTGGCGGAACTTAAAGCTGCCGCTGGAGGCGATGACACCCAGGTTGTTCTCCAGCTCATCCGCGCTCATACCGATGCCGTTGTCGCTGACGGTGAGGGTACGGGCGTCCTTGTCGATGGAAATGGTAATGGCAAAGTCACCCCGGTTCAGCCCCACCTTGTCGTCTGTCAGGGACAGATAGCAGAGCTTGTCAATGGCGTCTGAGGCGTTGGAAATGATCTCCCGCAGGAAGATCTCCTTATGGGTGTAGATGGAGTTCACCATCAGGTCCAGCAGCCGCTTGGACTCGGCCTTGAATTGCTTTTTGCGCATATATAACGCTCCCTTCGTGTAAAAAGAGATGCCCACGCATCCCAATTGACCATTATTGACCATATTGTAGCGCACCGGGCGGCAAATGTAAATCCCCGCCGTGTAAACAATCTTTTAACTTATTTACAAAATCCGGCGGCGGTGCTACAATGGCACCATGCAAAATCCCATGTCATTGCAAGACCAGGTCGCAGACCGGTTGTGACAATCCGTATATTTCTTCTTTCAAATTCACCGCACACTAAGGAGACAAATATGAGCTTATTCAGTAAATTCAAAAGAGAAAAAGCTTCTGTCGATTGGTCACGGGCCCATGCGGCAGAGCCGAAGCTTTATAGCGGGCCCGACGGTGTGCCCTTCGGCGCCATCGCTATGACCGAGGGCACAGAAACCATCCTGCTCACAGCCCCACAAACGAAATATGCCGTGGACGGGAAGCCGGTGGCAGACTGGCGCATGGTGCTTATCAGCACCACGAAGGACGCGGTCCTGGGGGACTGTGAGTATTCCCTGGCGCTGAAAAAGCTGGCGCCATACATTTTGGACGCTAAGGATGACAGTGTCCTCGTCAAGGGGCTATCCCTGTCCCAGCTTGAATCTATCCCGGAGTAAGATCCGGCTGAACTATTTATGAAGTAAGGAGACCATCATGCTGACTATAAAAGACCTGTTTGACCTGGATCACACCATCGCCAAGGACTATCTTGCCCAATTCACCTACCCCTGGGAGGCCCTGGCGGGCATAAAGGACTTCATCCTCTCCGTAGGCCCCACTCTGGAGGGCTACGACGAGGTTTCCCCCCAGGTCTGGGTGCATAAAACCGCCACCGTGGCCCCCACTGCCTACCTGGGCAGCCCCTGCATCATCGGCCCGGAGACGGAGGTGCGCCACTGCGCCTTCATCCGGGGCAGCGCCCTGGTGGGCGCCGGCTGCGTGGTGGGCAACTCCGTGGAGCTGAAAAACGTCATCCTCTTTGACGGCGTGCAGACCCCCCACTATAACTACGTGGGCGATTCCATCCTGGGCTATAAGTCCCACATGGGCGCCGGCTCCATTACCTCCAATGTGAAAAGCGACAAGCTGCCGGTGGTGATCCGCTGCGGCCAGGAGCGCATGGACACCGGCCGCAAAAAGGTGGGCGCCATGCTGGGCGACTTTGTGGAGGTAGGCTGCAACAGCGTCCTGAACCCCGGCACCGTTATCGGGCGCCACAGCATCATCTATCCCACCTCCTGCGTCCGGGGTGTGCTGGCCGAAAACAGCATTCACAAAAACGACGGCACGGTTATTACACGGAAGTAAGCATACCTCCCGGGATAAACCCCTCGTCCACCCCTACACGCGGTTTCATAACCCATCCGTAGGGCGATCCGCCCTCAGCCCACCGCCCGACAACCGCCACACCATCACGGCGGCGTGAGGGTACGCCGCCCTACGCGCAACAGGAAGCTGCGGTGGGGCGGGACGATGTGGGGAGCAAACTGAGCGCTGCCAGTGGCAGAAGAAGTGAAGTGAGCGAGTGGCCGCGGTCAAAATTGGGGGCGTCCGCCGCAAGGCAGCGCGGAAATTTTGGGCACCGCAACAGGGGCATCGTCCCCTACGGAAATGCAACAAGAGCTGCGGTGAAACGGGGCGTCGAGGATGCCGCCCCCCTACACGAAGTATTTATTATGTCAGATTGCAGAGGGCTGTGTTCTTCCCCGCCCTCTGCAATATCATCCCCGCAACATTTTCTCCCCCATTCTTCCCGCAAAAGGGGTTGACAGCGGCATTTTTTTGGCATACTATTAACATATTAAAGGCCTCGCAGAGTTTGCCGCCCGCAGGCGGCAAAAATTGAGATCATTTTTCACCGCGACATGTGCGTGGGGAAAAATACCGCTCAGGCTGCCAGTGTGGAATTTTGGTGCTCCGCACCAAAATTATGCGCGCAGCAGACTTGGGGCCTTTTGACAGAAAAAACGAAGTTTTTTCGCCAGTTATAATGTTCCGGTAGGTAAGGCTACCGCAGGGATACGGACTGCTGCCGCGAAGTGGTGGAGACACCATAAGATGGTTTGAACAGGCGATATCGAAACCAAGGTATCATCTAACGCAGTTTCATTGCCCCGCGATGCTAAAGCTTGTTACGGTGGACAATAGCCCGCGTCGCGCTCTGTATGGCGCGCACTTTTCCGCAGCGGCCCGCCACACCCGGAGCCCGGCTGCGGCTTTTATTTTTTGCAGAAAAGGAGGAGCTAACCATGTTTGACCGTGAAGAAGAAATGGACCGCTATTTGGACGAAATTAAGGACATGCTGCGACGAAAGCAGTACGCCGCCGTCCGAGACCTGCTCCTCCCTCTGGAGCCGCCGGACATCGCCATGCTTTTGGAGGAATCCGGCGAGGAGTTCATGCCCCTGCTGTACCGATTGCTGCCCAAGGAGCTGGCGGCGGAGGTATTCGTGGAGCTGGAGTCCGACAGCCAGGAAATGCTCATCAACGGCTTCTCCAACACGGAGCTGAAGGAGGTGCTGGACGAGCTGTATCTGGACGATGCCGTGGACATTGTGGAGGAGATGCCCGCCAGCGTTGTCATCCGTATTCTGGACAAGGCTACCCCGGAAATGCGCAAGTCCATCAACGAAATGCTGCAGTATCCCGAGGACTCTGCCGGCTCCATTATGAATGTGGAGTACCTGAGCCTGAAAAAGGACATGACCGTGGCAGACGCCTTCAAGCGCATCCGCCGTATCGGCGGCGAGCTGGAGACCATCAACATCCTGTATGTCACCGATCCCACCCGCCACCTGCAGGGCGTGCTGTCCGTCCGGGATCTGCTTCTGGCCGACGAGGATGACCGCATTGAGGACATCATGGACCCCAACGTGGTGTCTGTAATGACCCTGGACGATAAGGAAGACGTGGCCCAGGCTATGAGCAAGTACGACTATCTTGCCATGCCCGTGGTGGACCAGGAAAACCGCCTCATCGGTATCGTCACCGTGGACGATGCTATGGACGTTATGGAGGAAGAGGCCACCGAGGATATGGAGAAGATGGCCGCCATCACCCCCACGGACAAGCCCTATCTGAAGACCAGCGTGCGCAGCACCTTTCAGGCCCGTATCCCCTGGCTGCTTCTGCTGATGGTATCCGCCACCTTCACAGGTCTCATCATCACCAGCTTTGAAAAATCCCTGGCGGTTTTGCCGGTGCTGACCGCCTATATTCCGATGCTGATGGATACCGGCGGCAACTGCGGTTCCCAATCCAGCGTTACCGTGATCCGCGCCCTCTCCCTGTCCGAGGTCAATTTCTCGGACACCTTCCAAATCATTTGGAAGGAGCTTCGCGTGGCTCTGCTGTGCGGCGTGTGCCTGGCTGTGGCCAATTTTTTGAAAATGATGCTGGTGGATCGGATGCTGCTGGGCAATACCGCCCTCTCCCCTCTGATAGCCGCCGTCGTCTGCGGGACCTTGGTCTGCACCGTTTTGTGCGCTAAATTCGTTGGCTGCACCCTGCCGCTTCTGGCGAAAAAAATCGGCCTTGACCCTGCGGTTATGGCCTCGCCCTTTATCACCACAATCGTGGATGCCCTGTCCCTTCTCATTTATTTTGCTTTTGCTAAATCACTTTTGGGCGTATAATCCATGCGTTGCAGCGCAAAATAAGCTCAGGCCTGTGGCCTGAGTTTATTTTTTATGGAGGAAGAAATCTATGCCCAATTGTACCAACGATGGGTGCGCCTGCACCCCCAACTCCGCCATCAAGTGTACCGTCACCAGCTGCGCCCATCACTGCAGTGAGGTGAATAACTGCGGCCTGAGCTCCATTCAAATCGGTACCCATGAGAGCCATCCCTCCATGGATCAGTGCACCGATTGTAAGAGCTTCCGCAAGATCTGACGAAAGGCCCCTTCTGCCGAAGGGGCTACATAGGGAGGTGCGGTCATGAACGTCAAGTGGAAATATCGCTTAAGCGGGGCGGCAGCGGGGCTGGTAAGCGGCCTGTTCGGCGGAGGCGGCGGCACGGTGCTGGTGCCGCTGCTGACAGCCTGGTGCAAGATGGGCCAGAAACGGGCCATGGCCAGCTGCGTGGCCGTAATTTTGCCCCTGTGTGCCCTGTCCGCCGTTATCTATCTGCTGCGCTCAGGATTGCACCTGCTGACAGCCCTTCCATATCTAATGGGCGGCCTGGCGGGAGGGCTCTTGGGCGGCAAGCTGTTTCGCAGGGTGCCCGGGCCTTGGCTGCGGCGGATTTTCGGCGTATTCTTGGTATACGGCGGGGTGCGATACCTGCTGTGAGGGAGTATGTGCTCCCGGCACTGGCCGGGTTTTTTACGGGAATCCTATCCGCCTGGGGCATCGGCGGCGGGACGCTGCTGCTGTTGGTGATGTCCCTGTTTTTGGGAGTAGATCAGATTACCGCTCAGGGCATCAACCTGCTGTACTTCCTCCCCACAGCGGCTATGGCTCTGGTGCAGCACCGGAAAAACGGGCTGCTGGATGCGCCGGTCTTGGGCGGCGCTATCCCCTGGGGGCTGCCGGCGGCGGCGCTGGGGGCGCTCTTGGCTACAGCGGCGGATGTGGCGGCGCTAAAAAAGCCCTTTGGGGTGTTTCTTTTGGTTGCCGGGCTTTACACTGTTTTCAGCAAGATTCCCAGGGAAGATTAGATGCGGGGAAGCCCTAATTATCACGCCGGTCTGCCAGCGGCAGCAGTTACAAGAAATGCGGTGCCGGACCGATACGGCGGGAATTTTGACAAGCGAAAAGGACGGGCCTCGGGTCCGTCCTTTTCGCTTATAATCATTATACTTTTTGCCTTACATGGTCGCCGTCAGGGTCACATAGCAGTGGATCTCCTGTCCATCCCGGAGGATGGTCAGATCCACAGTATCCCCCACATGGACCGTACGGCGGAAATCCAGCAGCTCCCAATTGTCGCGGATGGGCTGGCCGTCCGCCGCCAGGATTACATCCCCGGGCTCCACGCCGGCCTCCGCCGCTCCCGTATTCTCCTCCACGGAGCGAACCGTCAACCGGCTGCTGCCATCCTCGCCATACACCGTTTCGATGGTAAAGCCGAAGGTCGGGATGCCATGGAATTCTCCATGGGCCAAGATGTCATTGACTACATAGGCCACCTGAGAGGTAGGCAGGGCAAAGCCCAGGCCCTCTACCGTAGCCTCGGCCTGGCTTTCGTTTTGGCTCATTTTCATGGTGACGATGCCGATGACCTGGCCGTAGGCGTTGATGAGCGGGCCGCCGGAGTTGCCGTTATTCACGGCGGCGTTTGTCTGGAGCATGGTCAGCGTCTTGCCATCCAGCTCCATCTCCCGCTCCAGGCCGGAGAGGATGCCGTTGGTAAAGGTCCCCCGGAGATTCAGATTCAAGGGATTGCCGATAACGTACACCGTCTCCCCTACCATACAATAATCGGAGTCGCAGAACTCTGCCGGGGTCAGGCCCTCAGCGTCCACCGCCTTGAGCACGGCGATATCCCGGCCGGGTGCGTAGCCCACCAGCTCCGCCTCATAGGTCCGGCCGGTATCCAGCGCCACAACGCTGCTGCTGGCCTCGGAGACCACATGGGCGTTGGTGACGATGTACCCATCCGCCGTCAGCAGGACGCCGGTACCCATGGAGGTGTTGCCCCGGTCATCGGTGGCCAGGACGGTCACGGTGGAGGCGCTCATCTTCTGATAAACCTCCGCCGGGGTCAGCTCCGTGTCCGCCGGGGCCAGCAGCTCCATCTGCTGGCCGTCCGCCGTCGGCGCCTTGGGAATATAGCATTCCTCATTGCCGGAAATATCCACAATGCTGCCGGCATTGCCGTCGTCAGGCGTAGATGAATCCCCATCGTCGGTCAGCGACACCACCAAGGCGGTCACACCAACGATGGCCGCCAGCACCGCCGCCAGGATCACAAAAATGATCCAGCCGCGCTTTTTCCCCCGCTGCGGTGCCATCTGCGGCGGATGGGGCCGCACACCCTGGGGCAGCGGCTGGGGCTGTACATAGCAGCGCACCACCTCGTTCCCCCGCTCCGGCGGCACATACCAGGAGATGACCTCCCGGTCATCCCCCGATGGCTGCGGCGTGATATTCTTCTCGTCTGTCATTGCTGCTCCTCCCCGTAATTGCGAGCGCCGTCTGCCATCTGCACGGTAAAGCTGAAGGCCGTTACGCCGTTTTCACTGGTGACGGTGATTTTTTCCTTATGCTGGTTGAGAATGGTCTTTACTACATATAAGCCCAGACCGTAGCCATCCTTATCCACGCTGCGGGATTTATCCGACTTGTGGAACCGCTCGAAAAGCAGGGGGATCTCCTGGGCGGGAATGGTATTGCCGGTGTTGCGCACAGTAACAATGGCTTTCTCCCCCTGGCAGGTAAGGCCCAGGTACAGCGTGGACTTATCTGCGGCAAATTTTGTGGCGTTCTCCAGCAGATTATACACCACCTGTATGATGAGCTCATTGTCCCCTCGGACCATGACAGAATCCTCCGGAATGTCCGCCTCCACATCCAGGCCCCGCTGGTTGATCTTCTGCTCCATGCTCAGCAGGGCGATACGCATACTCTCGCACAGGTCAAAATCCTCCTTATGCATCTCCTGGGATTGGATCTGTGAGATGTCCAGCATCCGCCGCACCAGACGGCTGAGCCGGTGGCTTTCGTCGGAGATAATTTGCAGATATTTGCGCTCGTCCTTTTGGGGGATAGTTCCGTCCAAGATTCCATCGGTATAGCCGGCGATGGACGTCATGGGCGTTTTCAGCTCATGGGAGATGTTGGCGATAAAGTCTCGGCGCTGGCGCTCCGTCTCCAGCAGTGAGTCGGCCATCATATTGAACGACCGAGCCAGCTCACCGATCTCATCGGAGCGGCCCTCGTCCTCAATGCGCATGTCAAAGTTCCCGGCGGCATAGGCCCGGGTTCCCTTGAGCATCTCCTTGATAGGCTGAATCTGCCGCATGGACATGAAGGAGCTGGCCACGAAGGCGATGAGCAGCACAATGGCCGAAATCATGAAAAACAATCCCGTGAAGGACCGCCACAGCCGCATGAGCTGGCTGCCGTCGATCATGGCCAAAACCATGCCGGCCACCTGCCCATCCGACGTTTTCACCGGTAATCCTACGGCAAACTGGCGCAGCTTATACAGGCCCGACAGGGTAGTATATCCCTCGAAGCCATCGGCGCTATTAAGAATCTTATCGGTTATCTCCCCTGGCAGGCGGATGCTCCTGCCGGCCAGGGTGTCATCGGTGGTAAGCAGGGCCTGTCCGTTTTCATCGCAGATGAGGAAGTTCACCTCCGTCATCATGCTGGCCACCCCGGCCATGCGGCTGAGGCCGCTGCTCTGAGCCTCGTCCTCCCCGTTCGCCATAATGTAGTCCGACGTCAGCTGCACGATGAGCTGGGCGCGCATCTTCATCTCATCCCGTTTTTCACCCACCAGGTAGTTATAGCTCAGGGCGTAAAACGACGCACCCAGCAGCAGCAGCGTCAGCAGCACCACGCCTGCGATAAGGCTGAACTGCTGCCAGTAGATGCTGCTGAAGCGAGTTTTGGTTTCCTTCTTCATCACTTCACTTCAAACTTATAGCCAACGCCCCACACGGTCTTCAGGGCCCACTGGTCGGACACGTTCTCCACCTTTTCCCGCAGGCGCTTGATATGCACGTCCACGGTGCGGCTGTCGCCGAAGTAGTCAAAGCCCCACACCTCGTCCAGCAGCTGGTTGCGGGTGTAGACACGATTGGGGGTGGAGGCCAGGTGATACAGCAGCTCCAGCTCCTTGGGGGGCGTGTCCACCTTCTTGCCGTCCACAATGAGCTCATAGCTGTCCAGGTTGATGATAAGCTTGTCAAACACCAGCTTTTTCTTGGTGTCATCGGGAATCTCGCTGCGGCGGAGCACGGCGTTGATGCGGGCCATAAGCTCCTTCATCTCAAAGGGCTTGACAATATAGTCATCCGCCCCCATCTCCAGGCCCGTGATGCGGTCGTTCACCTCGCCCTTGGCGGTGAGCATGATGATGGGCACCTTGCTGGTCTCCCGGATCTTGCGGCACACAGCCCAGCCGTCCATCACAGGCAGCATGATATCCAGCAGCACCAGATCCGGCGCCTGCTTTTCAAACTCCTCGATGGCCTTGCCGCCGTCATAGGCGCTGCGCACCTCAAAGCCCTCCTTTTCCATATACATACGGATCAGATCCGATATGTTACGGTCATCCTCTACCACCAAAATGTTGCGTGCCATGAAGGCTCCTCCTTTGCTTCCGCCGGGGCGGTCTTTTTTTGAGACTGTCGAAAAAACCTCCGGTTTTTTCCGGCAAAAGGTTTATAGTCTGCTGCGCGCATAATTTTGAGCTTTTGGCTCAAAATTCCACTACTTCTCGCCTGAGCGGTATTTTCTCTCACGCACATGTCGCGAGAGAAAAT
>ERZ857984.1453-NODE-1453-length-19037-cov-10.930144_pt1 | contig 19037 bp, 21 predicted proteins | sample MGYA00519914_ERZ857984 | MGnify/ENA primary metagenome ERZ857984 (study PRJEB31778, sample SAMEA3449417) | human gut metagenome | biome: human gut; feature: human-associated habitat; material: faeces | place: United Kingdom | collected 2010/2012 ... | reverse complement strand
GATTGGAGAGAACGCCCGCAGTCAAAAGGTCGGTGCGGATAAAATGTGCGGTGCAATCGTGGGTACGCTTCTTGTAGTTGCCGCAGATGTAGCAATCCTGTTTTCGGGTTTTGTTCTCGTATCTCTGCTGATAGAGGACGCTCCCACAATCGGCGCAGAACAGCAAGCCGGAGAACAGACCGACTTCATCATAGCGGTTTGGACGCTTGCGCTGCTTGCGTAATTCCTGCACACGCTCCCATGTGGCAAGGTCAATGATTGGCTCATGGGTATTCTCGAAAATGACCTGTTTTTCTTCGGGATTTTCCACGCTTGATTTGACCTTGTAGGACACTTTCTCGGTCTTGAAGTTTACCGTATGCCCCAGATATTCCTTGCGTTCAAGGATATGGACAATCGTGTTGGTCGCCCACTTGTAGGGATAATCGGGGTAGTAACGGCGTGTGCTGCCTGTCCTGCGGTATTCCAATGTACCCGGTGTTGGGATTTGCTGCTCGGTCAATATACGGGCGATTTTGGTCGGACCGTTCCCGGCAAGGCACAAGCTGAAAATCTGCTTGACGACCGGGGTAGCTTCTTCGTCCACGATAAAGCGTCCGTCCTCGCCTTTGAGATAGCCATAGACCGGCTGACTTGTGATAGGCTTGCCACTCATGCCTTTGCTGCGGAAAACTGCCTTGATTTTCTTGCTCGTATCTCTCACCATCCATTCGTTGAAGATATTACGCAGAGGGGCAAAATCATTGTCGCCCTGTGCGCTGTCCACTCCATCGTTGATAGCGATAAAGCGAACGCCCCTTTGTGGGAAAATCATGTCCGTATACATTCCCACTTGGAGATAGTTTCGCCCTAATCTCGACATATCCTTGACAATGACCGTTCCGACTTTCCCGGCTTCAATATCCGCAAGCATGGCTTGAAAACCGGGTCTTTGGAAGTTCGCACCGGAGTACCCATCGTCCGTGTACCATTGGAGATTGGTAAAGCCGTTCTGCTTTGCATAGCTTTCCAAAATACGCTTCTGGTTGGAGATGGAATTACTCTCGCCCTGCAATTCATCTTCATGGGATAATCTCGGATAAAGGGCAGTAATGAGGTTTTGGGTTGTCTGTCTAATCATGGTTTCCTCCATTTCCGACAGCCAGCCCCGCTATTCCGTAAGGAAATTATATCACACGGGGCGGCTGTCTGTATAGCTGGTAAATGTGAATTTTGCTTCTTTATCGCCCGTCATTATGACGATTTTTTGGAATTAGGCTTGTCATGCAGTATAACTTGGCTTGTGTGTAGCTGCGGTTTCCGCTTCAAGCACTTTCATCATCTTGTCGGCTGCGGTGGCTGTGGTATCTTTCTTGAAAAAGCCGGACACAACAAGCACGGTGTTACCCATGCGGATCTCCGTCACGCAGTCCGGGCGGCGGTCGGTGCGGTCATTGTTATTCTGTTTGTTTTCTGTCATAGGCAACTCCTTTCACTTCAACAGTTCTTTTAGTCCATTGAGCTTGGCTTGTGCCGTTTCCTTTCGGAAGTTCTCGCCTGTAAAGAGGATAGGCAGACACATTTCAAGCACTCGGTCATAGATACGGGCGTGGGCGGTGTCCTGTGGATTTTGCAGTTCCGTAAGGCTTAGATTGGTGGTGACAATCAGCGGCTTTCGGCTGCGGTATCGGCTGTCAATTACATTGTAGACCTGTTCCAAACCGTACTCTGTGCCACGCTCCATACCAAAATCATCAAGTATCAGCAGAGGGAAACGGCAAAGACGCTCGATATATTCGTTTCGCCCCTCAAAGCTGGCAGTTAAATCATTCAGTATCGCAGAAAAGTTTGTCATGCGGACGGAGATTTCCTGTTCCATAAGGGCATTGGCAATGCACCCGGCAAAATAGCTTTTTCCTGTGCCTACCTTGCCCCACAAGAGCAGACCATAGTTGTTTTCTCTCATCTGCTCCCAATGCTCCACATATAAATGTGCCTTGCTCATCTGCGGGCATTTGCCGTTGTCATGTGCAAAAGTCCATTCCTGCATGGTGAGGTCGGTAAAGCCCCGGCGTTTCAGTTCCATAACGGTGTCAAGGTGGCGTCTGCGTTCCTCGGCGGATTCACATTCCAAACGCTTCTCCCGTTGGCAGTCACATTCTGTCGGGTGCTTGTCATGCCCCAACCATGCGGCGGTTTCTTTGGGAAAGTAGGCTTCTTTCGCCGTGCGGCACTTGCCGCAGTAAAGCAGACCGTCCTCGCCCGTGTAGTCCTCCGGCTCTGCGGTAGTAGTCATCATATTCAAAACGGTATCGGTAAAAAGTTCAGTCATAAACTCTCGCCCTCCTTAAAGGTGTAATCGGGTATGCCTTTTTTCGGCGGTTTCTTGGCTTCGTCCTCCTGCGCCCACTTGTATATCGTGGCTGCATGGCTGCGGTATTTCGTTCCTTTGGACGCTATATGAGTAGATAAGCGGTCAATATAATACTCCCATTTGTCGGGCAGTTCCGCTTTCAGCTCGTCCAGTTCCGTATCGGAAAGAAAAACATTGTTGTATCTGCCATAGCTGCGGGCGGGGGCTTGTCCCGTTTCTAACTCTCTCTCTTTTTCTATCTCTATATCTATCTCTTTCTTTATCTCTATCTCTGGTGGACGAATGTCGGACAAATGTCCGCCGTTTGTCCGGGGTGGTGGCAAAGCCTTGTTTGCAAGCCTTGCCGCCCGTTTTCGTTCCGCTTCGGTAGAGGATTGCCCTATCATCAGTTCAATATCGGTCATGTAGAGCAAGCCGCCGTGTAGCTGCTCCACAAGCCCCAACTGCTGAAAAATCCCTAACGCCCGTTCCACCGTGCCTACCTGCTGACGGGTAAGAGTGGCGATCATCTGTGCTGTGTAAGGGATATTCTCGTCAAGCTGCAACTTGCCGCCGTTTTTCAGCGATTTTAAGTACAGCTTCAAGAGAATGTTGGAATAGAGAATACCGTCCGGCATACTCTCCAACAGCACGATAGCGTCATCATCAAAATAGCTTTCTTTCAGTTTGAGGTAGTAATATTTGCGGTTATCTGCCATAGGCGGTGTCCTCCTTTGGTTTCCAACGCTTGGAGTAATACCGGTGGCAGAGGATAATCACGGTTCGGAAACTCTGCTTGCAATCGTGGGTGCAGCCCCGGCAAAGGTCGTTATAGGTAATTCGGTTTCGGTGGTTGAGGAAAAAGCTCCATTCAAGCCGCCGTTTGTTGCTCATGCGTGGCATTGGTACGCTCCTTTCTGCCGTTTCCGTGGGTATCACGGATAGGGCGGGAAAACTGTATCTTCTCGGTATCATTTTCGGGGATTTTTTGCCCTGTACGCCCTGTTTTGAGGTCGGGGAGTATTGCGGATAGGGGTAAGGGCATATCCCTGTTTTTGTTTGGTTTCGGTATCATTTCGGGGCGGTTTTTAACGCTCCTGTTCATGCTTTTTCTGTCGGCTCGGCTCGCCGTGGTGCATTTGGGAAAGATTGCTTTTCATGGTCTGCAACTCCCGGACACGCTCTTTATTTGCCCGGTACTCGTTGTAAAGGGCGTTCTTCTCGGCGGTAAGCTGCTCGATTTCAGCCTGCAACGATTTATAGGTGGGCAGCTTGGTAATGCCTTTTTGCCGAAAATATCTTACGGCTGCGTCTGCTATGATAAAGTCGCTTTCATGCTTTTCCCGGTAGGCTTTGCGTGCCTTATCGGTTTTCTGCTTTTTCAATCCGTCACGCACATCTCTTGTCTTGGCATAGGCAAGCACCTGTTTCTGCAAGTCCTTTTTCTCACGGATAGCCGTTTCAATGGGCTTCAGCTTGGCGGTGCTGCTGTGTAAATCCGCATTGGCAGACACAAGGGCTGCGTCCAGTTCATCCGGGGTAAAGCCGTATTGCTCCATAGCGGCAACGGTAGCCGCCATCTGTTTGAGATTGTGGACAGCCGCCCAACGGTCATAGCCGATACCTTTTCCCTCGGCTCGCTTCGCCGCACGGTCAACCATTCTCTGAATGTTGCCTGTCGGGGCGATTTTCTGCGTTTTTCCTCGCTCTGTGCGGTTTGTTTCAGCGGTATGGTATTCGGGTATGGGTACGGTCTTTTCGGCGGCTCTGTGGGCGTTCTGCTCCAAAAGAGTAAGAACAGCAGCACGGTCAAAATCATCTCCCAGTTTTCGGGCGGTAATGGGTTTCGTTCTGTCCGGGGTAAGGTAGGACAATCGCCCTCGGCTCTCTTTGACGGTCACGCCCTGTTGCAGAAGTAAAGCGGAAAACTCGTCAAAGGTGGTCGCTTCGCTCATGGCATTCCGTATGGTCTGCCGCAACTTCGCCTTGTCGGTTTCAAACTTGGTCTGCTTTACAGGCTTCCCCTCGGCTGCAAGGGCGGCATTTTCCTTGTCAAGTTTGGCTTGTCCTTTTTTATGCGCCCAATACTCACGCTCGGTAATGCGGTTTTTGCTGCCATGCAATAGGTCAATCTGATAGAGATTTTCCCGGTGGCACATCTCCATGACCTCGGCTTTGAAGTATTCCATAGCAGCGTCCGTACAGCGGTGCTTGCACCCGGCACGGGTATCTGCCGGTCTGTCCATGTAGGGCAGTAAGGGTACTTCCTCGATACGCAGAGAATTGATAACAATGTGAACATGGATATTGCCGCTGTGGTTGTGTCCGTCCGGGTGGGTACAGACAATGGCTTGGTGTCCTGGGAAATGCTCGGCACAAAATTCCTCGCCCAATGCTTGCGCCCGGTCTACGGTCAAGCCGTTGTCCGCTGCGTCCCGTGGGTCAAAGGAAATGATATAGTGGTGGCTTTTCACATCTTCCCGTTTTTGGTTCTTGCCGTATCGGAGATTTGCCCGCATACAGGCAACGGCAAAATCTTCCTCGCCGCAGTTCAGCGTGGCTATTCGGTAATCCTCCCGGAGTATGAGCCGCCCGGCTTCGTCAAGGGTGGGCTTCATGGTAAACTCGTCATGCTCAAAGGTTAGATACTGCTCGGCTGCACCGTAGTCCGCATTTTTAGAGCTGATATGCTTGAATGTTGCCAACAGCGTCACCTACCTTTCGCAAGACTTCAAACTTCAAGGCGGCAAGGTCGGAAATGGCGGCTCGCACTTCAACGGACAGCGTATTGTAGGGCGTTCCGTATTCGTTGAGGGCACGGGCGATCTGATTAAGGTTGCCGCCGATTTTTCCGTATTCGGCTATCAACTTTCCAACAGCGGACAGCAGTTCATCATTGACCGGGGAAACGGTAACAATGGGGCGAATGGTCGCCCTTGTAATGGCTTGTCGGATAAACTCGGCTTGGCTCATGTCATAATTCTTTAGCCGTTCCGTGAAGTCGGCATATTCTTCTTCGGTCATGCGTGTCTTGACTACATGGCTTCGGTGGGGCGTATTGTATCGCTTTCCTATGGGTATCAACTCCTTTCACTTACCGCCGTTTTGTGGGCGATTTTTTAAGTATTTTTTGGTGGGATTTTCAAGCGGCACAAGCCGCATAGCAGGGTTTGGGGAAGGCACTCCCCAACAAGATTCCGATGGGGCAGAATGAGCGAACGGCGAATTATGGCACCTCGGTAGAATCTTGCTCTGACAGCTCACACTCTGCTCCTGCCGTAAAACTGCGTATTTCTCCCTCTGCTGCCTACAACGACAGGAAAGGCATTTTGCCAAAGAATGTGGATAATTTTTTTGAAAAAATGGGCGTGAAAAAACGGCTTGCCATGCAAACCGCTCAAAAAAACATATACTTGACTTATGAGAAATCAACCTGAGATCAGGGAGGGCAGGCACAGCTTGTGCTTGCCCTCCTTGTCTGCCGAAAAGCGAAACAAGCTGCGGCTGTCAATGGCGCGTAAGCGTTTATCTCGACCATTGACGGGTGCAGCCTGTTTTGCTATCTTTCGTGATGAATCTATAAGAGACGATGCCCTCATTTTTCTCTGCGGCACAATATCGGTAGCCGCTACCAATATTGTCTAAAGACAGGAGCAGGGAGTTCTCATAAGGGCAATTCGCACCGTTCCCCTTTACCATTTTCAAAGTGACTCTCACAGCTGCCCGTTCATAGAAAATTAACAAACAGATTACTGCCGCCATATTGAAAATGGTGGTCATTATATGGTAGACTTACTATGCGGATAGAATACCTATCTGACAAACTATGATTGGAGGTAACGCCATGTATCGTCCCAATGATGCCCGGTTCGGCTTCGCATGTTGGTGGTATTGGTGCGGCTCCCGATTATGGAGAGGTCGTATCAAAATCATTCACACGAGCGCATAGGCCGGACTGGTGATTAGTCGGCTTGTGCGCTCTATTGTTTTCGTTTCATTTTAAGAAAAGTTGGAAAGGAGTAAACTCATGAGAAAGCTTTTATCCGTCTTTTTGGCGATAGCAATGTTGATAATGACCTGTTTTGTTCTCAACGTCACCGCCGTTGCCTCTGAAGATGATTCTAAAATTACTACCGTCCCCATTGCTTTGCCTGCTGAATTGCAAGCATTAGAAAACCAAGCGAACGAAAAGTACAACAAGCTATTACAAGTTTGGGCATACGCCCCTGAGTTAATTGATGATGCGAATGCAAATTTTCCGTCATTTTATGGTGGAGCATACATCAATGCAGAAAAGAAGTTGGTTATTCAGGTGACTTCTCTTGACGAAAGCGTTATAGAGTATTTTGAAAACATCATCGGTCTTACAAATGTTATTTTTGATGAAGTAAAATACTCCTATGCCGAATTAAAGCAAGCTCATGCGGATATTGTAAACAAAATGGACGCAACGTCAACCGATCCTATTATCGCAAATATCGCTGGTGTCGGCATTTCTTACAAAGATAATGCGGTGGCTCTTTATCTTATTACTTCTGACTCGGATGCAAAATCAAGCTCTATTAAAAATGAAGTTCAAGAGAAAGTATCAACGTTCGATAGTATAAAGATAATTGCAACATCAGCAAAAGATACTCCTACTGCCGTAGTTGAGCCAGGAACGACCATTAAGAACGGTGCTTATAGCAGGAGCGTAGGATTTTGGGCAGAAGATGAGGACGGAAATCTTGGTATTGTGACTGCCCCACATTCTTCAATTTCTGAAGGGGACACTATATCCATAGGCACTAGAACCTTCGGAGTTGCGGCTACACCATATTTTTCCGGAAGTGTCGATGCTGTTTTTATTGAAAAAACAAACACATATTTCACAGCAACAAGATATGTTTCGGGATGGGATTTCAGTTTGGTGTCAAATGCATATACGTCCCTTGCTGTTGGCTCCACAACGTACTCTAAGGGCAAATCTTCAGGCTGTCAGACTGGCGAAGTTATCGATACAAACTATACAACATCTTATGGGATTAGCAATTGCGTCGTTACCAGCGCACCGTGCGCTTCAGGTGATAGTGGCGGCATTGTGGCTGGGAGCGGGACATCGTCGAGCCGCTATGTTGCAGGAATAGTGACCGGAAAACAAGGAACAACAGACTATGTCATTTATGTGAAAGCTGGAAATATTATCTCCACGCTTGGTATTTCGGTGTATTAGAACTTTTGAGGGAGGTATACCGATGAAGAAAATCGCAATTCTTGCGCTTGCTTGCATCCTTGCATTGGCTTTTTCTGGGTGTGGTTATAGCGGCAACGAATACTATCCTTGGAGTCTCACAAAAAGTAGTATGGACATAAAAAACGATACTGATGCCATCTCAATTCGGTTTTCTGACGGTTCGCTGACATCAACAGGGGCGCAGTTAACGGTGTGCAACAACAGTGATTCTGAAATAGATTTTGGCTCAGAGTACTCTATCCAACTATATAAAGACAACTCGTGGTATGATATTGATGCTGGCGCTGTGGACTGGACAGGAGAGTTGTTTACTGTTAGCGCTGGTGACCAGTATGAAGCTGAAATAGATTGGACTGCTATTTATGGAGAACTGCCCGTTGGGAAATATCGAATTGTGAAAAAGTACTCTCAGTTAGAGCAGACATGCTTTGCTGTTGCAGAATTTGAAATTTCATAGAAACACAGCAACCACCACCGATGAAATGTCGGGAAAGGTGGTTGCTGCTTTATTACGGCATAACAGGGCGGCTTCATTCGATGTTTTGTAGTGCTTCTTTATTGACCATGAGCATTGCTGGCCGGGTTATCTCCGCCGTAGCCCTCCATCAAGTTGATGATTCCCCACACGCCGACACCGGCACCGATAGCAACAACAACCGTAGAAAGAGAAGATACCGCACTGTTAAAGAAATCCATAAATTTACCTCCTTGAATTTGAAAAATAATTGTTGATAGGGTGAAAAACAAAAAAATAAGCCCCACCGTTTGACAGGGAATTGCAACTCAAACGGCGGGGCTTTAAGCCGCTTCTTTAGAATCGGCTTCTCCGAGATCGTAGACCTCAAATTGATCTTCCGGCTTTACTTTCAGCCGGTGGGCCAGGTACGCTTTTACATCAAGCGCATACTTGGGTTTCGCGTCTGCGGTGTACTTATACATGGGGTGGCGGGTCAAATCATATTTACGGGAATAGAATGGCCTGACCCCCTGAACCTGCAAAATGCAGCGGCTTGACGGCATGACCGCCAATTCGTCCACGCTTTTCAGTTCTTTCCCCAGCTTTTGATAGTTCAGGCCATAGCTGCGGGAGGTTCCCCGCGTATCGCTGGTATTGTAGGTATCAATCGTTTCCTTTCCCAGCATAGTGGACACCATCTTCAAACTGCTTTCTTCTTTGCCGCCCAAAAACAGCAGCGACGAACAGCAGCCCGCAATGGTTTCCGCATTGTCCTTATACATTCCTTTTAACTGGCTGTATGTCTGGAGGACGATATGGGCCGATATGTTCCTTGACCTGATAACACTGACCAAATGCTCCCAGTTCGGGATTTTTTGGTTTGCAAATTCATCAAAAAGACAAGTCACATGAACCGGCAGCCGCCCATGATAGACGGTCAGCGCCCGATTGCAGAGCACGTTAAACATCTGGGAGTACATCATAGCCGAGATAAAATTGAACGTCGGATCGCTGTCGGACACCACCGCAAAGAGTGCGATTTTTTCATCTCCCAGCTTTTCCAGTTCCAATTCATCGTACTCCATCATTTCACGGACTGCCTGAATGTCAAATGGTGCGAGCCTTGCGCCGCAGCTAATTAAAATGCTTTTTAGTGTTTTTCCGGCGGCCATCTTAAATTTCAGATATTGGCGGACAGCGAAGTGGTCAGGATTCTTTTGCTGTAACTGCTCAAACAGCAGGTCAACAGCCGATTTGAAGTTTTCGTCGTCCTCTCGGCACTCACAGGCATTGAGCATATCCAGCAGCGTAGTCATGTTCTTTTCCTCAGCGGGCGCTTCATAGTAGATGTAGGCGATTAGTGCCTGATACAGCAGGGCTTCCGCTTTGCTCCAGAAGTCATCGCCGCCCTTGCTGTCCTTGCCCTGGGTGTTCTCCATGATGACTGTTACCAGGGAAAGAATGTCGGTTTCACTGTGCAGGTAATGGAACGGATTGTAGTGCATGGACGCGCTGAAATCTATGGTGTTTAGGATTTTCAGCTTATAATGCCCTTGCTGCAACAGCACCCGGCCCACCTCCTCCACAACGGTTCCTTTTGGATCGGAGCACACATATGAGCCATTCATCTGGAGTAGGTTCGGTTTGATATGGTAGCGTGTCTTGCCGCTTCCGCTACCACCAATCACAAGAACATTCAGATTGACGTTCCTTTTTTCAGGGGCGGCAATCTTGCCCAGGGTCAGGCGTTCCGTATCGGTCAACAGGATATTTTGTGAAAAATCGGGGTTGATGAACGGCTCTATATCTTTTTGGGTGCCCCATCGGGCGGTGCCGTATTCTTCCCCGTGTCGGTACTTCTTGGCGTTCTTTGCCTTGAAATAGAGAATGGCCCTTACCAGCACAGCCGCCGCAGCACCCACGAAAAGATCAAACGGGTGCAGGCTGGGGAACGGATTTTGAAAGACCGTACCCAGCGTGGTAAATGTGCCCAGCACCTTATCCAGAATATCCGCGCCGGTTGTCAGCCGGTAGGCTTCTCCCAGCTTGGTACACAGCAGCCCGATGATAACATAGGGCAGACTGGCTTTGAGCACTTGGGCCGCGTTGATTTTCGGCAGCTTCTTCATCGCTCCACCTCCTGATGTTTATTCCGGGAGAGGGATTGGGCCATATTTTTGACCACTTCCTGAAGCTGCGCAATCCGTCCGCGAACAGAGGGCTTTTCCTGGGCCTTGTGCTTAACCACTTTGCCGGAATATTCCGCAAAGGCGGCAGTCAGCGCGTCCGCGTCACGGCTTTTGAAAAATACCAGATAGCGCGGCGGCTGTGAGGTGGTATCCTTTTTCAGTGCAAAGTCAACGCCATATTTCCGGGCAACCTGTTCAAAGGACTTGATATTACCGTCCGTCACCTCGATATTGGAAACGCCTGCGCCCTGCCGGACAAGGTGCTTTACACTTTGCTTTCCCTTATAAACTTTGGGATTCTTCTGGCTTTTCTCCATTTCCGCCAGGGCCTTGCGAATGGCCGCTTTCAGTAAATTGGCGGTCAGTTTGCCCGCTTTAATGCTGATAGCCACAGCCTTTTTTTCCATTTCTTCCTGCATGGGCTTTCCTCCTTTCCGGCAGGGTGAAAGTGGAAAAGAGAGAATCTAAGGCGGCACCACCAGCCGGTGCAGCAGAAACCACAGCAGCCAGTGGCGCAGGTCAGCAGGCTTCTTCATGGCCCTGGCTCCTGATTTTCAGGATACCGTCCAATGTGGTGGCCGTAATGCCTAATCGCTGGGCAACGGCAATATCGTTTTTTACCGTTTCGTCCACCTCGTCGCCGCAGACGATAAGAACATGACTGCGGCGAAGCAGATCGCGGGCCATATCAATCCCGTCCTTGTGTTCGGCGGGAATCGTGTCATTCAGAAAATGCGGCAGATACAGAATCGGGCAGATTGGCGTGAAGCCAGCCTGATAGACCTTGCGGCAATAAACAACGGCCTGATCTGTGTCTGTAAACTCCTGGCCGGTCCATGCGGCGGTAATGTAAGCAAAAGGTTTTTTCACGGGGGCGCTCCTTTCTCCAGCGTTGTGCTGGGTGGCAAATGAACGGCCCCGTGTCAAGAATAAAATGAACGCGCACCGTGCGCGTTCTTGACACAGTGCCGTTCATTTGCAGTTGGGTAATCAAGGGCAAACCGGATAAGACCGGCTTGCCGCCCTCATTTGATTATGAAAAAAGCAGTTACCCGCTGCCGTACAGGTCGTGGTTGACCAGTGCGGTGTAGTAGCTGCTGATTGTGGTAGGCGCATTATAGAGCGCCGTCAGGAGATAGGCCCGGATATTCCGGACCTTTGTTGTATTTTGGTGCAGGCTGTCCAACACATACTCTATGTGGCTGGAATCCAGCTTTAAGAGCCTGCTTTTGACCACCTCATTGGGATAGTCCTGGCCGCCAATGCGGATCTGCTTTCTGGTGGAGCGAACCGTGTCTACCAGAATTTCAAGCATTTCATCTAACATATCCCGGTCATAGCCCACACGCTCACAAAGATGGTCGTACTCAATGTTCTCTTTCAAAATTTCCCGATAAATCCGTATCGTATCAATCCTATCAGCCGCCGCAGGTGGTTTTACTTCCGTTGGCCTTGCTGCCTGATAGATAGATGGATCGGTATCATTCAATTCAGTATAATTCTTATCAGTATTGATTGTCTCCGATTTTAGGAAGTCAAGACTTCCCGTTTCCGGAAGTGCAGACTTCCGCTTTTCGGAAGTCTTGACTTCCTCCCTCCGAATGAAGTTTTTGACATAGATTTTGGTGGGGCGGCCCTGGCCCTGCTTCTTACGCTCAATCAGCCCCACCTTGTCCAGTTCGGTAAAAAGGGCTACCGCTTTGTTGTGGCCGCAGCCCATCGCGCCCATCGCTTCCTCCAGGGTGAAGTAGATGAACACCCGGTTTTGTTCGTCCAGCCAGCCGTTGCGTATGGAAAGCCCCATACGGTCCAACATCAAGCCATATAGAATTTTCGCGTCGCCAGTTGTCTGTTTGAAACCGGGGTCGGTGAACAACACCTTTGGAATCCGGTAAAAGGTATATTGCTCTGCCTCAGTGCCATAGAAGTATTCCAATGCGCCCGGCTCGGCCATGTTTTCGCCCCCTTTCCTGGGAACGGCTGCCCGAAAAAGGGCGCGAAAAAGGGACACCGTAAAAACAGTGTCCCTTTTCGTGCATGTTGCCTTAAACCCTTGCCCGTTTAGCCGTCTGCCGTATTATTTTTTTAGTTTCCTTAATCGGCACCAGCTAAGTGAGGGGCTTTTTTATGATGAAAAGTGAACTGTTTTGGAATTTGTACGATTGTTTCTGGTGGGGAAGAGAATTTGAGAAAAGTTGATACAAAATAATTTTACTATTATTTGATGGTAAAATGCGCCGTTTCTTTTCAAAAGTGATATTCTGAAACAAAACGATGAAAGAAAGGCCGAGAACATGGATAAGTTTAAAGTTTCCAAAAAAGCAAAACCTGCAATGCTCACCATTCGGATCGACTTTTCACTTTTGGAATTTTATGAAGCGTTGGCACGAAAAACCGACCGCAGCCGAAATGAACTCATTGCTCTGGCATTGGAATATGCCAAAGATAACTTATTGGTCGAGGAGGAATGAAAAGCTAAAAGGAATCGGTTGCGCGCAATAGAATTCGATAGTACAATTAGCAATAAGAGAAGCAAAGGAGGGACAAAAAATGAACACCTTTATCTGTTACGCAAAATGCACCACCTGCCAGAAGGCGCAGAAATGGCTGGACGAGCGGGGCGCGGCGTACCAGGCGCGGCCCATCAAGGAGCAGAACCCCACCGCCGCCGAGCTGGCCGCCTGGGCCGCGGCCAGCGGCCTGCCGGTGAAGCGCTTTGTGAACACCAGCGGCCTGCTGTATAAGGCCATGAATTTGAAGGACAAGCTGCCCGGCATGACCGACGTCGAGGTCTTTGCGCTGCTTGCCACCGACGGGATGCTGGTGAAGCGGCCCATCCTGGTGACGGAAAAGGGCGTGTGCCCGGGCTTTAAGCCGGAGGTTTGGGAAACGCTGCTGTAAAAAGGAAAGGAGCCGCCCCCGGAGAACGGCCAGCTGTACCTGCTGTTCCCGGTGAAACGGCTTTGACCGCAAAAGAGAGGGGGTGCGCGCCCACAGGGCTGGGCGCGCACCCCCTCTCTCTGTGTGAATTTTTAGAAGGGCAGCAGGGGCAGCAGCTTTTCCACCAGAAACACGGTGCAGCAGGCACAGGCCGCCACCGTGACAAGGCCCTTGCCCCAAAGGCCCACCAGCACCGCCACCACCAGCGCCGCCGCGGCGCTGGCCGGGCTTTCGGTGGCCGACAGGATGGCCGGAAAGGTCATGGCCGCAAGGCAGGCGTAGGGCACATAGTACAAAAACGACCGCAGCCACACGTTCTCGATCTTTTTCTGCAGCAGGGTGAGGGGCAGCATGCGGATGAGGTAGGTCACGCCCGCCATGACCACAAGATACCAGAAAAGGCTCACAGGGCGCTCACCTCGCTTTCGGTTTGCGGTGCGGGCCCACCGCTTTGGAGGCGCAGGGGGAACAGCCAGGCCCCCACCCCCGCCGCGGCCAGGGTGCTTACGATGATGGCGAACCCGCTGGAGATAAAGCGGGAAAGGGGCGACCAGGCCAGCACACAGCTGACGGCCACCGCCGCGGCCACCACGTACCGCACGCTTTTGAGCCCGCGCATGGGCGGCACGATGATGGCGATGAACATGCTGTAAAGCGCCACGCCCAGCGCGCTGCGCACCGCCGCGCTTAAAACGCCGCTGGCCACCGCGCCGGTGAGGGTGCCGCCGGTCCAGCCCAGGATGGGCAGGGTGGCAAGGCCGTACATGTAGGCCGGGGTAAGGGCGGCGCTGCGCCCCATGGCCACGGCAAAGATCTCGTCGGTATTGGCAAAGGCCACCACCATGCGCCGCCGGGTGGTGAAGGCCGGGCCCAGGCGCTGGCTGAGCGAGAGGCTCATGAGCGCGTAGCGCAGGTTGATGACCAGCTGGGTGAGGGCCAGCTCAAACAGCGAGCCGTGGGCCAGAATGACCGTGAGGCCCGCAAACTGGCCCGCGCTGGTGAGGTTGGTGAGGCTGATGAGCCCGGCGGTGAGGGCCGAAAGGCCGCCGTTCACGGCCAGGATGCCAAAGGTGAAGCTGACCGAAAAATAGCCCACGCCGATGGCGAGCCCATCCCTTAAGCCCGCCCGGTATTCCGATGCCATTGGGGGTCCCCCTTCTTTTCAGGATACTGCACCACAGTATACCACCAAAGCGGCGGGCAAGTAAAGCGGCGGTTTTTCCAAAGTTTTTGCTTGTAGCGGCGGGGGAAACCGTCTATAATACTAGGCGGGAAAGTGCGCGCGGGCCGCCCGGCCGCCCCGGGGGCAAAGGGCCCGGCCCGCGCCGGAAAAGGAGAGGGATGGGCATGGAGTATAAAGCGCTGGTCCTGGATGTGGACGGAACGCTGGTGGCGCACGGCGAACGCTGCGCGCGGCCGGAGGTGGCCGCGGCGGTGCAGGAGGTGCAGAGGCGGGGGGTAAAGATCGTGATCGCCACGGGGCGCACCTATTTTGCCATGGCGCCCGAGATCCTGGGCGGCATCCGGCCGGATTACGCGGTGTGCGCCAACGGCGCCCAGGTGCTGGACGGGCGGGGCCGCCTGCTGGGCAGCAAGGACTTTACCCCCGAAGAGATGTACGCCCTGGTGGATTATTTTGAGGACTACAGCCACCCCCTGGCTTTTTGCTTTGCCGACGACTACTACGTGTATGTGGAGTACGAGCGCATGAAGGCCTTTTACAAACAGGCCACCGGGCACGATGAGTATGTGCGGGACGGCGAGGACCAGACCCGCCACCTGCAAAGCATGCCCTTTGGGGCGTTCGGCATCCTGCCGCCCGCGGCGCTGGCCGGGTTTGAAGCGCGGTACGGCCATTTGGGCTTACAGTTCGTGCCCTACCGCCCGGGCTACTACGACATCAACCAGCACGGCATGAACAAGGCCGTGGGCATGGCGCGCCTGGCGGAATTGGCGGGCTGGCGGCCCGGGGAGCTGGTGAGCGTGGGCGACAACGACAACGACGTGGCCCTGATGGGCTTTGCCGGCCTTTCGTACTGCATGGCCAGCGGCTCGGCCAAAGCGCTGGCCGCGGCAAAGCGGGTGGCCCCGGGCGTTTTGGAAAACGGCGTGGCCGCCGTGGCGCGGGAGGTGTTTTTGCAGCCGTGAGTTTTGAACCTGTGTGGGGCCCGAACAGCCGGGCGATCATTCTGGGCAGCTGGCCCAGCCCCAAAAGCTGGGAGCAGGGCTTTTATTACAGCCACCCCCAAAACCGGTTCTGGCCGCTGCTGGCGGCGCTGGCCGGGGAAAAAACGCCGGGGAGCATCCCCGAGAAAAAGGCGCTGGTGCTGCGGCACGGCCTTGCCCTGTGGGACGTGCTGGAAGCCTGCGACATTGAGGGCGCCTCGGATGCAAGCATTAAAAACCCCGTGGCGGTGGATCTGCCCGGGCTGCTGGAAAAAGCGCCGGTGCGCGCGGTGTTCTGCAACGGCGCGGCCTCCCATAAATTGTACGGGAAGCTGCTGGAGCCCGCGACGGGCATCCCGGCGGTGAAGCTGCCCAGCACCAGCCCGGCCAACGCCTCGTTTTCGATGGAACGGCTGCGGCAGGAGTGGGGCCGGGCGCTGGGGCCCTGGCTGAATGCGGGAAACAATGGATAAATCGGCGTTTTTGGCCCGGTTTCATTGCTTTTTATCCTTTACTCTGCTAAAATAGCTCTAAGGCGCCGGCCTGAGGAACGCAGGGCGGCTGCTGCCTGAATTTTAATGAAAAAAGGTGGTGTTGGCCACGAGCAAGTGGATTGAGATCAAGCACAAACCCGTGATGCCCTGGTATTTCGCGGGGGCCGTGTGGCTGGTGGGGGCCCTGGCGCTGCCCATTTATCAGCTTTGGGCCCTGGGCCTGACGGCGGCTGCGTCGGCAGCGGTGTATTTTGTGATGGCGCGCGTGTGCCCGCCGGTGGTGGAGCGCAGAGAAGTGCCGTTTTTGACCGGCCGCGAGGACGCGGACGAGATGCTGAACCTGATCGACCGCAAGAAGGGCGAGCTGCACGTTTTGAACGGGCGCATCCCGGACGCCGCGCTGAGCGCCGCCATCCTGCGCATGGAAAAGGCCTGCGGGGGCATTTTGGCCGAGGTGGAAAAGGATCCGGAAAAGGCCCCCCAGATCCGGCGGTTTGCGAACCATTACCTGCCGGACGCGGTAAAGCTGCTGGCGCTGTATGCCGATATGGAGGAAAAGGGCGTTAAGGGCGAGAACGCAAGCGAGGTGCGTGCCGAGGTGGAAAAGAACGCGGCCACCATCGCCACCGCCTTTGAAAACCAGCTGGACAGCCTGTACGCGGCCGCCGCGCTGGAAATGGATACCGACCTGGAGGTATTGAAAGGCATGCTCAAAGGGCAGGGCCTTGTGGAATAACACCTGAATTGAAAGGAACGAGAACCGATGGAAGAAAATAAAACCATGCCCGAGCTGACCCTTGAAATGGACGCAGTGCCCACCCTGACCCTGGACCCCGCGGCGGAGACGGCTGAGCAGCCCGCCCTGGCGGAAGAAAAAAAGGTGGAGCCGCTGATGATCGAGGAGACCCGCCTTTCGCCCGAGGAACAGAAGGCCGTGGACGACTTTGCCGAAAAGATCGACGTGACCAACAGCCAGATGATTTTGCAGTACGGCGCGGCCACACAGAAAAAGATCGGCGATTTCAGCGAGGCCGCGCTGGACAAGGTGCGCACCAAGGACCTGGGCGCCACCGGCGATATGATCGCCAGCCTGGTGACCGAGCTCAAGGGCTTTGACGCACAGGAGGAATCCAAGGGGATCTTCGGCTTTTTTAAAAAGACCAGCAACAGCCTGGAAGCGCTGAAGGCAAAGTACGCCAAGGCCGAGACCAATGTGGAAAAAATCGAGGGCATGCTGGAGGGCCACCAGGTGCAGCTGCTGAAGGACATTGCCATGCTGGACAAAATGTACCAGATGAACATGGTGTACTTCAAGGAGCTGACCATGTATATCCTGGCGGGCAAGAAAAAACTGAAAAAGACCCGCGAGGTGGACCTGAAGGCCGCCATGGAAAAGGCAAAGGCCAGCGGCCTGCCCGAGGACGCGCAGGCGGCCCGCGACCTGGCGGATATGTGCGACCGCTTTGAAAAGAAGCTGTACGACCTGGAGCTGACCCGCAATGTGTCGATCCAGATGGGGCCGCAGATCCGGCTGATCCAGAACAACGACACCATGATGGCCGAGAAGATCCAGACCAGCATTGTGAACACCATCCCCCTGTGGAAGAGCCAGATGGTGCTGGCTTTGGGCCTGGCGCACAGCCAGCAGGCCATTGAGGCGCAGCGCGCCGTGACCGACATGACCAACGAGCTGCTGAAAAAGAACGCCGCCGCGCTGAAGACCGGCACCATTGAGGCCGCCAAGGAATCCGAGCGGGGCATTGTGGACATTGAAACCCTGCAGGCGACCAACAAGAGCCTGATCGAGACCCTGGACGAGCTGTCCAAGATCCAGAGCGAGGGCCGCGCCAAGCGCGCCGCCGCCGAGGTGGAGCTGGGCCGCATTGAGGGCGAATTGAAACAAAAACTGATGGAGCTGCATAACTGATATGAAAGGGCCTTGTAAACTGGAACAAAAACTGCCCGCCGCCCTGCGCCGCAAAGCGGTTGCGCCCGCGCTGGCCGCCGTGATGGCGCTGGCGGGGGTGTTCGGCATCGGCGGGGCGAAGCTGGCGGGGTATGCACAGCGCACGGCCGCCAGCTTTGACAGCGGGATGTACAGCATCTCGGCCGACCTGGACGCCCGGCTGAACGCGGCGGCGAACCTGGCGACGGTGGCCGGCAAGGTGGACGGCGTGGACGAGGGCGTGATCGCCGCGGTGGACGGGGCCATTGCCGCCGTGCAGGCGGCCGGCAGCCCGGCCGCCAAGGCGGGCGCGGACCGGACCCTGAGCGAGGCGGTGAACGCGCTGTACGACGCGGCCGCAGGCGCGGCAAACGCCAACCAGGCGGACCTGATGGCGGGGGAGCTGGCCGAGTTCAACAGCCGGGGCAATACCATTTACAACAACGACTACAATTCCAATGCCCGCAGGTTCAACCAGGACCTCGGCGGCCAGCCGGCCCGGCTGATCGGCGCGCTGTGGGGCATTGAACCAGCGGAGTATTACGAATGAAGCAGATGAAAAAGCGCCTGCTGGCGCTGGCCGCCCTGGCCTGCCTGCTGGCCGTGACGGCATTTGCGGCGGGGATCCCCGCCGCGCCCCAGGGCAGTTGTGTGCTGGACCAGGCAAACGTGCTGAGCGCGGCCACCGAGCAGAAGGTGAACGATCTGACCGTGGCGCTGGGCCAGGCATGCGGCGCGCAGATCGCCGTGGTTACGGTGGACTTTACGGGCACCCTTTCCATGGAGGAGTACGCCTACCAGGTGTTCGACGCCTGGGGCGTGGGCGACAAAAAGAAGAACAACGGCGTGCTGCTGCTGCTGGTGATCGGCGACGAGAACTACTACTGCACGGTGGGCACGGGCCTGGAAAAAGAGCTGAGCCCCAGCAAGATCGACGACCTTTTGTACGACAACCTGGAGGAGGGCTTTGCTGCGGGCGACTACGACAGGGGCGTGACCGCCTTTGCCGGGGCCATGTACGACGAGCTGTGCAGGATCTACAACGTGCAGCCCGGCGTGGGCGGCGGGACCCAGGGGTATGAGCCGCCCCGCCGCTCGGGCCTGGGCATAGGCACGACGCTGCTTGTGCTGATTGTTTCAGCCGTGCTGGTGCTGCTGGTCGTGGTTTCCACCGCGCTGCACCCGGTGCGGTATGTGCGCACCCGGTATTTCGGCTATGTGTACCCGCCCCGGCCCCCGCGCCGGTGGCACCGGCATTATCACCGGCCCCCGCCGCCCCCG
>ERZ857984.1452-NODE-1452-length-19041-cov-5.453439_pt1 | contig 19041 bp, 18 predicted proteins | sample MGYA00519914_ERZ857984 | MGnify/ENA primary metagenome ERZ857984 (study PRJEB31778, sample SAMEA3449417) | human gut metagenome | biome: human gut; feature: human-associated habitat; material: faeces | place: United Kingdom | collected 2010/2012 ... | reverse complement strand
CGCGCGCCCGCTGCGCCGTGTGCTGGCCGTGGCGGCGGCGTTTGCCGTGGCCTTTTCGATTGGAGGCGGGGTGCTGGCCGCTGCGCCGGAGCTGCGCCAGAGCCTTTCCATTCTGGGGGCTGAAACGCTGCAGCAGCTGCAGCCCATCAACCAGGTCAGCGAAGACCAGGGCATCCGCATGGAAGTGCTGGCGGCTGTGAACGATGGCCAGGTGGCAGTGGTGTTTTTGAGTTTGCAGGACACCGCGGGCCAGGGCCGGGTGGAACCCACCAGCCAGCTGTATGATTCTGAGATATCCGGCGCGAACTTTACGCGGGGCGAGGTGGTGGACTACGACGCCGCCACAGGCACCACGGTGCTGCGCCTGGTGGCTGATGCCAGCGAGAGCATGGCGGGCAAAAAGATCACGGTGAGCAGCAAGTCCATCCTGAGCGGGGAGGACCGGCATGCGCCCACCTACAGCGGTTACACGGTGGCGAGCCTGCGGGCCGCCACGGGCGACGCGGCCATTCAGTACCCCCAGAATTTGGCGGGCAGCATGGTGGGCGGCCCGGAGATGGACCGGTTCAGCAGGCTTTTGGAAAGCGGCAAGATGCCCGCGCTGAAGGCCTGGAGCGAGCCGGTGAGCCTGCCGGGGGTGGATTGGGCTGCTGTGACCGCCGCCGGTGTGGTGGACGGCCAGGTACATGTTCAGGTGGCGCCGGACGAGGGCATGGGCCGGGTAAACCGGCTGTATTTTTCGCTGGAAACGGCGGCGGGGGAGCCGGTGGACTGCACCCAGGTAAATATGGAGCTGGGCGAGCGGCACGAGATGGGGCGCTTTCAGTCTTACAACGACCTGACCGAATATGTGCTGATCCCGCCAAGGGAGATTGCAGATCCCGGAAGCCTGCGCATCATGGTTGACCGCATAACCTACCGCAGTTTTGTGGAGGGCAGCTGGTCGACTACCTTTAAATTGGAAGAGGCCAGCGACGCGCTGCGCTTTGAATGCAATGAGGATATGCAGCCCTGGATCTTGACCAGCGTGCAGGTGTCGCCCGTGGCGGTGACGATGACCGGCACAGGGGAAATGCGCGCCGAGAGCCAGTCCGCCGAGGTGCGGGTGTTCCTGAAAAACGGCGCCGAGGTGCGCGCCAGCAGTGTCAGCACCAGTACCAACGGGGAGGACATTGTGTGCCACAATGTGTTCGACGAGGTGATTGACCTTGCCCAGGTGGACCGGGTGCTGCTGAACGGCAGGGAGCTGCCCATGGAGCGGACGGCCCCATAAAAAAGCCGCTGATTTTAAAAAAGCGCCCGCCGCGAACGCGGCGGCGCTTTTTCGTTGCACAAAGAGCCCGGCAGCGCTATGCTGGAAACAGCGGCGCAAGGGCGCGGAAAGAGGCGAAGAGAATATGGCTGATGTGTTTGATTACCTGGCATGGCGGGGCGAGCTGACCCTGGCACAGAGCCCCTTCAATTGTGTGGACGCGCTGATCCTGAGTGTGCTGGCCTATATGAGCTTTGGGGATGCGGCGCCCGGCGGTGAAGCGGTGGAGCTTGGCACGGCCGCACAGGCGCTGCTGGCGCGCGGGGAGGGCGAGCCCGGCGCGCGCAACGGGACCGACCGGCGGCTGCTGGAGGCGCTTGCAGGCTCGGCCAGGTTTTGCGGGATGCGGCTGCTGGCCTGCGAGGAGTGCGTGGACCCCCGCCGCGAAATGCAGTTCGGTGCGTTTACCGCCCTTACGGGAGACGGCGCGGTGTTTGTTGCCTACCGGGGGACCGATAACACCCTGGTGGGCTGGAAAGAGGATCTCAATATGAGCTTTGCCCCGGTGGTGGCGGGGCAGCGCCGCGCCGTGCAATACCTGGAACGGGCGGCTGGCATGGCGCCCGGGCCGCTGCGGCTGGGCGGCCACTCGAAGGGCGGCAATTTGGCGGTGTATGCCGGGGCTTTTTGCGCGCCCGAAACCCAGGCGCGCATTGAGGCGGTATTCAACAACGACGGGCCCGGCTTTGCGCCGGAGGTGCTGGAAGCCGGGGGATACCGGAACATTTTGCCCCGGGTGCAGACCTTTGTGCCCCAGACCTCGATCGTGGGGATGCTGATGGGCCATGGCGACGATTATACCGTGGTGCGCAGCGACCAGGTGGGGATCATGCAGCACGACCCCTATACCTGGCAGGTGCTGGGGCCGGATTTTGTGCGGCTGGAACAGGTCACGGCGGGCAGCCGGCTGGTGGACCGCGCTTTAAAGGATTGGCTGGCCGGCCTTACCCGCGAGGAGCGGGAGCGGTTTGTGGACGCGGTGTTCGGGGTGCTTGAAGCCACCGGCGCGGTGACGGTGCGCCAGTTGGTGGACCCGCACAATGCGCGGGTGCTGGTGCGCGCCATGACCGGGGTGGACGAAAAGACCCGGGCGATGCTGCTGCGGGTGCTGAGCGCCTTGGCCTCGAGCGCGGGGCGCGCAGTGCGGCAGGCGGCTGCGCCGGGCCACCGGCTGCGGCCGGAAACGGGGGACGGCGCTGCGCTGCCGGGGGGCGCCGCCGGGCAGCAAGAACCGGCAAAGCCCGGCTGAAGGGCGGGCCGCGCAGGGTTTTGTTATCCTTTTGGCTTACATTTCGCCCCCGGACTGTGCTATAATAGAACTATATGCAAGATCAAAAGAACGCGCGGGCGCTGGCCCGGCGCGCAGGCAAGCGAGGCGGAAGGAGCGAAAGATGTTCTGCAAAGGCGAATTGATCGTTTATGGAAACACGGGCGTGTGCAGGGTGGAGGATGTGGCCCCGGCAAACCATCTCTCTTCGGGGGATAAAGAACGGCTGTATTATAAGCTGGCCCCCCTGTATGGTTCCGGCTTTATTTATATCCCGGTGGATACCGCTGTGTTCATGCGGCCGGTGCTGACCCGGGAGGAGGCGGAAACGCTGATTGCCCAGATCCCCGAGATCAAAGAGGAAAATTGCCAGGGCCTCGACCCCCGCGCGCTGGCCGACAAATACCGGGCCACCCTGAACACGCACGAGTGCGCCGACCTGGTGCAGCTGATCAAAAGCGTGTACAGCAAAAACCAGGCTTTGGCGGGCAGCGGAAAGAAGCCCGGCAAGACCGACCAGGAATATATGAAACGGGCGGAGGGCCTTTTGCACGGCGAGCTTGCCGTGGCGCTGGAGATCCCGGTGGACCAGGTGGAGGAATACATCCGAAGCCGGGTGGAGGACGCGATGTTCCCGCAATAATTGTGTTTGCTTTTTTGCCGCCCGGCCCCAGCCGGGCGGCGCTTTTTATTTACGGGGTGGAGGGCGGCCCCGAAAACGGCATAACCTGTGCGGCGGCCCCATATGCTGGAAGGGAAAGACGGATGGGGGGCGCTGCGCGTGGGGATGGAGCTGCTGGAGGGATATATCCGGCCTGAGCTGATGCTGCTGGTGGCAGTTCTGTATCTGGTGGGCAGCGGGCTGAAGCGCAGCCGGGAGGTGCCTGACTCATTGATTCCGCTGCTGCTGGGGGCGTTTGGGGTGTTTTTGGCGCTGCTGTGGGTGATTTCGACCACTGCGCCGGCCACCCTGCAGGAATGGGCCACCGCGGGGTTTACAGCCATTGTGCAGGGCATTCTGGTGGCGGGGCAGGCGGTGTATGTGCACCAGCTGGGGCATCAGCACAAAAAGGCAAGACAATCCTCCGGGCAGGCTGCTGGCCCGGCGCAGCAGCGTTTGAAATAAGGAAAGGCGGTCATGGGCCGGGTGGGCCCCGGCGCGGGATAAAAGGGGCGCGGGTGCTTTTAGACCGGCTGTTATTGCGAAGAAATAAAAAAGGATTTTGCCGGTTTGAACAACCTGGTAAGACCGTTTCAGGAATTGATCCGCCAAATAGTAGAAACAGGATCCACGCCGCCCCAAAGAACAAATCCGCCTTTTCAGTGCCGCCTTCCATAGGCTCATTTTCTTCTGAAGATAAAAAGTTCGACCACGTTGGCCGCTATGATGATCCCCCCGCTGATGAAGCAGATCTTTGCAGCGGTATTCTGCCCTTTTTCCAGCAACGGGACAGACGCCGCTAGCAAGCCGGCCCCTGATAAACAAGCAATGCTTTTGCCGATGATGCGAACCGGCCTATGTTTCCATGCGCGGTTGAGGGAGCGATCGAACTTGTCTGCTGCATCTTCGATCGCGGTTTCGATGACCTGCTCAAATCTTTCTTCTGTCATGGGAATGACCTCCTTTTAATACGCTTGGTGTTGATATGTATAGAACTAAAAATTAAAAGGCTTGACGCCTGTTAATACCTTTCGAATGAATGTATAGTTTTAAATAAAATTGCCTTTTGCAAGGCAATTTTATTCTACTGGAATGTTGTGATCTGCTGGAAGTAATGCTCTGCTATTTCTTTAATTTCATCATCGATCAGCGGAACGCCCATCGCCTCAAGCATGGCGCCAACACAAAGAAACTTGTTCATTATCCCGGCAGCCGACGCGGGATACACAGAAGGGGCTAACCATAGATTTGTCAACAACGGAAGCAGCTCGGAGATCTCTTTTGCATAGTCTGTTTGAAGGGAACCGTCCCGTTGACCTTCCTGAATCAACTCGAGCCACAAGGGGGCGATCAACCGCCTATCTGTATCGATCATTCCAGCTAAGATCCGTGGGTTTTTCAGTATGGGTAAACTATGCTTGCTTATTTCTGTTCGGGCAGCATCTGCATGATTGATTTTAATGACCTCACGCATTTTCTGCAAACCGTTCAAATCTTTGCGCTGCTTGGCAATTGTAAAAGGGTTATGATCGAAAAACATTTTTTCACCCAGAGCGTCCATAATTTCTTCCTTGGACCTGAAGTGATGGTAGATCGCCCCTTTGGTCAAACCGCCCAGTTCATTTACGATGTCCTGAATGGTCGTGGCGTCATAGCCCTTTTCTATAAAAAGCCGCTGGGATACTTCCAGAATCTTTTCTACGGTCACTTCAGGGTATTTATTCCGAGCCATACCAGGCCTCCTTCTCCATAACATTCTTTTAGTATGTAATTGTATTATACACAGCATGTGGAACGCTGTCAAGATACATACCGCCGGTATTTTTTGAATTTGTATAAATTTTGCGCTTTTGGCCGCAAAGCAATAAACACGCCCGGCCCGCTGCACCTGCAGCGGGCCGGGCTTTTGGTGTCTTGTCTGCGGGTCACAGCAGCGCCAGGATTTTTTTAGCGGCGTCGGCAATGTAGTCGGCCAGGGGCAGCTCCGGCAGCCCCGCGATTGCGGCGCCGCACTTGCCGGCGGGGATGAGGACCTTTTGCGCGGTGCTGTTTGCCACGGCCAGGGCCATGGCGGGGCTGCACTCGCCCAACAGGCTGTTTGCCATGACAAGGCCCAGGGGGCCGGCCAGCACGTCCGCCCGGCCCGCGTTTACGATAACGGCATTTTCGCCGGTGGCGCCCGCGGTGGCGCCCGCTTTGAGCATGGCGCTGGTGGCCATGGCGTTGGTGCCAACGGCAATGATCTCCTGCCGGCAGCCCGCAGCCCGCAGCTTTTCGATCAGGGCGCGGCCAAAGCCGCCGCCCTGGCCGTCGATCACAACGATGCGCATATGCAAAAACTCCTCTTATGTTTGATCGGCCCGGCGCAGGCCGGAAGGCGCGGTTTACAGCAGCGGCGCAAACAGGCGCAGCACCACCTGGAACAGGCGCTTGAACAGCGGGGTGCGGCGCGCGTCGTCCAATGTGACCTCGTGGCTCACCGCCATGCACTCTTCCAGGTCATGCCGGACATCCTGCACCATCTGCCCGCCGTAGAAGGAACAGCAGTTTTCGAAGTGGAGGTAAAGGCTGCGATAGTCCATATTGGCGCTGCCCACCACGGCGGTCTTGTCATCCGAAACGTACATTTTGGCATGGATGAAACCGGGAGTGTACTCGTAAATGCGCACCCCCGCTTCCAGCAGCACCGGGTAATAGCTCTGTGTTACCCAGTACACATACCACTTGTCCGGGATGCCCGGGGTGAGGATGCGCACATCCACCCCGCTTTTGGCGATCAGGCGCAGGCTGGTGATCATCTCGTTGTCCACCACAAGGTAAGGGGTGGCGATGTACACATAATTGGTGGCCTGGTGCAGGATGTTGAAATAGACGTTTTCGGCTACGCTCTCCTCGTCCAGGGGGCTGTCGCCATAGGGCTGTACCAGCCCGTCGGCCGAATAGCGCAGGGTGGGGGCATATTGGGACGGATCGCTGGTGGTGCCGGCGGTAAAATCCCACATTTCCAGGAAGAGGGCGGTGAGACTGTGCACACCGCTGCCCTTGAGCATGAGGCCGGTATCCTTCCAAACGCCGAACCGTTTTTTGCGGTTGATGTACTCATCGGCAAAATTCAGCCCGCCGGTAAAGCCCACGTTGCCGTCGATTACAGCGATCTTGCGGTGATCCCGGTGGTTGAGCATGGTGTAATCGGCCATATAGGGCGAAAAGCGGGGCGGCGCAAACCGATAGCACTGGATGCCCGCCTCCCGCAGGTCCTGATAATAATCCTCGGGCAGGGTGAACATGCAGCCGAAAGCGTCGTACAAGAGGCGCACGTCCACCCCGGCGGCGGCTTTTTCCTTGAGCAGCTCCAGGGTGGTGTCCCACATATAGCCGGGCTTCAGGATAAAATACTCCATAAAAATAAAGTGCTCGGCCTTTTTCAGTTCCTCGAGAAAGCGGGGGAAAAAGTCCTGCCCCCAGGCGTAATACTCGCTCATGGTATCGGCGTAAAGGGGGGCGCCGGCATTTTGAATCAGGTACTGGGCGCTGCGGGCAAGGCCCTGATCGGCCAGGCGCAGGCGGCGCAGCGGTTCAGGGTCCTGGGGCAGGGTGCGGGTGATGCGGCCGGAAATGCCCTCCATGCGGCGGGCGTGGCGGTTGTTGGTGTTCCGGTGGCCCCAGAACAGATAAAACAAAGCGCCCATGGGCGGCATCACGGTGATGATGGTGACCCACATGAGCTTGTATACCGGATTGATGCGGTCCTTGTCCAGCAGGGTCACCACGGCGAGCACGCTGAACGCCATGAGGAACATGTAAGCGAGGGCGGAGTACCGCCCCAGCGCCCAGATAATGCCGCAGACCATAAGAATTTGCAGCGCCAGCAGCACCACAAAGAAAAACGTGCGGGTTAAAAGCCCGCGCCCAAGCTTGCGGCGGGCCTTGCGCACGCGCTGCATTGCCATGGTGATCCCCCCTCGTTGCCTTGATCCACTCTATATTCAAGGGTTATTATAGCACGAAAACTGTCTAAAATAAATATTAAACGGAATTCGGCGCGGGGAAGGGGGCGCAAACCGGGTCAGGCCGCCGTGTGCCGGAAAAAAATGTACAGGCTGTCGGTATCGGCCCACAGATCTACATTGAAGAAAAGAAACTGGGGCGGAAAAAGGGTGCGGCAGCCGCCCCGGCTTCCCGCAAAACTTTTGCGGGCTACCGCAGGGTACCGGAAAGCACATACAATTCGGGTGTATCGATCAGGGTGTCCAGGGCAAAAAAAGGCTCCCACACAGGGGCTTCCTGTGCCGCAGGGCGCAGGGTAGTGGAAACGGCTTGTACCGGGGGGCTGTGATGCCAGCCGTTGATGGCAGCGCGGCTTTCGCTGTGAGCGACGAGGAAGCGCCCGTGGGGCGCAAGGCAGCGGGCCATTGCCCGGGCAAGGGCTTCGCGATCAGGAAAGTGCGGGTACGCGCTGTAGATGACCGCCAGATCGAACCCCGGCATGCCGAGGTCCAGTGCGTCCCCTGTGAGCAGGCGGACCCGGGGCTCGCCGCTCCATTTTTTGCGGGCTTCGGCAACCATGTTGGGCGAGAGATCAATGCCGGTTATGCTCTCCGCCCCATGGGCCAGGAGTGGGCCGAACATCACCCCTGTGCCGCAGGCGACATCCAGTACGGCGGCGCCGGGTACAAGGCAGCACAGCCGGGCAATGATCTGTAATTTGGCCGGGTCATGGGGGCAGGTTTCGTCCCACTTGGCGGCACGGGCGTCAAAAAAAGCGCGCACTGCGGCATTATCGCGCCCGTTCACAGCTGTGTACCGCCCGTTTTGGCGGCCGTGGGAGGCTGGATGAGGGTCGCTTTTTGCAGCCCCAGCACAAGCAGAGGGACCAGCACCAGCTGCAATACGATGCCGGGCAGCGCGGTTGCGAATGCGCCGCTGAGAAATGCGGAAAAGCCATAGGGCTTATCGGCCAGGCCCATGAACAGGGCGTTTGCCAAGCCTGACACGACGCGGCCACCCAGCATGGCGGCGACCAGTGCAGCGTAAACGTTCAGGCGGAGCTTGCGGTATAACAGGCCGGTCAGGAGGCCATAGGCGCAGAGCTCCAGCATCATGGAGGGACAGGTGGGCCAAAGCGGCGGCATGCCCGCAAGCAGAGAGGAGAGCAGGGGAACTACAAGCCCGCAAATGCCGCCGTATTGCCAGCCGCAGATCAGCCCGCACAGCAGCACGGGAATGTGCATGGGTAAAAACACGGGCCCCGCGCCGATGGCGTGGAACAGCTGGGGGAACACGACCCCCAACGCAAGAAACAGCGCGGCCAGAACCAGGGGTTTAGTCTTTTGATTTTTCATTGCTTTTTCCTCCTTAAAATAAAAACCAGGAAAGAACTCTCTGCCTGCTGGCAGAAAGAACCTTCCTGGTTCATGTGGCATATAAAAACAACCGTGAGACTGTTTTTTGCGCAGCCGTGCCGACCGCCCTGCAAGAGGCGGGGCAGGGGGGCTTTTTAGATAAGTTTGCTCTTGCGAAGCAATAAAAAAACCGGGGCAGCCTTCCTGGCCGCCGTTGCGCTTTTAATTATAAGCCCAAAATCCGGTTTGTCAACACGGGCGCTTAAGAGGCTGTGTAGGTGCTGATGGTGACGCTGTTGATCAGCACATCCTCGGCCGGTTTGCCGTTTTCATCCACCTCCACCAGCGCGATGGCGTCGACTACTTCCATGCCCTGGTACACCTGGCCGAACACTGTGTCGGTATAATCGAGATAAGGCAGCCCGCCCGCGGCGTTGTAGGCGCTGAGCACCGACTCAGGAGTGCCGGCGGCCTCCAGCTGGGCCTGCAGCTCACTTTCCAGCGTTTGGGGAAGCGCCTGCACAAAATAGAACTGGCTCAGGATGGAGCGCTCGCTCTCCGGGCTTTTGGCGGCGCACAGCGCGCCCGGGTAGTGGCGCAGCGAGGCTGAAACCTCGGGGGCGAAGGGCTCGTTGTTCCAGATGGAGGCGCCCCCGGTGCCTGTGCCGCCGGCGTCGCCGCCCTGCACCACAAAGCCGTAGAGCACCCGGTGGAAACTGGTACCGTCGAAGTAGCCCTGCCGGGCCATGGCGGTGAAGTTTTCCACCGCCATGGGCGCGTATTGTGGATAGAGTACCGCGCGCACCTCGCCCAGGCTGGTGCTGAAAACAGCGATGGGATCGCCCTCGGACGGGGGCTGGAATTGCAGCTCGGTGCTTTCCACCGCCTGCCGTTTGACCTCTTTTTTTGTTGGGGCGCCGCTTTCGGCGCCGCCGCAGCCGGCCAGGGCACAGGCGCACACCGCCAGGCATACGATAAGGGACAGAACTCTGCGCAATGCGGTTTCTCCTTTTTGGTTTTTTAACGGCCGCGCGGCGGACCGGCCCCTGGATGGGAACGGGGGAAAGCCGCCGCAAAGGTGGCGGCCAGCCGCGGGCAGCTGGGCAAAAATGCAATGAGGTTAACTTATATTATAGCACATTCCGGGGGAAAATAGCATGTGAAGAGGGAAAACTTTCAGCTGTAAAATTGCGGGTTTGGCAATTGACGCAGGCGCAAAAACACGTTATACTGAAAAAAAGAATACGGCCGCAGGCGGCCCCCGGAAAAGGAGAACGACATGGCTGAAGAAAAGACCCCGCTGCCCGGGCAGCAGGAGGAATACGAACCCGACCTCATTACGCTGGAGGATGAGGAGGGCAAAGAGCATGTGTTCGAGGTGATTGACTCGGCCGACCACAAGGGCAGCCGCTACATGGCGCTTGTGCCCTATGTGGAAGATGAAGAGGAGATGCTGGAAGCGGATCTGGAGCTGGTCCTGATGAAGGTGGGCGAGGACCAGGACGGCGAGTTTTTGGACATTGTGGAGGACGACGAGGAGCTTTACGAGGTGAGCAACATGTTCGAAAAGCGCCTGCGGGAGTTCTTCGACATCGAGCAGTAAAGAGCGGCGTTTCCTTCCTGCCTTGTTCGATTTGTTGCGGCTTGATATAATCCTACTAATCAATCAAAGGGAGCCCGCCGTTGCCCGGCGGATTGCAGACCTCCCGCCCCCGCGCATGCGCGGGACACGGCGGACGCAGGGAGCGCGAAACCGGGCACAGGGCACCCACCTGCCGGACGGTAGGTTTTGATTGGCTGCAGACGGCAAGGCGGGATCATTGGGAAAAGGGGCGGGGCCTCCCGGAAGGGAAGCCCCGCCCTTTGGCGATCAGGGAGTGTGTGCAGGCTTAAAAGCCCAAGGGCTCGCCCACCAGCAGCACCTTGATGCGGCCCTGCTCCCGCTGGTAGCGGTGCACCACGGCGGTGCAGCAGATGCGGCCGGGGCTGTGGCAGGCCTCGCATTTGCCGGTCACGGCACAGGGGGTTTTGCTGCCAACACGCAGGACGTTGGCGGGGGCCGCGATCTGGCGCACCCGCTCTTCGGCGGCGGGCATATCCTTTACCAGCTTGTTGCAGCCCACCACCAGCAGCACGTTTTTGGGCCCAAAGGTGATGGCGGCCACACGGTTGGCGTTGCCGTCCACGTTGTAGATCTCGCCCGCTTCGGTCACGGCGTTGGCGCTGGCAAAATACCAGTCGGCGCTGAACACCTGCCGGTACAGGGCCGCCAGCTCGTCGCCCTGCACCTTGCTGCGGTCGAGGTAATGGTAGCGGCCGCCGGCCAGCAGCTCCATGACGCCGGTTTCGGCAAGGCTTACACTGCCGCCGTTGGAAACGGTGGCGCCCGCGGGCACCAGCTGCTCCACAAAGGCGCGCACCTCGGCTGCGGTCTTTACATAATAGGCTTCCATGTTGTTTGCGCGCAGGGCGTCCATGGTGCGCCGGATGCGCTTTTCCAGGATCTGTTCAACTGCTTGGTGCATAAAATTCCCTCCTTTGGAAATTGTGTTGATTCCATTATAACATATTTGCAGCGCATTGACACACCGCACGGAACGTGTAGAATAGAAGAAGAAAAGCAAAAAAGGAGAGGTCCCCACGATGGCAAGACGGCTGCACGCCGGGTCGGTGATCCCGGAATTCCGCTACGATACCCCCTACCGGCCCCAGCAGAGCTTTTACGAGCTGCTGGAGGGCGAGAAGCCGGTGTTTTTTGTGTTCCTGCGCAATTTCGGGCACCCCATCACCCGCAATTATATCATGCGGTACATTGAAACGGCAGAGGAGCTGCGTAGCGCGCGGCTGGCCTGCGTGGTGCGCACCCGCCCCCATGTGATCGCAAACGCCATCCCCGAAGGGGCGATGCCCTACCAGCTGATCTGTGACGCAGAGGGGGTGCTCTACCGCTTTTTTGCGGTGCCGGAGGAGAGCAGCAAGCTGAAAAGCTATTCGCTGGAAGCGCTGAAGATCTTGAAAGCCGCGAGGCGGCAGGGGTTTTCCAGCGCGAAAAACGAGCCCCAGCAGCTGCCGCTGACCCTGTTGGTGGCCCCCAAGGGGCGCGTGCTGTTTGCGCACTATGGCAGCAGCCTGACCGACCTGCCGGCGGACTGCGAGGCCATGCAGCGGGTGGCGGCGGAGCTGCTGCCCGGCATCCGGCCGGATTGGCTTGCCGCTGCCGCCCTGCGCCCCCGGGCGCCCGCTGCCGCGGAGGCGGTGGAGGTGGCCGTGGAGCTGCCGGGCACAGAGCCGGCAGCCGCTGCACAAGGCGGCAGCCCGCAGGATCTGCCTGCCGCGGGCGGGGAAACGGGTTTTTTTGCGGAGCTTGGACCGGCGGATGCCGCGGGAGAGACGCAATTTTATGCGCCGCCCGAGGCCGGGGATTTTGACGAGCCGCAGGCTGGCCTGGGGCAGGCCCCGGCCGGGGAGGAGGAAGTGTGGGAGGCGCTGCTGGACCTGCCGGAGGAGCCGGAGGCCCCCCAGCGGCCCGCAGCCCCCGGCGAGGACCCGCTGGCCGCGCTGCCGGAGGGGAGGAAACAGGGAGGAAAAGGAGTGGATCTTGCCGCGCTGGGGTTCGGCCCCGGGAATTGAAGTGTTTTTGAGCGGAGCCGCGTTTTAAAAAGCGGGGCGGGCCGGGCGGCCCGCCCCGGTTTGGCACGGTTCCGCTTTTCGTTTGACCGAAAAGCGGGCAGCGGGAAAGGAGATAGGTCTTGTATACCATTTTTATTGTGGAGGATGACCCTGTGATTGCCGGGGCGCTGCAAAAGCACCTGGAAGGGTGGGGGTACCGGGCGGTGTGCGCCCGGGATTTTTCCAATGTGACGGCGGAGTTTGCCGCCGCCAGCCCCCAGCTGGTGCTGCTGGACATCGGCCTGCCCTTTTACAACGGCTACCACTGGTGCGGCGAGATCCGCAAGGTTTCGAAAGCGCCCATCGTGTTTTTGTCGAGCGCGGCGGACAATATGAACATCGTGCTGGCCATGAACCAGGGCGCGGACGATTTTATTGCCAAGCCTTTTGACCTGAACGTGCTCACCGCCAAGGTGGCGGCGCTTTTGCGCCGCAGCTACGATTTTGCCGGGGCCACGGCGCTGCTGCAGCATAAAGGGGCCATTCTGGACACTGCGTCCGGCCGGCTGAGCTATGAGGGGCAGAGCGCCGAGCTCACCAAAAACGAGTTCCGCATCCTGCAGCTGCTGCTGGAGCAAAAGGGGCGGGTGGTGCCCCGCAGCGCCATTATGGAGCGGCTGTGGGCCACCGACAGCTTTATTGACGACAACACCCTGACGGTGAATGTGGCGCGGCTGCGCAAAACCCTGGAGGATTTGGGCCTGCCGGATTTTATCACCACAAAAAAGAACCTGGGATATATGGTGGAGTAACATGACGAAACGGGAAAAGCTTGCGGAATTTGCCCGGCAGGAGGCGCGCCGCCACCTGGGCGCCGCCGCTTTGCTGGCACTGTGCAGCGGGACGTACGCCCTGGTGGGCTGGCTGGCGGGCGCGCCGCTGCCCGCGCTGGCCTATGGGGGGCTATTGTGCCTGTGCGCCGCGCTGGCTGTGCTGGGGTGGGACGCCCGCTGCGCCTGGCAGCGGTGCTGCGAGCTGGAGCGCCTGGCGGCGAACCTGCCGGCCAGCATTGCCGAGCTGCCGCCCCCCACCGGGGCCGAGCAGGCGGCCCAGCAGGAGCTGCTGCGAAGGCTTGCGGCGCAGAACGCCGCGCTGGAGAGCGAAAACGCCGCCGGCCGCCGCCAGATGACCGACTATTACACCTTGTGGGCGCACCAGATCAAGACCCCCATCGCAGCCATGCAGCTGCTGCTGCAGACGGACGGGGGCGAGAACGCCCCCGAGCTTGCCGCGGAGCTTTTTAAGATTGAGCAATATGTGGAGCTGGTGCTGCAATACCTGCGCAGCCAGGACATGGCCGGCGATCTTGCGGTGGGGCGCGCGGAGCTGGAGCCTTTGGTGAAGGGCGCGGTGCGCAAGTATGCCAAGCTGTTTATCCTGAAAAGGATCGACCTTGTGCTGGGACCCCTGGACGGCACCGCCCTGACCGACGAAAAATGGCTGGCGTTCTGCTTGGAACAGCTGCTCTCGAACGCGCTGAAGTATACGCCCGGGGGCGGGAAGGTGAGCATTGAGCTTGCGCCGGGGCCGCGGAAGATCCTTGTGATCCGGGACACGGGCTGCGGCATTGCCGCCGAGGATCTGCCCCGGGTGATGGAGCGGGGCTTTACCGGCTACAACGGCCGGGAGAACAAAAAGAGCACCGGGATTGGGCTGTACCTGTGCAAAAAGGTGCTGGCGAACCTGGGGCACCGGTTCTGGCTGGAGAGCGCGCCGGGAAAGGGGACCGCCGCCATGATCGACCTGACCGAGGCCCGCCTTGGGGTGGAGTGAGCGGGCCCTGGGGGCAAACTTACAAAAATGTAACCCACAGCTTCCCGCTGTAAGCCCAGGCTAAGGCATACAGCCCGCCGCCGCGGTATACTAAAACCACAGGGCGGGCAGAAACGCAGAACATGGGGCCCCGCCCACGGGAAAGGAGAAGCGAGCGATGCGACTTTTGGAAGTGGCCGATCTGCGCAAGGTGTATACCACCCGGTTTGGGGGCAACACCGTGACCGCGCTGGACGGGGTGGATTTTGCGGTGGAACAGGGCGAGTATGTGGCCATTATGGGGGAGTCCGGCAGCGGCAAGACCACCCTTTTGAACCTGCTGGCCGGGCTGGACAAACCCACCGGCGGGCGGATCTTTTTGGGGGACACCGAGCTTTCCGCCATCAAGGACCGGCAGCTCGCCGCGTGGCGGCGGGAAAACCTGGGGTTCGTGTTCCAGGACTTCAACCTGCTGGACACCTTCAGCCTGAAGGACAACATCTTTTTGCCCCTGGTGCTCAGCGGCCGCGGCTACAACGAGATGAACACCCGGCTGCAGCCCCTGGCCGAAAAGCTGGGGATCACGGAGCTGCTGGAAAAGTATCCTTACGAGGTGTCGGGCGGGCAGAAGCAGCGGGCCGCCGTGGCCCGGGCGCTCATCACCGAACCGCAGCTGGTTTTGGCGGACGAGCCCACCGGCGCGCTGGACTCCCGCTCGTCGGACGAATTGCTGGACCTGTTCGGGCAGGTGAACAAAGCGGGGCAGACCATTTTGATGGTGACCCACAGCGCCAAGGCGGCCAGCCATGCCGGGCGCGTGCTGTTTATCAAGGACGGGCGGGTGTTCCACCAGCTCTACCGGGGCGAGGCGCCGGACAGCGTGTTCTTTGGCCGCATCAGCGAGGCGCTGACCCTGATCGCGCAGGGGGGGATCGCCCATGCGTAAGGCGGTATACGCGCGGCTGGCCGTGACCAGCGTGCGCAAGAACAAGCAGTTTTACCTGCCCTACCTGCTCACCTGCAGCCTGTGCGTGATGCTGTATTACATCATTATCGCCATTGCAAACAATGGGGATATAGGCTTTTTGGACAGCACGGTGGGCATGGTGATGGGCATGGCGGGGGGCCTTTCGCTGATTTTTGCCGGGTTCTTTTTATTCTACACCTCCGGCTTTTTGAACAAGCGCCGCCAGAAGGAATTCGGCGTTTACAGCATTTTGGGAATGGAAAAGCGGCACCTGGGCCGCATGCTGGTGTACGAGGCGCTGTATGTGGCGGCGGTGAGCTTTGCGGGCGGCATTTTGGGCGGCATGCTGCTGGGGGAGCTGGTGTACATGCTGCTGCTGAAGCTGATGAGCCTGCCCGTGACCGCAGGGTACCTGGCCCCCAGCCCCCGGGCAGCGGTGGAGACCGTGGCGGTGTACAGCGTGATCTTTGCGCTGATCCTGGCGCGCAACCTGTGGCGGATGTACCGCAGCAAGGCCGTGGGTATGCTGCAGGGCGGGAACGTGGGGGAAAAGGAACCCCGCACCCGCTGGGGCGTGGCCCTTTTGGGCATTTTGACCCTGGGGGGCGGTTATGGCCTGGCCCTTGCCAGCGACAACACCATCTGGGTGCTCTTTGTGTTCTTTTTTGCGGTGCTGCTGGTCATCATCGGCACCTACTGCCTGTTCACCAGCGGCAGCATTGCCCTGCTGAAGGGGCTGCGCCGGAACAAAAATTACTACTACCACCCCCGCCACTTCACCGGTGTGTCCGGCATGATGTGGCGCATGAAGCAGAACGCCATGGGGCTTGCCAGCATCTGCATTTTGTCGACCGCGGTGCTGGTGACCATTGCCACCACCGTGTGCCTGTACGCGGGAATGGAGGACACCCTGGAGGGGAAGCTGGACCACGACTACAATCTGCAGGTGCTCAGCTACAACCACCAGGGAGCCGCCAGCACCGACACCCCGGCCGAGGACGGCGGCGCGGCGGTGGAGGCGCTGATGGAACAGATGACGGCGAGATACGGGGCCAGGCCCGAAAATGTGCACAAGGCATTCATGCAGCGGCAGGACGGGCGCAGCGCCTATGTTTATGAATTCGACGCGCCCCAGCTGGGGCGCGACGAGCAGCGGCAGCTCAGCGACGAGCTGTTTGCCCTGCTGGACACAGCGGACGGCTGGGAAGGCTGGATCACCACCCGCCCCGACTCGCGGCAGCGCTTTTTGGAGCTGTACGGCATGCTGCTGTTCATGGGCGTGTTCTTTGGGCTGATCTTTTTGATGGCCACGGTGCTGATTATCTATTACAAGCAGGTGAGCGAGGGCTACGAGGACAAGCAGCGCTTCGACATCCTGCAAAAGGTGGGGATGAGCAAGCCCGAGGTGCGGCGCACCATCCGCAGCCAGGTGGTGACCGTGTTCTTTTTGCCGCTGCTGGTGGCGGGCATCCACCTGTTCGTGGCCCTGCGGCCCATGTTCGGGGTGATGAGCGGCGCGTTCGGCATGACGAACCTGCCCCTGTTCGCGCTGGTGACGGGCATTACCCTGGCGGTGTTCGCGGTGATCTACGTGATTGTGTACCTGCTGACCGCCCGCACCTATTATAAGATCGTGGCATAACGGCAGAAGGCCGGCCCTGCGGGGCCGGCCTTTGCTGTGTGAGCGGGGCTTTTCGGCAGGGGCGGAATGTGGTATACTGTGTTTCGTAACACTGCACAAGAAGGAGCGCTGCTTTTTATGAAAACAAGCCCCAAATACCTGGCCCTGCTGGCCCTTACCGCCCTGATCTGGGGCGGCGCGTTCGTGGCCCAGAGCGTGGGCAACGATTACCTTGGCCCCCTGGCCTTCAACGCGGCGCGCAGCCTGATCGGCGGCGCGGTGCTGCTGCCGCTGATCACGTTGCTGGGGCGGCTTTCGGGCAACGCGGGGCGGCGCCCGGTGCAGGGAGAACGGAAAAATTTGTGGGCGGGCGGCATTTTGTGCGGGCTGATCCTGGCGGTGGCCAGCACCCTGCAGCAATGGGGCCTGCAATACGCCAGCGTGGGCAAGGCGGGGTTTATCACGGCCATGTACATTGTGCTGGTGCCGGTGCTGGGCATTTTTGTAAAGCGCAGCCCCGGCGCAAGGGTGTGGGCCGCGGTGGCCCTGGCGGTGGGCGGGCTGTACCTGCTGTGCTGGACCGGCGGCGCCGCCCTGGGCAAGGGCGATGTGCTGCTGCTGGGGTGCAGCGGGCTGTTCAGCCTGCACATCCTGGTGATCGACCATTTTTCCCCCCTGGCGGACGGGGTGAAGCTGTCGTGCATTCAGTTTTTTACGGCGGGGATCGCGTGCGGCATTCCGGCGCTTTTGTTTGAAAGGCCCGCCTGGGGCCAGCTGGCGGCGGCCTGGGCGCCGGTGCTGTATGCGGGGATCTTGTCCTGCGGGGTGGCCTATACCTTACAGGTGGTGGCGCAAAAGCACGTGGAGCCCACCCTGGCCAGCCTGGTGCTGAGCCTGGAGAGCGTGTTCAGCGTGCTGGCGGGCTGGCTGGTGCTGGGGCAGGCGCTCTCGGTGCGGGAGCTGGCGGGGTGCGGGCTGATGTTCTGCGCCATTGTTCTGGCGCAGCTGCCCGGCAGAAAAGACCGGACGAAAGCGGTGCAGGGTGGATAAAAGGCCCGGCGGGCCCCCGTTTGCGGGGTGGCGCGCACACAGCGGGCGTGGTATACTGTGAAAAGCGGGATCAAAATTGGCCTGGTTCAAAGGGGGACGCTGCCCATGCGGCTGCAACACATGAAAAAATGGCTGTGCGCGGCGGCCTTTGTTTTGTGTTTGGCGCCGGCGGTGCGCGCCGCGGAGGAACCGGCCCGCGTGGTGCGGGTGGGGTACTTCCGCAGCGGCAGCTATGTGCAGCAGGAGGCCGACGGGACGGTGAGCGGCTACGGGCCGGACTACCTGAGCGCGGTGAAGGAGCACACGGGCTGGGAATTCGAGTACGTGTACGGCACCTGGCCGGAGCTTTTGGAAAAGCTTTCGCGGCATGAGATCGACCTGGTGGGCGCGGTGCAGCGGGGCGGCCCCCGGGAGGACGAGCTGGAATTCTGCCGCTATGCCAGCGGCAGCGAGATATTTTACCTGTATGGCCGCCTGGACACCGAATTGTATTACAACGACTACGAGGCCTTTGACGGCAGGATCGTGGCCCTGGTGGCGGGCAGCCGGCAGGACGCCGTGCTGGACCAGATGGAACAGGCGCACGGCTTTTCGGCCCGGCGGGTTGTGGCGGAAGACGAGCCGGAGGCGGCGCGGCTGGTGGAAGCCGGCGAGGCCGACGCAATGATTGCCAGCACCGCGGACTGGCAGGAGAAATTCAAGCTGCTCAGCCACATCAGCTCGCAGCCGGTGTTCATGGTGAGCTGGAAGGGGAATACCGGGCTTATTTCGCAGCTGGAGGCGGCGCTGGGCGAGGTGATGGCCGAGGATCCCACCTTTTTGCAGGATTTGCAGGCGCGCTATTTCAGCGGCACGCTGAACACCCGCCAGCCCTCGTTTACCAGGCAGGAGACCGCATACATCGGGCAGGCGGGGCCGGTGGAGGTGCTGCTGTATACCCGCCCGCCCTGGAGCTGGACCGACCCGGAAACCGGGCAGGTACAGGGAATCACGGCGGATATCCTGGCAGAGCTGGGGAGGATCAGCGGGCTGGAGTTCCGGTGCTCGGCCCTGCCCCACGCCACCAGCCCGGTGCAGGCGGTGAAGGACGGAGAGTACCAGATGTGCGCCGGTGTGATGGACTGCGCCCTGTTCCGGGCCGACGGGGAGATCCTGCTGAGCGAGCCCTATTACACCGATACCCTGATCGCACTGTGCCGCCAGGGGTTTGCGGGCCTTTTGACCGGCGAGTTGCGGGTGGAAACGCCCAGGGGGTTTGCCGCCGGCCGTTCCTACCTGGAAAGCCAGTATCCCCACTATGTTTTGGGAAGCTCGCTCACCATACAGGACTGCCTGGCACAGGTGGTGGCGGGCAAAGCGGACATTGCGGTGGAGGATACGCTGGTGTTCGGCCAGCTCAC
>ERZ857984.1451-NODE-1451-length-19043-cov-5.194281_pt1 | contig 19043 bp, 17 predicted proteins | sample MGYA00519914_ERZ857984 | MGnify/ENA primary metagenome ERZ857984 (study PRJEB31778, sample SAMEA3449417) | human gut metagenome | biome: human gut; feature: human-associated habitat; material: faeces | place: United Kingdom | collected 2010/2012 ... | reverse complement strand
GACGGCCTTCAGGCGCTCTTCAAATTCGCCGCGGTACTTTGCGCCCGCGATGAGCGCGCCCATGTCCAGCGAGAAGATCGTCTTGTCCTGCAGGGACTTCGGCACGTCGCCGCGGACGATCCGCTGCGCCAGCCCTTCGGCGATGGCCGTCTTGCCGACGCCCGGCTCGCCGATGAGGACAGGATTATTTTTCGTTTTCCGCGACAGGATGCGGATGACGTTGCGGATTTCCGCGTCGCGGCCGATGACGGGGTCCAGCTTCTGCTCGCGCGCACGGGCGACGAGGTCAGTGCCGTACTTGGCCAGCGCATCGTAGGTGCTTTCGGGGTTGTCGCTGGTTACTGGCGCGCTCTTGACGGCCGCGAGGCATTTGTCAAACGCGTCGCGTGTAATGCCGAAACGCTTGAACAGCTCGGTGATCTTGGCGGTCTTGTTGTCGAAGATCGCTTTCATCAGATGCTCGACCGAGACGTATTCGTCCTTGTCGGCTTTTGCTATTTTTGCAGCGGCGTTGAGCAGCCGGTCGGTCTCGGGCGAGACGTAGATCTTGTCCGGTTCGCGCCCGCTGCCGGTGACGGCGGGGAAGGCGGAGATGACTGCGTCCAGCGACGCCAGAAATGCGTCGGTGTCGACCTGCATTTTCGTGAACAGCGAGCCGATGAGCCCGCCGTCCTGATCGACGAGCGCGTAAAGCAGATGCTCGGGACAGATCTGCATATTGTTATTTTCCAGTGCGATGCCGCGTGCGCTTTCCAGTGCTTCAAGGGATTTTTGGGTAAAGTTTTGTGCGTTCATAGCCATAACCTTCCTTTCTGTTTCTGTGTGCGGCTTCAGATGATTCCGGTGCCGCCGTTAAGGTAGGCGATGTAGCGGTTTTCCAGCTCGGCCGGCGGATACCGGCCGGTGATGTAGCCTTTGAACAGATCGTCGAACATCCCGACGTAGTCCGAGATCGCTTCGCCGAGCTGTTCGTCGCTGTAATCACGGTTTTCGGGCAGTGACAGACTGCGGGTAAAGCGGTTGCCATGCAGCTCGTAATGCACCGGCGCCTTGTTGTGCAGCTTGGAAACATAGAGGTTTTCGAGCCGTACCCACAGGCGCAGGAACGCGTCGATCTCGGAAAGCAGCGCCTGCGACTGTGTGCGGAATACTACGCTCAGTTCGCCGATGGCGCCCTCCGGCACGCGGTAGAGCTGCAATTCGTAGCGGATGGTCGGGCGGTATTTGTATTCGAGACTGCTTTTGAGCGACATGGTGCGTTGGTTGGGCGTGAAATAGGGGATCAGATCTCCCTGCTGTGCCAGCGTTTCAATGCGGCGGAAGATTGAATCGATGCGCTTTTCAGGCGTCATCATCGAGGCATAATCCGCCAGAATCTGGTTGACGAGGTTGGAACGACTTGTGCCCTGCCGTGCTGCCAGCCGGTCAATCTCCGCGACCACGCTGTCCATCAGCGACAGGCTGTAAAGACTTTTTTTCATCGGTGGACAACTCCCTCCTGTTCAAACAGGGGCCTGTGTGCATTATGCGGTAGGCCACTTTTTTCCACATATGCAGTATAACACGATTCTTAAAATTTGTCAATATATTTATATAAAAATTAAGACGAAAAATATAAAATAAACCCACAACTTTTTGGCCGAGATGTCGCGGTTTATGTTGTGTATTGCCTGAAAAATCCACCGAAATGCAATCAATGCGGATGCATATGGTTCTAACTGCGGATAAAGCCGTTCCGGCATTTACAGCGGCGGGATACAGCTTGCCCCCCCGATCTTGCCGGACGGCAGCGTTCCCACCGCAGGCGAAACCGGTGTATCCGCAAAGCGGCAGTGCGGTGACCGGCATTTGCCGTTTTATGCATTTGGGAGCTTTGCAGACGTTGACAACCCGAATTCCTTTTGCTGCTTTCGGCGGTTATTTCCATGATTTTAGGCGCTGTTTTTACCGTGCGGGTCCAAAAAAAGCGACCCCGCGCAATGGTAGAGGAGCATAAAGAAGTATTGTAAAAATACTGACCTATGCCAAGTGAACGGGAAATAAGAAAACTCTATGTGAATGGATAACCATTTGCATAGAGTTTATCTTTTGCTTATTTTAAATTTTCAGCGTCCGCAGGAGGCGTGGCTGTCACCGAAGGGACAATCTTGGGGCTTGGGGGTTATCCCTCAACAAGCGTTTTGGTTGGTGCAATTCGGCCAAAACTGCAGAACATGTATATGTTTGCATTGCTTGCCAATCTGCACCTTATATTATGAGTACAGGAGGATTACTTATGGAAAATTCACTGTGAAAAATCAAGCTGATTGATAGCAGTCTGGATGTTGTTAAATGCGGCTGCTAATGGTTTGCCGTCTACAAAGGCATGGCTTACCTTTATGTGCATGGACATTTTGAAACGGCCGTTTTCTTCTACATACTTTCCCCAGCCGACACATAGAACCGTATTGTATGTCTGGTCACTTGTGCCGTGAGGATTGGTAAGAACCGGCAGGGTCATTGATTGATAATCCACCCACGGAATGACTGAAAAATAAATCAAATCAGTCCGGCTGAGGTCTGAATTTTCCGGGTGTGTATTTTTCTCACTTTTCGATTTTTCAGCAATCGCAGAAACATTCTGATAGAAAGTTTTGTAGTCCGTAAATTCCGTACTGCGGTTTACAAAATATCCATAGTTGTTTGCTACCGTAAAGCTGCAATCTATCCGGTTGTAAAGGTATGGCTCTCCGTTGTGAACCCTCATACGAAACTCCGGAATTGCATTTAATTCGCGCAACGCCAGATAAAGGTAATTGATAAAAAAGGATTGTCCGTTTTCTTTGCAAGAATTGATAAGATTGGTAACATCCATGCGTACCGTCATATCATAGATGGATGTTGTCATACCAATAAATTCCCGGAATAATTCTGCCCGGTTCCATGTGTCCATGTCCAATTTTACACATTCATTCAAGCTCGTACCTCAAACCAAAATGATATTGCTTATGATTAGGTATGGATACGGTTTAGCACATTTTTAAGAATTTTTCTATTTCCTAAATCTGCGATAAACTTTAAACGAAGTGGAACCGGCGTGTTAAGTCACGCCGGTTCCGACCAATATTCTTTTTACATCCTTATGGGATGCTGCCTAATGGCGCGGGGCTTAGGTCCTGACGCAGGCGAATAGAAAAGCATTTTGCGCCGGGTCCGGTGTCCGGCGCGGGTTTCCGAACAATCCGGCGCGAGAAAAACGCATTCCTTTCGGCAGGAAGACGGGATTTGGGAATGGATGGGAAATTTTATTTTATGCGTGCTTCGAGCGCTTTTGGAGCAGGAAGAACAGCAGGCCGAGCACCACAGCGGCTGCCGCGCATACGATGCCGATAACCAACTCCGCAGACGTCTGTGTCGACGCTTCCGAAGCTTCGGGGGATCCGACGGGTGCAGAGGCTTCCTGCGCTTTGGACGCGGCGTCGGGAACATCGCTTTCCGCTGCACTGTTTTCGGGCGGCTGCGCCGTTGCTTCGGCTCCGAAGGCGTTGATTTCGCTGACCCAGCAGAAATTTCCGGCCAGCCTGTAAACCACCTTTACATACGAGGCACGGACGGCTTCCTCCGCCGTGCAGGCGAACACGGCGCGCTGCCAGCCGTCGGGGCCGGTTTCCCGCTCTGCGATTCCCGCTCCGAACGGCAGGAAATGTGCGCCGTCCTCCGAAATCAGGAACGTTACGCTTGCGTCGTCCGGACTGGGGATGCCCCAGCCGGCGTTCCCGAACAGATCGGTGGTGACGCGTTTGACGGTGAAAGCGCCGCCCAGATCGACGGTGATCTCGACTTCATTTCCCTTGTAGCAGCCGACGAGCGTGTCGGCGCCGTCCGAACAGGCGTAGCCGTCGGTCAGCTTCCCGAGCGGTGTGCCGTCGGCTTTCGTATCTGTCCAGTCGCCGTCGTATGCGCCGCCGGTGGACGTATAGGACTTGCCGCGTGCGATATTGGACCATTCGACGCCCGAATCGTCCACGTAGTGCGCCGCTTCGTCGTCCGCCTCCGCGCAGCTTTCCAGCGCCGTTTGCTGCAAAAAGCGGACGGTCTCGCCGTCCAGCTCGGCGGTGTAAGCGTTGCCGACCGGCGAAATGCCCAGGTAGGCATACAGCCACGTGCAGGCGATCAGATAGCTGCCCGCCTTGGAGTGATGCGAGAGATCGTCGGCATAGAGCGCTTTGCCGTAGCCCGCTTGAATCGCTTCCCGAAATGCGACGGCGGCCGGTGCTGCCGGTACGCCGTACTTTTCCGCCATAGACGTGTACGTGCGGACATGGCGCGTTGTGTCGGCGATGCGTGCGCTGTCGTCGGTTTTGTCGGAATAGCGCATATAGAGCAGCGGCCGGGCGCCGTTTTCTTCCACGAGCGGTATCAGCGCGGAAAGGGCTTCGTCAGTCGCGTCCGCAGTCGCTCCGCCCGCATCCTGAAGGACAACGTAATCATATTTCTTTTGTGCAAGCGCGCTGCGCAGCGCTTTTCCGTAATCGTGCGTGCCGTCGGCAAACTGAAGAAGATTGGCGCTCCCGAAGGTGCAGTAGCTGACCGAGACGTCGACGCCCGCCGCGCGGCAGAGTCCCTTGAATTTCAGCGGTGTGCCGTTGAAGTAGGTAGCGCTGTTGCCGATGAACAGAAATTTCAGCGTTTCGTCGGTTTCAGGCGCGGGAGCGGGATAGGAGATCGAAAGCGTACCGGCGTCTGCGTCGTATACGCCGCGAACCTCGTAGACGATCGACATCGTAGCGTTGTAAAGCATCGCACCCTCGAAGGCCGTGTCATAGCACGCCTTGAGCCGCGCGTCCGCCTGCGGACCGAACGCAATCAGGAAGCCGCCCGCCGGGATCGTGACCGAGAGCTGTGGACTGCCGTTGCGCCCGTCGGTGTTGGACAGAAGCTGTCCGCCCGCTTCGATGAGGCGGTTGTCGCTGCCGAAGATGAGCAGAGACGCATTGCGGAAGCCGAACGCCTCGGAGGGGATGACGCGCGGCGAACCGCCGGGGTTCGGATAGACGACCGCTGCGGCAGATGTGACGTCAATGTCTGCGCCGTCAAGCACCAGTGTAAATGAAGTGCCGTCTCCGGCGTCTTCCGCAGCGGGCGCCGGCATCGGGGAAGCAGTAAGGGAAAGGGCAAGCAGCATGGAAAAAAATTTTTTCAAAACACTTCAGCCTTTCTGATTTTTTGGGTGTGTATTCCTTGTTTTGCGTTATTCCGCGGGTATTTTTGTCCGCACTCGTATCGGGAATCCATACGCAGCACACATAGAATATCAGGATTTTTTCCGATTGTCAAGGCGGCGGGGATGTATGAAACAGGCCCTCAAAGGCTGCCTGCCCAGATTTGCCGGTAAATCTGAAATGAAAAGGCAGAGCCTATCAAAATGTATGATTTCATAGTTGCCGGACGTGGATTCGAGGATATCGCATTCATTCAAGAAACGGATCTCTGCACGGCAGACGGCTCTTCTGGTCGGGATCTAACCGCCTGTCCTTGCCGTTTTCGGACAGTTATCGTCCTGCGGCGAATCTTCCGCCGGAAATACTTGCCGCTTCGCAGCAAACGGACGCGATGTGTTGTCTTTTTCGCAAAATGGCTTTTCCCACACACGTTAAGGCGGCCTTGGCCGCCTGTCTGCACGGAGGGAGCTGTCTTTCGGTTCCGTAAGCCGTTCAGCCGCGGATGCACTTTTCCGCTTTCGCCGGATCGATCGCAGGATTGAGCGCATTCAAGCGCTCGAAAAGCGCCGCATACGCGCGCTCGGGGTCCTCCTCGCCGAGTTGTTTTCCACGGACGGCCCAGAAATTTTCCACCGTGGTGAAGACGGTGCTGCTCCAGCCGTAGGCGTTTCCGTTTTTGTCACGTTTCTGTTCGCGGCCGCAGACGGTGATGAACATGCGCATCTGCAATTCGGTCAGCGCGCGGTCAAAGGCGCTCTTTTCCGTCTTTGTAAAGCCGCCCAGCAGCTTCAGGTCGTGCAGCGGCACGCCGCCGCTTGCGCTGAGTATGTCGTAAATCCGCTTGGCTGCGCTTCCGACCGTCCCGCGGCTGTAGGCTTCTTCCATCGGTTCCCCGCGCCGCCGGACTGCGTAAAAGAGCGGGTAGAGGGAATAGGCGATGTAGCCGCTTGTGCGGAAGAACAGCTTGGCGTAGGCGATGTCGTCCCGTTCCTCCAGAACGCGCATCCGCCATTCCCACGGGTCGGTTTCGGGGTCGCCGGTGTGCCAGCGGACCGGCGAGCCGGGGGCAGGGTGCTCCCACGTGCCGGGGATAATCGAGTGGATGCCCTTCGCGTCGCCGCAGCCGAGTGACAACCCGTCGGCCAGCAGCGCGTCGCAGAAGGATGTGAAACCGCGCACGTCATGCGGCATGGTATCTGCGCCTCCTCTAAATAAAATGCAATAAAAATCTTTTATCATATGCATTATTACAGACCGCCGAAACAAGGTTTGCGGGCTTTTGCCTCCGTGCCCCGTTTCAGGAGGACGATCGTCTTTACGCCCCTTATCCAAAAGGTTTGGAGGGTATTGGGGCAAAGCTCCTGTTTGACTTGGCTGACAAGCTGTAAATTTTTGCACAAGCGAAGCATTCAAACGTCCGTAATCAATGTGGTGAGCGCCTTCCTTTGACCTTCGGTCGGCGCCTTCAGCCTGCCGTTTTTGAGAAGCGCCCTGACGCAGTGCAGCAGGAACCAGCCGTCGGACTGGAACACGAATTGCAGCTCGTATGCCCTTATCTTCCGCAGATGCGCCGGAACCGAACACAGCGCGGCTTCGGCGTAGGGCGCCTTCAGCGCGTCGAAGTCGGCCCTGTACTTTTTCTTGATGCGCTCCCCGACAGCCAGCAGCTTATCCCGGGCCGTCCGGCTTTTCAGAAGGACGATCTGCCAGGACGCCCTGAACAGGCCGTCGTAATCCCCGTTGGTTTTGATATAGCCGCGCTCCGAAAGCCATGTGTAGTCGTCCCGGGACAGGCGGCCTTCGGCTGCCTCTTCGGCATAAAGTGAGAGCACGCGTCTGGATTCTTCGGCATAACGGTCGGCACGCGACAAGTCGCGGCCGGACCATTCGCTGTCGATCTGCCAGAGCATATGCACACCGTCGTCGTTCCACATCGGTCCGCACCAGTTTTTCATATATACATAGTCCTCCGGCAGGACCAGACGATCAGGCAGGACGGAGGCATGTACGATGTTGCAGCCGCCGTCGGGCCGGATTGTCGCCACCTCGTTGAAGGGGATTTGCTCTTCAAGCAGGTTTTCGCCGGAACGGGCCGCAATATACGGGATGAGCGTCCAAAGCAGGAAGTTGCGGTCGGTCTCCGGGTCTTCGGTCAGCGAAACCGGGCCGTCGGTCTGCCGGCAGACGATATCCGGGTCTTCCAGAAGACCGGAGGCGGTCAGCTCGTCATACAGCTCGTTGGCGAACAGCTCCCCTGCGCGCTTGTACATCGCGTCCTGCATCGTGAGCAATGCTTCGTCCGGCTCGCTGATGAGAAAGTTCAGCAGATACTTGCCCTTTTCCGCAGACAGGAATCCGTATTTTTCCAGAAATCCGGCTTCGCTCTCCACATACACGGGAGAGACGCCGAGATCGTCGGCGATCTCATTCACCGTTTTGGCCGTATTGCGCACACAGTAGCAGATGTTCTGGGAAAGCGCCGAACGGAAGTATTCGTCGAGCGGCTTTGTTCCGGCAGCGCCGTTGATGCCGTAAGAGTGGAAGCGGATGGGGTTGAATTTCAGGTCGCTTGCGTTGCGCATTGTGTCCATACCTCGTTTCAGTTCTTTTTTGGCTTCAAACAGGTGCCATTTGACGGTGCCGAGAGGTATGCCCAGCTCACGGGCGATGTCCGCCTGCTTCCGGTTCTCAAAGTAAAACGCGATCACGATCCTTCTTTGCAGCCCGGAAAGGTACGCAATCTCTGTCCGGAGCCGGCGGAGGATATCCCGGTCCTCGCCGGAACCAAACTCGGAATCCGGATCCGCAAGCAGCTCCGCAATCGAGTCGATCGGGACGCCGATGATGCTGTTCGCTGTGCTGCGGTAATAGTTGCAAAGCGCATTGTGGGCGACCGTCCATAGGAATTTACCCATATCCGCGACGTCCTCCTTTGCCAGCAGCGCGCGGAACGCCCGGGCTGCGATTTCCTGCGAAAGGTCTTCCGCATCAAGGACGTTTTTGCAGCGCTTGAGCGCGAACCCGAATATGGGCTTGATGGATTCGGTCAGGAATTTCTCTACGTCTTGCCTGTTCATTGGACGGCCCATCCTCTCTCTTGTAACGGAAGGCTGATTCTGCTTGCGGATTCGCCGCCGTTTCAGTAGCGAAGCTGCGAAGCATACTTCTGCACCTGTTAGCCTCTGTCCATACAGACACGCAAATCCGAAAAGGTTGGCGATTATTTGGGGAAAAATGTAAGAATGCCGCCTGTGGATTGCGGACGGCATTCCGGCGGCCCCGCCCGAAGGGCGTTCGCGCCGTTTTTTTGCTATGGTTTATTCGGTAATCGTTTCGGGTGCGGGGTAATCAACGCCCTTGGTATCAACCACGGCCTTCTCAATGGTCACGTTCTCGGCCAGCTTGCCGCTGGAGAGGTCGGCCACGGTCTCGTTGTCGGCGATGCTGTGCACCGCATCCATCCCATCGATCACCTTGCCGAAGGCGGCGTACTGCCCGTCGAGATAGGTAGCGGTGTCGAGCATGATGAAGAACTGGCTGCCCGCCGTGTCGTACGGCTGTCGGCGCGCCATTGAGACGACGCCCTCGGTGTGCTTGAGGTCGTTGGCAAACCCGTTGGCGGAAAACTCACCCTGAATGGTGTAGCCCGGGCCGCCCGTGCCATTACCGTTCGGATCGCCGCCCTGAATCATAAACCCGGGCACCGAGCGGTGGAACGAGCTGCCGTCGTAAAACCCGCTTTTGACGAGCGAAATAAAGTTGTTGACCGTGTTCGGCGCAATTTCGGGATACAGCTCGATGACCACGGTACCATAGTCCTTGATCTGCAGCGCGACGACGGGATTGTTCGTTTCGTAAGCGTCCATGGACGTTTCGTTCCCTTCCACATTAAAATAATCCGGCCGGTCCGTCGTTTCTTCGCAGGCGCAAAGGCTTATGGAGAACAGCAGACAGAGCGCGGTGAGCAGCGCTTTCGCTTTCATGGCAGCCGCTTACTCGAGGATGTTGGAGGTGATGTAGTCCACGCCCATCTCCACGTACTTCGCCGCTGCCGCAGGGTCGTCGCAGGTCCAGACGTTGACCTTTTTGCCGAGCGAGCGCAGCCATGCATAGGTCTCCTCGGTCAGTGAGCCGTACCAGATGTCCAGGTCAAGATTGTTGTCGACCAGATAGCTCTTGTATTCCTCTTTCCAGTCGCCGGTCAGCCACTGCGCGGGCTGGTCGGGGAGCTGCTTGCGCAGGTTGATAAGGTTCTGGAGCGAGAAGGAGATGAAGATGACATGATCGAGGTAGTCCTGCTCGTTGATGATCCCGATGATGTTGGTGATATCCTCATCCGCGTGCGCACCCTTGAGCTCAAGGATGCAGTATTTCCCGTATCTTTTGCAGACCTTGATGTACTCCTCAAGAGAGGGGACGCGCAGATCGGTGCGGCCGCAAGTGCCGTCGATGTCGTTGAGCATTACGCCGCGTATTGTGTCATAAGCCGACTTTTCGATTTCTACATGCAGCGGCGAGACGCGGGCCGTGTCCGAATCATGGATAACGACGTACTTGCCGTCCGCCGTCCGATGGACGTCGGTTTCTACGCCGTAATAGCTGCGGTTGCCTGCGGCGATGAAGGCGGCGAGCGTGTTCTCCTTTTCCAGTCCGCTGACGCCGCGGTGCGCGACCATCAAAGTGTTCTTTTTCTCGATCTTTATTGTATCCATACGCTTTTGTCTCCTTTGCTTGTTTCCCGCATGCGCGGTATTTTTCGTAGAGAGTATACCACACGGCGGCGCGTTTTTCAATCCCTATTTTGCGATTTTTATCAGTCGCGGTAGCGTCCGAAGCACACCACGTCGTCAAACGGCTTACGAACACGCTCGTTGCCCTCGACCGCCGGATAGCCCAGCGGAGAAACAGCGATGACTTCAGCCATATCCGGCACGCAGAGCAGCGATTTCATCTTCTGCTGCGAAAAATTGCCGATCCAGCAGCTTCCGATGCCCAGCTCGGCCGCCTTGAGCAGCATATACGTCATTGCGATGGCCGCGTCGATCGGCGCGGTGGGCTGGCCGTTGGGCATGATGCTGCCCGCCGTCGAGCAGACGGCGAGGAAAGCCGGCGCTTCGCCGACCATCGACTGGCCGTTGCAGGCGCCGACCAGCTCATCGCGCAGCATCGGGTCGCGCACGACGATGAATTTCAGGTTCTGCCGGTTGCGTGCGGACGGCGCCAGCAGTCCGGCGCGGAGGATGGCTTCGACGTCGCTCTCGGGAATGGGACGGTTGCTGTACCGGCGAATGCTCTTTCTTGCGTTTATGATCTCGTCGAACGTCATACGTTTTCGGTTCCTTTCATGTTTTTGGAGTGCAGCGTACTGTTCCAGGTAAACGCTGCGTTTAAGGACCTTATTCAGCGGTCTCTCCCACTGCATATGATATCATCTCCAGAGCCGTTTTGTCAAGCTGTTTTCCCTTCTTTTGCGAAGCAGACGCGGCCGGTTCGGCTTTTCCTCCGGCTGCGGGAGCTGTCCCTTGTCGATGGCGCCCGAACGGAAAAGCGCCGCTTTTGCGCATGCGGGGCCGATCAGCTCGTACAGCACCGAGGACGAGAGGATGATGGTCAGCAGCAGCTCGCCGGCCTCCGGCGGCAGCAGACGGCGGCCGAGAAAAGCCAGTCCGATGGCCACGCCCGCTTGCGGTATGAGCGTTACCCCCAGCCAGTTGCGCGTTTTGGCGGGCAGATGCGTGACGGCGCAGCCCGAAAATGCACCAAGGTATTTTCCGGCGATCCGTACCACGCAGTAAACGGCGCCGATGATGCCCGCTCCCGCCAGTGCATGCAGGTCAAGATTCATACCGGATAGTACGAAGAAAATGGACATAATGGGCGGTGTAAAGGCGTTGAGCTGCGCGAACAGCTCCCCGTCGTCGGTTCGGTTGATGTAAACGGCGCTGAACAGCATACACGAGAGCAGCGGAGAAATGTCCACAAGTGCGCAAAGGCCGGAGATTCCCAACAGCATTGCGACGGCGAGGATGAGACGGTTGTCGCTGCTGCGTGAGGGTTTAAGCAGCTTTGAAAGCAAAAATCCGCAGCCCGTGCCTACTGCAAGGGCGGCAATGTTCCACAGTACAGGCAAAACGACCTCCCACACGCCCGGACCGTCTTCGGCGCTGACGATGGCCGCCGCGATGCAGTACACAAACAGGCATACTACGTCGTCGAGCGCCACCACCTGCATCAGCGCGTCCACGAACGGCCCTTTGGCGCGGTACTGCCGGACGGTCATCATCGTGCTTGCCGGAGCGGTCGCCGTCGCAATGGCCGCAATGAGCAGGGAGAATTCCGCACTCAGCCCGAACAGCAGCTTCATCGCGAAAAATACGAGCGCGCCGGCAAGCAGCGCTTCAAAGAGTGTGACGATTAGAATCCGCGGCCCGGTCGAGCGGATGACCTCGCGCTTGAAATAACTGCCGACATTAAATGCAATGAAGGTCAGCGCGATGTCGCTGACGAAGCTCATTCCGTCCACGGTTGCCTGTGGGATCAGTCCGAGCGCGCCCGGCCCGATCAGCAGCCCTGCGATGATGAAGCCGCTGACATTGGGCAGGCGCAGGAGCTTTGTCACCCTTGTGATCAGAAATCCGGCGAATAATATAATGGAAAGGGAAACGAGCGTGACTGCCGCCGCGTTCATTCCATCGTAAATGGCTTGCATGTGTGCTTGCATGTGTAAAATTCCCTCCGCTTGTATGTATGTCCTTTTCACGTAAAAAGTGCGGATGAAATTTCGTTCTGCCGCTTGCTTTTTGATCGTGCGTATGGTATTATTATAAAAACCAAACGCATAAAGTCAAATTATATTTTGTTTGGCACCTATAAATGTTTTTTATGAAGGGAGAAAACCGGTGTGTCGGATGCAAAGCTGGAAACGCTTCTGACGGTCTATGAAACGGGCAGCTTTACAAAAGCGGCGGAACGGCTCTCGCTCACGCAGCCCGCGGTCAGCCACCATATCCGGCAGCTCGAACAGGAATTGGGCGTGCATCTGTTTCTGCGCGGCGAGGGTGGTATAAAGCCGACGAGCGAAGGCGAAACAGTGCTCAAATATGCCAGCCGTATCCAGTCGCTGTACAGGGGAATGAGGCAGGAATTGTCTGACCGGAAGCAGCATGTGACTCGTCTGACCGTCGGCATCACGCACACGGCCGAGAGCAATCCGATTGCGGAGGTGCTGGCCAAATACGGCAGTGAGCACAACAACGTACACATAACGATGATTTCTGACAATATAACAAATCTTTATGAGAAGCTCAAAACCTATGAGCTGGATTTTGCTATTGTTGAAGGGCGTATTCCGGCGGAGGGCTTTAATACGCTGCTGCTGGACACTGACAGTCTGGTTCTCGTGGTCGCCAACAGCAATCGTCTGGCAAAAAAGACAATGGTCACAGTCAACGAACTGAAAAAAGAAAAGCTGATTCTTCGTTTGCCGGATTCCGGGACGCGGAATCTGTTCCTATCCCATCTCGAAAGCAACAATATGAGCATCCGTGATTTCAACGTGATCCTGGAGGTCGACAACATCGCTACGATCAAGGACCTGATCCGCCGAGGCTTCGGCGTGTCCATTTTGGCAAAGAGCGCCTGTCTCGACGAGCTGAAAAAGGGAAAGATCACCGTGCTGCCGGTGGAGAATCTGAGCATGACGCGCGAAATCAATATTGTCTACCACCATACCTTCGGGTATATGGATATTTTGCAGGGCATCATCCGTCTGTACAACGAAACCGTGCGTATGTACAGAAGCTGAAGGATATACCTCTCTCGGTTTGAAGCTCTCCCTTTATACCTCGAAAGGCACTTTTGTGGTTGAAGGCAGACGGATTTGGATTTGAAAGGATGAAAAGTATGAAACGAAAAGAAACCGGCTTTTTCGCACGACTCCGCACGCATATGCCCGACCGCTTCCAAAAGACGATTTTCTGGATCACGGTGCTGCTGTTTATTTCCAATGTGGTCAGCGCCATTTTGGCCGACGAACAACAAGATGTCAGCCGCTTCATTTTCAGCGCGTTTTCCTGCTTCGGCATGCTGGTGGTGATTGCGCTGCCGGCACTCGCCACGCGCTTTTTCCGTGTTAAGATTCCGCGGGTGATTCAGTTGATTTATGTTGTGTTCGCCTTTTGCGGTATCGTCTTGGGCGACGTCATCAACTTTTTCGACAGATTCAAGTATTGGGACGCGATTCTGCATTTTATTTCCGGCGTGCTGCTGGCATCGCTCGGCTTCATTCTGATCAATACGCTCAATAAGGCCGACTCGGTCTCGCTGCGGATCAGCCCCGTCTATGTCGCCGTCTCCGTTGTCTGCTTTGCAGTGACCGGCGGTGTTCTCTGGGAGATCGTTGAATATTGCTTTGATGATCTGTTCGGCACGAATATGCAGACCTATCTGGATTCCACTACCGGCTCGCTGGTGGATGAAAATGCCGTTTATCTCGTCGGCCATGAGGCGCTCAAGGATACGATGTGGGATTTGATGCTTGACGCGGCCGGCGCCATCATTGTCGCCGTGTACGGCTTTATCGAGCTCAAGCACGAGAAAAAGGGAATGACCACCGCTGCTTTTGAATTTGAAAACGATCCGGAAAAAGAACCGGCCGAAAGCGAAAAAGCGCCGTCTGAAGCGGGCGAAATCGCTTCTGTGGAGGAAGAAGATCGGAGCGAGGTATGATACGGTGACCAACGGTGACTGTGCCGCACCGGAAACCAGACATTGATACGTTGAATTTAAGTATAAGAATTGTTCTCTTTGTACATGCTACATATACGAAAATACCGAAAAAAGGAAGGAAATGTGTATGGAGCAAAAAAGCGGAATCACGATTACCGTGCGCGACCGGCTGCTGCGTGCGTGGGAGGACGCGATGGCGCAGGTCAAGGCCTTTGAGCTGTGGTCATCCGAGGTGGAGGATGATGAGGTCGCCGCCGTATTCGCCGAATACGCAGAGGACGAGGGCCTGCACGCCGCGCGCCTGCTGGAACTTTTGCAGGAAAGAGAAAAATAGAGAAAGCAGAACGGACGGGAGAGAATCCCGTCCGTTTTTTTGTATTGCGAGTCTGTTTACCGTACTACAGGTGTAGGTCTATGGAAGGCAAGCCGGGTTTTACATTGCTGAGGGCATAGTCGGGAAGGGGAGTGGAGAGGGTGCGGCAGATTCACGGATCCCTGGCTGCGTCAAGGGCATGGTTTCGGCCCGTATCCTGTGCCGAATTGTTTTGGGAAGCGTGCATACACGGGTAGGGAGAAATCGATGGCCCCGCGCGTTTTATTGTTGTCGGTCTGTGCAGAGAATCATGTTGGCACGCAGCACGGATGCAATACTTGCCGACGGCTGTTGCGCACTCGTGTCTGCAGGGCTGTTTCTGAAGAAGCACCGTATGCTGTGAACGGGTGCACCCAACGCCCTCGGAAGCTTTTCGATTTGAAGAATCAGATGGTCATTTTGCCTGCGTTTCACTTTCTGATGCGCGCTGCGGTGGTGGCAGCGAGCCGAGCGGACGCATACACTGGATTGAGAGTGAATTTGTGGGGGTATGTGTTTTATGGCGGCTACGATCAGCCTGTGCATGATTGTCAGAAACGAAGAAAAAGTGCTCGCACGCTGTCTGGAGAGTGTGCGCGGCTGTGTGGACGAAATTATTATTGTCGACACCGGCAGCAGCGATGGTACGAAGGAGATCGCCGCGCGTTTTACGGATAAAATTTACGACTTTGAATGGATCGACGATTTCTCCGCCGCGCGCAACTACTCCTTTGAACAGGCGACGGGGGATTATCTGCTTTGGCTCGATGCCGACGACGTGCTTCTGCCGGCCGACGCTGAAGCGCTGCTCCGCTTCAAAGCCGAGCGGCTTGCCGACTGCAACGTGGTAATGCTGCGCTACAACACGGCGTTCGACGAGCTGGGCAGACCGACCTTTTTCTTTTATCGTGAGCGGCTTATCCGCCGCACGCTGCCGCACCGCTGGGTCGGACGCGTGCATGAGGTCGTCACGCACGGAGGCACGGTCGTTTATGCCGATATCGCTGTCACTCACAAATCTGTCAAAACCGTTTACGGCGACCGCAATCTGCGCATTTACGAAAAGCAGATTGCCGACGGCGAGACGCTCTCCCCGCGCGAGTTGTTTTATTACGGCCGTGAGCTGTATTACCACGGCCGGTACGACGACGCGCAGCGGGTGTTGGTGTCCTTTCTGGGCACCGGCAAAGGCTTCCTGGAAAACTGCATCGACGCCTGCCTGCTGCTGTCCTATTGCCGCCGCGCGGCCGGCGACGACGCCGGCGAGGCACGCGCGCTCTGCGAAAGCTTCCTCTACGATGTGCCGCGCGCCGATGTCTGCTGCGAGCTGGGCGGGCTATTCATGCGGCGGGCGGAATACCGCACGGCGATTCACTGGTTCACGCAGGCTACGCTCTGCCCGCGCGGCGACCGCAGCGGCGGCTTTGTCAACGAGGATGCCTATGGCTTTATTCCCTATCTCCAGCTCTGCGTCTGTTACGACCGGCTGGGCGAACGGGAGGCGGCCGCGCATTACAACCGCCTTGCCGGCGAAATACGGCCCGAAAGTCCGATTGTCCTGCATAACCGGCAGTATTTTGCATCCATCGATCGGGCATGACCGTTTGAACGGCAAGGCAAGATCATTTTGATCAATTTAGGAGACTATGCATATGAGAATCTATAACTGCAACGAAAACAACGGACGCTGCCCCATCTGCGGTTCGAACGGCGGCTGCTCCTGTTCGTCGGGTTTTGACTGCTGCTGCGGTCCGCGTGGCGCAACCGGCCCGACCGGTCCCACTGGTCCGACCGGCCCGATGGGGCCGCGCGGATTTATGGGACCGCAGGGCTTCCCCGGCGCGCCGGGAGCCACCGGTCCTACGGGCGCCACGGGCGCTACAGGTCCCGCCGGTCTTTCCGGTGCAACCGGCGCCACGGGCGCCACGGGTGCCACGGGTGCCACGGGTGCCACGGGTGCGACCGGCGCCACAGGGCCTGCCGGACCGGCGGGCGGTCCTACAGGTCCTACTGCTCCGTTCATATATGCACAACAACAGGCACAACCGGCACTCAAAATCTTACGTACATAGATCAATACTTATTATTCTGTCTGAATGGCTCAGCCGCAGTTGATTATCGTCTTATTTGCGGCAAATATCGTTTATTTAATTTGATATTAGGAATAAAAATGCTTTTAAGGAGCGATTTGACTCTTTCAAGAATATACTGTGATAAATCATAAAAAGAAAGTTGGAAAAACATGTCTGATTTCCATGATAACCAGCAATATTTCAAATGCCCCCTATGCTGCTGCAGATGCATTGCCAGAGTTGCGGGTGTGACAGGGCCGCAGGGTGCTACGGGTGCTACGGGAGCGACGGGGCCGCAGGGACAACAGGGTCCAACGGGTCCCACCGGTACGCAGGGCGCTGTAGGACCGACAGGACCGCAGGGGCCGCAGGGCGTCCCGGGTTTGCAAGGGCAACAGGGGCCTACGGGTCCGACCGGAGCACAGGGTGCTACGGGAGCGACGGGACCGCAGGGGACAGTGCCTGACGATTCTTTTGCTTCTTTTATAAATTATCAGATGCAGCTTATGCCCGACAGTCTTATTGTTCTGTTTCCCGATATAACAGATTCTACCGGAAACATCGCCTCTGCAGATCTGACGCATATCAGACTGGAACCAGGGTATTATCTGATAAGTTATGAAGTCTCGGTGGTATTCAATTCTGCAAATTATATGCAGGTAACACCATCTTACAACGGTACCCCGCACCTGGAAACGAGTATTTATTTTGCAACGCGCACCGACGGCTCCAGCGCCTGCGGATCTTCTTTCATAATTTTATATGTGCCCTCTTCAACGGAATTTTCCCTTACCTATTCCGGCTCTGCCGAAGGCCGGGACGGTCAGGTTACGCTTACTATTTTTAAATTGCGCCGAAATTGAAGAAAACGCCGGCAAAGAGCAGACGCTTGAAAACATCGACATGCGCTGCGTTCCGACTCTCTGTACGTGTTCATCATTCCGATTTATAAAACGGGAGCCGGCCCAGAGGCGTCTGCTTTTGCCCTGTGCTTCATATGGTACGAGCCTGATCGCATATTCTGTATCATAACTGTACCGGGAGGGAAAGGGTATGATTGACAAAGCGCAGCTTAAACAAATGAAAAACGCTGATATAACGCAGGCGGACCGCAGCGCATTGGTTGATATTCGTAATATCCATATTGACGGTTCTTTACCGGCAGTAAAGAAAATGCAAGATTACTTTGAGCAGATCGTCAATCCGTATTGTTTTCTTTGCGGCGATACGCCCGTAAGAATACGGTTTGTCGCAGAGGATAGAACGTTAAAACAATCATTGTGCGATTACTTTTTAAGTCTGAAATAACCGCCGACTTTCCCTAACTCTATGGGTAAGACCTTGTGATTACGGGGCGAAAATGGTATAATTAACTCGTAATCATAGGGGGAAAGGAGGTATAATGCCCCGCATACGCAAAGACAAAATGGCACGCAGTTATGCAGAGCCGTTTTGGAAAATTGGGCTATACATTCGACTATCCAGAGAGGACGACAACGAGGACGAAAGCGAGAGTGTTATCAACCAAGAAAAGATACTCCGCGACTTTGTAGACAGCTATTTTGAGCCGGGAACCTATGTGATTGTAGACGTGTTTGCCGACGACGGATTGACAGGCACCGACACAGCGCGACCAAACTTCAAACGGCTTGAGGGCTGCATTGTCCGCAAAGAAGTAAACTGCATGATTATCAAATCCCTTGCACGCGGTTTCCGCAACCTTGCCGACCAGCAAAAGTTTTTAGAGGAGTTCATACCCATTCACGGCGCAAGGTTTATTTGCACAGGCACACCATTTATTGACACTTACGCAAATCCCCATTCTGCAAGCGGCCTTGAAGTACCTATTAGGGGAATGTTCAATGAGCAGTTTGCCGCGACCACTTCCGAAGAAATCCGCAAAACATTCAAGATGAAACGAGAGCGCGGCGAGTTCATAGGCGCGTTTGCCCCTTATGGCTACAAGAAAGACCCAAACGACAAAAACAGCTTGATTGTAGATGAAGAAGCAGCGGAAGTTGTCAAAAGCATTTACCATTGGTTTGTCAATGAGGGGTACAGTAAAATGGGGATTGCAAAGCGGCTTAACCAAATGGGAGAGCCGAACCCCGAAGCCTATAAGAAGAAAAAAGGCTTTAAGTATAACAACCCTAATTCAGACAAAAACGATGGTTTGTGGTCTGCCAGCACGATTGCAAGGATATTGCAAAATGAAGTTTATACGGGCGTAATGGTGCAAGGCCGTAATCGCGTAATAAGCTACAAAGTACACAAGCAGATCAACGTCCCCGAAGAAGAATGGTTTGTCGTCCCCAACACACACGAAGCGATTATTGACAGGGAAACATTCGAGAAAGCGCAAGCCCTACATAAGCGCGACACAAGGACAGCCCCCGGCAAACAGGCAGTCTATCTTATGTCCGGCTTTGTCCGCTGCGCTGACTGCAAAAAGGCAATGCGGCGCAAAACCGCCCGCGATATTGCCTACTACTCTTGCCGCAGTTACACCGATAAGAAGATTTGCAGCAAACATTCTATCCGGCAAGAAAAGTTGGAAAACGCGGTTTTGGCAGCGTTGCAAATGCAAATTGCCCTTGTAGATCGGCTTGCAGAAGAAATTGAACGGATTAACAACGCGCCTGTTATCAACCGGGAAAGCAAGAGATTATCCCATTCCTTGAAACAGGCAGA
>ERZ857984.1449-NODE-1449-length-19057-cov-6.198611_pt1 | contig 19057 bp, 18 predicted proteins | sample MGYA00519914_ERZ857984 | MGnify/ENA primary metagenome ERZ857984 (study PRJEB31778, sample SAMEA3449417) | human gut metagenome | biome: human gut; feature: human-associated habitat; material: faeces | place: United Kingdom | collected 2010/2012 ... | reverse complement strand
GTTTGAAAGCTGCCCGTTGTTGTGCCTGTGCCGCACCAGCGCGTAGCGGATGCTCATGTCCCCGCCCGCTGCCGCAATATCGTATCCATAGCACGGCATATACAGATTCGGGGACAGCGCCGTTCCCTGCGAATTCCCCAACGGGTCCCGCCCGCACACCGGGCAGAGCCAGATGTCATAGTTGTTGGGCGATGTGAAGATCTCCCGTGTGTTGACGGTCTGGGAGCTGCCGGAATACATGTACCCGATCATGTAAGTATATGGCGTGCCGTTTCGGTCCGCGCCCAGCGCGCCGCCTGCGGCGAACGCCGTGGACGCAAACAGCGTCACACACAGCAGCAGCGCAAGAAAACTTGCGCTATACCGTTTCCATTTCTGTTTCATCCTTCTTTTTTCCTTCTTTCCGCTTGTATTTGAAAAGGGCGGCTGGTTTTTCCAGCCGCCCTTTTTCACAAAAGAATATATACCAATAGTTTTTCGCCCGGAACACGCGGGGCCGGGCGCGCAGCACCTGGCTTTTGAATACCGCCCACAAAAATTTTTCCAGCGGCATCCCGTTGTAGGTAAAAAATCCGGCCAGCGCCAGCGGCGCGGCCCCCAAAATACATACCCAGCCCGTCGCTTCTGTTCCAAGCGTATCCACACATCCAAAATACATCCCCACCGCTGCTCCCACAGCGGCAAGCGAGCATCCGAACTGCCGCAGCGACAGCCCGAAAAAAATGCTTTCATGGTATTGCCGTACTTCCTTCGGCACCTTTATCTCCAATTCTGTTTCACCTCGTTACAGGCTCATCATTTCCCGCACGATGCGGTCCGAGCCTTTTACCAGTCCCACAAGGACCATCATGTTGAAGATCATTTCCGCCACATAGGTCCAAACCATCGAAACCGCTGAGCCTGACGGCACCGCGGGCGACCCGCTGCCCATATATGCGGAAAAGATCAGGCAGGACAGCACGATGACCGCACCTTCCAGGCACACGCCCACATATCCTTTGAGGAACGCCTTCCCCGTGGCCGCCGTTTCGCTGCTGCCAAATGCCGCGATGGGCACCGGGGCCAAAGCTGTGTAAATGTATAGTTTGAAAAAACGGCTATACACCGTCATGATCAGGATAAAGGAAAGCACGGTAATGAACAGGCTGCCCAAAATCGTCACGAGCCACAGCGGGATGGACGCGAGAAAGCCCACGTTTCCGATGGCCGCGCTGATCTCGCCGGGCAATGTGCCCACGTTGCCCGCCATACCGCCCATCTGCCCGGCCACCGTGCTTACAATGCCGCCGCATATATCGAACACGGCCAGCATCAGCGGCATACAGTAGGTGACGGCGGCTTTTGCCGCCACAAAATGCAGGAAATACCGCAAAGCCGCCTCCGGGCGGCGCAGCTCCTGAAAGTTCACCGTGTTTTTGAACAGCCCCATGGCGAAAAACAGAACGAGCAGCCCATACCCGATGGCCTGCAGCGCGCCGTTGATCTGCACAACGATGTTCCATATCCCGCCCCCTTTAAATTCCTGCGGCGTCATGCTCACAAGCTGCCAGATCTCCGCCAGCTTCTCATTCCATGTCGCCAATGCATTTTCCAGATTCTCTACGATCCAGTTGTCATCCAAATGATTTCACACCTCCAAAACAAACAGGGCGGCCGTTTCCGGTCGCCCTGTTCGTCAAACTCTTTTCAATTCACCGAATCAACCATTGATAGTCCTGTCGGCAGTCTACAATAAAATCCACAAATACTTTACGCTCCGTAACTTGATATACCATTAAATAATGCTCTGCAAAAAGCAGCTTGCGATATTTATGTGGCGGCAAATATGCATCATTCAGTTCCGGCGCTCTTTTGGGAAACTGTGACAGAGAAGCAGCGCTTTCTTCGAACATTTGCACAAGGCGTTCCGCTGCTTCATCATTGAACTCCGCAAGAAAAGCCGCCTGTTCTACCAGCATTTGCATGGCACGCGATCTAATTTCCACATCGTAAACCTTTTCATCCATGCCGTTTTTTTGCCTCCCGGATCGCCTGACGCATTGCTGCTGCTACCTCCTGAGGCGTATACCCCTGTGCGCCATTCAAACGGTCTTCTTCCGCGGCAAGAAGTTCCTCCCGCAATTTCAACATTTTTTCACGGCGGGAAAAGGCTTCGATATCCATCACCACAAGATCTCCTTCGCCGTTTTTGGTTAAATAAACTGGCTCTCCTGTGGATTTGCACAGTGCCGAAATTTCGTTGTAGTTGTTGCGAATGGATGCTGACGGCTTGATATTCAAATTGTTCGCCTCCCACATATCATTATTATATACATATAATACTCTTATAACGATATCCCGTCAACCTCCACTGCATATTGTCTACACCGTAATAAAGTCCAAAATCTCCTTTGCAAACATGATGAGCAGGCCGCCGAAAAATGCCAGAAAGCCGTTGGCCCGCTGGCTGGAATCATGGCTCTGCACCGCAAGGCCGATCTGTACGATGCCGTAGCCCGCCACGATAACGCCCACGGCGCGCACGCACTGGAACACCAGGTCGGACAGGTTGTTGATGGTGTCCAGCGGCCCCGATGCGCCGCCCTCTGCAAAGGCCGGGACCGCCAGCAGCGCGCCCAGCAGGCACACCAATACAATACGCGCATATCCGATGCGCGCCTTATGACCGCGCTTTGCATCGCGCAGCGCCGCCGCGTCAGGCTTGTTCTTTTTTTCGTTCAATTTTCTTTTCCTCCAGTTCTTCTTTGCTGTGAAGCACCTCAAACGCCGAAAGCAGCTCCGGCGCAAGCGGCGTTCCCTTTTTCCATTCTTCCTGTACATCCTCTGCCGGAATACTGGCGGACAATGCGCAGTAATCCTCCGGCACTTTGTATGGCGGCGCACCGCCCATTTCCGTGTACCGGATATTCGGATGCCGGTTCAAGTCGTACTTCCGATCCATCACCGGGCATTCGCCGCGGATGAGCAGCAGCGCGTCCCGGTCCACCATGCGCAGCTCCTCCGGCGTCACAAGCTCCCGGCCCGTATTCTGGAAATTCCGGCTGGATGAGCCGCCGCGCCCCTTTGTCTCACCGCGTGTTATGGTATCAATGGTCGCCTTCCCTGTCATTTTGCTGATATACGACAAACTTTCCTGATCGTTGCCGCCCAGGAACAGGAACGAATCGCAGTTGCCCACGACCTCCTCCCAGCTCTCCTTGTACATCGCCTTGATGGCGGAAAGCCCCTGTACCACCACGCTGCACCCGATGTTCCGGCTGCGCGCCGTGCGCAGGATCTGCAGATAGTTGTCCGGCTGCGGCGTATTCGCCCATTCGTCCTGGATGCACTGCACATGCACAGGCAGCGGCCCGCCGTATTTCTGGTCGGCAATGTAGTAAAGCTCCTGAAACGCCTGCATGAGGTAGGAGACGCCGCGCCTTGCCGGATTTCTCCGATAGGTTTCGGCGCTCCCCCTCCCGAACCGGACGGACACCTCTCGGCGTATCCGGCTCTCCGTCTACAAAACTTAGGTTTGGATGCTGTTATAACAGCATGGGCATAGGGCAAGGGATTTTCGGCGGATGCGCAGCATGACGCGCTCCCACTCGGTTTCACCCTTTAGGTCTTTCAACTTTCGGACGTGGTGCATCACAATTTCTTTTGTCTCCGCACCACAAAGCTCACAAATGCCATTTTTCATTCGGCGGAGCAGACTGCGCTCCTTGGTGTATTTTCGGAAGTTTGGCATAATGTCTGAAAAATCCGGGGCCGCTTTTACATTCTGCTGAAATCCATCGTGGTAAAATTGGAGTTCCTTGTCGCCGCCCTTGGTGCTGTATTTCACAGAAAAGATACCGTCACGTACATATTTAGCCTTGATGTGCTTGTAGGTGGTACGGTATTTGCAGCCAAAGGTTTTGAACAGGCTTCCCCGCATGATTCTGTAAAAGCTGTTCAGAGCAGACACGTTTGCCGCCAGTCTGTAATAGTTGTAAAGCCCGCGGATTTCCGAATTGAATTTGCTTACAATTTGTGCGTCTGGCATATTGATGAGCTTTCCTCGGTAGGTCGGCTTCCATATCTCTTTTCCGTCAGGGCACTTTTTGATATACATCGCTCTGTATTCCAGCAGCTTATTGAACCACTTTTCATGGGGGAGATACAGCTTGACCTGTCCGTTCCAGTGACGTTTGAGATTTCCATTTTTATCACGGGAGTAATCTTGGCTTCTTGATACAGTCAGGTCGTAGCCGAGGAAGCGTACCAGCTCCGCAGAGTGGGTGATTTTCGTCTTTTCCTCCGATAGTGTCAGATTTAGCTCGTCATGAAGGAATGCACGTAATTTTCCTTTGATGATCTCCGCGTCAGCTTTTGGCCCTATAACCCCGATGATGAAATCATCCGCGTATCTTACGTACTGGATTTTCTTGAAGGTGGGGTCGATGGCTGGGAAACACGGGATGGAGAGCAGTTTTGCATAGAGTTCATTTACGCGGCCTTTTGCCCGCTGGACTTCGGCCTCGTCTCCTTGCTCCACTGCTGTTTTGCGCTTTTTCTCCCAATAGTGTGCCAACGCCAGAGTTTGCGAGTATTCTTTCTGCGGTTTGCGGTAGCTGTCCTGTCTGTCGTATTCCAATTTGAGCTTTTCTACGAATGTGTCCAGTTCGTTGAGATAGATATTTGCAAGGATTGGGCTGACCCCGGAGCCTTGGGGAGTGCCGCTGTAGGTGATGTTGTATTCCCAATTTTCCAGGTAACCTGCCCGGAGAAATTTCCAGAGCAGTTCGATGAAGCTCTCGTCGGTAATACGCCGTCTGACGATGCTGATGAGGACATGGTGGTCAATGTTGTCGAAACAGCCCTTGATGTCACCCTCTACGAACCATTTCACGCCTGTGAACGTCCGCTTTACTTCGGTCAGACACGTATGGCAGCTCCGATTGGGCCGGAACCCGTGAGAATGAACAGAAAATCCGGGTTCATAGATAGCCTCCAGCATGACCCTGACTACTTCCTGCACCAGTTTGTCATCCGTGGATGGAATACCCAGTGGCCGTTTTTTGCCACTGTTTTTCTTTGCAATATACTTCCGCTTGGCTGGTTGCGGCTGATAGCTGTGGTCTTTCAGCGATGCGATGATTCGATTGACCCTTGCCATACTCATGCCGTCCAGTGTGTTCCCGTCTGTTCCCGCCGTCATGCTTCCCTCTGAGGATGCGATTTTCTGATAGGCCAGCAGATACATTTCGGGATTGTAGAGATTGCGGTATAGCCGTTTGAATTGGTAGCTTTTGTCCTTTGCTTTGTCACCTAAGTTTTTCAATATAACTTCTGGACTTCTCATAGTGTCTCTCACACCTTTCCGCAGATTATATTGAGCAGTAGACTGTCTCACTTCGCCATGTGGACGGCTTTCCCGCCCTCGGACTACTATTGAGACTGTGTTACCTTGGCGGATATTCAGGGCCGCTTTTCTCATAGCGCCCATAGCCATAGCTGGCTTTCCGCTTTAGGCAATCCCCATTTGGCTTCAATGGAACATGAGCTGCCGTATTGTCGGATGGGATTTTTCGCCACTTTGCGCCGTTTCTCCCACGGCTGCCTGCTCCGAGTATCTCGCAACGCCCCTACACGCAAGTTTGTTGCCGGAGCACCGGCGGCTGAAACTCCTTTACGCCGGAGACGATGTTATATCTTGCTCGTGACTATCCTTTAAGCAGTTTAGCTTTCATCCTCATATACAGCTTTTCATCCTATTGTGCCTTGCTCACCGCATGGAGTTTGCGGCAGCGCACTCTCCGACATGCTACACTCCCTGTCAGGTTTCCCATTCCAGATAAGTCGGGGGATGATAGGTTGCTTTCAGTCTGTTTTGGGCCTCCTTATCCCATTGGATTTACTGATTGCGTTGATACTTTTACCTACTGTTTTCTCAAAACAGCATTCCAAAGAAACCGCGCCCGGATTTATTGCTTAACGCGCCCGGGCCTATGGGCGCACGTATACAGCATGCTCACCAGAAAATTCAGGCTGGTGTCGTTATCCGGTATCACGCAAAAAATCGCGCGCTTTTCCTCCCCCAGCCGCCCAATATACATCTCGTCGCTGTCTGTGACGCGGGCCAGCTCCGGCAGATTGAAGGCCGCAAGCCGGACCGCCGCGCCGATGAGGATGCTTTTCGCGGTTTTGTCCTGCGCCTGCTTGAACACCTTGTACTGCTTGAGCGCGATGCTCTGCGGGTCTTCGCTTTCCAGCTCGTCAAACAGCAGGTCCAGCGCACTTTTGAAATTCAGGTCGCCCTCCCGCACCTCCGCCGCGTTGATCATCTCCATGACCATCGTGAAGTTCTGCTCGCACACAGGCGCTCTGTGCTTCAGATACAAAATGAGCGCCTGCAGGAGCGCCGTCTCCGCACGGTCCCAGAACGGGTCCGAGTTTTTCGCGTCCTTGGGCGTCGTATTCGCCACAAGGTTCGTGACAAGCCTCAGCGCGTCGCTGTCTCTGCGCAGATAAGCGAAGGGATTGTAATGGCCGCGCATATTCACAAGGTCCAGCACCGTGAACGGGATGCCCTGCTTTTCAAGCAGCCCGCCCACGGCGCGCAAAATTTCGCCCTTGCAGTCTGTGATAATATATGAGCAACAGGCGTTCATCACATTGGGCAGACAAAAATACCGCGTCTTGCCTGCCCCGGAGCCGCCGACGATGAGCTGATGGGTATTGCGCTTTGTAATGCGCCCATCCAGGCCCAGCGCGACATGCTGTGTCAGCAGGATGTTTTTCTCCCTGTGCCGCCTGTCCCGGTACTTTTTTCCGATGGTCCGCGGGTCTCCCCACCGGGCGCTGCCGTATTCTTCGCCCGGACGGCGGTTGCCGCGCCCGGATTCCACGGCCACGGCTCCCGCCGGATACAGCAGCCCCGCCAGAAGCAGAAAACGCCCCGTATCCTCTGTCCAGCGGACCGAGAACGGGGCGTTCATGCAGACGGAGAAACGGGCGAGCACCCTGGACAGGGATGCGCCGCCGGAAAACGCATCGGCCAGCGCCGCGGCGAGCCACAATGCCAGTGGGAAGCCCAGCGCCCACAGGATGTACCGGGCCGTGCGGCCCTGCTGCGGCTTCACCGGGTCAGCACGGCGTTCTTTGCCCTGCTGCGCTGACGCAGGTCCAGCGCGCGTTCAATGCCGCGGTTCAGCACCTTGGAAAGGTCGCAGGTCTCCCGCAGCATATTCAGGCGTTCGGGCGCTTCCAGCTCCCCGTACTGCTGTACGACGCCGGAAAAGTCCGGCTGCTCCACCGGGACGCCGTACCGTCTGCACAGCGCATAGCATACGCTGTGCGCATCCAGCTCATAGGGCCGCGGGTCAAAATCGCCCGCCTCCATCCCTGTTCCGATCTGCGCATAGACGATCTCGCGCGCCAGCGCGCGGAACGATGCCGCGCCCGAAAGGTCCGGCTGGATGGCGATGCGGTTTTCCTCCGGCTGGTATTCCGCCTCCCCGAAGATATCTGCTGTCGCGACCACCTCCACGGGGCTGCTTTGCAGCAGCGCGCCCAGCGCCTTTTCCATATCCGGCGTTCCGTCCCGCAGTATCCCACGCACGGGAACCGGGTCGCCTGCGGTCTGCGCCTTGTCGTACACATAGTCCAGCTTGATGTACCCGCTGCGCGTATCCCGCATGAACACCTGTACGGGCGTTTCATCCTCGCGTATTTTCCGCCCAAGCTCTGCCCATTTTTTGCGCGGCAGAAGCTGCGTTGCGCCGGGGCGCTGCTTCCACACTGTGGCGGTATTGGCCGCATTGTACATGGTCTGCGCGTGCAGGTCCAGAAACGCCCTGTATTTTTCCGGGTCCGATGTGACCTCCATCACCGCCGCGTCACGCCGCTCATAGGCCTCTGTGCGTTCCTCCTGTTTTTTCTGCTTGAAATCCTCAAGTTCCTGATTTCTGTTTGCGATCAAGTCTGCGATATTTGCCATAGCTTTTTTCACTCCTACAACTCAAAATACTGCTCGTCCCGCGTTACTGTACGGACGGCGTTGTCCGTCTGCGTGCGCGCCTGCTTTTGCAGGCGGTCGATGGCCGCGCGCACGGACGGACGTTCAGTAGCAGTCGTCCTCGCATTGCTGTCTGAGCCATGCCCGCGTGTCTGCGAGGCGCTGCCGGACCGACCGCGGGCGGCTTCTTTTTTTACCTCCACCGCCTTTTCCCGCGGCACAGGGTAGCCCAGATGCTCCAGCACGCGGTTGATGCTTGCCGCCGCGCTGGCCGGAAACAGGATATCGTTCAGCCCGTTGTCCAGAAATTTGTTTTTGATCGGGCAGAACAGGATGCCGTATTCCTTTGCAAGCCGGCGGAACTGCCGCAGGTCCTCGCTTTTGATGGGCAGCAGCTTCAATTCCTCGCCGCTGCGCAGCAAACGTGTCAGACGCGTGGGGCCATGGGTCTTTTCCTCCTCTTTGGCCAGAGCCACCAGGATCGCCGCAAGATTTTTTGCGCCAAGCCCGGCCAGCTTCACAGCCTCCTCCGTGATCATCAGGCTGTCCCGCACCAGACGCTCCGCCGCGTCACCTCCCGTATTCATCGCGCTTCACCTCCTTTCGCTTTTTCGTTTCTTCCCGCTGCGCGTCCGTATGGGCCAATGCAAGCTGGTCCCGGATATGCTCCATATCCGCCTCGATCTGTTCGCACAGGCGCAGTTCCCGGCGCATAGCCCGCAGCGCGGCGGTCAGACGGTCGATTTGGGCGGACAGCTCCGCCCGGTTCATACCATTGGATGAATCCCCCCTTTTCCGGTACAGCGCCGCACGCCGGTGCGTCATGCGTTCGATCTCTGTTTTCGTCTGCGCCCTGTACGCACAGAGCGCGGCGCTGTCCGTGATTTTGTGTTCCAGCAGGAACTGATGCTGTGCCAGATACCGGTCGAAGCGGCGCAGCTCCCCGCGCAGCGCATAGGAGACGTGGCGGGGCGCGCGTTTGCGCCGGACCTTGCACAGCAGGTGCAGGTATCGGTAAGTCAGGGCGGCAAAACCGGAATATCCGGCCCGCCCGGACGCAAAGCGCCCGCGCAGGCGGTAGGCCCTGCGCGGGCGTGAAGAGGACTTTTGATTTTCTTTTTTCCGCATGTTTTGCCGCGCCGGGCGCGGCGGGACTTCGGGCGTGGTGGGCGTCCGAAGCTGCGGCGGCTGCTCCAGCCGCTGACGGATGGCCGCCTCCGTGTATTCCGGCCCCAGGGATTTCAAGCGCAAAAATTTGCCGCCCGTCTTATGGCGGACCGCCATATATTTGATCTCCGGGCCGTATTTGACGATGTATCCGCGCCGCTGAAGGCCCAGCACAAAGGTCTGGAAGCTGGCAGCGGCGGCAAGCACTTCGTCCACATCCGCTTTTACCATTCCGCGCATGGTGGGCTTTTTCTCTTTTTCGTCCAGCCATTCCCGGTACTGCTTCCCTTTGTTTTGCGGCTCAATGACGGAAAGGCCGTATTCGCGGCAGAGCGCGTCTGAAACGGTACGGATTCCGTTGTAGTAGTTGTTGAAATCGTTGCGGAACATCCTGCCGTCCGCATACGAGCAGGCGTTGAACACGATGTGGTTATGCGGATGGGCTTTGTCCAGATGCGTGCCGATGACGGTTTCGTACCGTCCGGCCAGAAATCGGCGGATAAATTCACAGCCGATCTCATGCGCCTGCTCCGGCGTCACCTCTCCGGGCCGGAAGGACTGGATGATGTGATAGCCCTGCACCCTGTTTTGGTCCTTGCCCCAGCGCCGTTTGGTCGCGTACATTTCCGTGCAGGGCGCGGCAAGGCCGCAGTTGAATGCGTCCGTGAACAGGACGCTTTCTGTTTTGGCGGCATCCAGTGTATAGCCTGCCGCTGCTTCCAGCGCGGTCTTTTCCCCGTTGAGCGCATAGCGCACACGGCGGTCAAGGCGGGTGCGGATCGGAAATATTTTTGTGTATGCCATTCACAGACTCTCCCTTACAAGCGAAAGCGCCTCGCTGCACAGCCGCTGCAGTTCCTCCACCTGCGTGGGGGAAACGCTTTTGACCGTGTTGGCAAGGCGCGTGATCTGGTTGATGTTGTTTGCGATCCCGGATATCTCACGGACGAGCCGGAGCTGTTTTTCCGTTGGCCGCGGCTTTATTTCCACGCCCATGATGAGATTGCGGATGAGCGGTTCTTTTTTGCTGCTGCATTCCGATGCCAGCGTATTGAGACGGGCGGCTTCTGTCTGTGAAAGCCGGACTGTAATTTTTATTGGGCGCTTGGTCATGATTCTTTTTCCTATTATATTTAATATCAACTTTTTCTCCGAGCAAACATTCACAAAATCAAACTTCTCGTTTCAAATGCCAGACGTGAAGCCTACCCAAAATCTTTTTGTTTTACAGAGCACATTCTGTTCTCTTCTATAACATCCTGCCGTGTATATTCCCCTTTTCAAAATTTATTATAGAGCATTTATGCATATTTAAAAAAATCATCACTCAAACCATGAGGTCAACTGATTGATGAAATGAGCGATGTGTGGTATGATGAAAATAATTATTGATACAGTGAGGTGCTATATGAGAAATAAAAAGCCTCCTTTCGAAATCACAAATCAGATGATTGACCAGGTGGCGGAAATTGCTGAACTGGTGGGAAAAATATCTTCTGCCTTTTCGCTTTCCTCCAATCCGACTCTACGCCGCAGTAACCGTATCCGCACCATTCACGGGTCTCTGGCAATTGAGCAGAATACGCTTTCTTTGGAACAGGTAACTGCTGTGCTCAATGGAAAACACGTTCTGGCACCGCCCAAAGATATTGCGGAAGTAAAAAACGCCTATGAGATCTATGAGCGACTGGATAAACTTGATCCCTATTCGGTGGATGATTTGTTGACTGCCCACAATATTATGACGCGGGGTTTGGTAGAAGAATCCGGTATGTTTCGTACACGGCCCGTGGGTGTGGTGGATCGTGAAGGGCATATCCTTCATTTTGGGACATTGCCCCAGTATGTTCCTGATTTGGTGATGGAACTGCTGAATTGGGCAAAAAACGGTAAGATACACATACTGATTCGCAGTTGTGTGTTCCACTATGAGTTTGAACTGATCCATCCCTTTGCCGATGGGAACGGTCGTATGGGTCGCCTATGGCACACACTGTTACTTTCCAAATGGAATTCGGCTTTCGCATGGCTGCCGGTGGAGTCTATCATCCATGACCGCCAGCAGGAGTATTACGAGGCTATCAATGCCTCCAATGGCGCCGGAGAATCCACGGTATTCATTGAATTCATGCTCTCTGCCATCAAAGCATCACTCATCGATGCCATCAACACGAATGATGAAATGAGCGATGGGAAGATTGACAAGGTAACGCTGCGCTGGCACAAAGTTCAGGAGTATCTAAAAACTCACGACTATATTATGAATGCCGATGTCCGGGAGTTGTTCGGCGTATCCGCGGCAACGGCAAATCGGATACTTGCCAGCTTTGTTGCAGAAGGAAATCTTATTAAATACCACGAAGGCGGACATTGGGCATATAGAAACCATGACAAATGAAGTAAAAAAGCACTGATGGCAGTATTCTCTTTTGTGCTACTATTGCACATTCATATAGTACAAAAGAAAACATCATAGCTTTTAAATTATCTACCGACTTTTCCATTTATGGGGTCTTAGGGGCTATGCCCCTAACAAGCGGGCAATTTGCCGTCAAATTGCCGTGCTTGCAAGGACAGCGCACGCGCTGTCCTTTACCTGTCGAAAGAAAAATAGCGCCATTCTTCTTTGCATTCCGTTATCTGCATTCCAACTTCCGACACGATTTATCTTGTTACTTCTATTTGACTGTGATATATTTAAGCTACCAGCTATCTTTAATCTATGTATTGTAGGAGCGTGACTGAATGTCTGAAGGAAAACGTATCCGGAGAACCCCGGAACAAATCGCTGCTGATTTGGATGTCCAAATTGAAAAACTGAAAGATTCCATTTTAGAATTGGAAAACAAAAAAGCGGCGTCTGCCACCGAATTTGATAACAAGATCGCCGCTGTTAAAGAAAAAATCGCTAAACTTGAAGCCAAAAAGAAAGACGTACTTACGCCGAAAAAACGCAAACCGCGTAAAAGCAAAGCCGACCAGATCAAACTCCTTGTCAGGCAGGCACAGAAATCCGGTATGAAGCTGGACGAGATCGCTGATAAGCTTGGCATGGCGCTGCCTGAATAACCTGATATCCCGCTTTCCCTCTGTCCCGCTGCCGAAAGGCTGCGGGATTTTTTATTTTCCTCCTCACGAATATCCACACAGCTGCTATTTCTTCAGAAATTCGTTTGCCCATTTCACATCAATCATAAATTGATTCTCCTCTTCTGCTGCAAGCCTTTCTGCAAAATTATTCTCAACGTTTTTATAGAGGTCAAGCGGAATTTCAGTCTTTAAAAACTTCTCGCCCATAAACTGGATGATGTATTTACCCTCAAGTACCAAAAAGTATGCTTCTACTATATTTACCTCTGGAAATTTATCTTGCACATCTAAAAGATAGAGAAGCTTTATCAATTCTACTACTCTATCATCCAATTCATTTTCAAAAATGATCGCTTTTTCGCGTAGTGCATTCTGATTTGTTACAATACGTTTTCTGTATCCAGGTATCAAAAATCCGCTTTCCCCATCTTTATCTGAAAACAATTTTTGTATTTCTTCTACAGAGTTTTCTGATACATAATAGATCATAGTTTGATGCGCCATATCATGGTAAAGCATGCCGTAATCCACTTTGCATTCGTGTCCACAATGGGGACATTTAAACTGAAAAAAAGTGCCGTCTATTAACTGCGTTTTGGCTTCCGGATCTAAATCACCATTCAGACTCTCCCAAAACAAGTAATCGCTTTCTTTGTTGCATTTGGGACATGCAACCGTTTTCTTACGTCTTAACGACATTGTTTCTCCCCCTATAGTCTCTCCGTCACTGGCTGATTTGAACAGCATTATCGCAACTTTATATCTCACACTATATGAAGCTCGTCATTTATATCCATGATATCTTCAATCGGAATCTCTGTGCCATCTTCCATTTTTACGCAGTTCCCGTACTCATCTATCTTTTTGATGATACCTGTTTTCATACTATAAGCGCCGCCTGCTTTTCTTTTGTCCGGCTGAAAGTACAGCACCGCCACCGTTTCGCCGGATTCCGATGCGCTCCGAAGAAGATCATCCAATAAATTCTTTTGTGTTTCGTCCAAGTCGATTTTTCGGTCTGTCAGACGTGCGGTTTCCTCCACTGCATCCTCATAGCCTGTCAATGCCATAAACGGAATAAACTGCGCCGCACGGTCACTCACCGGCATCTGCGGGTATTTTTTTGATACATGATGCGGCAAATGGATGATATCCTCATACTTGTCCGTCACGCTTTATGCCCTCCGATTTTACCATTACGGTCTTTCGCCGTTGCGCCTTCCTGCAGATTCATACCCTTCAGGATCGCATTTTTTCCATACTTCCTTTTGATGGCAAGCATTGCTTCCTGCCGTTTGCGTTCACGGACCAGTTTCTTCTCTTCTTCCGCTCGTTTTTCCTGGCTGGTTGGTGACAGCGAAAACAGGTCGAGCTGCTCCACCGCTTCCTCTTTTTGAGCCGCGGATTCAGTGAGCACATTTCCCGCTGTAAGATTGAGCCGCCGCACCAGCAGATTTTTGTCTGCAATGCGTTCGAATAACTCTGTCACTGCATCCATAAGCTGCACAGAGGATGAGGTATACCGCGGCAGATTCGCTGTACCATGTGCGTGCTTTGGGATTTTCCGGCCATACCGGTCCACCTTTACCTCTCCACGATACGCTTTGCTTCTTGTTTCATCCGTAAGATTTTCAATATCATAGCCGACTGTCAAAACGATTTGCCTGGTTACAAGCCTGCTTTCGACCAGGGAAAGCGCCAGCTGGTCCGCCATCTCCCGCACGACCAATCTTGTCCGCACAAAATCATACGGACACTCCAACACCTGCCCGCTGCCCACACTGCTTACTTCCGGCTTATACGCCTTAATGTCCGCAATGGTACATGGTTCCCAGCCCCATGCGTGGTCGATCAGAAGTTCGGCGTTGACGCCGAATAAGTCATACAGCGTATCTTCGTTGTACAGATCCGTGGGCGCGCCTAAAGAGCATCTTGCGATGTCTCCCATCGTGTACAGGCCTATGCTCTCCAATTTCTTTTCGTATCCTTTTCCCACACGCCAAAAATCCGTGATCGGCCGATGCGTCCACATCAACTGGCGATATTTCATCTCATCCAGCTCTGCGATACGCACACCGTTTTCGTCCGGCTGGACATGCTTTGCATAGATGTCCATCGCAATCTTAGCAAGATACAGATTCGGGCCGATTCCCGCGGTAGCGGTAATGCCTGTGGTCCGAAGAACATCCAGAATGATACGCATTGCGAGATCTTTTGCAGTGATATTTTCCCGTTTCAGATATGAGGTCGCATCGATCAGCACTTCATCAATGGAATATACGTGGATGTCATCCGGCGCCACATGCTTTAAATAGACGCTGTAGATTCTGGTGCTGTGTTCCATGTAATGCGCCATACGGGGCGGAGCAATGAGGTAGTCTATCGCCAATCCAGGGTTATTCGCCAGTTCCACAGAGGACGAAGAAGCGCCTGTGAATCTATATCCCGGCGCGTTGCGCTGCCGTTTGAGATTTGCTTCCTTGACTTTCTGTACCACCTCGAATAGCCTCGCCCGGCCGGGGATGCCATATGCCTTCAGCGAGGGGGACACCGCAAGGCAGATTGTTTTTTCCGTTCGGCTGGCATCCGCGACAACGAGATTGGTCGTCATTGGGTCAAGGCCTCGTTCCATGCATTCCACCGAAGCATAGAACGATTTCAAATCAATAGCCAAATAGGTTCGCTCTGTCATATGCGTCCCCCTCCTTCTTCAAGCAAGTTATTTCAATTATACCACTGCTCTTCCATTCTGAAAATCGATAGAATAAAATCTCCTCCAACAAAAAAATCCCAGCACAGTTCATTGCTGATGCTGGGATTTCTATTGAACTACATCTGAGTTACATATTGACAATCTTTTCCTTGAAGTGATATTCTGGACACGCTGCCTTTTCAAACTGGAACCGGAGGGAGGTGGCTGCGTGTCCTTTTTGCTCGATGTTCTGAGTGGAATTTTGGCGAATATTATTTCCAGGAAAATTTTGAGGATTTCAAAAAAGCGCAGTCAAAAAAAGTAGTAATACCCAAAAACACCGTGAGCTGCAACTCACGGTGTTTTTGGGTTTCCAGGCGGCTTGTGTCCTTTCTGGAATCTTCTGAGCAGATAAGCCGTTTTGGCGCGGCTTTTAAAAAACCGCCTCCGAAGAGACGGTTTTTGGTGCACCAACAGGGACTCGAACCCGGGACCCGCTGATTAAGAGTCAGCTGCTCTAACTACAGTAACATATTATATTTACAATATCTTTTGATATGTAATCAAAGCATTACTTCTTTCAAATTTCATTAAGTAGAATTTTAAACCTTGAGAATGTTTATTAATCCACTGCACCGTGAATTTCGTATCTTCATTTACTTTAGGAGCTAACCAAATAATCACATTAGCATCATTTTGTGCAATGTCATCAAAAATTTCGCTTAAACGTTCACTTTTCGCTTCTCCTAACTGAGTGTAAATCATTACTTTTTTTTCCTCTTCGCTGCTGACAACTATATATTGATCGCCTTTGCCTACAATTGCTTTTAAATTAATATCTACTTCTTTTCCTATTTTTTTCAACTCACACATATTCTCTGTTTCAAAGCAAACCTTATTAAACTCTGATGCGCCCAAGGGGAAATCTCTCCTTAAATCGCCAAAATACGAAATTTCTCCAAATTCATTCTCCATATTGGGAAAAAAGAACGATTTAATCGTTTTCATGTTTTCTGTATTGCTTAAATTTCTTATTTGTCTATCTTCAATTTTCTTCAAAAGCTTCTCCATAATTTTCTTTTTTGCATCTGCCGGAATTTGAATTCTATATATGTCTCCCGGATACTCTTGTCCTCTGCCATATTTATCACTAAGGTTTGTTGTTTGCTTGTCACAAGGTAATTTCTCAATTTTTTGTCCAAATATAGCAAAGACACCTTTTTGTCGACGTAAGCGCTCATTTGAAATGGTCGGAATTACAAAATAGTGCTGCTCGATAATACTGCGCAATTTATCATCCGAATAATTCACGCCAAGATACTCTCGCAATTTTTGGTAAAAATCAACTTCAAGTCGATACGGTTGCTGAGCAAGAAAGGATAGAGCTTTTACTCCTATATTTTCTTGAGATGTATATGTAGTATAGTAAAAAATGACCTCACCATTGTGAGTACTTCCCCTAAAACAATCACAACAAGCAAAATACAATGCTACTTCTGGAGATATCGTAAAATCTAAAATTCGTGTCGCCGCACCGTAATGTTGCAACTTTGCAAGCATATCAAAATCTGATTTTAGATGAGAAAACTCACACGAAAATCCCCTTCTACAGAGTTTAACAATTTCATCCTCTCTCTTAAGCATATTATCCTCTCGCCCCAATATATTACGAAATACAGTGGGTTGACATACATACTCTTCGTTAGAATGGCCTCGATAAAATGCCATCATATCAAAGCTATGATTACACCTGTTACTGTTTTGCTCAAACTCTTTTATACAGCTAGAAAACTCATCAAAAGTCTTTACCGTTCTCTTTTTTATTTCCACTCTCATTACCTCCTAAAGACTCACTGAACTCACACTTCGAAGTATTTTCAACACTATAATGATAGTTTTAGATTTTCTCATAAAACAAACAAAATTATTGCCAACTTTATGTGAACAGTCTCTCCACCGAGGCTTTCACTACACTCTCAACAGCAACTTTAAAAAGTTCATGTATAGCCTTTTCAATCTGCCTATTGCTGTTTCCTTGCCAGGAAGCACTCTTTGGTGTATCGTCAAAGTAAGTTATTCCATCTTCTATCCGACGTCTTATTACCCCCAACGTCTCAAGCTCATCAAGCATTGCTTCAAATTCTCCTGGTGACATAAAATATGTTTTTGCAGAAATATGCTGTCTCTTGAGACAGGCCTTGACAATACTTGCGCGAATGGTGTTTGCCTTTGCCCCGGGTTTAATTCTGGCAATGTACGGCCTTCTCGCTGATGGCGGAATATACCATTCGCCTTTCTCTTTATCTAAGTACGCACCTGGAATCAGCTGTTGGTCAAGCCAACGATCGACATATTTGATTTTTGTAATTCCTGTTTTTCTCATAAACTCTCTTTTTGTCATACATAGGCACCTTTCTCTAAGACAATCTTCCATCCGTATAAATTTAAATTCGCCAAGACACAAGTTAGTGATACTTAAGATTATTATATACCGACCACATTTTTTAGTAAACTAACCCCTCTACATAAAGACGAAGTTCTAACTAGGATTTCTACATGCATGGTACGTCTTAATATTTTTTCGAGAAGATGCCCTAAATATTTTGCTTGCGCACATTTAGAAAGTTTCCAACATTGCCAAGGCTCTATGTGTGCAGAACAAGCAAAAGCACATGTATATCATGCGTTTCCGCCCGCCTTATGTATCGTTTACCTCTTTGCAGCTTCGTATCAAAATTATTTTTAGCAGCTCTAAAATTGAAAAAGTAAGGACTTCTCGTCCTACTCCAATTCAATTAAATTGCATAAATACGATTGCAAGTTTTATACATTATTCCAAATGCGAATATTCATTTAATGATGCTATCTGTCTTGTTTGTATCCTTGTTTGGTTACTTTGGTGGTTTTAAAACAGACTCTAGTCCAGGTGCCGAAAAAAACGGCTCATTTTTTCATTCCGTTCTTTGCAAGCTTATTTGCATCTTTAATCGTATCCATATATGCCTGTTCCACTGGCGATAGTGTGAGTTCTTGATATTTTTTATACTCTTCTTTGGCCTTTTTCATTGCTATATCATGACTGATTGTGCCAAAACCAGTTAATAATTTTCTACTATTAGATGAGAGAATTGCGTCTAACTGCTCTACATAATCGTTCATATACATTGGCTTATGCTCAATTGCATTAATCTCTGCCAAATCAAAATAACCAGACACAAGATTATTCAACACTTTAAGTTCACTCTCATTTAAATAATTCTTCGCAATTCCAATGTCTTTAAGTGCAGGCAGCTCACCTCTAAACGATGTCAATCCCATAAAAGGTTTTTCTGCGTCCGCGCGTTCATATATTATCTCAGCTGCAGTGTGCCCATGAGCTGCATAATGCAATTTATTTTGTACAATTTTGAAAAACAAAATAGACTGTTCACTGCGTGGATCATAATCCACACTTGTTGCATACAAATCTAAAACTTGACGATATAGCACTTTTTCCGATGAACGAATATCTCTAATCCGATCAAGTAACTCTTTCCAGTAGTTACCGCCGCCATTTCCCTTTAATCGTTCATCGTCTATAGTAAACCCTTTTATCATATATTCCTTTAAACGCTCAGTAGCCCAACGTCTAAATTTTGTGGCAATAGAAGATTTTATTCTATACCCTAGTGAAATTATCATGTCCAAATTGTAATAGGTAGTATTATATTTTTTTCCATCCGAAGCAGTTGTTCGGAATTTCCGAACAACTGCTTCTTCATCAAGTTCTCCCTCTTCAAAAATATGCTTAATATGTTCACTGACATTTGATTTACTGGATTGATACAGTTCCACAAGCTGCTGTTGCGTAAGCCAGACGGTCTCATCTTGCATTTTAACCTCTATATCTGTCAACCCATTTTCCGTCTGATATATTAGAATTTCTCCAAGTTTCTCTTCCATTGTAATCTCCTTATGCACAACATATAAACAAATTTTTTAATCCACCAAACATAGTTACTACCAATCACATTATACGGCAGCCATATTTTTTTGACAACCCAAATGTCACATTGCCTCAAATCCAAATCATTATGCGAACAGAACAAGCAAAAGCACATGCAAGCCATGCGCTTTCGCCTGCCTGT
>ERZ857984.1448-NODE-1448-length-19071-cov-4.931374_pt1 | contig 19071 bp, 15 predicted proteins | sample MGYA00519914_ERZ857984 | MGnify/ENA primary metagenome ERZ857984 (study PRJEB31778, sample SAMEA3449417) | human gut metagenome | biome: human gut; feature: human-associated habitat; material: faeces | place: United Kingdom | collected 2010/2012 ... | reverse complement strand
TCTATAAAAAGTAGCCAGGCAACTCTGAAAGAGCTACCTGGCTTTTGGTGCATATATAAGATTGATTTGTTTAAAATAAGATATTTTGGATAGTGTCAACAGATAATTAAAAATTACTTACACACTTTTTTGAAAAACTTTGTATTTCTATTTCTTTCAAATATCTTTCTAATGCATCCTGCCATGCAGGTAAACGATTAAACCCATTCTTATCAAGTTCTGTTTGGTTCATTCTTGAATTCTTTGGACGTTTTGCTTTAGCTGGAAATTGATTACTGTCAACTGGCGTTACTTTAACATCCATTCCAGCTTGTTTAAAGATTTCACATGCAAAATCATACCAACTGATGAAATCACCTGAATTTGTAGCATGATATTTTCCATATTTATCTGTTTGGATCATATCCACAACAAGTTTAGCTAAATCATATGTGTATGTTGGATTTCCAACTTGGTCATTAACTACACTCACAGCTCCTCTTTCTTTTCCTAGGCGAAGCATCGTCTTAATGAAATTATTTCCATTCTTTCCAAAAACCCATGCGATACGAATTATAAAGTGTTTCTTTAGTTTCTCTACAAATTCTTCCCCTTGAGCTTTCGTTAATCCATATACATTTAATGGATGTCTTTCATCATATTCATTCCATGGTGTTGTTCCTTCACCATCAAAAACATAATCTGTTGAAAAGTACATCATTGGAATATCTAATTCTTCACAAACATCCGCAATATATTTAGTACCTGTAGCATTTACTTTTTTTACTGTTTCAAATAATTCTGGCTCTTCAGCCTTATCTACAGCCGTCCAGGCAGCGCAATGTACTACAGCATCATAATTACCGGATTTGATAACTGTATTGACCTGCTCTTGATTTGTGATATCCATTTCATCAATATCTACACCAACTGCTTCAATGCCTCTTGATGTAGCTTCATTGACTACATCATATCCTAATTGACCTTTATATCCTGTAACTAATAATTTCATCTTATTTATCTCCTTTATAAAAATACTTTTTTAATATTTTGTCATATCGTTTTTTATACACATCTTTTCCAAAATTATTTAAATAATACGTATAAGCATGTTCAGATAGACTTAACAATTTAGACTCATCATTAAATAGTTCTAAAGTTTTATCCACTAATTCTTCATTATTCTGTACAACATAACCATCACGTCCATTATCAATGACTTCATAAACAGCTTCTCCCCATTCATAAGAAATGGTAGGTGTTTTTAAAGCCTTAGCTTCAATAATAACTAATCCAAATCCCTCTACTTTTGATGTTAACCATAACACACTATATTTTTTATAAATTGACTTATCATCAACATACCCTTTTAGAGAAACTACATCATTTAATTGTCTTTTTTCAATTTCAGTTTCCATCATTTTTCGCAAGGGACCATCCCCATATATGTCCAGAATAAAACTACAATTCTTATTTTTTAATATTTCCGCACATTCTAATAATCTAATCGGATCTTTTTGTTCATTTAATCTTCCTACAAACAGTATTTTATTCTTTCTATCGTTTAAATTATAAATTGGTTCTGGAAATTCTGAATCATAAAAATTATAAATATAATCTGAATTAAATAATCGACTACCTTTACTTGCATCTGATTTATTTCTAAATAACGTAACTATTGGTTTGGACATCAACATAGACTGCATTCGCCCTAAAATATTTTTCCCCCAAAAATATTCAAACATCGTGTGAATTTCAAGTATAAAATCTATCTTCCTTTGAATAAACATTGCTGCAGCTGGAGCAACTGCAATTACTATATCATTTTTTGCAATTACCCTTTTAATTTTATTCCTAGCAACTGGAATATATAAAAAGAAATAAAACATTGAATATATCGAAAATATAAACTGTTTAATATCACCGCTCTTTAAATAACTAAAACATTTATAAAACCTAATATCCAAGACAACATTTGAAAACTTAATTATTTCTATATCTTTAAATTCGTCTATATCATTTTCTAAAAAATCAAATATGCTAATAATCTTGATATTATATTCTTCTCTGTATAATTTCGTAAAAGCGATATATGTGGCAATTAATCCTCCATCTTTTATAGATGGAAGCTGATCAAAAACTAAATATATATTTCTCATAACTATCTCTTCTTAACTTTCATACTTGTGAATAGAACTAATCCTAAAAAAGTTACAAACATCATAAAACAAATAAATAAACAAAGCAATGAAGCTCCAAAAATCCCAAAAGAAATTACTAAACTAGATGAAATACAAACACCAATAATTGTAATCACTGTATTTGCTATAACAATTTGTTTAGGTTTTCTCTGAATTGTTAATAAAATCGTACAAAGAGAAGATGCCGTATTAAATCCACCTGCAATTAACAAAATGATTAATGATGTCATATATTCCATTAATTGAACTCCATAAACAATTTCTAATAACCTTAAACCTATGACATACCCACCAATGACCATCACTATAGTTAAAAGTAAAACTATTAATAATTGAAAAAATAACAATTTATTAAATTCTTTTATTTCCTTATTTTCCCAGTAAACTGAAAATCTTACCATAAATGGTCTAAATATAACATCACTTAATAAAGTGATTATAAAAATAGGCATCATTAATATATTAAAATATGTTTGCATATCTAACGAAAGATTTGCATCAATTGAATATTTAGGTAAATTCACAGCGTACATTCTCACATAATTTGAAAAAGTTATAGGAATTAATATCATTAGTAATGATTTTACCTTGATATAATTAAATTTATATTTCTCATTAACAAATTTTTTTATCAGTTTACGATTTTGTAACACAAAGATAACAATTGTTAGTCCCGCAGATACAAAAGAAGTCAAAACTAAATCCCTAGAAACTAAATAAATTACAATAAAAGAAACTATTGCAATAACATATCTTACAGTTAATAAAAATGAAGAAACATCTAATCTATTTTGTCGATGATACTCACCATGTACTATATCTTCAATAGCATCGATACTCTTAAATAATCCAAAAGAAAGAATAGCTAAAGCTTTATCATGCGAATAACCTGAAAAAAAACCATAATAAATCAACAATCCATACATTAATATAGAAGAAATAATTCTAATTGAAAAGTAATCAGAAAAAGAATATTCTTTTTTTACATCTGAAACCTGTACTGTTCTTGATCCAAAGTTTCCAAGTGTTAGACATTGATACGCTATCGCAGAAGCTATAGAAAAAATACCAGCTGTATTTATATCTCCTACTCTAGTAATCACAAACAAAAGAATAGATGACAACAATGCATTTAAAACACTTGCAATCATATTCCAGAATGCAGATCTTTTTAAAATTATATTCTCATCTTTTTCATTCAGTATAGAATATACATTTATCACCATTTATCTTTCCTTTCTATACTTTTTATATCTTATAATGAGTTTAGTCTAAACTCTTTTATAAAATATCCACTACCGTTTTCTCTTTGATTTTTCGGAGGTAATATCGTATAATTTCCATGATTTTTACTTAGATAAAAATTATATTCTTTAAATGATTTTACTTTTTCACCTTCAAAAATTAAGAAACAATAATAATCCAATGATTCTGAAGAGAGTTTTTCTATTCAGTATTATTATCAGTACAGGAAAAAAACATAATCGGTATTCTTATTTTTATACTTTATCATCGATGTCTCTACCCTGTTAATAAGAAATCTCCTACTTAAAAATAAATTTACAATATACATATCCTTCCGAACTAAGAACATCAAATAGTCTATTCTGCATTTTATCTTATTGTTACTGACTTTATCATAAGGAAATATATCTATCCATAATCCGTGAAGCATATTCATATTATGAGAGTAGATTTCTAATAAAAATGTATTATCCTTTCTTATTTTACTAAAAATCAATCTACATGGGGGGCTCAGTAATATAAGCTTTGAAAAAATATCCTTGTATTGGTTGTGATTCCATTATTTTACAAAACTTATCATAATCATTCCTAATCGTTGCAACAACAATATCATCCCATGAAAAAAACTATTATGCCTTATCTTATCTATTAATGTAATCAAAAACTAAGAGTAATTAAGTTTATATTTATCTCATACTCAATAAACTGTTTTAATATATTGAATTCCAATTCTTACAACTTCTTTAGTTTATATCTTCTCCATATCGATTCTCCATAAAAAATTAAAATTATTATATCATAAAGATACAAATTTATTTAATTTAGACAATAAACAATATATTAAATAATAATTTCCTTTTGACAGAAAAAATAAATAAACTCGATAAAATAATGGCATACATTTTCTAATATATTTATTTTTATTCCACATTGGATACTCACTGTTGAACTTTTCCATTATTTCTTTAATTTCATTTTGACTAAAATTCGACTTAAAACTTATTCTAAATATCGTTCCAATCAAAATATGATATATCATAATATATTCAAGACGTTCTTTGTCTTTAATATCTGTTTTAAGAATATTAAAGATTTCAAAAATATCATATATTTTATCCGAATATGTATACATGGTAGAATTTGGATTTTGAATATAATAATATAAACTATCATTCACAATACTTAGATTAGTCACAAAATTCATATATTGTGTAAAAAAGCATAAATCCTCATACCACAAACCCACTGGAAATTTTAAATTTTCTTTTTTAATTAAATCTAGAGAAAACATTTTTCCCCATACAGCAGGATATTTAGATAAATATAAATCAATTTCATTAAAATCATTTAGACTTTCCTTATCTTCATATATTCTTCTAAAAAAGCAAGCAGATAATTTTATGTTTTTCTGTTCTTCAAAAGGAGCATATAATTTTAAAAGATAGTCAGGATGAATATAATCGTCGCTATCAATAAAAGTAATATATTTGGTATTAGCTAAATCAATTCCTAGATTTCTAGCACTTGCTTGCCCACCATTTTCTTTATAAACATATTCAAAACGATCATCATCTTTTATTGCTTCTTTAATAAAGATGGCAGTATTATCTTTACTACCATCATCTATTAAATAGCAATTATATTCTTTATAAGTTTGGGCTTTTATCGAATCAATACATTTAATTATTTTTGATTCTACATTATAGCATGGAATAACTATTGAAATGTTCTTCATTTATTTACTAGCTCTTCCTTTTTCTACATACATTTTATCAAAGTAGTTTTGATATTCACCACTGATAATGTTTTCCCACCATTCTTTGTTATCTAAATACCATTGAATAGTCATTGGAATACCTGTGTCAAATGTATATTTTGGTTCCCAACCTAATTCTGTTTCCAATTTAGTTGGATCGATTGCATAACGCATATCGTGTCCTTTTCTATCCGTAACAAAAGTAATCAAACTTTCTGGTTTATTCAACGCTTTTAAAACTGTTTTAACAACCTGTAAATTTGTTCTTTCATTATGTCCACCTACGTTATATACTTCACCTTCACGTCCTTTGCGAATAATTAAATCAATTGCAGTGCAATGATCATATACATGCAACCAGTCACGAACATTTTCTCCTGTACCATATACTGGAATTGTTTCATCATTTAAAGCACGAGAAATAATTAATGGAATTAATTTTTCTGGGAAATGATATGGTCCATAATTATTTGAACAACGAGAAATTGTTACTGGAAGACCATATGTTCTGTGGTAAGCTAATACAAATAAATCCGCACTAGCTTTTGCACTAGAATATGGACTTGAAGTATGAAGTGGTGTTTGCTCTGTGAAGAATAAATCCGGACGATCTAAAGGAAGATCTCCGTATACTTCATCGGTAGAAACTTGATGATAACGTTTAATACCATATTTTACACAAGCATCCAATAATGTTGTCGTTCCCATAACATTTGTCTTAACAAAGATTTCAGGATCTTCAATACTTCTATCTACATGAGATTCTGCTGCAAAGTTAACAACAACATCAAATTTTTCCTTCTCGAATAAATCGAAGATAAATTCTCTATCCGCAATATCCCCTTTAACAAATTTGTAATTTGGTTTATCTTCAACTGGTTTACAAGTTTCCAAATTACCTGCATATGTCAATTTATCCAAATTTACGATCATATCTTCTGGATATTTGTTCACCATGTAATGAACGAAGTTTCCTCCAATAAATCCTGCTCCACCTGTTACTAAAAATTTCATTTTATTTTTCCTCCTATTTTTCTAAAAACATCTTTCTAGTGATAAAATTAAATACCATTACAATAGTTGTTGCACCTATTTTTACTAACATATAGTAAACATGTAATATATCGACTCCAAACCACATAATAAGTTGATTCAATCCCAACCCTATTACACTAAATACTATAAATAGTACAAAATTCTTTTGTTTACTTTTTTCTTGATTTACATCAAATACCCATTGGGTGCTAGCAATATAATTAAATACGGTAGATACAGAAAAAGAGATCAAAGATGATAATAAATAATATATCTCTAAAAATTCTGTACAAATAAATAATACTGAATAGTCAATAATAAACGCAACTCCACCAACAACACCAAATTTTAGTAATTGCTTAATGATTTTCATGTCGTTACATCCTTATTATTTATCAATGTCATTATAACAAATATTGGTAATAATAACACAAGGTAAAATATATATCTAAAATGTGAAGATACTGGAGTAGCGATTAATACAGTTATAGTTGAAAGTAAGGCTGGTAAAAAAGCAAATATATTTGCCTTGTTTTTTGAAAGTGCCAGCCATAATGTTACAAGTAAGAAAAGGATAAACCAGCTCTCCCTCATCAATGGAGTATGATTTAAATTATCTTTTAAATCTACCCCCGTTTGACTTTTAATGATATCGTTTTCAACGACACCTTGATTTTCAAACCATACCCCTGTATAAAATGCAGCTGACCCAAATGTATAGCGTAAATTATAGAATGAATTTGTAGCCATAAAATATGAAGATAGATATAAATCTAAATTCAAAGGCAATAACTCAAACCATATTTTAAGAAAATCAACTTTATGTTCATCTAAATAACTTGCATTAAAACTTGGAGCATACCATTTTAATTGATCAAAAATACAAGGTGCATAATAATTTTTCCAATCTTGTTCTGAACAAATATTAAAGAGTATTTTTTCTTGGGATGAGGTTAAATCTCTATCTTCATATATTACACTTGCGATTTGTTGAGCAGGAATCCCTAAACTTTCAACAGTTGAAGTCGTATTTAATCCTAAATGGTTATAAACAGGGCCTTGAATAATTCCTATGACTATAGATGTCGATAACCCTAAAACGATAAACTTCCAAAAAAACTTTTTCTTGATTAAAGTGTATACAATAGTAAATATTACGCTAAAGAAGAATACATATAATCCATTATTTCTAAAAAAACAAACTAGTATTCCAAAGAACAAAAACTTTCCGATATAGAGCCAATTATTCAATAGACTTATATTAAAGCATAAATCAGCTAATGTAAGACTAAAAAGCAGAATCATTAAACAATACACAGTATCTTTCCACATCGTTATTGAATTTAAGGGCACATATGGAAAGAAGCATAAGAATAGAAAAGCCATTAGAATATATAAAGGTTTTATACTTTTTTTATTCAACCAATATGTTAAATAGACAATCGTCAATTCCATAAATAACATTTGCCCAAATACATAAGCAGCACATATTTTAGTTAAATCAGTTGTATGTAAAATTTTGGAAATCAATCTTATAACCATAGTATATAGAATAGGATGATGATTATCTAATGGTGCATACCCCATAGCTTGTCCTAATGAAAGAAATGTATCAGAAAAAATTCCTCCAGGAAAACAAATAACATAAACTGGTAGCCAAACGATAAAAATGATTAGAAATTCAGCTAGAAAAAACTTGTTTTTCAATTTAAAATTTGAAATAACATTTGCTTTCTTACTTGCAACGAATAAAGCATTTAGTAAAAAATAAACGAATATTGAAGCTAAAAAAATAATTAAAATATCTGAAAAAGAAATATCTCGGATGTAATTTACAGTCGGAGATTCATAAAAGTCATTTTTTTTTGAAATTTGAGTGGTTAAGCTTACCACAATCATTACATCAATTAAAAATGTAACTAAAACTTTTGAAAATGATATTATCTTTGCTTCATTCAATATTTCAAATGTTAAACTCTTCATAACTATCTTTTTGTCCTTATATAAATCAACTCAAACAATTGTCTATGTTTCTTAACTAATACATCTAAAATTATTCCTGTCATGAACAATAACAATGAAACCACTAACATAAATCCCGAAAATATTAATGTTGGAAATCTTGGTACCAAACCTGTTATAAAATATTCATGGAAGACAGGAATACCCATTATAATGGATACAATTAGAAATAATAAACCTATAAAAGAAAAGAAAGTAAATGGCTTATATTCTTTAAATAGTCTTCCAATTGTTTTTAAAACTTTAAATCCATCACTATATGTATTTAACTTTGATTCACTACCTTCAGGTCTATCTCGATAATCAATAGGAATTTCTACCATGTGTAAATTATTTGCTGCTGAATGTATTGTCATTTCCGTTTCAACTTCAAATCCTTTAGACAATACTGGAAAAGTTTTTACAAATGAATAACTAAACGCCCGACTTCCTGTCATAATATCTTTAACTTTAACATCAAAAAGACAATTAATTAAAAATCTTACCAGCTTATTACCTGAATTATGAAATAATCTTTTATTTTCTGTGAAATATGTACTAGATAAGCGATCACCAATCACCATTTCCGCTTTACCTTCAAGAATCAAATCAGCCATTTCTGGAACTGGAGGATTAGTATCATCCCCATCTGCCATGATATAACAATCTGCATCAATATCCTTAAACATACTTCTAACTACATTTCCTTTTCCTTGTCTATATTCATAACGAACTATAGCACCTGCTTCTCTAGCAATTTTATCTGTTCCATCAGTGGAATTGTTATCATACACATAGATATCTGCCGTAGGAAAAGCTTCTTTATAATCTTTTACTACTTTTGCAATTGTTAAACTTTCGTTATAGCAAGGAATCAAAACAGCAATCTCCATACTATTTTTTTACCTCATTATAAACAAATTGATTATCTGACTCTTCTAATGTAGGTCCGATTTTATCCTTCTCACTTAAAACTGGTTCAATGCCATTTAATAATTGTCCCCAGTCAACATTCACTGTTGGATCATCATATCGCATACCACCTTCAGATTCTTTATTATATACATTATCCACTTTATATCTGAATTCCACATCATCTGTCAATGTTAAAAAGCCATGCGCAAATCCCTGCGGAATAAAGAATTGTCTATGGTTTTCTGCACTTAATTCAACTGAAACCCATTGACCAAAAGTAGGGCTTCCTTTACGAATATCTACCGCAACATCGATAACTTTTCCTTTTGTACAAGACACTAATTTAGATTGTGCATAAGGTGGATTTTGCCAATGCAAGCCTCGTAGAGTTCCCTTTTGTGCACTAAAAGACATATTGTCTTGAACAAAATCTACAGTTATTCCCAATTTTTCATATTTTGGTTTTGAATATGTTTCTGTAAAATAGCCTCTATGATCCCCAAATACATCTGTATCAATAATTAATACTCCAGGAATTTTTGTTTCTGTTACTTTCATTTAAGAGCCTCCTATTTAATATATTTTCTATCCATAATTTTCTTTAAATAAGCACCATATTGGTTTTTCTTGTAAATTTCATATGTTTCCTTAAGTTGTTTTATATCAATCCAACCATTATCATATGCAATTTCTTCTAAACAAGCAATCTTTCTGTGTTGGTGCTCTTCAATTGTCTTTACAAAATTTGTCGCATCAACTAAAGATTCATGTGTTCCTGTATCTAACCAAGTAAAACCATCTCCAAGTAAAGTTACAGATAATTCATCATTCTCTAAATAAATTCTGTTTAAGTCAGTAATTTCTAGTTCTCCACGTGCACTTGGTTTCAAATTTTTAGCATATTCCACAACTTTATTATCATAGAAATATAATCCAGTTACTGCATAGTTTGATTTTGGATTAGCTGGTTTTTCTTCCAAAGAAATAGCTTTTCCGTTTTCATCAAATTCTACAACACCAAAACGTTCTGGATCTTCAACATAATATCCAAATACAGTTGCACCATTTTCTTTTTCAGCTGCTGCACGAAGACGCTTTGTTAAACCATGTCCATGGAAAATATTATCTCCTAAAATCATAGCACAGCTATCATTTCCAATAAATTCTTCACCTAAGATAAATGCCTGTGCCAATCCATCTGGACTTGGCTGAACCTTATAAGACAATTCAATACCAAACTGGTGTCCGTCTCCTAACAACTCTTTAAATCTAGGAGTATCATCTGGTGTAGAGATAATTAAAATCTCACGAATTCCTGCCTGCATCAAAATTGACATCGGATAATAAATCATTGGCTTATCATAAATTGGTAATAATTGTTTACTTGTTACTTTTGTCAGTGGATATAAACGGGTTCCACTACCTCCTGCTAAAATAATACCTTTCATAAGAAAAGTCCTCCTTGTATATTATAATATTAAACCCTTACGTAACGTAAGGGTCAAGTGTAATATAACATAATTAGCTATTTCTTAATCTTCCTTTTTCCTTTCATCATATTCTCTTAAACTTATTTTTTGTATCAGTTCTTTTTGTTTATCTTTTAACTTAGATATTTGTATTGACTGAACGAATAATAAGATATATAGAAAAAATATAAATACAGAAAAAATAAAATTACTGGTAGACATGAATCCTAACTTTTCTGAAATTATAGTTGGCAAAATCGGAAAAATAGAAATAACAAGCAAAACTATTGCCCATAATATCCAGATAATTGAATCATCTATATTCAATCCATTTTTTCTGATTTTTAAGACTATAAATATAAAAGTAAAAATACTTGTAATTATAAAAACCATATTTAATTCCAAAAAAATCATTCCTTTCTTTTATCTTATTTCTTTCTAAATGGTTGAATCAAGAAAATAGAAATAAACATTCTACTCATATATTTAATTGTATTTGTTAAATTCAAATAAGATTCTCCTGACTCTCTATCTTTCATTTGAACTTGTACTTCCTTAATTTTTTTTCCTTTCTTTAGCATGTACACCAATGTATCAGGTTCTGGTGGATTATTCATATCTAAAGCGTACTCTTTTATACATGATTTATTATAAGCTCTAAAACCACTGGTTGGATCTTTTATGCTCTTCCCCGTTACTATCTTTATAGATGCTGAAATAAGTCTACTTCCTAACATTCTAGCACTTATCGGCTTTTTCTCTTCTACAAACCTTGATCCGATTACTATATCATTTCCTTTTGCAATCTCATCAACTAATAAATGTATATACTTTGCTAGATGTTGCCCATCTCCGTCAAATTGAATTGCACAATCATAATCGTTTTCCAAAGAGTATCTAAAACCTGTTTGAACAGCTCCAAATAATCCTAAATTACATATACTATCAATATAATTGTAATGATTTCTTTTCAAAATATCTAAAGTATGGTCTTTAGAGCCATCGTTTATAACCACATAATCAACATCCACTGCATTGGTTTGAATATCATTCACAACTTTTTTAATATTTAACTCTTCATTATATGCCGGTATGATTACAAGCACTTTTAAATTCATATCAAATTTCCTTTCCTATATATATCAAGAATTATTCTTAACGTAAATATAATAGTTGTCAACTTTTTTTTCAAATGTATAGCCAAATTCCGTTGAATATACGTTAAAAATATCCCCAGTAAAAACTAAACAATTTATTGGATATTTGCTTAACAGTTGCTTAAAAGCATCAATTGTTTGTGTATTTTGATTTTCACAAAAAGAGTTATATATAGCTGTATCATCTGAAGTGTAGCTTGAAAACGCATTCCCTTCAGAAACACCAAATCTTCCAATAGCAGATATAGAATTAACATTAGGTGCATACGTTCTTATCATAACAGCTAAAGAGTGTCTATGATTTTCAACCGACACCCATTCTGGTGTCAAAACATTTAAATCCATATTATAAATTTCTGCAATAGACTGTAATTGCTTTGATAAGTCAATTGTAGAATTTGGCATCAAATATGAATTATTAAGCATTATTTTATATATATTCATAGGATTTCCATAAACTGGTATAACGCTCAATATGCTTAAGCTGCACAACAAACAAAGAGAAAATACTATTATAAATTTTAAATTATTTTTTAATAAATAGTTAAATATGAATATGAATAAAATAAAGGAAAAAATAATAAATGTATATATAAAACATGTTTGTGCTCTAGCATAAACAAAATCATAGATAGATAGCTTTTCAAAAAAATCGTTTATTTCTGGTACAAACATCAAAATAAAACAAGTTATAATTGTAATTATAGTTCGGTTAATAAATCTATTTTTAAATATTATAACAGAAATAGCAGTAACTAGTATTGAGCCTACAAATAAAATCGATTTTAAATCTTGACTCATAAACGATTTAATTACTGCACTTCTTTGGGGACTATCAGGTAAAATCCAGCCTGATAATATAACCAAAATTAAAATTAAAACAGTAAAAATGCGAATGTTTTTTTGATTTGCTGTCACAGAAAAAGCAACCAAATAAGAGATACCTCCTATTACAATTATAGGAAGTGCAATAGATGAGCAAGCAATGAGAACAAATGAGCAAATTGTAACATAGACAAAGTCTTTCAGCTGAATTTTTTCTCTATTAATAAAAGGGACAATCAACCACAACAGCCCCATAACTCTAGGAATAGAACTTCCATACCACATAGCAGAACTAAATTGCCATGAATCTTGAACCATTAGTAACCCAGTTCTAGCTAAAGTAGTATATTCAAATGCAAATATCAATAAAACCATAGAACAAAATTGAATCATACTTTTTGATATTCTATAGGCCATTCTCTTATTTAACTCAGTTGCAAACCAATCAACCGTACATACAGCTAGAAAATAATTAAATATATTCATAAAGAATCGGCAAAAAATTACAGGGTCTATACCCAATAAATATCTATATACAGAAGCATGAGTCTCATAAGAACTTAATAGATAAGAATCAAAACCATTAGATATATTTAGTAAACCTGTTGAATAATTAGTAATATAGGGATTTTCTAAATAGGGTAATGTAGCAACTTTTGTTAAATAGTAACCATCATCTAAATGATTATTAATCCAAATTAGATCAAACTGTAATAAATATATACAATACAAAAGAAACATACAAATAATTGAGAAATAATTATTTTTAACTATATATATAAAATCTTTTCTTGTAATACAAAATTTTTTCTTAATAAAAACACCAATTATATAAACCGATAATATAATCACTACAGTAATAACCGAATATAAAGCGAAAATCCACGGCAGTTTAAACAGTTGAATTAAAATCAAGAAAACTGATATTGTAGAAAAATAAAATATAAATCCCAATATAAAATTTTTAGAAAATTCACTAACACTTTTTGTCAAAGTAAAACCTAACAAATATAAAAAAGAAACAGATACACAAAAAAACAGTAAACTTATTACGTAATTAATCATATATAAATTCCCTCTCTTATAAAACAATATATATTTTATAGCATAATGGATTATATTAAAAGATGTACGATACGAATTCTAAATAAATTACTAATTCAATTAAACCTGGAATAATTAATAGAAGTCTAATAATATACATATCTTTTATGAATTGACTAATTTTAAATTCAAACCAATATGTTCACACAAAAAAATCAATATCAAAATATTAAAAAATCCCTATTTTCTCAATAGTAGTATCTTTTTTGAGGAGATTGGAATTATTACTTACAGAGTTAATTCCAAATAATAATTAACAAATTTTATTCGGACTATCGCATATGAAAATTCCTGCTTCTTTAGTTATTTTAATTGGTCCCTCTTTTAAAAGTATACTATCCAAATATTTTCTAAACTTATTCAATTTTGGACCTAAAAGCTCATTTTGATTCCCGTGGCAACTCATAATGTAATCAATAATAGGTTTTGATTTATCTACTACTAAACAATCATCATACATTTTCATCTTAATATTTTTAAAATATGGTTTTAATATATCTAAACCATTTTCTAAACCAAACACATCATAAAGTTTTGTTTGTGACAAAATAACTCTAGAATCAAATTTCTGTACAATTTCATTGATTTCTTTCATATGATTTGATCCATAAGTACTACAATAAAACACTCCCCCTGGGTCTAGTACTCTACTTATTTCCTCTAGAGCTTTATTTATGTCGTATACATAAAAGAGTACATGATTTGCAATAACCGCATCAAAATAACCATCTTTAAACGGAATTTGATCACAATCAAAAACCATACAATTAAAATCATTTCCTAATGTCTTTCTAACTTCATCAACCATACCTTGCGAAGAATCTGAAAGAAAGATTTCTCTATTTCTTAAATCGATCTTGTTATTTTTCCATAGTTTCCCATTTCCACAACCAACTTCTAATAACTTATTAATATGCGAAAAATCAATTTGCTCAAACAACCAAGGAAACCAGCCCTGTTTGTTTTGAGAATATTTATCATGTAACGAAATTCTAACATTTAAGTTTTTTGCATTTTTATAATGTTCAATGATATTAGAATCATCATTAGACATTTTTATTAGTGAGATTATTTTAGTCCAATCAATATTTTTATCGTTAATAGTAGAAATTATTGACTCCATGGAATCTTTAACAGCTGTCATGTGCTTGATTCGCGAGTCAATTAAATCTATCTGCATCTTAAAAGATTCTTTTAAATTTTGATCTTCTAGTACAATTGGAAATATCTCTTCAATCGAAAATCCTAAATGTTTTAAAGAAAGTATCTTTTGAAGTTTTAATAAATCTGAATCCGTATACTGTCTATAACCATTAGATAAAATAAAAGATGGCTTTAATAGCCCTATCTTATCATAATACCTTAGTGTTCTTTCAGTGACGTTAGCTAACTTTGCAAACTCACCAGTTTTATACTTTTGCATAGTTATAGTATAAAGAAAAGCTATAGAAAAATCTATAGCTTAAAAAGTGTGCTAATTTTTGTGACATTATTGATTCTTTTTTAAAAGATGATAATCTTACCATCAAATAATACTGGTTTTACTTCAACATTTCCATATACCTTACAAGCTCGTAACCCGTTGTTGCCTGTCAGATATGTATGTACTGTATATCCTCCTGAATGATACTTATGATTGGCGATGCTTACCGTTGCTCTGTATGTCCCGTTACTTTGTTTCTGGGCCGTATACCAGTAGATATCATTTTGGTCCGCTTCACACCATACCGGTACCTGGATCTCTTTTACTCCAGATGCCGAATCAATATTACGAATCACAACATCAAATGTTCCTGCTTCTTCATCCTGGTTCTCAATAGCTATATCCCATGTCGGCTTGTCAACTTGGAATGTATATCCTCCAAGCATGATCATAGATCCATCATTCATATGTGCATATGTATGTACATTATATGTTCCATAACTACTGAATGTTGTATAATTGGTAATCCAGCTATCTCCATTTCTTGTGCCGGTAATCCATCTAAGGTCATCCTGTCCTTTATCTTCTGACCATACCGCATGTTGAATCTCAACTAACTCAGATGGTACATTTGTTACTTTTGTCGTGATCCTGAAATTCGTATCTGTATTACCAACATTCTCTATCGTTGTTTCCTGAGAACTGTCATTCATTATAATACTTTTACTTCTATATAATCTTCCATCTACATATGTCTCAATATTATATTTACCATATTCATTATTATGGTCTTTAATATTGATTTTAGCTATATAATAATCTGATTCTAAATTATTTGTATATTCTTTTAAATCATCTTGGCCGTTTTGATCAGTCCAAACTCTTGTAGTTACATTATGACTGTTTCCATCCCCAATTTTAACTTTCACGTTAAATGTTCCATTAAAATCATTTTTATTTACAACGCCAAAATATTGATCATATCCTAAGGCAAAGAATGGCCCACCATTTAAATTATCAAATGGATCTGTTGATCTTTGATTAAATACATCTGAAACATGAAATTTTCCACACCGAGATAAATCATATGGATCATATACTGTTGTATATCCAGCTTCATCAATACCAAACATTAAAACTTCATGTGTAACTCCCCACCATGGACACCAAGTACCATATCCAACAGCACCGGCAACCATCATTCCATCTTTTAGAGCTTGGATAATTCCTTCATAACCTAGGTTATTTCTATAACCTAAACCATAATAGCTTGAAATAAAAGACCAACAATCTGAACTTGTACCCATCCCTGATCCATTAAAATAACCACGTTGATATAATAAATTTCCTATATCTGTAGGATTATAATTTGTTCCTTTAAAGAAGTTAATAATCATCGTAGCTGTTGTTGGTACACAACCAGAAGATCCAAATGTATATCCACCAATATAAGTATATAACCAGCGAGGATCCCTTTGATTAAAATAAGGAACATTATTTAACTGAGTACTAATAATATTTCCGTTAGCATCCGTTGTAAAATAAATATCTTGAATCATTCTTTCGCCAATAAATAATTGTCCATTATCTTCATAAAAAGACATCTTGTCTGTTCCAGATAAACTATAAGCAGCCTTTACACTTTGAAAACCAGTTGTTAATGCACCTGTGTCTGGGTCAAAATAATAGATAGCGCCATCTATTTGCTTTTCCCCATGAACCATTTGACCATTAACATCATAATAAACCGTTTGCGGTGTACCAAAATTTTCTTCTGCGCTTAAATCTTTAAATCCTGTAATTGCTTGACCATTTTCATCAAAATAATACCAATTTCCATCTATAAATTGTTGTCCAAATACAGGATTTCCTTCACTATCTAAATAGGAAACTTTATCTTCTCCATTTTCACCATACGTGGAAATAAAATTGCCAGTTACCATAGCTCCATTTTCATCAAAGATATATTTAGTTCCATTAATAATTTGTTCGCCAAAAACCATATGGCCGTTTTCATCAAAATAAGATGACTGGTCTAATCCATTACTATATTCTGGATCTAATCTGACAAACCCTGTAATCGAATACCCTTTTTCAGGATCAAAATAATACTTGTTTGAGTCAACTTCTATTAAACCAACCTGCAAAATTCCATTTGCATTTGCATAAAATGTTCTGTTAACACCCTCTATAGGTACTGTAATAAAACCTGTCTGAAGTTCTCCAGTAGTCACATCATAGTAGTACCAATTTCCATCAATATTCTCAAAACCGTATAAAGGTCTTTCGCTTGTGTTAGATTCAACCTCCTGATTTTTTAGAGTTGAATCTAAGTCTTCTGTTTTATTCAAATAATTTGAATTTAGAATTTCCTCATTTTTGTAATCAGATGTTGCATATATGTTTAGATTGCCAAAACACGACAAAAGCATACTGCATGTCATCACGAAACAAATCAAAGGTTTAACATAATTATTTTTCATAATCAATCTCCCCGTTTAAAACAATGGTAATATTACTATGCAACGATATTCCATAAAAATCAATATTATGATTGTAAAAAGATACACAAAAATACCTGAATTTAAGTAATCTATATCATCCTAATTCAAAGGTTATGTTATTTTTATGACAATGCCGTAAAAGAGGAACCATAAATGAGTTAATAGCTCTTTTATGATTCCTCTTCAATTTTATACATTTGTATTTATTAACATTTCCATCAAATTAAGTATTTTTTTTGAATAATTCTTATCAGTAGCCCACCCCACATTATAAGGATTGTTTGGAATTGATAAGTATTCTACATAAATAGCTTTACCTCGAAGTGACTCATTCCATCTTGGATCGACACATTCATTCACTAATGGCTCGGTCGAAGAATAACACTTAAGATGTTGTATATGAGCACGAATTCCTTCTCTTACAGAATTAAAAGAAGCACCCGATGCTCCATTATCTGTAGCACCTAATCCAGCAAAATTAAACTGAGAAGGTTTAACTTGTCCACCATAAGTTAAAAAACCTGTTTCTAACATTGCTTGAGAAAAAGCAACCTCTACACGAATTCCTTCAGCCGTAGCTTCTTCGTAATAAATTTGACAAAAATCTTCAATTGAGTTTATTCCAGCCTTTTTATAAATACCATCATATTCTCCATTGGAATATTTAGTAAATTTATCAAAGTTTGAATTATTGTCATTGAACCAATTTACCATTTGAGAAACTGTTACATTTGGATTACCGTTAATTGATGTTTTAGATGCAAACATAAAATTATCACCAGCTTTAAAAGCTTGATATCCTTTTCCATCCGTCAGATACGTATGGATCTTGTATTCTCCCGCATGATATTTATGGTTGGCGATGCTTACCGTCACCTTATAGCTTCCGTTACTCTGTCTCTCTGCCGTATACCAGTAGATGTCATTTTGATCCGCTTCACACCATACCGGCACCTGAACCTGGCTCATGCCGGATGCTGAATCTATATTGCTGATGACCACATCAAATGTTCCCGCTTCTTCATTTTGGCTTTCTATCTTTATATCCCATGTCGGCTTGTCAACCTTGAATGTCGTCTTCCCTAAAAACTTGCTCGTTCCATCCTTTAAGTTTCCATACGCATGTACTTCATATGTGCCATATGTGCTGAACTGATTCATCTGGATATCTAAGTTCCAGCTTCCGTTTATTCCTGCTTTCGCATCGATCCACTTGATATCGTCCTGCCCCTTGTCTTCAGACCATACCGCAAACTGCACGTTATTCAATTCTCCAAATACTCCTGCATTGCTTACGGTTGCTCTATAAGATGTCTGTTTTCCATTTATATCTTTTGCTTCTACCTTGGCATAGACCGGCTTGACTTCAACATTTCCATATACCTTACAAGCTCGTAACCCATTGTTGCCTGTCAGATATGTATGTACTGTATATCCTCCTGAATGATACTTATGAT
>ERZ857984.1444-NODE-1444-length-19126-cov-18.849615_pt1 | contig 19126 bp, 15 predicted proteins | sample MGYA00519914_ERZ857984 | MGnify/ENA primary metagenome ERZ857984 (study PRJEB31778, sample SAMEA3449417) | human gut metagenome | biome: human gut; feature: human-associated habitat; material: faeces | place: United Kingdom | collected 2010/2012 ... | reverse complement strand
CCCACGACCTCCAGCGTGACAGGCTGGCGTTCTAACCAACTGAACTACTTGGCCTTATTTTTGGTGGGAACAACTGGACTCGAACCAGTGACCCCCTGCTTGTAAGGCAGGTGCTCTAACCAGCTGAGCTATGCTCCCGTCCTTGCCGCACGCATTAGTACCGCGGCGACAAGAGAGATTATACTAAATATTAGCCAGACTGTCAACACCAAATTTCAATTTTTTTACTATTTTTTTCGGGCGTCCGCGGCCAGCTGCTCCAGCTGCTGGCGGTCGAAGTCATACACCGCGTCGCAGAACTGGCAGGTCATGTGGCAGGAGCCCTGCTCCCGCAGGATGCCCTCCAGCTCGTCGGCCCCCAGGGACAGCAGCGCCCGCTCCACCCGCTGGCGGCTGCAATAGCACTTGTAGCTTACCGGGCAGGTCTCCAGGATCTTCAGCTCAAAATCGGACATCACCGTCCGCAGCAGGTGCTCCGGGTCCGGATCCCGGTCCAGGATGGCGGACACCGGCCCGGCGGCCATGATGCCGCCCTCCACCTTGGCGATGGTGTCCTCCCCGGCCCCGGGCATCAGCTGGATGAGATAGCCCCCGGCGGCCTTGACGCTGTGATCCCGGTCCACCAGCACCCCCAGGGCGCAGGCGGTGGGAATCTGCTCCGACTCCACGAAATAACCGGCAATATCCTCGGCGATCTCGCCGCCCATCAGGTCCACGGTGCCCACATAGGGCTCCTTCATGTGCAGGTCCTTGATGACGGCGATGGTGCCCTCGCCGCCCACGGCGCCGCCTACGTCCAGCTTGCCGTCGTCCCGCAGGGGCAGGTCCACCTGGGGATTGGCCACATAGCCCCGGACGTTGCCCTGGGTGTCGGACACCGCCAGCACCGTGCCCAGAGGGCCGCCGCCCTTGATCTGCAGGGTCAGGCTGGCCCCCTGGCCCTTCAGGGCGTTGCCCATCATGGACGCGCCGGCCAGAGCCCGGCCCAGGGCCGCCGTGGCCACCGGGCTGGCGTGATGGATCTGCCGTGCCCGCTCGGTAAGCTCCCGGCTGCAGATGGCCGCAGCCTGCACCAGGCCGTCGGCGGAAATCGCTCTTACAATATAATCGCTCATGCTTACAAAACCTCTTTTATTTGCGAATGCAGGTGAAATACACCCGATCCTCACCGGGTACGGGGCGGCGCAGCTTCCCGTCGCCCCAGGTGCGCACGTCGGCAAAGCCCGCCTCCTCCAGCCACCGGGTCAGCTGCTCCACGGAGTAGCCCCGCTGGCGGTGCAGCTCGAAGCTGCGGTCCCAGGACCCGTCCTCCGCCAGGGTGAACAAGTCCATATAATAGGTACACAGCCCCCGCCGATACTCGGTGCGCCACACGCAGTAGGTATCCTCCGTCTCGTCCAGGAACACCTGTCCGTCCAGGGCGGCCAGCCGCTCCGGCAGCCGCACGTCGAAGGCCAGCAGGCCCCCGGGGCTGATGAACAGGTGCAGCCGCTGAAAGGTCCGCTGCACGTCCCGGGGATTTGTCAGATAGTTCAGGCTGTCCAGGCAGCAGATGGCGGCGTCCACGGTGCCGTACAGGTCCAGCCGGGGCATGGACTGGTGCAGGAACAGGGGCGGGACCTCCGCCGGGGCGCTTTTCTCCCGGGCGGCGGCCAGCATCTCCTGGGACCCGTCCACAGCAATCAGCTCATAGCCCCGCCCGGCCAGCAGCCAGGTCATGGACCCGGTGCCGCAGGCCAGGTCCAGCACCGTGTGCACCGGGATGCGGCTGCGGCGGAACAGCTTTTCCAGAAAGTCTGCCCGCTTTTCATATCCCACGTCCCAGGTCAGCTCGTCATAGGCCCCGGCCAGCTGCTGGTAGCTGCTCATTTGTCCTCCTGCTCCTTCATGCGCTCCAGCACGTTCTCATATCCCCCCGCGCCGTTGAGCAGGGACCGGTTCACCCGGCTGATGGTGGCGCTGGAGGCGCCGGTTTTCTCCAGAATATCGCTGTAGAGCATCCCGTCGTTGAGCAGGGTGGCCACCTCATACCGCTGCTCCATGGACCGCAGCTCGGAAATGGTACACAGGTCCTGGAAGAAGCTATAGCACTCCTCCTCATTTTTCAGCGTCAGGATCGCCCGGTACAGCAGGTCGCTTTTTTCCTTCTGGGCAATCTTGGATTTCGCCGCTCTTACCATAATTGTTTTTCCTCCGTTTCCAAAAAACGTAGTATTTGTTTTCCTCGGGTAGTCATTTTACCATTTTAACCTATAAAAGTAAACCGTTTATGCAAAATTTTTTTGCAAATTTTACGGTTTGTTCACACTCTCCCCTGCCGCCGTCCGGCAACGCTCCCGGGAGCGTTACCGGACACTTTGCGTTTTAGCGTCCTAAATCCTACCAACCTACCATGCTGACGGTAACGGTTTTTGCGTGCTATTTCGTCCCGTCTTAAAAATTTCAACATATTGTCGACCCTTTTCGCGATAAATTCCGGTAAAATCGTCCGTTTTCGATTTTCCTCACGGGAATCTTTACGCTATCGGGGGAAATCTTTATGAACTATTTACGAATGCAGACTATTCGTTGTCACCATTTTCACGAAATTTGTGCTATACTCACTGCATAAACCAGAGCTGTCCGGGAGCTCTGAAAATCGCAAAACGACTATGAAGGAGTGTGTGTTTGTGGCAACATTTATCATCGGTCTTGTGATCCTGTTCGGCGGCGCTGCGCTGTACGGACGCTTCTGCGAGAAAGTTTTCGGGCCTGACGACCGTCAGACCCCGGCCTACGCCAAACAGGACGGCGTGGACTATATCCCCATGAAGGGCTGGAGAAACAGCCTGATCAACCTGCTGAACATCGCCGGTACCGGCCCCATCCTAGGGCCCATCCAGGGCATTCTGTTCGGGCCCATCGCATTTATCACCATCCCCATCGGCAACGTCATCGGCGGCGCCATGCACGACTATTTCTCCGGCATGATCTGCCTGCGTGACGGCGGCACCCAGATGCCCCAGATGATCAAGCGCTATTCCAATAAGGGCATTTTCAACGTATACAACGTGTTCTGCTGTCTGCTTCTGCTGCTGGTGGGCGCTGTGTTCGTTTATACCCCTGGCGACATTGCCGCCACCTCCGTATTCGGCTTCGACGGCAAGCCCACCTCCGTCTCCACCTGGATCATTTACGGCGTGATCTTCCTGTATTACCTGATCGCCACCGTGTTCCCCATCGACGCCATCATCGGCCGCATTTACCCCATCTTCGGCGCCATCCTGCTGTTCTCCGCCATCGGCGTGTTCATCGGCATCTTCGTCAAGGGCTATCCTCTGCTGAACGTGTGGGACGACTGGTCCTCTCCCATCCTGCAGCTCACCGGTGCTGACGGCGCGGTCGAGAGCTTTACCTATGCCGACTACTTCAAGGGCCACAATTTCCTGCCGATCTTCTTCGTTACCGTGGCCTGCGGCATTCTGTCCGGCTTCCACTCCACCCAGACGGCTATCATCTCCCGCACGGTGAAGAACGAGCGTCAGGGCCGCATGACCTTCTACAACATGATGATCCTGGAGGGCTTCATCGCTATGGTGTGGGCCGCCGGCGCTATGGGCGTGTACAATCTGGCTCTGCAGGAGCCCAACGCCTCCCTGGCCACCGGTACCATCGGCGTGGTCTGCAAGGACATCCTGGGCCCCGTGGGCGGCGTCATCGCCCTGATCGGCGTCATCGTTCTGCCCATCACCTCCGGCGATACCGCTCTGCGCGCTCTGCGTCTGTCCCTGGCGGAGACCTTCCACCTGGACCAGTCCACCAACGGCAAGCGTATGCGTCTGGCCATCCCTGTGTTTGTCCTGGCTGCCGGCATCATCGTGTTCGCCAAGTTCAACAAGGACGGCTTCAACATTCTGTGGCGCTACTTCGCCTGGTCCAACCAGACTCTGTCCCTGTTCGCCTTCCTGTGCATCACGGTGTGGATGTTCGAGAACGGCAAGGGTAAGTTTGCGTGGATGCCCCTGATCCCCGGCGCGTTCTACGCCTTCATCTGCTCCACCTACATCGCCAATGCGCACATCGGCTTCAACATCCCCTGGACCGCCTCCTACATCATCGGCGTGGTGTTCGCCATCGCCTATGTGGTGGCTCTGTGCCTGTATGGTAGAAAGCGCGGCGCGGCTGTGAAGCTGAAGATGAACAAGTAACTCTTTTTCTCCTGACAGCATATAGGTGTAAATCCCCCGGCATCTGCCGGGGGATTTACGCTTTTTGTCCGGTGTTTTTTTAACGGTTTTTCGACGGGATTCTCATTTCAGGGATTGAGTCGGGCGGTTCGATATGTTATACTGGACTTACTTTTTCAGGAGGCAAGCCATATGACACTCAACGAATTGAAAATCGGCCAGCCCGGGGTCATCACCGCCGTAGGCGGCGACGGCCCCCTGCGCTGCCGTTTGCTGGATATGGGGCTGATCCCCCGCACCGCCGTGAAGCTGATGAAGGTGGCCCCCATGGGGGACCCCATCGAGATCCGGGTCCGGGGCTATGAGCTGACCCTGCGGGTGGAGGACGCCATGAAGATCCAGGTAAAGGAGGCGGCGGTATGATTTTCGCCCTGGTCGGCAATCAGAATTGCGGCAAAACCACGCTTTTCAACGCCCTCACCGGCTCCAACCAGCACGTGGGCAACTTCCCCGGCGTCACCGTGGACCAGAAAACCGGCGAAATACGGGGCGAAAAGGGCTGCTCCGTGGTGGATCTGCCGGGCATCTATTCCCTGCGGCCCTATACCCAGGAGGAGATCGTCTCCCGGGACTACATCCTTCAGCAGAAGCCCGACGGCATCATCAACATCGTGGACGCCACCAACATCGAGCGCAACCTCTATCTGACGCTGCAATTGCTGGAGCTGCGGGTGCCTATGGTGCTGGCCCTGAACATGATGGACGAGGTCCGCGCCAACGGCGGCACCGTGGACGTGCAGCGGATGAGCCGGGAGCTGGGCATCCCGGTGGTGCCCATTTCCGCCGCCAAGGGCGAGGGCGTGTCGGAGCTGGTGGACCAGGCCCTGGCCGCGGCCCGGGGCCGGGTACTGCCCAAGGTCACGGACTTCTGCGCCGACGATTCCGCCGTCCACCGCTGCATCCACGCGGTGGTGCACCTGATCGCCGACCACGCCGACCGCATCGGCGTTCCGGCCCGGTTCTGCGCCGCCAAGCTCATCGAGGGCGGCGACGACCTGGCGGACCATCTGGCCCTGGACCAGAACGAGCGGGAGCTGCTGGAGCACTGCATCGTCCAGATGGAGACGGAGACCGGTCTGGACCGCAACGCCGCCCTGGCGGATATGCGGTACAGCTTCATCGAAAACGTGGTGTCCGCCTCGGTGGTCAAGTGCCGCGAAAGCCGGGAGCACGCCCGGTCCGTGAAAATGGACCGCCTGCTGACGGGCCGCTACACGGCGGTGCCGGTGTTTCTGGGCATCATGCTGCTGACCTTCTGGCTGACCTTCGACGTCATCGGCCAGCGGCTGTCGGACTGGCTGGCGGTGGGGGTGGACGCCCTGACCGCCCTGGTGGACCGGGGCCTCACGGCCTACGGCATCAACCCGGTGGTCAAGAGCCTGATCGTGGACGGTATATGCAGCGGCGTGGGCAGCGTGCTGGTGTTCCTGCCCATCATCGTGACGCTGTTCTTCTTCCTGTCCATCCTGGAGGACACCGGCTACATGGCCCGGGTGGCTTTCGTCATGGACAAGCCCCTGCGGAAGATCGGCCTCTCCGGCCGCAGCATCGTCCCCATGCTCATCGGCTTCGGCTGCTCCGTCCCCGCCATCATGGCCACCCGCACGGTGTCCTCGGACCGGGACCGGAAAATGACCATCCTGCTGACGCCGTATATGAGCTGTTCGGCGAAAATCTCCATCTACGCCTTCTTCACGGCGGCCTTCTTCCCCCGTTACCGTGCCCTGGTGATGATCGGCCTGTATGTGCTGGGCATCCTCATCGGCATTGCGGCGGCGCTGATCATGAACAAGACCGCCTTCCGGGGAAAGCCCGTGCCCTTCGTCATGGAGCTGCCCAACTACCGGCTGCCCAGCGTCAAAAGCGTGGCCCTGCTGCTGTGGGAAAAGGCCAAGGACTTCCTGCAGCGGGCCTTCACGGTGATCTTCCTGGCCACCATAGTCATCTGGTTCCTCCAGAGCTTCGACACCCGGCTCAACGTGGTGTCCGACAGCGCCGACAGCCTGCTGGCCCTGATCGGCCAGGTCATCTCCCCGATCTTCGCTCCCCTGGGCTTCGGCGACTGGCGCTGCGCCACCTCGCTGATCTCCGGCTTCATCGCCAAGGAATCCGTGGTCAGCACCCTGGAGGTGCTGCTGGGCGGCAGCGCCATCTCCGGCCTGTTCACCACCCGGTCCGCCCTGAGCTTCCTGGTGTTCACCCTGCTGTATACCCCCTGCGTGGCGGCGGTGGCCACCATCCGCCGGGAGCTGGACTCCTCCCTGAAGACCCTGGGCGTGGTGGCCATGCAGTGCGGCGTGGCCTGGCTGGCCTCCCTGGCCATGTATGCCATCGCGGGGCTATTCTAAGATTGTCCCAAAAGGGTATTGCCCTTTTGGAACAGCAAAAAAATCCCCGGCTGCCTGGCAGCCGGGGATTTTTGCTATGCGGTTTTATGCGGCCAGGAAGTTCAGCACTTCTCGTAGATGGTGGCAACGCCCATGCCGCCGCCGATGCACAGGGTGGCCAGGCCGCGCTTGGCCTCGGGACGCTTCTGCATCTCGTGCAGCAGGGTGACGATGATACGAGCGCCGGAAGCGCCCACGGGGTGGCCCAGAGCGATGGCGCCGCCGTTGACGTTGACCTTGCTCATGTCAAAGTGCAGCTCGCGGGCCACGGCGATGGACTGGGCGGCAAAGGCCTCGTTGGCCTCCACCAGGTCGATGTCGTCGATGGTCAGACCGGCCTTCTTCAGAGCCTGACGGGAAGCGGGCACGGGGCCCACGCCCATGATCTTGGGATCCACGCCGCCCTGGCCCCAGCCGATGAGCTTGGCCATGGGCTTCAGACCGTACTTCTCCACGGCCTCGCCGGAAGCCAGCACGATGGCGGCAGCGCCGTCATTGATGCCGGAGGCGTTGGCAGCGGTGACCCGGGGCTGACCCTTGTCGGCGGCTTCCTGGATACCGGTGGGCTCAAAGGTGTTCACCACCTGGGGATTGGGGGACTCGGGGCTGACGGGGAACGCGCCGCGCAGCTTGGCAATGCCTTCCTTGGTGACGCCGGCCTTGGGATACTCATCCTTGACGAAGGGGACCATTTCCTTCTTGACCTTGACCATCACGGGGACGATCTCGTCGTCGAAGCGGCCGGCCTTCTGGGCAGCCTCGGTCTTCTGCTGGGAGGCGGCGGCGAAGGCGTCCTGCTCCTCGCGGGTGATGCCCCAGATGTCGTTGATGTTCTCGGCGGTGGTGCCCATGTGATAGTTGTTATAAGCGTCCCACAGACCGTCCTTGATCATGGTGTCCACCAGCTTCTTGTCGCCCATGCGAGCGCCCCAGCGGGCGTCCAGGGAGGCGAAGGGAGCGGCGCTCATGTTCTCGGTGCCGCCGCAGACCACCACGTCGGAATCACCGGCCAGGATGGAGCGGGCGCCCTCGATGACGGACTTCATGCCGGAGCCGCAGACCATGCCCACGGTGTAGGCGGGAACGGAGTAGGGGATACCGGCCTTGATGGCCACCTGGCGGGCGACGTTCTGGCCCTGGGCGGCGGTCAGGATGCAGCCGAACATGACCTCATCCACGTTTTCGGGGGCAATATTGGCGCGCTTGAGGGCCTCCTTCACCACCACGGCGCCCATCTCGGCGGCAGGGGTGTTCTTCAGGGAACCGCCGAAGGAGCCGATAGCGGTACGGCAGCAATTGACGACATACAGATCTTTCATGATGGAATTTTCCTCCTACATTTTGTTTTAGGGTTCTACTCTGTACCTATATCGTAGTCATTTTCGACCGAATAGTCAACCCCAGAATTGCTCCGAATCGCAAAAATCGTGGAACTGAACAGGATTTGACCGGATTTCTTTGGTGGTTTGACTAAAAATTAACAAGCTGGTTAATTTTATGACAAGGCCGCCCGGGCCTCCTGGAGCTTGGTATAGAAGTCGCCCACGTTGAGCTTGTTATACAGGCGGGTGTTGTAGTCCACCTGGGCGTTTGCCACGGCGTCCTTGATCCGGGTTTCAAACAGGGCGTTTACCACGGCGGACTGGTTCAGCTCCCGGCCCACCGCCACATACAGGGCGTTATCGGTCTCGATGACGCCGCTGACCTGGCCCGGCTCCAGGGCCGCCACGGCGGCGGCCAGGGTCTCGCCCATGTCCCCGGCGGAGGCGGTGACTCCCTCCTCCGTCACGTTCTCCATGCCCAGCTGGGACGCCAGGTCCAGATAGGTGGCGGCAACGTCCTGGGAATCCCGCAGCTGCTGGGCGAAGCTCTCCGCCGCCAGGCGGGTGTTGTCGTCGTCCTGGCCGTCCAGAGGCCAGTACAGCAGCAGACAGGTGGCGTAGCCGTTGTCCTTGGCCAGGGCGTCGATGTCCTCCTGGGCGGGATACAGGGCGCTTCCTTCGGTGCAGAAAGCCTGGCGCACCCCGGCGTACAGATAGTACCCCTGGTTGATGCTGTCGAACATGGTCTCCGACACGCCCATGCCCTGGATCTGCTTGAGATAGGCCTCCTGGCTGCCGTAGTAGTTGATATACTGCTGGCGCTGCTTTTCCAGGGCCTCCCGGTCGGAGTCGGTCAGGGTCACGTTCCCCTGCCTGGCCCACTGGCGGATCACGGCGTACAGCTTCACCGTCTCCAGGGCGTCCTGCCTGGCATAGGCCCCGTAGGTCATGCCGTCGGACAGCTCCGCGTCAAAGTCCAGGTCCGACACGTTGGCCGACAGATACTCGCAGTCGTAGGCCACCCAGTACAGATACTCCTCGGCGTCGATGGTCTCGCCGTTGACGGTCAGCAGCTCCGCGTCCGGCCGGATGCCGGAGGCCTGGTAAAACAGGCCGTCGCTGCGGTGGCCATTGGTAAGGATCCCGCTGGCGGAGATCGCCGCCACCAGCGCCACGGACAGGACCACCGAGGCGGCCAGACGGATCAGGGATTTTTTCATGTTGCTCCTCCTTCATGGGCTTTGCCCAGTTCTTCTTTTTTCAGCCGCAGCTCCTCCGTCAGCTTCCCGGCGGCGGCCAGGGCGTCCTCCCCCGGGGAGAGGTGCAGCTGCAGCCGGGGCGGCTCCCCGGCGGACAGCCGCAGGCGGCTGCGATAGCCCGGCATGGTGCACACGGCCATCAGGCTGGGCACATCCACCCGGCTGTCAAAGGTGAAGGCCACCACACCGGCCTTCTGGGTGATATCGGTGATGAACACCTCCGCCGCCGCCGCCCGCAGCAGGGCCACGTCCAGCAGGGCCATCACCGCCTTGGGCGGGTCGCCGTAACGGTCCGTCAGCTCGTCCACCAGGTCCGAGGCCTCCTCGGTGGTGCGGATGGCCGCCATCCGGCGGTACAGGTCCATCCGCTGCCGGGGGGAGGACACATATTTTTCCGGAATGTGGGCCGAGGTGGCCAGGTCCGCCGAGCAGTCGGGGCGGATGTCCCGTCCCCTCCCCTGCTGCTCCAGCACCGCGTCGTTCAGCAGCTTCAGATACATATCATAGCCCACGCTCATGAGATAGCCGGACTGCTCCGGCCCCAGCAGATTGCCCGCCCCCCGGATCTCCAGGTCCCGCATGGCGATGCGGAAGCCGGAGCCGAAGGTGACGTACTCCCGGATGGCGGACAGCCGCTTGGAGGCCACCTCCGTCAGCACCTTCCCGGGGCGGTAGGTCAGGTACGCATAGGCCCGGCGGGCGCTGCGGCCGATGCGGCCCCGGATCTGGTGCAGCTGGGACAGGCCCAGCCGGTCCGCGTCCTCGATGATCAGGGTGTTCACGTTGGGGATGTCGATGCCGGTTTCGATGATGGTGGTGCACACCAGCACCTGGATCTCGCCGTCGGCCATCTGCTGCATCACGGAGCTGAGCTCCCGCTCGGCCATTTTCCCGTGGGCGATGCCGATGGCCACGTCCTCCCCCAGCCACTGGCGCAGCCGCCCGGCGGTGGACTCGATGTTCTCCACCCGGTTGTGCAGGTAGTACACCTGCCCGCCCCGGCTCAGCTCCCGGCGGATGGCCTCGGCGATGACGGGCCACTCATGCTCCACCACATAGGTCTGCACCGGCTGGCGGTCGTGGGGCGGCTCCTCGATGGTGCTCATGTCCCGGATGCCGGACAGGGCCATGTTCAGGGTCCGGGGGATGGGGGTGGCGGACAGGGTCAGGGTGTCCACCTGCTTGGCCCGCTCCCGGAGCTTCTCCTTGTGGGTCACGCCGAAGCGCTGCTCCTCGTCGATGACCAGCAGGCCCAGGTCGTGAAACTGCAGGTCCTTCTGCAATAGCTTGTGGGTGCCGATCAGCAGGTCCACCTTTCCCGCCTGGGTCCGGGCCAGGATGTCCCGCACCTGGGCCGGGGTCCGGAACCGGGAGAGCACCTCGATGTTCACCGGGAAGGACCGGAACCGGTTCACCACCGTGGCATAGTGCTGCTGGGCCAGGACGGTGGTGGGCACCAGAATGGCGGCCTGCTTGCCGTCCATGATGCACTTCATCACCGCCCGCAGGGCCACCTCGGTTTTGCCGTAGCCCACGTCGCCGCACAGCAGCCGGTCCATGGGCCGGGGCTGCTCCATATCGGCCTTGATGTCCCGGATGGCCTGGAGCTGGTCGTCGGTCTCCGTATAGGGGAAGGCGTCCTCAAACTCCTGCTGCCAGGGGCTGTCCGGGGAGAAGGCATGGCCTGCCAGCCGCTGCCGCTGGGCATACAGCCGGATCAGCCCCTCCGCCAGGTCCTTGGCGGCGGCCTTGGCCTTCCGGGTGGTCTTGGCCCACTCGGTGCCCCCCAGCTTGTTGAGCTTGGTGCGCTCGTTGTCCTCGCCGGGGCCGATATACTTGCTGACCAGGTCCAGAGACGTGGCCGGGACGTACAGCACGTCCTGCCCGGCGTAGGCGATCTTGATATAGTCCTTCTCCACCCCGTCCACCGGCAGGCGCAGCATGGCCACGAACCGGCCGATGCCGTGGTGGGCATGGACCACCAGGTCCCCGGGGGTCAGGTCTGTATAGGACTGGAGCTTCTGCTGATTGCTGTCCCGCTTGGGCCGAGGCTTTTTACTCCGGCCGGACAGGGGCGTGGTCAGCTGCCCCTCCGTCAGCACCGCCAGCCGCCCCTCCGGATATTCGCACCCGGCGGAGAGAGCGCCCACGGCAATGAGCACCGTGCCCTTTTCCGGGGACTTCTCCCCGGTCAGGTCCACGGCGGCGGGGATCTTCCGGTCCGCCAGCATCTGGCGAAGGTTCCTGGCCCGGACCTCGCCGCCGCACAGCACCATCACCCGATAGCCGGAGGTGAGATAGTGGGTCAGGTCCGTGCAGGCCAGCTCCAGGGACCCGCCGTAGCTGGACAGCTGCTTGGCCGTCAGCTGTAACAGGTCCTTGGGAGCCAGCAGCTGACGGCCGGTGGTGAGGCTGTCCAGCTGCACCGTGGGGCGCTTTTCCAGCCGGGCCGCCAGCTCCTGCTCCGAGGCGGCGAAATCCGCCAGCTCCCCGGCCAGAAAGCCCGCCTCCATTCCGGCGGACACGTCCTCCTTCAGCTGCCACAGCCAGCCCCGCAGGGCCTCCGCCGTCCGGCCGCTTTCCTCCACGCATACCAGGGCGTTTTCGGGCAGATAGTCCAGGGCCGTGGTCTTTTCCGGATACACTGCCGCCAGGCACCGGTCCGGGCCGTTGGGGGCCATGCCCTGGCGCAGACGGGCGGCGTCGGCGGTCAGCAGCTCCCGCAGGGCCTGGGTGTCCTGCTTCCGGGCCAGGCGCTTCACCGCGGCCTCCAGACGCAGGGCCGCCTGCTCCGCCTGGCCCTCCTGCCAGGCCGGCAGCACCTCCGCCGCCGGAAGCAGCAGGGCCTCCCGGCGGTTTTCCACCCGCCGCTGGGTGGCGGTGTCGAAAATACCCAGGGAGTCGATCTCGTCGTCGAAAAATTCGCAGCGCACCGGCTGCTCCATCCCCGGGGAGAACACGTCCAGGATGCCGCCCCGCAGGGCGAACTGTCCCGGGCCCTCCACCTGGTCGCACCGGGTGTATCCGGCTCCGGCCAGCCGCCGGGCCAGGTCCCCCAGGTCCCACCGCTGGCCCACGGCCAGGGTCAGGACCGTCCGCTCCAGCACCCGGGGCGGGATGCACCGCTGCACCAGGGCCTCCGGGGTGGTCACCACCACGGGGCTGCTTCCCAGGCGGTACAGAGCCGCCAGCCGCTGGTTTTCCCATTGACGGCTGGCCTCCATGGGCCGCCACTGCAGCTCCCGGGCCGGCAGCACCAGCGGCTCCTGCCCGGTGAGCACGGCCAGGTCACCGGCCTGCCGCCGGGCCTCCCGCTCGTCAGGACACAGCACCACCAGCGGCCGCCGGGTCTTCAGATGCAGGGCCGCCTCCACCTGGGCCCGGTGCACCGGGCTTACGCCGGTGATCAGCACCGGGCTTACGCCGTTTTCTACGTCCTCTGTCAGCTGCCGCACCTCCGTCAGGCTCAGCAGCTCCTTCATCAGCGCCTTCACCGGGCACCTCCCTTCCTCCGCAGCGCGCTCGGGGGCGTATACGACTGTAGTATACGCCCCGAAGCTGTAACAGAACTTAAAATGGTCAATTGAACCGGTTCATGGCCCGGTCGATGCCCTCTGTGATCAGGGTCTTGGCCGCGTCGCCTGCCCGGTCCAGGGCGTCCTCCACCGCCGTCCGGTCCTCACCCATGGGCTTGCCCATGACCCAGTCCACCATGTCGTGCTCCCCGGGCCGGGGGGAGCCTACCCCCACCTTGATGCGGGGGAACCGGTCGGTGCCCAGGTGCTGGATGATATTCTTCAGGCCGTTGTGCCCTCCGGCGCTGCCGCCGCCCCGGATCCGCAGCTTCCCGGCAGGCAGGGACACGTCGTCGCTGATGACCAGCACATGGTCCGCCGGGATCTTATAAAACCGGGCCGCCTCGCCCACGGACTCGCCGGACAGGTTCATATAGGTCTGGGGCTTCATCACCAGCACCTGCTGGTCCCCCACCTTCCACTGGCCGGTCCAGGCCCGGAAGCGCAGCTTATTGAAGCGGAAGCCCTCCCGGTCCGCCAGACGGTCCAGGGCCATAAAGCCCATGTTGTGCCGGGTGGCGGCATACTGGTTCCCGGGATTTCCCAGGCCCACCAGCAGCCAGCTGATCCCGCCGCCGCTGCGATGAAAAAACATAGCGTCACATCCCCCTGTATCGGAAAACTGCCGGTAAAAATAACCGGGCGAAAAAATCGCCCGGTTATTATATCACAAAAATGCTCAGTTGAACAGCTTGGCAATGGAAATTTCCTGATAAATCCGCTCGATGGCCTCGCCGAACATGGGAGCCACGGACAGATACTTGATCTTGCTGCACCCGGCGCCCTGGGTCTCCGGAATGGTGTTCAGCAGGGCCAGCTCCGTGATGTTGCTGCCCTCCAGCCGCTCCAGAGCCGGGCCGGACAGCACGCCGTGGCTGGCGCAGGCATACACGTTCCTGGCGCCGCCCACCTCCACGATGGCCTTGGCGGCGTTGCACAGGGAACCGGCGGTATCCACCATGTCGTCAAACAGGATGCAGTCCTTACCGGCCACGTCGCCGATGACGTTCATAACCTCGCACTGGTTGGCCTTCTGGCGGCGCTTATCCACGATGGCCAGGTTCATGTGCAGCTTCTGGGCGAAGGTCCGGGCCCGGGCCACGGAGCCCACATCGGGGGACACCACCACCATGTCCTCGGCCCGCTCGCCGAACTTCTTGGCGTAGTAGTCTACAAACACGGGATTACCCAGCAGGTTGTCCACGGGGATGTCGAAGAAGCCCTGGATCTGGCTGGCGTGCAGGTCCATGGTCAGCACCCGGTCCGCGCCTGCGGCCACGATCATGTTGGCCACCAGCTTGGCGGAGATGGGATCGCGGCTCTTGGCCTTGCGGTCCTGGCGGGCATAGCCGAAATAGGGGATCACGGCGGTGATGCGCCCGGCGGAGGCCCGGCGGCAGGCGTCGATCATGATCAGCAGCTCCATGAGGCTGTCATTGACGGGCTTGCAGGTGGGGTTGATGAGAAACACGTCGCTGCCGCGGACGGTTTCGTACAGGGAGACGGACACCTCGCCGTCGGCGAAGGTCTTTACCTCGGACTCGCCCAGCTTGGTGCCGATGATCTGGCAGATCTCCTTTGCCAGAGCGGGATTGGAGTTACCGGTGAACACCTTGATGTCCTTGCCATGAGAAATCATTTCTTTACACACTCGCTTTCTATCTTACTCAAAAAAATCTCTCTTGGTACTGATCTATCTGAGACGGCTGACGCCGATACTCACTGGTTCTTTTTCCACAGGCTGTGCAGGCGGTCGGCCCAGCCGGGCTTGTTGGTCTGCCGCGCCCGGGCGATGGCCAGCGCCCCATCGGGCACGTCGTCGGTAACGGTGGACCCGGCGGCGGTATAGGCCCGGTCCCCCACGGTGACCGGCGCGATGAGGTTGGTGTTGCAGCCCAGGAACACGTCGTCGCCGATGGTGCAGCGGAACTTTTTGTGGCCGTCATAGTTGGTGGTGACGGTGCCGCAGCCGAAGTTCACCCGCTGGCCCACGTCGCTGTCGCCCACATAGGTCAGGTGGCTGATCTTGGTGCCGTCGCCGATGACGGAGTTCTTCACCTCCACAAAGTCCCCCACCCGGCAGTGGTCGCCGATGGTGCACCCCGGGCGCACATAGGTGAAGGGCCCCACGGTGGTATGGCTGCCGATCGTACTCTCGTTGACCTGAGAGGCGTTGATGGTGGTCCCCTCCCCCACGGTGCAGTCCCGCACCATGGAATTGGGGCCGATCTCGCAGCCCGCAGCGATGGCGGTGTGTCCCCGCAGGATGGCCCCCGGCAGCAGGGTGACGCCGGAAGCCACGGAGCACCGGGGGTCCACATAGGTGGCGGCGGGGTCCACCACGGTGACCCCGTTTTCCGCCAGCCGCCGCAGGATCAGCTCCCGGGCGTCCGGCATGGCCGCCGTCAGCGCCGCCGCCGAGTCAAAGGGCCGGAAGGCCGGGGCCAGCGTCTGGGGCCTCCACAGGGAGCGGACGCCTGCCGCCTCCGCCGGGCAGTCGGTCAGAGGGGTCCCAGCCCGCAGCCGGGCCAGCAGCACCTGGCTGTCGGCGGCATACACGCTGCGTCCGTCCTCCGGGCCGTATACCGGCGCCACCGGCCCGGGGACCATTACCACGTCCCCGCCGGCGGCGGAAAGGGCCGCCTCCGCGTCGTCAAAAAACGTCACGTCACAGCCCGGCAGGTCGTCCAGCGCTTCCTGACGCCACTTATCCGGGCAGACAATAAAATACCGCTGCACGCCGCAGTCCATAAGCTCCTGCGCCGCCCAGGTCAGCACCGGGCAGAACAGAACAGGCTGCAGCATCAGCGGCTTATCCTGGGGGGCCAGAGCACCCTTCAGGTCGAAAATCGCAATTTCACAATTCACGGGAACCATCCCCCTTTCTATAATCCATCCCATTATATCATGCTCTGCGTGAAAATCCAGTATTTTTGCGTTTTTTTCTGGCAATAATTTTTCCGGTCTGCAAAATCTGCTGCAAAATCCGGAAATCCCATACAATTCACAGATGGTTTTTTGTCGTTTTAAGAAAAAATACCCAAAATTCACAATTTCCGGTTGCATTCTTTAGGGAATTGCATTACAATAGGCTGGTCATGTCAGGCAAAGGCCGAAGGGAGGGGCGGGAAAATGGTGCATATTGTTCTGGTTGAGCCGGAAATCCCCCAGAATTGCGGGAATATCGCCCGCACCTGTGCCGCCACCGGCTGCGACCTGCACCTGATCCGCCCTCTGGGCTTCGACATATCCGACCGGGCCGTGAAGCGGGCCGGACTGGACTACTGGCGCCTGGTGTCCGTGTATGACTACGAAAACCTGGAGGATTTCTTCCGGCGGCGCCCGGAGGCGGCGGAGGACCTGTGGCTGGCCACCACCAAGGCCCCCCAGGACTACTGCCAGGCCCGGTTTCGGGAGGGGTGCTGGCTGTTTTTCGGCAAGGAGACGGCGGGCCTGCCGGAGGCGTTCCGCCTGGCCCACTATGACCGCTGCATCCGCCTGCCCATGGTCTCCCCGGCCCGGAGCCTGAACCTCAGCAACTCCGTGGCAGTGCTGACCTATGAGGCGCTGCGCCAGCAGGGCTTCCCCGGCCTGCTGCACTGCGGCGAAATGGCCGATTGATCCCGCGTATTATTTTCATAAAGGAGCGACCGATATGAATTACAATAAGAAAACCATCATGGACGTGGACGTGGCAGGGAAGAAGATCCTGCTGCGCTGCGACTTCAACGTGCCCCAGGACAAGGAGACCCACGCCATCACCAGCGACAAGCGCATCGTGGCCAGCCTTCCCACCATCCGGTATCTGCTGGAGCGTGGGGCGGCGGTGATCGCCTGCTCCCACCTGGGCAAGCCCAAGGGACAGTGGAAGGACAGTCTGACGCTGCGGCCTGTGGCGGAGCGGCTGAGCCAGCTGCTGGGCCAGGAGGTCATTTTTGCCAAGGACATCGTGGGCGAGGATGCCAAGGCCAAGGCTGCGGCCCTGCAGGGCGGCCAGATCATGCTGCTGGAGAATCTGCGCTTCGACCCCCGCGAGGAGAAGAACGACCCCGAGTTTGCCCGGGAGCTTGCCTCTATGGCAGAGCTGTATGTTTCCGACGCCTTCGGCACCGTGCACCGGGCCCACGCCTCCACCGCCGGTGTGGCGGCCTTCCTGCCTGCCGTGTCCGGCCTGCTGGTGGCCCGGGAGCTGGAGATCATGGGCGGTGCTCTGGAAAACCCCAAGCGTCCCTTCGTGGCCGTGCTGGGCGGGGCCAAGGTGTCTGACAAGATCGGCGTCATCAACAACCTGCTGGAAAAGGCCGACACCATCATCATTGGCGGCGGCATGGCCTATACGTTTGCCCGGGCCCAGGGCGGCTCCATCGGCAAGAGCCTGTGCGAGCCGGATAAGCTGGACTATGCCCTGGAGATGCTCCGGAAGGCCAAGGACCGGGGCGTGCAGCTGCTTCTGCCCACCGATACCGTGGCCGCGGCGGAGTTTTCCGCCGACGCCGACAGCCTTGTGGTGCCCACCGATGCCATCCCCGACGATATGGAGGGCCTGGACATCGGGCCGGAGACCATCCGCACCTTCTGCGCCGCCGTCCGGGGCGCGGGCACCGTGGTGTGGAACGGCCCCATGGGCGTGTTCGAGTTTGAGAAGTTCGCCGCCGGCACCCGGGCCATGGCCCAGGCCCTGGCCGGCAGCGGGGCCATCACCATCGTGGGCGGCGGCGACAGCGCCGCAGCCGTGGAGCAGATGGGCTTCGCCGATCAGATCACCCACATCTCCACCGGCGGCGGCGCTTCCCTGGAGTTCCTGGAGGGCATCGAGCTGCCGGGCGTGGCCTGCCTGCTGGATAAATAACACCAAAGGGGAATCTTTTCACCCTTTTGAGATATATGGATAAGAGGAGTAAGAATCGCTATGAATCGCAGATACCGCAAGACCATCATCGCCGGCAACTGGAAAATGAACATGACCGCCAGCGATACCAAGAAATTTGCCGACGACATCAAGGCCATCATGCCCCGCGCCAAGTGGTGCGACGTGGTGGTGTGCGTCCCCTTCGTGAATATTCCCGCCGCCCTGAAGGCCTTCAAGGACCTGCGCATCTCCGTGGGCGCGCAGAACATGTTCTATGAAAAGTCCGGTGCCTACACCGGCGAGGTTTCCGCCGACATGCTCAAGGACCTGGGCGTCAAATACGTCATCATCGGCCACTCCGAGCGCCGCCAGTATTTCGGTGAAACGGATTTCACCGTCAACAAGAAGGTCCTGGCCGCTCTGGAGGCGGGTCTGCATCCCATCATCTGCGTGGGCGAGAGCCTGGAGCAGCGGGAGCTGGGCATCACCATGGAGCTCATCGCCCTGCAGGTGAAGTCCGCCCTGGCCGGCGTCCCCGCCGAGAAGCTGCGCAAGTGCGTCATCGCCTATGAGCCCATCTGGGCCATCGGCACCGGCAAGACCGCCACCGCCGAGCAGGCCGCCGAGGTCTGCACCTCCATCCGCACCACCGTGCGGCATCTGTACGGGGCCCGCATCGCCCGCTCCATCACCATTCAGTACGGCGGCTCCATGAACGCGAAAAACGCAGAAGAGCTGCTGTGCAAAGAGCATGTGGACGGCGGCCTTATCGGCGGTGCATCTTTGAAAGCAGAGGATTTCTCTATTATCGTAAAGGCTGCTTCCAAATAACCATCCCGCATCATAGAAAGGGGAATCCATATGAAAAAACCTTTGGCATTGATTATTTTGGACGGATTTGGCAATAACCCGTCGGATTACGGCAATGCAATTCACGCCGCCAAAACCCCCAATTTGGATAAATTGTTTGAAACCTGCCCCCATACCCTCATCGGCGCTTCCGGCATGGATGTCGGCCTGCCGGATGGACAGATGGGCAACTCAGAGGTGGGGCATACCAATATCGGCGCCGGCCGGGTGGTGTATCAGGAATTGACCCGCATTACCAAGTCTATTTCAGATGGAGACTTTTTCCAGAATGAAGCACTGTGCGGTGCCGTTGAAAACTGCAAAAAGAACGGCAGTGCCCTGCATTTGATGGGCCTTCTATCTGATGGCGGCGTCCATTCTCACAATAAGCACCTGTACGGCCTGCTGGAACTGGCCAAACGGGCCGGACTGGAAAAGGTGTATGTCCACTGCTTTATGGATGGCCGTGATGTGCCTCCTTCTTCCGGCAAGGAATACGTAGAAGAACTGATGGCAAAAATGAAAGAGATCGGCGTTGGCAAAATCGCGTCGGTCATGGGCCGCTATTACGCCATGGACCGCGACAACCGCTGGGAGCGGGTGGAGAAAGCCTATGCCGCGATGGTATACGGAGAAGGCGAAACTGCCGAGTGCCCGGT
>ERZ857984.1438-NODE-1438-length-19196-cov-2.752312_pt1 | contig 19196 bp, 15 predicted proteins | sample MGYA00519914_ERZ857984 | MGnify/ENA primary metagenome ERZ857984 (study PRJEB31778, sample SAMEA3449417) | human gut metagenome | biome: human gut; feature: human-associated habitat; material: faeces | place: United Kingdom | collected 2010/2012 ... | reverse complement strand
TTCCGCTTCACCGGAAAGAAGCGGATCGCTGTTGCAAGAGACACTTCGCCGTTTGTTTGCGCAGGCCGAACTTCGCGGCGGCTGGATGGACGTTCAGGCGCCCTTCGGAAATTCCGGGGCGGGGGAGAGCGTGCAGCCGCGCCGCTCCGTTTGGACAGAACCATTTTCTTTTTCTTTTCCCGCGGAGCTGCTTCACCCGGCATTCGGAGATACCGCCGCGCCGGGTGAAAAGCGATCAAGTGCGCTGGCTTTACCCGAACGTTCGCCGCTGTGGACGGCGCAGCAATCTCCGGTTTTTTCTTCCGGCCGCACAACGGAAGTCCCTCTGGCTGATTCATGGGGGACGCTTCGGACAGATGCACTGACGGTACGGGAGCCAGCTATTTTTCCCATTGAGCACCTCCTTTTGGATTCATCCTCTTCACAGCCGAAAATTCCTCAAAAGGGTATTGTGCCGCGCAATCTGCCTGTGGCTAGGATGGATGGTTTGTATTTTCACAGTTTTCCGGCCGCTTCGCCCGATGGACAAAAAAAGCATTTCCCTCCCTCGCGGCTGCTGGGTAAAACAGCCGGTTCTCTGGCTGGATGTGCACCGGACCAAACAATACATTCTGCGGCGTTGGTACATCCCGTTCTCCCTGCCGGCATCGCGGAAACACAGGGAAGAACGCGGCAAAATGCCGCGGAGGGGCAGCCTTCTGACATGTCGCATCCAGCGCCGGGAGGACGGCGGCTAGAAGATGCATCGCCCAATCGAATTCCCATTCCGCCGTCTCACGCTGCACCTATCGTGCGTCCGGGTTCTCCGCTCCGAACCCCGGAAGCTTCTTTGATGTTCCCAGGCTCGCCGCTTCGGATACCAAAAGCTTCTCCGACGCTTCCAAGCTTGCCGCTCCGAACCCCGGAAGCTTCCGGAATCGAAGTGCTGACTCTTCCCGAACGAAGAATGTCCCTTCCCACTGAGAAAACACCAGATCCTGACCACCAGCATATGTCCTCTTTCAGGACGGCTGCACTGAATCTCAGAAAACAGGAGTCGGTTTCTCACGGACAACCGGTTCCCGCTTCTCCGCCTCAAAAGGCGGCTTCTATCCGGGCGGATTCCCCGGCGCAAAATTCTGCTTTGGCAGAACCGGGCCGATATGCACCCGCCTTTTCGGCGGCGTTGCCTGCTTTGGCAGCTTTCCCGGCCTCATCGGCGCTTTTCTCTTCATCGACTTCTCCGGCAGGTCGGGTATCGGATATCTTCAGGCCTTGTTTTGCCATGCTGATACATCCTGATCTTTCAGTTGATTCGGACCATTTGCCGGTGCCTTCGGCCCCAAAGACGCAGAAACAGACGTTCGGAAATTTTCACTTTCCGCGCCCCAGCCTTTCGATGAAGGCTGTACCTGCCGCCGGAACAGCTCTGGACTTTCCGACTTCGAATCGGGCTTTCTTTCGGGCAGGGGTTTCGTCTGTGTTATCATATGGAACTGTTGCCTTTGCAGGGCCGAAGGAAAATCCTGTCTTGAACCCTTCCGACTCTGCACCGATTTCTTTTCTCTCACCCTTCATTCGAACGTTGAAACTGCCTTTTACCCGCTTTCCCGAGAGGGCGTTTGGAACATCACCCCGATTTGTTTTGACTTTGGAGGATTCCCCGGTTGCGCAGCAGCATGGATTTCCATCTGTGGAAGCGATCAAAGCGCAGATTCCTGCTTTGGGCAGGGAAACGGTACCGCTGATCAATCCGGTGGCAGACAGTATACCGGCAGCCGCCTCTTCGGACAGTGAGCGTTCTTCTCTGCATGTGCCTGCCATGCTGGTGCATCCCAGCCGGATGTCCGATAAGGTGGAGCCTGTAACGGAATCCTTTGGAATTCCGACTACCCGCACCGTTACCACACAAAAGAGCAGTGAAACGGTGCAAAAGAATGTCGCGGTCAACCTGCCGCGGCAGATATCTCGTCCGGAGACGGCTTCTTCGGCAGATGAAGCGGCGGAGATCAGCCGAATTGCGGAAAAGGTCTATCGGTCCATTGAAGCGCGGCTGCGCAGTGAAAAAATGAGAAGAGGGATGTGGTAATCAATGGCATTCGGAGCTTCCCTCAAGGGAGCGGTCCAGTCAGTAAAGGAAAAGACGGCGGATTATCTGACCCCCGCCAAGCTGGAAAAGGCAAAGCTTTATCTCGTCAAATCCGTTGACGAAACAGGAACCTCGGTGAAACTGGGTGATTCGATTCAGGTGCAGTTTAACCCGGCGCAGTATCAGATCACCCGCAATATGCGGATCAGCAAGATGCGTGCCGTCGGACGCGACCCGGGCTTGACCCAATTGCAGTCGGTCTGTGGCGAGTTCGCCACCCTGAATGTGACTCTGTATTTTGACACCATCACCAATCTCAACAGCCTTCAGACCTCTGACTTGGCCGGCCTGCTTCAGAAGGGAGGGCTGTCCGCGCTGATGGGCAAGGCAAAAAGCGCGGTTAAGGCCCAACTGGGGGCATCTGATAAGCGCAACCCCACCGAAAGCGGAAAAGATATCGCAAAACTGCTGCGTTATAACGATGAGCAGCACACACCGCTCAAGGTGCGCTTCCTTTGGGGAACGCTGGATTTTGTCGGTTATGTTGCCAATTCGGTCATCTCCTATACGATGTTTGCACCGGACGGCACCCCGATCCGGGCAAAAGTTGATTTGAGCATTTCCGGCGAGGAAACTTCTGTGTTTCAGGGGAAACACCAGCTTACCTTCAGCTCTCCTGACCGCACCAAGGAACGGATGCTGACAGAAGGGGATCAGCTGTGGATGCTGGCACAGCAGGAATATGACGATCCTGCCCAGTGGCGGGCAATTGCTGCCGCCAACGGAATCCTTAATCCCCGGCAGCTGGCAGGAGCAAGGGCGCTCAAACTTCCCCCGATCAAATAGCCCGGAAAGGAGGGCGGCCCGATGGACCTGATGAAACAAAGCACCAGCTTTGCACAGCTTAAAAAAAAATATCGGAACTTTGCCGCCCCGACCGTTGAAATTTATGTTGACGGGGCCGGAATTGTCAGCAAGATGGGCGCCTCAGTTACCGATTTGGAGGTCGATCTGACCTGCGGATACCCTGCTTCCGGCTGCTCCTTTACGATAACGGGAGAATATCAGCCGTCTCAGAGCGACTTTAATCCCAGGGGATGCGCAAAAAAGCTTGAACTTGGGGCCAAGGTGGAGGTTGCGCTCGGATATATCACCCTTGAGACGGTCTTCGTTGGGCTGATTACCGAGCTGGAATATCTTTTTGAGGAAGAGGCGCCGCTTATCCATGTCGAGTGTATGGATATCAAATGTCTGCTGATGAAGACCCAAAGGCTCGAGCTGATGGGAGAAAGCAAATGCAGACAGGTGGTGGATGAACTGCTTTCCAGTGCGCCGGTCAGTAGCTATCTCGGCGGCAAGGCGATTGAAATTCCCAACGACGAGAAGCGTCCGCTGGGAGTTTCAATGGAAAGCGACTACGATTTTATTGTGCGCTGGGCCCAATACTCGGGTTGTGAGTTTTTTGTCCTCTGCGGCAAGGTGTATTTCCGTCCGGCGCCCGGCGCTTCTTCTCCCATTCTCGAGCTTGAGCCGGATGGCGGGATCCTTTCGGCACGATTGCGTCTGCAGGGAACAGAGCTGGTCAAATCCGTACAGGTCGTGAGCATCGATCCCGCCAATGACAAGGTGATCTCGGGTAAAGCCTCCGCCTCTGGAAAATTTGGGGATGGCCCGACTGCTAAAAAAATGATTGCGGGAACCGAGCGAATCTATCTCGACCCACTTGCAACGAGCACTTCGGCGGCGCAGGCACGCGCCAAGGTGCTGATGGCAGGTCTTACCGGACGATTTGAACAGTTGGAACTGCGCTGCATCGGTCTGCCGGATCTTGTACCGGGCAGACAGGTTAAGGTGAAAGGCCTGAGTGGGCGCGCTGCGGGAAGTTTTTATATCACCGATATCCGCCACAGTTTCGGCTTGGACGGCTTCACCACAACTCTGGAGGCGAGGAGGAACAGCTTGTGAGCTCAATAGCGGACCTTTTGAACTCCAATGGAGAATTCGGCCGCGACCCTGCCCTCTCCTCCTCGGGAGGCTTTGTACAGGGGGTGGTGACAGACAACGGCGACAAAAAGTTTTCCGGGATGGTCAAGGTGGAATATACCGCATGGAAAAGCGGAAAAAACATCTGTCAGTGGATTCCTCTGCTGCATGGCTACGCCGGAAAAGAGTACGGCTGCTACATGGTCCCCGAGGTAGGGGATATCGTGCTTGTCGGATTCATCGGTCCCGGGATGGAACGCCCCTTTGTACTGGGGGGGCTTTTCCCCGCCGGGGCGGAGATGATCTCCGGCAGTTTTACCGACAAGAACGAGACAAAGAGGCTCAAAACCGCCGGGGGAATCGATTTGATCCTCTCGGATGTCAAGGGAAAGCAGACGGCTATCGCCGTCACCCCCAAAGGGCTTACCCTTTCTCTCACCGACGAAAAGGAAACGATCACCCTTTCTGATAAGGGAGGGGAGAATGCTTTGATCCTCGAGTGTAAAAACGGTGAGGTCACCTTGTGCGCCAAAAGCAAAATCACCCTCAAAGCGGGAAAGTGTGAAATCACCCTCGACGGGAAGGGCGGTGCAGTTACCATCCAGTGCGACAAATTCGAGGCCCAAGCCACCCGTCAGGCGGCTGTTTCAGCCAACCAGCAGCTCACGCTTTCGGGCGGGATGCTCAAGGTCGAGGGAAAGCAGACCGCCCAGCTGAGCGGGGGAACAATGACACAGATCAAGGGCGGTATGGTTAAAATCAACTGACAGGGAGGAACGTTCTATGGCCGACAGCAGGGATTTTTTAGGAAAGGGCCTTGCGTTTCCTCCGGCGGTCGATTCCGCGACCGGGCGCTTTCGGATGGTCAGTGCGGAGGAGGATATTCGCCAGTCGATCTATCTGATCGTCATGACTCGGAAAAACGAACGCGCCATGCTGCCCGAGTTTGGCTGTAACATCCACGATTTCGTATTTGAATTGCCCGACGCTTCAGCGGCGGAGCTGATCCGCACCGAGATCATCGATGCGCTGATCCGCTGGGAGCCCCGCGTCATTGACACCGATGTAGATATCGATACCTCAGAGATTTCCAGCGGCAAGATCATCCTGACTATCAGCTACACGGTGCGGAGCACCAATAACCCGAACAATCTCGTCTTTCCTTTCTATCTCTATGAGGGAGTGGGGGAGTGTTAAAGGAGGCCAGCCACAATGGAGCAAATGAAAAAATATGAGAGACTCGAGGAGCTGGCCCGTTCCTACGTCCCTGAATGGCATTTTACTGCCGAGAACCCCGATGTTGGTTCAGTGCTTGCCATTCTGGTCGATGACATGCTCACGCAAAGCAGTGACCGGCTCTTCCGCGCACTGCATAAGCATCGGATTCAGTACCTCAACCTCTTCGATCGTCTTAAGGAAGAACCGGTGGAAGCAGCCCGCTCCTATGCGCGTTTTCATCAGGTATCAGGTATGCAGGAGCCGGTTCCGGTGCCGAAGGGCACCCGTCTTTTCGCGGAGGAGGAACACAACGGCATCCGGCTGGCCTTTGAGACTGAGCACGGCATCACCACCACCGCCGCCACACTGAAAAGTGTCTGCGTCACCGATGGAGAGAGCGATCGTATCGCCCGCCTTTATGACGGAGGAGAAGGCGGATGCCATTTTGAGGCGTTCGGACTTTCCGATACCAACGAGGCGGAGCATCTTCTCCTGCTTGGCTATGATACCGCCTTTGACGCGCTTGACGGGCTTTCTCTCGGGCTGCGAGTTAGGGTTTCCGGGGAAAGAAAACCTGACGAGGCGCTTGCGCTGCTCGCCTCCGCTCAGGTACGATACTCGATGCTTGAGCAGGAAGGGGAGCGGCCTTTTGACAGTGTGCAGCTCTCGGACGGGATGATCCAGCTCGAGCTGCGCGATTATATTCCACAGCAGGTGGAGCTGGCAGGGAAAAACCGCTATGTACTCTGTATCCGTGCATCTGAACCTCTCGATCTGCGGATCACCTCCTGTGAACTGATGCTTTCTCAGGATGGAATTCCGGCCGACGAAGTGTTTTGCGGAGGAGTCTCGCAGAGCGTCGGACGTTTCCTGCCGTTTGGCAGCCCTATGGAGATCTTTGCGGAATGTGGTATCGAGTGCCGCCGGGCTTTTGCACGACGCGGCGCCGGAATTGAAATCTCCTTTGATCTGGGATTTGAAGTGCTGGAACAGCGCCTCCCCGAAACGGAAAATGAGCTCGATCTGCGGATCATCATGAAGAGGCCGGTGGAACCGCCAAAGCTTGAGACGGCGGAGGTGCGGGCCGATTATGTCCTGATTGAATACCTCGGCGAGCGAGGATGGAAGCGGCTGCTTTCCGACGAACACGCTGCCCTGCTGATGAACGGGTCGGCCGAAGGAACGGTGACACTGCGTTTCCTCTGCCCCGCCGATATGGCCCGGGAACCGGGAGAGGGCGGCAGGCTGCGAATGCGGCTGATGCGTGCCGATAACCTCTATCGTCTGCCCTGCCGTCAATATTCCCCTGTAATACGAAACCTGCGCTTTTCTTACAGCTATGACGCGGCCGGACTTTGCGCCGACTATGCCTGCACCCGAAACAATTTCTCGGAGCAGGAGGTCACCGGACGGCTTGATTCTGGAAAAGAGGTTGTTCCGTTTTATTCTAATGAGACAGGAAAGCGCGCCATGTACCTCGGTTTCGATCAGAATCCGAAAGGGATGCCGCTTTCGCTCTATTTTGAGGTGGAAAACGATATCGACTGTCCGCTGGATTACACCGCTGAGGTGCTCACCTCCCGCGGCTTTGAACCGCTGACAGCATCCGACAATACCGGCGGGATGCTCTATTCCGGGACACTGCTGCTGCCGGTCAGCGGCGACGCAGCCCCCTCCCATCTGTTCGGGCGGGAATTGTGGTGGCTGCGGCTACGGCTGCGGGGGGAGCTTCCCGCAAGTCTGCCGGTGGTGCGGGGAATCCTGACTAATATGGCGCGAGTGCGCAATCTGCGCAGCATGAGCGAAACCTTCTACCGCACCGAGGAAAACGCGCCGCTGAGGATCACGCTGGCCGAACGCAGTCTCCTGAATGTGCGCATTTTTGTCAATGAGGAGGACGGCGATCCCAGTCATGAGGAAAATTGGGTTGAATGGCGGCGGCGCACTGCGCTGAGCCAGCAGGGACGCTTCTGCGAGGTTGACCTTGCGGCAGGAACCGTTGAATTTGGCCGCAACGATTTTGCTGCCTACCCCCTCAAAGAGGGTGCGGCTGCGGTACGGGTGGATTACCAGAGCTATCAGGGCGCGCTTGCCAATGTCCCTGAAGGAAGCATCACCGCCCTCGCGGAATCGCTGCGCTATATCTCCGGCGTCACCAATCCCATGCCCGCCTATGGGGGCTACGACGGTTACAATGAGCGGACGGGCGCCGCAATGATTTCCAATATTCTGCGCACCCGAGGCCGTGCGGTCACCGGACGGGACTATTTTGACATCGTCTCACAGGTTTCCTATGGGGTGCGCCGAATCAAATGCCTAAGCGGTGTGGATCGGCTCGGACGCAGGGCCGAAGATACCGTGACCGTCGCCCTGCTGATCGATGAATATGACAAGGGCGGACACATTTTTTCCTCAGTCAAGGATACGGTCCGTCGCAAGCTGATGGAGTCGGGCAGTCTGATCCCGATGGGAAAGACATTGGTGCTTTGCCAGCCCTGCTTTGTCCGCTTTTCGGCAAGGCTCTGGCTGGAATGCCCGAGCCTCGACGGAGCGTATGACCTGCAGCGCGCTGTGGAAGAAGAGATTTCCGCCTTCCTTGATCCCCTTGCGGGCGGTTTCGACGGAAACGGCTGGGAGATCGGAGTGCTTCCCACCGTCCGTCAGCTTCTGGCCTGGCTCAAAATGCGCCGTCCCGGCTTGGTTGTGACGCGTGTGGCTATGTCGGCCCGGCATCAGGAACGGGAGTACACGGTTGATGAGGAACTTCCCTCACTGATCGGAAACCCTTTTGCCATGGCAGTGAATGGGGAACACACCGTCTATGTCCGGAGCACCGCAACGGCGGAGGCCCCGCAACGATGAAAGAAAAGGAGGTGTGCGCCGATGCTTCAGGTCCCGAGGCTGGATGATCTTGACTATAAGGCGCTGATGGACCGCGCCCGCGCGCTGATTCCCACCCTGACCGGGGAGTGGACCGACTTCAATGACCACGACCCCGGAATCACAACGCTGCAGGCCTTTGCGTGGCTCTGTGACGGACTCAATTATTATATCAACGCCACTGGAGAGCGCCACCGCCTGAAATACTTCAAGCTGCTGGGCATCGAACCGGAAAGCGCTGCCGCGCGCTGCCGCGTAGCGGTGCAGGTCCCGGACGGCGGAGAATTCTCTCTGCCGCGCGGCGCCCGTCTCCTGGCGGGGGATATCCCCTTCGAGCTGGAGAAGGAATGTGGTGGGACAGCGAACCAACCGATCCGGCTTTATACCGGACCCGATGACGGACATTTGTTGGATCTGACCGCTTTCGCCGGGCAGGACGGGGAGTTTGCGTCCGTTTTTTCAGCCGACGGAAAGCCGGGAGAGCTCTTTCTTGGGTTCGCACATCCTCTTTCAGGAACTGTTCGGCTTTTCTTTGAAATAGGAGATTGCGGGCGCAATCCCTTTTCTGATGATTTTGCGCTTGCCTCCCTTGAATGGAATTGCTTCGGCGCAGGCGGATGGCAAAGCGCGCAGGTTCTTTCGGATGAAACGGGCGGGCTTCTGCGCAGCGGATACCTGACGCTCTCGCTTCCCTGCGAGACAGTTCCCGCCTCGCCTCTTGGCCTGGATACAGCCTGCTATCTGCGCTGCCGGCTGCTGGAAAACGAATATGATCTTCCGCCGCAGCTCGGGCGGGTAGTGCAGAATTGTGCTGATGCAGTGCAGCGCCGCAGCTGGGCGGAGGCGGAACGCTTTTTCAGCGACGGAAGCGCAGTGCTTCCCCTCAATCGCGCTGTCTGTGATGGGATGCGCCTTTCGGTGGCGGTTCGCGACGGGGATGATTACCTCCTGCGGGACGGCTTCTGCGAAACTGCCGCAGGGGAGCGGCCTTGGCTGCGCGAAATCCGTTTCGACAGCGCACGATTTGGATGGGCACCCCGCTGTGGGGATGAGCTTCTGGTTATTTTCACTGATCGGGAAGCGGAGGGCCGCTTGTCGCTGGGGGTTACCGACGGCTGTGCAAGCCAGCAGTTTGCATTCGATGTGCAGGGGCTGTTGGAGTTGGAGCTTGCCCTGATTGATCCGGATTCCGGACGGTTTGCCCTTTGGGAGCGCTGTGAGGACCTGGCGCAGGCGGGCTGCGAGGAGCGCGTCTTTGCTTTTGATGAATCCTCCCGTACCCTGACCTTTGGGGATGGAATTTGTGGGGAACAGCCCGAGCCCGGTCTCCTGGTCACCGCCGTAACGATGCGAACTTCATTGTTTGACGGCGGGAATGTGCTGCGCGGGCAGATCCGGACATTGGATTTTCCGACTATTCCAGGCGTGGAGGTGGCCAACCTTGAGAGTGCCACAGGTGGGATTCGCCGTTTGTGCTCGGCTGAACTTGAACCGCTGCTCGAGAAAAAGCTGCGCGCTGTTACCCGGGCGGTGACAGCCGATGACTACCGTACTCTCGTCATGGGAACCCCGGGTCTGCTGATCGGCGGAGTGGCGGTTATTCCGATGCGGGAGTACGCACCCGCTGCCGGACTGCCGTTCCGCCCCAATACGGTGGTGGTTGCAGTCCAGCCCGGATCGGCCCGTCCGCTCCCGTTGCTCGGAGAACGTTATCGACGCCGCATTCGCGAACACCTTGAGACTGCGCGGTTGCTGACCACCGATATCGAAGTGGTTCCGGCGCGGTATGTTGGAGTGAGCGTCTACGGCCGGATTTCTCTCGTTGAAAACAATTCACGCGGGCGGGAGCGGGTCGTTGCGCTTCTGCGGGCGGAAATCGATACCGTTTCTTCCGGGACCTTTGGGCGCGGAGCCGATTACGGCAGGATTTTCTCGGCGCTTGAAATGATGGAGGAGGTACGTGGCATTCTGCAGCTCTCACTGGAGTATATCGGCGCGGGAGGACGGAAAAACGAGCATGGTGATATCATCGTTTCTCCAGACAGCCTTTGCTATCTCGACGAAACCGGCATCGAATTCTTGTAAAGGAGGGTGGGACGGATGAATCAGGCTCCAAAGCATGTCAACTTTTACCGCAAAGCCCTGCGGCGCTGTCGGCGGACTAATCTGGAGCTGGATGCAGCGCTTTCGTTGGTGATGACGGATCCGGCGCGTCCCGCCGCCTGCCTTACCCGTGTCTTTGATTCGGGGGATCCGGATACCACCTATGGCCGGCTTCAGATCGAGGGGGAGCTGGAGGGGGGAAAGCTTGAGGTTGTGGTCGCTGTTTCCGACAGCCTCGAAACCCCGGAAGGCAGTCTTGACGAACTTCTGGGCGATCCCTCCCTCACCTTCGGCGAGCAGGTGCGGCTGCTGCGTTCCCTACGCCACCTGCGCGCGGTCAATACCCGAGATCTGCTGTTGCATCATCTGACCGGACGTTATCTCTGGATTTTTGTCGGGATTACTCCTGGGGGGGTCTGCCGCTGCCGAATTGAGGGGATACGGCTCGACTTCCCGCACGAGAGTTTTACCCGTTACTTTCCGGAGATCTATCAGGACAGCGATTTCTTCGACCGCTATATCGCTGTGTTTCAGTCGATGTTTCTTGATTTGGAGCGGCAGGCCGATCAGATTCCACGACTGCTCGACTATCAGAATGTTTCGGATGAGCAGCTCCTCGAGCTGGCCTCCTGGCTCGGGATCGACAGCATGGACGGCATCTTTTCACCGGATCAGATCCGCCGGATCATCGCCGGAATCGATCTTTTCCAGGCGGGCAAAGGAACCCGCCGCACCCTTGCAGCAGTCGTAGAGCTTGCCTGCGGTATCCGTCCGCGGATTGTTGAACAGTTCCAGTTTGACCGTCTGCCCGCTCCTGAATCCCGCCGCCGTCTCAACGCACAGCTCTATGGCAGCGGCCCGAACCAATTCTGCGTCATCCTCGATCTGACGGGAAACGGAGGCAGCCTGCCGCTGTCCCAGCCGGAACTTGACCGCCTGATTGATGAATACAGCGTGATCGGGAGCAGCCATAAGCTGGTGCTTTTACGGGATTGTACCCACACCGATACGCATTGCTATCTCGATGTCAACAGCCGCCTTTCAATCCCGGAGAACGCCAGTGTTGACGGTGCCGTGCTGGGCGGCTATCTCACAGTGGGATGAGCGCCCCGCCACCCTCAAAACCAAAACAGACATGGAGGTGTAATGAATGGATATTCATGACTGTAGCCGTCTCCGACAGGGAGAGATCGTTGGAAAGAAGCTTCCGGAGCGGGTGCGCTCGTCATATGAGTCGCAGTATGGATATTCTTCACGCAGCCTGAGAGTTGTCGAATCCGATCTGCCCAATTCCCTGGGGGTCGAGGCGCTGACCCGCGGAAATACCATCCATTTTGCACGGGGCGGCTATTCACCGGATTCTGCCCATGGTATGGAGGTTCTCAGCCACGAGCTGGCGCATACGGTGCAGCAGGCCCGGGGAGAGGTCCCGGAAACTGCTTCGGTCAACAGCGATCCTGCGCTTGAACAGGGGGCGGATCAACCGGCAGCACTATCCGCACCAGTAACGCAGGGGAAAAGCTCTCTGGTGTCTCTGCCGAGCGGTTCCAGCGCATCTCCCATCCAATGCTGGCCATGGTCGCTTAAAAGCCGGGAAAAGGATCTTGCAAAAGCGCGCAAAGAGATGATGGCCTATTATGAGGCGGATGCAAAAAAGCGCGCTGAGAAGGATAAAAAGCATCGGGCGCAGGAAACTCTTGCACAGCAGCAGTTTCAGGATGAAACACAGGGTGGCTGGTGGCAGCGCCGTAAGGCCAAAAAGTATAACCAGTCGATCCGCGACGCGCAGGAAAAGGTGGAACATCGGGGCCAGAAGCAGCTTTTTATGCAGATGGCTTCGGAAACCGGCCAGATGCAGCGGTTGATGGGCAATTCCCGGGGCTATGATGAGGCATCCGGAAAATATGTGGAAGGCGGCTCGGATGATGCCAGTCTGGCAGGAATCACATCCTCACAGGCCGCAGTGTCGGACGCAAGCGCCCAACAAAGGCTGGAGGCGGCGGTGGGCGGTCTGGGACTCGATATTGCCGGCGGGCTTACAGCGGATCTGCCCGGCTACGCGAAAAAAATTCCCGGCTCCGCAGCCCGGCTGCCGGGGATCGGGGGTCTGATCCCTTCCGTCCAGAATGGGCTCAGCAGCGATCTGGGGATTGGTATCACCAGATACGCCGGCGGCGGCCTCCACGCAGCCGGCGGCATCATGGAAGCTGCCGGAGCCGGAATTCGTGCCAACAAGGCGCGCAAGGCGGGGGATACCGCAGGAGCGTGGCAAGCGGGACTGCAGTCGCTGGCGGGTGCTTCTTCCGGGTCGCAGGGCGTCGCTCAGATGGCCTTCGGCGGTGCGGCAACAATGGGTGCCGGCAGTCTGGCCTCTCAGGTGATTCCGGGAGTCGGCGCTTTTACCGGTGCTGCCAAGATGGCTTCCGGAGTTGCGGGACTTGCCGGGAACGGGCGTTCTCTCTACAAAAGCAACCAGATGCTCAAAGATGAGCGACTGGCCGATGGGTATCAGTCGAGCGATACCGATGCCCAGAATAGCTATGAATCCCTGCGGCTGCTGCATGACGCTGCCAAGACCCGCACCGTCGAGGCGGGATTCGATACGGTGACCGGAGCACTTGATATGGCGGCCGGCATTACCAACGCCGCTGGTGGCGGAGGAGGCGCAGGCACTGTTTTGACCGGGTTGAGCGCTGCAGGTAAAGCTGGAAAATTCGCTGTGGGTAAGGGGATGCGCTCTCACTATGCCAAAAAACAGGGGGCCGAGTTTCTGGAAAAAGGCTTTGCCCCCCTGAGGGAGGACGATCGCTTCTATGCCTTGAGCGACAGAGAAAAAAGCCACTATATCAAGAAGACCGCCGGAGTGAAAAGCCGTAAGGAACTGCAGGCGAAGATGCAGGTGTCTCAGGCAATGCGGCTGCATGCCGATCTGCACAATGCACAGGGACCTGGCGAGCAGACACAACGGCTGTTAAATGCGATGGGCTATAAAGATCCTTCAAAGTATCAGAATATTGACGTGCAGATGCTTGCTGAAAAACTGGGTTATACTGGCGGAAGATGGCAGGAGGCTGTGACCGACAAAAGGGCCTTGGAACAGCGGGCACTTTTCGCAAAAATCGCCGAGGCAGAGGCGGCGCTGGATATGGCACAGTCTGATCAGCGAAAAAAGGAACGCAAGAAGGGCGCGAAAAAGACCGCGCCGGTTGCCCGGTTGGCGGCGGAAGCCGGGCGGAAACGGCAGGCAGAACGGGAACAGTACGCTGAGATTTTTGCTCCAGCCGCGGCGAGGGCTGCGGAACAGATTCTGGCATCAGCAGAGAAAAGGAAAAATTTTTCATCCGATGCATAACAGGACCCTGGGTGCGATATGATCGTTGTATCCTATGCCGCAGGGATGATCTTACAGGGAGGGCCACCACATGTTAGAAAACAAGGAGCTTTATCTGAAACTGCTGCACAGCCTTGAATCGGCCCTGCATGATGTCGGAATGAAAACCATGCTGTGCGATGAAAGGGGCCTCTGGATGCTCAAGGCGCGTCTGGTCGGACTGGGGAGCGCCGAAGGGGAAGCGCTGATGGAAATTTGTGTCCCCGATGCAAAGTTTGCGGGAGTGAATGAACAGCCTCTTGCACTGCTTCAGTTCTATACCACCCTTGCTTCCCATATCGATGCAGACAATGAGGTGCCGGCGCTGAAAGAGCTCAACCGCCTGAATATGAATTGTCCGCTCGGCTCTTTGCATCTGTTTTTGAATGGAGCGCAGCTTTATCATCGATATACTCTTCCACTGCGGGGCGAGACGCTCGAAGATTTTCTCCTCGCGGCCGCTGATGCGCTGCATTTGGCGGTCGAAGTCCTGGATACGATCTTTGATGATGCTCTGCTGATCGCACATGATGCATCCAAAAGCAGATATGGGCGGGAGGAGGATTCGCTGTGAGTTTCCTCGATTATCTCTGCGCGACATCGGTCATACAGGCAGCCTTGGCTCTGCCCGGCGATAAGTCAGGGGCCTCCCTTGGCGGATTCCCTGCGCTGGAGCGGCTGGTATCCGGACTTGACGAGGACGAAGCTGCCCGCTGGCGCAAAAATCAGAAGGATCTTTGCGCGCTGCGTTTTCGGCTGCTGTGCCGTCTTTCAGGGGAGGATTCCGCCTGTGAGGCGGCACTTTCCCTTGCGCTGACCGAGCTGCTTTATCCGGAATTGGGCGGCCTGCTTCTGCAGCGGACCGGAAGCGGGCTTACTTTTGAACTGGCATGGCGTTTGGCGCATCAAGCGGAGGTTACAAAAGATTTCACATACGTGAGGGACCTGTTTGAATGTCTCTCCAAGATTCTGCGCGCCGAAAAGCAGGAGCCTTTTTTTCGATCCCGTCTTTCGGCGGATGCCCGGCTGGTTGGTTTTTTGCTGGGCGACAGACGGCTCGACCCTCTGCTTGACGGAATTGCCGCTTTTGAGAACGACGAACCTCCCGCGCTCTACGCCGGGGACGGCCGGATCCGAGCAATCGCACATTCCCTTGACCTGCTTCGCGGAGGGGACCGTCCGCTTCTGCAGATCGTGGGGGACGCGGGGTGCGGAAAACGGCTCTGCCTGCGCCATGCCGCGCTTGTGCAGGGCAGAAAATTTCTGTATGTTGACTGCGGAATGCTGCTTGCCAATCCCTTGGAAACGGTCTGGCGGATGGTGGACAGCATCCGCCGGGAAGCGCTCCTTCACGGAGCCGACGTCTGTTACTACCGGCTTTCAGCTGGACAGGCCCCCTCCGATACATCACAGAGGGAAAAAGATCCTGCGCAGTTCCTGCATCTCTGCGCCCAGCCCCTCTGGGATTCCGGCTTGTTGGTAGCAGTCTGCTCACCGCCGGATGTTTATCTGATCCCTTTTGCACCCGGATCTAGTCAGCGGGTGGAAATCAAACCCTATGCACGCGCGGAACGGATCGCCCTTTGGCGAGGCTTCAGCAGCCAGTACGGTGTCGCGCTCGATCCGGTTCTTTACGGCTCCAAATATATCCTTTCGCCCCGGGAGATTAAAAAGGTGCTTCTGCGCCTGCGGGATGAAGGAGTGCCCGCACCGGACGACCGCATGATTTCAGAAATCTGCATGCAGATTCTGCCGCCTCCGGTTGGTTCTATCCGCAGGTCCCAGGTGCATGTTTCCCTCGATGACCTCAAACTTCCGCTGGTGCAGAAGCAGAAGCTGCTGAGTATTTGCAGCCACATCACCTGTCGCCATCAGGTCTTTGACCAGTGGCAGATGGAGGAACGCTATCCTTATGGGCGCAATGTCTCGGTACTTTTTGTCGGCCCGCCCGGGACAGGCAAGACGATGGCGGCTCATGCCCTTTCTGAGCTGCTGAATCTGCCTCTTTACCGGATCGACCTGTCGCAGGTAATCGATAAGTACATCGGCGAAACCGAAAAGCGACTGGAAGAGATCTTCCGGCAAGCCGAGAAAAACAACACTATTCTTTTCTTTGATGAAGCCGATGCGGTATTTGGCAAACGAAGCGAGGTTAACGACTCAAAAGACCGTTATGCCAATACCGATGTCAGCTACATTTTGCAACGAATCGAGGAATATGACGGCATTGTTATTCTCGCGACCAACCTGAAAAAAAACATTGATGAGGCGTTTATGCGCCGGATGCGCTATGTCGTTGAATTTGCGCTGCCCGGAGAGGCGCTGCGGCGTGAAATTTGGGAAACCTGCTTCACCGAGGCAGTTCCCACCGACCAGGTGGACTTTGAATATCTTGCGAGACAATTTGAATTTTCAGCGGGTTCGATTAAAAATGTGGTGCTCAACGCGGCCTTCGCCGCAGCAGCATCAGGGCATCCGATCGAGATGCGGGACCTTTTGGAAAGCATCCGGGACGAGAACATCAAGCTTGGCAAAAGCATGCTTCGGCAGGATTTTGCCGAATACAGCGTACTTCTATAAAAAAGGTGCGGGCCGACAGACCCGCACCTTTTTTATAGAGAAAACCACTCGCTGGACGGGTGGTTCAAAAGAAGCCCCTTAAGGGACGTTGTCTGTATCAAGCTCTTCCAGGGCTTACTCAAAACCTCCGGCTAAGCCGGAGGTTTTGACCGATTGGGGCTATCTTTTATGGAGTCCAATATGATCTTTGAGTTTTTCAAAGGTTTCATCGCTGATGTCGTGCTCAATCCGACAGGCGTCCTCGGCGGCGATTTCCGGCGTGACGCCCAGTGCGGTCAGCCATGTAGTCAAAAGCTGATGTCGGTCATAGACCCGCCTGGCCATCTCGTATCCCTCATCGGTCAGGGTAATCCAGCCTTCCCGATCCATGACAATATAGTTTTTTTCTCGAAGCAGGCCCATCGCCCGGCTGATACTCGGCTTGGAGTAATCCAGCTGGCGGGCAATATCAATGGAACGCACCAAACCGTTCCGTTCGCGGAGCATCAAAATTGTTTCGAGATAGTCTTCAACCGATTCATTGCGTTTCATTACGCGGGCCTCCTTTTGTCAAACGCGACAGCTGCCGAAGCGGGCCGGAAGTCGCAGCGGCAGAGAGCGCCTGCCTGCTGTAAAGGAATGTTTTTTTATTTTATCACAATTTCTTGTATAGGGCAAGTGCGGCATTCAATTCAGATGGAATCGTGAATTGAAAAATGTTAAATTTTCCTAAAATTATCAAAATTTCCATTTTTACAATTTGCACAATGAATAAAAACAATATTTGGCGTTCAAGCTTGATTTTAGAAAATAAAATAGCAAAAATGCAAAAGAAGAGGATATAAATTATTTAAAATTACTTCGACTTTGTGTAAAAGCACAACTTCAATTTGAATTGGAGGATTTTTACAAATTATGCCGAATCAGGTAGGATAATGGCGATAAGGGGGAATTTGATGAAAGCCACTGGGATCGTAAGGAGAATCGATCATTTGGGCAGGATTGTACTCCCGATTGAGCTGCGCAGGAAAATGGAGATTGGTACGGAGGAGACGCTTGAATTTTTTGTTGAAGGAGAGACGCTGCTCCTGAAGCGCTATGCTCCCGCCTGCACCTTCTGCGGCGGGAATAAGGAATTGAAGGAGTATAACGGGAAAAGAATCTGTGCAGCGTGTCTGAATGAACTGAAAACGGAAGAGTCCGGTTGAATTTTTTGTGCGGGCCTTTCCGGTGGGTCCTCCCACAAAGGCGGCGGTCCCAAACGGGAATTGGGCTGCCTGCCCAAATACCACCGATGAAATGAGTTAACAAGATGACAGACGGGGAAAAAAGGTACGCGTTGGCACTGGGCAGGCATCTGCGCGCGGTGCGGGAGTCCCATGGATTTACCCAAGGCCAGGCGGCGCAGCTTTACCGGCAGAAAACCGGAAAGCATGGCGCGGGTCTGGTTGATTTGGAGTGCGGCCGCTCAACAGTTCTCACGCTGCTGAAGCTGCGGTGCCTGAAAGAAATTTATGGGGCTTCCTATGACGAACTTCTGCAATTTGATGATCCGGGCGTGGATGGCGCTGACGCGAGGAAGTCGTTCTCCAGACGGCTTGCGCGATGTATGGCAGAGGCGCATGGCGGACGTCCTTACTCGCTTTTCTTTCAGGGAAGCCGATATGTACGCCGTATTTCCGAGCGCGAGGATGTAGTGGAGATTTCGGTAATATCCCCTGACAGTGGCAGGTGGAGCAGGACCCTTTGGCCCCGGGAAACGGTGGAACGCTTCTCGGCGGAGGATTTCGAACGGCAATTTGCCCGATTGCTTTTCCGCCTCAAAAAGGCGAGCGAGGAAAAACCAATGCGGGAGATTCTGCTGATTCGGGCGGAGAAGCGTGATGGAAAGATTTTTTGCCGGAGTGTGGATGACTTTCCGGGAAAAAGCGGGGAGGAAATCGCGGTATCCGGCTGTGAGCAGCTGCTGCAATATCTGGAGGGTTATCAGCGGCTTGGATATGAGATTGAATTGACTGGATTCATCGAATAGAGGCGTGTGCAAAGCTGATGCACACGCCTTTTTGAATGTTGGTTTAAATAAAGTAAAAATCAATGCCATTGAGGAGGAGAATTACCCGCTCTGCCGGTGGGACGCCTTGCCAAAGGCTTCCTTTTTAAGCACCGGATGAAGCGGCTGACGGCAGTGCCCCTTCGATGATAAAAGCCTCTGATCGAGCGGTGGCTGCCCTGTTGCCCACCGTGAGAAATCGATGCGGCCGGGATGAAACCCGTCACATTCTGAGACGTCTGCCGGCTGCAGGTGCCGACGGGGTCTGCTCAGGCAACCCTGCACCTATGACTCAGATGCCGGTTTTAAGGCGCTTTACGGGCCTCTTGCCATACCTCCCTCTTCGGGTCGGATCGTATATGACTCAAGAGAACGGGAGATCATTTTCCCTCTGCAATTTCACCCAGGACCTTGATAAAATCCTGCATCGTATTGATTCTGACATTGCGCTCCAGAATCGCGTTCTTCAGGTCGATTGACAGAGATTCAAATTTGGGTTGAAGTTGGGGGTTGATATAGGACATGCTTTCACCTCGAATCGGCGCCCTGCGCAAAATCAATTGCCTCTGCAGTTGTCAAAATAACACCGTCATCCTGTTCTTCAGGGTCCGGCCGCGCCGGAGCGGGCATCGGGCTTTTTGCTTCTTTTGCGGCGGAAATGCGCTTGTCATTTTGATTCCGTTTCTGATTCATTCTCATCACCGGGAATATTGTTTTCCACAGTGCGGCGGAATATGCGGAAAGTTTTTGACGCTTATGCCCGCACGGTACGCTCTCATGGGAATCCTCCGGAACCGGTGCCGATCGATCGGTTGAGGACCCACACCCCCCAATTCAGGTAAGCGGCGAAGGTTAACCACAGCAGGTAGGGGATTTGCAGGAGCGCCGCGGCGCGGTTCACACCGGCAAAGGACCAAATCATCAGAAGAACAAGCACCCAGAGCAGGATCAGCCAGAGAAAAGCG
>ERZ857984.1424-NODE-1424-length-19412-cov-4.330320_pt1 | contig 19412 bp, 16 predicted proteins | sample MGYA00519914_ERZ857984 | MGnify/ENA primary metagenome ERZ857984 (study PRJEB31778, sample SAMEA3449417) | human gut metagenome | biome: human gut; feature: human-associated habitat; material: faeces | place: United Kingdom | collected 2010/2012 ... | reverse complement strand
CCCACGCCAAGGACGGCGTGAAGCTGCACGACTCCAACCCGGAGGCCGTCTACGGCCTTGTGCGCGAGGACGCGCTGGTCACCGACGCGGCGTTCCTCGAGGTTCCGCTGGGTGAAGGCGGCGTGCCGTTTGACAGGTACCTTGCGGCGCTGGACGACATCGGCTACAAGGGCTTCCTCACCATCGAGCGCGAGGTCGGCGACAGCCCCGTGGCGGACATCCACAGAGCCGTCGACTTCCTGAAGGAAAAAATCGGGTAACATCCGCCGGGAGGGCCGCCGCCCTCCCGCATTCTTTTTCGCGGCGCGCGCTCAAAGGAGAGGTTCATGACTGAATTCTGGAATCCGTGGCACGGCTGCCGGAAGTATTCCGAAGGCTGCCTGCATTGCTATGTGTACCGGACCGACGCGCAGTATGGGCGTGATGCGGGCTGCGTTGTGAAAACAGCCGAGTTCGATAAGCCGCTGCGGAAAAAGCGGGACGGCTCTTTTTTGCTTGTCGGAGATGAGCCGGTGTATACCTGCTTTTCCTCCGATTTCTTTCTGGAGGAAGCCGACGGCTGGCGGCCGGACGCGTGGCGGATGATACGTTCGCGGTCCGATCTCTCGTTTTTCATCGTCACCAAGCGCATCCTCCGCTTCGCCGAAGCGATACCGTCGGACTGGGGCGACGGGTATGAGAACGTGACGATCTGCTGTACTGTCGAGAACCGCCGCCGCGCGGCAGAGCGTCTGCCGTATTTCCTTTCGCTGCCGATTCTGCACAAGCAGATCATCTGTGAGCCGCTGTTGGAACGCATCAATCTTCTGCCCTGGCTCGGCCCGCAGATCGAGCAGGTGCTCGTCGGCGGGGAATCCGGCCCGGAGGCGCGCGTGTGCGACTACGATTGGGTGCTTGATCTCCGCGCGCAGTGTCGAGAACGGAGTGTAGCGTTCTGCTTCCGTCAGACAGGCGCCAGTTTCCGCAAGGACGGACGGGTGTATGCCATAGAGCGCCGCGAACAGCACCGGCAGGCGACAAAAGCGAATATTGATATAAAATAAAGCCCCTCTGCATAAAATGAAGCATCATTCTATGCAGAGGAGCTGTTTTGTATGAGACGGAACAGGGAACAGGAACCGATTATGAATGTCTATTCACCGCCGAGCGAGCCGTCTGTCCGCACGGCTGAACCGGATTTTGTGCCGCACTCACGTTCGGTGCCGCCCCGCACCGGCAGGGCGGACCGTCTTGCGTTCGCACAGCTTGCCGCGCAGGGTGAGCAGATCGGAACGGGCGCACAGCTTCGGCCCGTTCTTATTTCCCGCAATCCGGCAGACTTTGTCAGAACCGACAACTCCGGCGTACTGACGCTTGCCGGCGGCGTGTATTTCGTTACCTTTTCTCTGTCGGGACGAGGCGGCGCGGACAGTGTGTACTTCGAACTTCTGCCGTATGACGGTGAAACACCGCTTTCCTTTGCCCGCCAGCGCAACGGCCTTGTGCCGCCGCACGCATTCGGACTTTTGACGCATAGCTTTCTGTTCGAGCCGCGGAACGAAGCGTCGCTGTACTTTGTGCCGTCTGTGGATGACGGGGCGCCGTTTATCGATTACGTGTTTTCGCTTACCTTGGTGCGCCTTCGTTGAACGAGTCAGTTTTTCAGCGAATGGATGGGGGCGGGTACGCGGCCGCCGCGTCGGATGAAGGCGGCGGGAGAGACGTTGTTGACCGGCATCACCGGCGCTTCGCCCAGCAGGCCGCCGAACGAAAGCCGGTCGCCCACCCGCTTTCCGACAGCGGGGATGATGCGCACCGCCGTCGTCTTTGTATTGGCCACACCGATGGCGATTTCATCGGCAATGATGCCGGAGATCACGGCTTCGTCCGTGTCGCCGGGTATAGCGATCATGTCCAGCCCGACCGAGCAGACCGCCGTCATCGCTTCCAGCTTTTCCAGCCGGAGTACGCCGGCGTTCACTGCGGCGATCATTCCCTCATCTTCCGACACGGGAATGAACGCGCCCGACAATCCGCCCACGGAGGATGATGCCATCACGCCGCCTTTCTTGACCGCGTCGTTGAGGAGCGCCAGAGCCGCTGTCGTGCCGTATCCGCCGCAGGTGCCGACGCCCATCGATTCGATGATGCGCGCCACCGAGTCGCCGACGGCGGGCGTAGGAGCGAGCGAAAGGTCGACGATGCCGAAATCCGCTCCCAGACGGCGCGATGCTTCGCGTGCGACGAGCTGTCCTACGCGGGTAATTTTGAAGGCAGTGCGCTTAATGGTTTCCGCCAGCTCGGTCAGGTCGCAGTCACCTGCTGCGGTGATGGCGCTGCGCACCACCCCGGGACCGGAGACGCCGACGTTGATGACACGGTCGCTTTCGCTCACGCCGTGGAACGCGCCGGCCATAAACGGATTGTCTTCCGGCGCGTTGGCGAACACGACCAGCTTCGCGCAGCCGATGCAGTCCCGCTCCGCGGTCAACGCCGCGGCTTTTTTTATAATCCCACCCATTGCGCCGACGGCGTCCATATTGATGCCCGCCTTGGTGGAGGCGACGTTGACCGACGAGCAGACCCGTTCGGTCTCGGCGAGCGCCTGCGGGATGGCGGCGATGAGCGCACGGTCGGCCGGCGTTGCGCCCTTCTGTACCAGTGCCGAAAAGCCGCCGATAAAGTTCACGCCTGTCGCATCGGCGGCACGGTCGAGCGCACGCGCGGCTTTCAGCATCCCGTCTCCGCGCAGCGCGCCGCCTGCAACGGCGATAGGTGTGACGGATATGCGCTTATTGACGATGGGGATGCCCAGTTCTTTTTCGATTTCCTCGCCGACCGGAACGAGCCGTTCAGCGCTCTTGGTGATTTTGTCATAGATGCGCGACGCAAAAACGTCCGCGTCATCGGCAGCGCAGTCGAGCAGTGAAATGCCCATCGTGATCGTGCGTATATCCAGGTGATCGGTGTGGATCATCCGTATCGTTTCGAGAATGTCGTTTGTGTTCAGCACACTGCGGCCTCCTTTTATATTCTGTGCATCGAGTTGAAGATGTTCTCGTGCATCGTGTCGATGCGCAGTCCGTTGTCTTTTCCGAGCTGCGACAGCTTATCGACAAAGGCCCCGAACGTGACGGTCAGCTCGCTGACGTCCACAAGCATAATCATTGCGAAGTATTCGCTCAGAACGCTTTGGGAAATGTCCACAATGTTCCCGCCGTATTTGGTGCATTCGGCTGAGACCTTGGCAATGATGCCCTTGCTGTCTCTGCCCGTAACCGTAATAACTGCTTTCATATCCGCCCTCCGAAACTTTTTTTCCATTATATATCATAAACGCGACTTTTGCAAGAGGATTGTGTTGACATCGGCTGTAAAAGCAAGTATAATTTCGGTATAAGCGTATCCGCGGATGCGCAGGACTGAAAAAGGAGAATGACATATGCTGATTCGAGAATTGAGGGACGACGAGCTGTACAAAAGCGCCAAGCTGTCCTCGCTGGCCTTTTCCTATGCCGTGAATATTGAGGAAAAAAAGAAGGAAGGCCTTAAGGAGCATACCTACGGTGCGTTTCTGGACGACGGCGAGACGTTGATCGCACAGGTCGTTGCCATTTGCTATGCATCGTATCATAACGGCGTATCGGTCGGCGCGCTCGGTATTGCCGGCGTCGCATCCTCGCCGGAGCATCGCCGGGCCGGGGCTGTCCGCGCGATTTTCAACCATTTGTTTTCCATAGCGGGCGAAAAGGGCTGGGAACTGAGCTATCTGTATCCGTTTTCTTTCCGTTATTACCGTAAATTCGGTTACGAGCGTGCCGTTCGCCACCGCACGCTGACCGTCGCGCTCCCGGCGCTGAACGGCATCCCGCGGAACTGCGGCGCAACGCTTATGGAAGGCGACGCCAGCCTGCCTGAGCTGCTGACGCTTTACAATCGCTTTGCGCAGCGTTATAACGCTTGCTTTGCACGAAAGGACGACAAATATTTTCCGCTCGACCCTTATGGGACGCAGACATACTTCTACCTCTGGCGGAATGCCTCCGGCGAAGCGCGGGGCTATTTCAAGGCCAAGCCGAACGGGCGAACGCTCGACGTACCGGAACTGGTATATCTTGACCGCGAATCATTACTCGGCCTGCTCGGCTTCCTGCGGATGTTTGAAGGGCAGTTCGACAGCGTCTGCTTCAATCGGCTGGAACAGGGCTCGCCGGTCGAGCTGGTCATCGACTGCGACCGCAGCACCTCCTTCGGCGCTTATGACGGTGCGATGGGCCGCGTGCTCGACGTCTCGGCCTGCCTGTGCCGGATGCGCGCCGAATCCGGCGAAACGCTGACGCTGCGCATCACGGACGAAGCCTGCCCGAAGAACACCGGCATTTACCTTCTTCGCTTTACGGACGGGGAAACGACGGTGGAAAAACGTTGCGACGGCGATGTCGACGCGAGCTTAACAATCAACGCTTTTTCGCTGCTCGCGCTTGCGGGCGCTTCTGATGCCGAGCTGGATTATGTTGACGGGCTGACGATTTACGGCAAGCGCGCACTGCTTGCGAAGCTGTTTGCACGCCGCCCGGTCAACCTTTTTGAAGAATTTTAAAAAAATATTGCCCCGGCCCCTTGACAATCACGTGACCATATGATATAATCAAATCACGATGAATGAGGGGGTGGGATCGTGAGATCGGTCTTGCCGGGAACGACCATAGAAACGAAGCTGACTGAAAAAGATGTTGCCAAAACGTTTTTGGACAATATCTTTATGGCAGGCGGGCTGATGTTGTCACAGGTCGTCTCGCTGACGGGAATTGAGCCTTATGTCATACAGAACTGGGTGAAAAGAGGTTTTTTGCCCAGACCCGAAAGGAAGCTGTATACAAAAAATCAGTTTTGCCGTGTCGCCATCATCGGCGCGCTCCGAGAGAGCATGCAGATTGACAGGATTACCAGATTGCTGTCGTATATCAATGGCCATTTGAACGACGAAAGCGATGATCTTGTCAGCGACGCCGAGCTGTATAACGATTTTGTCAACCTCATCATCGCCTGCGGCGGCTTTCGGTCACCCCGGGATGTGAAAATCGTGATCGAAGCGCTGACCGCGGATTACAGAGAACCGTATGCCGGCGCACGGAGACGCCTTTCCAAGGTATTGGAGGTCATGCTCTATGCGTATACGGCCGCCGAGCTCCGCCAGACTGCGGAGAACCTGATGTCCGATTTTGACTGAAAAAGGAACGGCGCCTACGGCTGTAACAAGATTTGAAAGGACGGTTGTATTTCCATGATCGAATGGTTTGAAGCGTTGTCGGTCGCCGGCAAGGTTTTTGTCTGCGTCGCCATTCCGTCCACGCTGATTCTGGTCATCCAAACGGTGATGACGTTTTTCGGTTTCGGTGACGGCGGCGACGGCACGGATATGCCTGACCTTGACGGTGACGGCGTGCCGGACGGCATTTTCGGCAGCAACGACGCCGGGGAGACGGACAACTTTGAAGTTGCTGAATCGAGTGGGCTGCATATGTTCTCCCTGCGCGGGATTGTGGCCTTCTTCTGCATCTTCGGTTGGCTTGGCCTGACAATGGTCTCCAACGGTACGGAGGAATGGCTGGCCGTACTCGTAGCGTTCATCGGCGGTTTTCTTGCGATGCTCGGCGTTGCATTTTTGCTCAAAGCGCTTTCCAAGCTGCAAAGCGACGGTACGATGAACATCCGTTATGCTATCGGTGCCAGCGGCAGCGTGTATATTACCGTTCCGCCGCAGCGCCGTTCGAAGGGCAAGGTAAACCTGCTCGTACAGGGAAAGCTGGAGGAGCTGGACGCCGTTACCGATGAAGAAGCGCCGCTGCCTTTTGGGACGGAGGTTGTCGTCACCGGTATATCCGGCGGCAATACGCTTATTGTTCGCCGCAAATAAAATAAAGAATAAAGTTAGGAGAAAGAGGTAACAAACAATGCCAGTTGAACTGATTGTAGTCATTGTAGCCGTCTTGGTCGTGTTTTCACTGGTGATGGCGATGCTGTCGCGGGTCAAAAAATGCCCTTCCGACAAGGTTATGGTCATCTACGGTAAGGTCGGCAAGAATCCGGACGGCTCGTCCAAGAGCGCGAAGTGTATTCACGGCGGCGCGGCTTTCGTACTGCCGCTGGTGCAGTCCTATCAGTATTTGGATCTGACCCCGATTTCGATCCAGGTGGATCTGACCAACGCGCTTTCGCGTCAGAACATACGCATCGATGTGCCTTCCCGTTTTACGGTCGGTATATCAACCGAGCAGGGGATTATGCAGAATGCGGCCGAACGCCTGCTTGGCCTGCAATTGAGCGAGATCCAGGAGCTTTCCAAGGACATCATCTTTGGTCAGCTTCGTCTCATCATCGCTACAATGGATATCGAGGAAATCAATACCGACCGCGATAAGTTCCTTGAACAGGTCAGTCGGAACGTAGAGACCGAATTAAAAAAGATCGGTTTGCGTCTGATCAACGTCAACGTGACGGACATCACTGATGAATCGGGCTATATTGTCGCACTTGGTAAGGAAGCGGCAGCCAAGGCCATCAACGACGCCAGGAAGAGCGTGGCTGAGCAGGAGCGCGAAGGCGCCATCGGCGAAGCCAATGCACGGATGGAACAGCGCGTTAAGGTTTCCGAAGCGGATTCTATCGCAATTCAGGGTGAAAACAAGGCACGAATTGACGTGGCCATGTCCAATGCGCATCTGCGTGAGAAAGAAGCAGAGGCGTCGCGTATTGCCACCACGGCTGAAAAGATTCAAAATGCGCGGGCACTTGAGGAGTCCTACGCTGCCGAACAGTCGGCGGAGGCCGCTCGATTTGCGAAGGAAAAGGCGACCCTCGAGGCCGACGTGATTGTGCAGGCCGAGATCAAAAAACGTGAGATTGAGCTGCAGGCCGAGGCTGAGGCCGAGGAAATCCGTCGCCGCGCCAAGGGTGAGGCGGATGCGCTCTATGCCAAGATGGAGGCGGAAGCCAAAGGTATCGAGACCGTGCTCAAAAAGCAGGCTGCCGGCTTTGCCGAGGTGGTCAATGCGGCGGGCGGCGATCCCAATGCTGCGCTTAAGCTCTTGATTGCGGATAAGCTGGAGGATTTGATGCGGATTCAGGTCGATGCGATCAAGAATATCAAGATTGACAAGGTTACTGTCTGGGACAGCGGCAACGGCGCTAACGGCAAAAGCTCGACCTCGAATTTTCTGTCGGGCCTGATGAAATCGGTGCCGCCGTTGGAGGAGGTTTTTGCACTCGCCGGCATGCAGCTCCCGGAGCTGCTTGGTAAGAAACTGGAGGAACAGACGGACACGTCCGCTGCAGATAAAACGTCCGACGGAGGAGAGCCGGCATCGGATGCCGGCGCGCCTGAAACTGCAGAAGCTGAATCTTAAAAGCAATTGAAGACCGGCGCCGCCGATTTCGGCGGCGCCGGTTCGGTGCGTCAATGAGAAGGAAAAGAGGAAGGGTTTATGGCAGAAGTAAAAACGAAATACGACCATATGTCGTCATTTGGCTTTTCGTTTTGTCTGTATCTCATCGTATCCGTCGTTGCTCGCGTCGTGCCGATACTGGTGCGTACGCTGTTGTCACTGTTTGTGCATACGCCGAGCGTGAATGAGCTGAAGGCGGACGGCTCATATCTTTTTGACGTGATTTACCCGCTGTTCGGTTTTTTGATGCTTGCGGGCTATTTTGCAGCGATGTATTATTGCTTCCGCTTTGCCGCTTCGAAGGTCGCATACCGCACGCTCAAGCAGACCTCTAACTTTCGGATTGTGACTGAATTGGCGCTTGTCCTTTTTGTCGGACTGGCGTTTGATATCTATCTGATGTTCGGGATGGAGCTGCGCAGTGAATTCTGGTATGCGGCGGCGCTTATTGCCTCGTTCACCGGTATAGTGGACAAAACGAACCTGCTGGCCATCGTTTCCGAACGCGACCTGCAGTTGAACTATTTTACACTCGAGGGCCTTACACCGCATATTCTTGGCATCGGCGTCGCAGTGACGCTTGTGCTCACTGCTGCCGCGTTTTTTCCGGCCTATTACGGACGGCGGCATGGAGAGGCAATGGGCATTGGCGCATATAAAAGCGATAAGGAGGCGTTTCGTCAAAGCCTGGGGATCGAATCCGCGAAAGAAGAAAACGGGTCTTGACAAACCGGTGCTTTTTTGCTAAAATAAAAAGGTCAAGCGGCTTTTGGAGCGCAGAATTTTGACAAATTCTGCGCTCTTTTCTTGTGACAATCCATTGGTTCGGAGGAATTTTATGAACGCAGCAGAAAGCAGCAGCCTCGGCACGGAGAAGCTCTCCAAACTGATGCTGAAATATTCCATTCCCTGCGTACTCTCTCTGTTGGTGAGTGCACTGTATAATATCGTTGATCAAATTTTTATCGGCAACAGTGAGCTGAGTACGCTCGGCAATGCCGCGACAGGCGTTGTGTTCCCGTTTTTTATCGTTGCACAGGCCTTCGCATGGTGCTTTGGGGACGGCTGTGCCGCATATCTGAACCTCTGCTTAGGCAAAAAAGATATGCAGAGCGCGGATAAAGCGATCGGCACCGGTATAACCGTCACATGCCTGACCGGCCTGCTGCTGGTCGTTCTGGGGTATCTGCTCAAAGCTCCGCTCCTGACCTTATTCGGTGCTTCGGAAAACAGTCTCGGGATGGCCATTGAATATTTGGAGGTGATTTTGGCTTTCTTTCCGTTTTTTATGCTGTCCAATATGATGAACTCCGTCATTCGTGCGGACGGCAGTCCCACGTGCTCAATGGTTTCTATGCTGGTGGGTGCGGCTATCAACCTTGTTCTTGATCCGTTGTTTATTTTCGGCTTTCATTGGGGGATGGCCGGCGCGGCTTGGGCGACGGTGATCGGACAATTTGCATCGTTCCTGATCTGCGTCTGGTATTTCTTCCGAACCAGGACCTTTCGTCTGCATCCGCGGAGCCTTCTGCCTGATTTTCGGGCTTTTGCCGGTGCGCTGAAGCTGGGGCTTTCCTCCTTTGTTACGCAGATGACAATTCTTGTCATTGTTCTTGTCAGCAACCGGATGCTGGTCCGATACGGCGCCGTATCGCAGTATGGTGTGGACATTCCTATTGCAGTAATGGGCATTGAAAACAAAGTGTTTACGGTGGTCATCAATATCGTTGTCGGCATCGTGCTCGGATGTCAGCCGGTAATCGGATATAATATCGGTGCCAGGAACTATGCACGGGTCAGACGTCTGTTTCGTCAGATTCTGCTGTGTACGACTATCGTCGGCGTTGCGGCTACACTTTTGTTTGTACTGGCTCCGCATATGGTAGTGCGTATGTTCGGCGTGCCGACGAATATTCCCAATCCCGATGATTATTGGCTGTTTGCTGAAAAGACCTTCCGTATTTTTCTGTCCTTGACCACCTTCACATGCATCGTGAAGGTTTCGTCGATCTTTTTTCAGGCGGCGGGGAAACCTGTGCGCGCCGTCGTTGCTTCGATGGTGCGCGACATTCTCTGCTTCATACCGCTGATTCTGCTCCTGCCGCGTTTTTTCGGCATCGAAGGGATCCTGTACGCCGCACCGGCCGCTGATATGCTGGCAATGCTTGTGTCCGGTGTGCTGATGATCGATTATTTCCGCCGTCTGCGGAACGACGCACCGGCCATTGCGCTGGAGTAGATGTTCTTCTGTGATCTGCAAGGGGCTGTACAACGGATTTTTTATAGAGAAATAAATACGGGCGAATGGATTCCCGCAATTTTAGGCGTTTGGCCGTAGCCGAACGCCTATATCTGTTAAGTAAATGTTTTTTATGTACAGCTCTCTGCCATGTTTCTTCGCTTGTAAGAATTTCAAACTGAAGGCGTTCGATAATAGGCTCTAACGGCTGCTGCCGGTACACCTAAAAGAACAGCGTTTCAACTCGTGCCTATTTCCGAAAGAGGGAAAAGCCCTTTTTTACATAGGGTTCAGAATGAATGCTGCGCACTGTATAACCGGTTGATTCGATTACGGCTTTGAGTTTTTCACTGTCGAGCGGCGACTCTGCAAGAATTTCTGTTTTCTTTTTTGTATAAGAAGAAGAGACCTTCTTGACCGCAAACGCTTTTCTGACCGCGTCGTTGATGTGCGCTTCGCACATTCCGCAGGCCATACCGTCTATGTCCAGTGTAATTTTAACCATGACTCATACCTCCGAGCTTAAAAGTTAGTTTCGACTAATAAAAGATGCTGTGAAAAGCGGAGATGATGTGATCCGCTGCCTTTATTATAACGCGTCGCCGTCGTTTTGTCAATTGCTGAATCAAATTTTGTTTTCAAGGCAAAATGCTTAGTCGCAGTTCCATCGGATTTACGGGAACCCGGAAATGGAGCAGCAATTCCTCTCGCTTTTTTCTTCGCGTTCGGCTGCGGCTGTATTTCCTATCGTCCGTGCGCTGCGGGAACGGATTATGTCTCTGCCGTTTTTATGTCCTTTTTTAATCAATGAAGAATGCCGGAGAAGCAGATTTGCATCCTCCGGCATTTTACATTAAAAAGACACAACAGTGTGCAGTATATGCTTATTCGACAGTTATCGTTACGGCAGTCGCCTGACTTTCTCCAAGGTGATTGTCGATGACATAGGTAAAGCTGTCGGTGCCCGTAAACCCGCTCTGCGGGTAATAGGTAAACGTTCCGTCGGGCGTCAACGTTACGGAACCGTGCGCGGGAGAGGTCTCTACATGATAGGTCTGTGCTGTCGAGCCGCTTTCGTTGAACGTGCCGCTGAGCGGCTTGCCTGCTTCGGCAGTCAGGCTGCTGTCAGGCTCCCGTTCGGGCGATGTGTTCAGCTTGCCCTTGATAAAGTCGTAGGTGTAGGTATAGACCAGCCGCGCCATATCGTCCTCGGCATAGCAGGCATTGTAATACGCGAGGATATCCTGATAGTACATATGCACCGTCTCGGTCATATATCCTTGCGTGATACCTTCGGTCAGATAGCCCATATACTTATCAAAATAGGTCTTATCGGTCAGCGTGGCGCCCATCAGCTCCATTTCCACACACATCCCGAGCCGTTTGGCCATAATCGCGCAATTGGTGAGCTGGTTTGCGCCGACATTGGCATCAAACGCATAGTTCGGCTGCATACAGGCGATGCTGAAGCCGTATGCATGCCAAGCGTCAAAGCCGGACGCTTTATAAAAGGGGATCCAGAACAGCTCATAGCCTTTTGACCCGACGTAATCAACAATTGTGTTGATGAGTGCATTGTCGTCTTCATTCTCGTTCATAGATTCGTGCTGCCAGTAAAAACCGGCAAATTCGACGTTTTCATACGTTTGCCGGCCGACAAGCTCCAGAACCAGGTCGGCTCCCCAACGCAGTGCTGCAATACGGTCGTCGAGTGTTTCGAGCTTGTCGTCCTGTCCGTCGCCGTCCAGATCGCCGAACAGCACATTCACGCCCGGATAGGCCAGCGGGAGGTAATATTTGACCTTGTAATCGTTCAATCCCAGCGCTTCCTTCAATTGTCCGACGGCCTCGTCGAGTGCTGCGACATCGCGTCCGGACGCAAAGGTCTTTTCGTACATATCGCGGATTTCAGACATATTGGCATCTGCATAGAAGTGGCCGCCGTCCTTGCCCGTGCCGGTCGGGCAGAAGAGGAAACCGTCAAACATTGTGTCGACGATATTGCCTTCACGATCCAGATAGGCAACGTAGGGGAGAATCTCTTCAAGCTGATAACCGGCATCCGTTTTCCCGGCACGCTCATCATCCGCCGAATAGTTTGGCATCAGAACGATGTCGTTTGCACCGCCGAGGTATGTGTCGCGTTCGGCATAGCTGCCGACATCCAACGGCCGCGGCTCAATGCCGGATTCGGCCAGCGGAACCGAATCGTTGTCGACCCTTTTTGTGCCCCATACCTCCAACTCGTCGCAGTATGCATTGGGCCATACGCGGAAGGAAAAGCGCGCAAACCGCGCCTTATAGGTCTCGTCGAGCGTGTAGTCAAAGCGCAGGAATTCCGTATCCTGCTCCGACGGCAGTACCGCAGCTTTGACGGCGTACCAGTCTACGCCGTTTTCCGACAGGTAGAACAGCACGCTTGAAATACTGTTGATTCCGACCGGCGTTTCGCGCAGGAAGGAGAGCGAAAAGCCGTCCACCGTTGCCGTTGCCCCGAAATCGAAGATCACGTCGCGTCCTTCGCCGCTGCCGAATTTGAAGTAAGCGCTGTCCGTATACGAAGGATTCGCCGCACGCTTGCCGTCGGTCAGCAGCAGGCTGGATTCGGCCGTGTTGCCGGCTGTTCCTGCCGGGAGCGGACAATAGGAGTATATAGTCTGTCCGAGACCGGAAATCAGATTGATTCGGTCGTTGTAATCGCTGTCAGTCGAAGGGAAAAACGTTTCGCTCTCAATTTTTCGGATCGGTTCTTCACGATAGAAGCTCTGGAAGCTGCTGTCAGCCGCATCGCGGTAAGCAAATACGGACAGTTCCTCCAGCATCAGCGACCCTCTCTCCTGCTCAGGGAACGTAAAGCGCACCTTGCGCGCTTCCACCGTTTCCGGCAACGAGAGGGAATAGGTGAAGGTTCCCTCGACGTCGTTCATCGGGGCGTAAATGCGGCCGATTTTGGTAAATTCGTCGTCAGCCCCGGCCACCGAGACATCCACATAGACGGGCAGCAGCACACCCAACGTGGCGTTGGAATACATGGATATTTCAAAACGGGAAATATCCGTTTGCATACTGCCGAGATCCAGCGTGACGTCCAAGGCTTCATTGCCGTCAAACCCGACATAATTGCCTGATTCATAGGTGGAGCCGGTCTGTTTGCCATCGGTTAATCTGCCGCCGTCGGGAAACTTGGTGCCCGCTGTACGCGAAAGCTGATAGCTGCGGCCGACAGAAAGGGAAGTTTTTGTCTTATCGGGTGTCGGCTTGCCGGTTGAAAGGGCCGCAAGCGCACCCGCATAATCGTATTCATCGGAGGCATATGCGTCCTCAATCTGCTCGGCGAGCGCGCCGGCGCCGTCCGCAGGGGCGATGTCCGCAATGACCGAAAGCTCATCCAGGAACAGATTTGCGGCATAATGGCTCATAATAAAGCGGACATAGCGCGCCGAGACGCATTGTTCCAACTCACCGTAGACGCGGTAGGCGCCGGTTTCCTCGTCCAGCGCGCGGGAGATGCGCAGATAGTCGTCCCATGTTTCTCCGTCGACCGACCATTCCACGCGCATAGCCTGCGGTGTGCCGATGCCGGGGCCGATCTCGTGGTAGTAAGAAATTTCAAACATATAAATCCTGTCGACAATCTCGCCAAGGTCAATCGTGAAGGTCAACGGATCGGGCTTGCCGTAGTCGGACCAGCGCGGGTCGGAATAGCCGAGGTCCCCCTCTGCGTACAGCCCGTCGGTCAGTTCGCTGCCATATGTGTCCGGATAGCTGTCGACTGCCGTGGGGCCTGTATACGGCTTTCCACGGGAGACGACGGTGCTGTAGGCGGGCTCGAACGGCTCCTCGGAGCCGCTTTCCTCAGGCGCGCTCGATTCGACGGCAGGCTCGGAGCCGTCCGGGGATTCCGTCGCGCTCGATTCGTCTGCCGCAGGCGTACAGGCCATAAGGCCGAGCAGCAGCGCCAGCAGCAGACAAAATAGGGATTTTGCTTTCATGACGTTTCCTTTCTTTTCTCATTTTCTTGTGATATATAATTTTCTATGTGGGTTTTAAAATTTAATCGGGACAGGTGTACAACTCGCCATAGCTCTCGATGAGGATGTCTGCGTTATGGGACAACTCCTCCTCTCCGTCAGCGTAATGCTTTTCGCGGATGCCGACGACGAAAAAGCCCGCACGCTTCGCTACGCCGGCAAATTTCGGATGGTCCTCAAATACGGCGCATTCGCCGGGTGAAAAACCCAGCTTTTCGGCGCAGAAAAGATAAATGCGCGGGTCGTGCTTGTCCGAGCCGATATCTTCAGGCGATATGTAAAACGAACAGCCCCTGCTGATGCCAAGCCGCGTATAACAGCCGTAAGAGCAGGATAACGGTGTGTGCGAGGCAATGCAGAAGGGGATGCCGCGTCGCCGGACTTCGTTGAGGAATGCGCCGGCGTCGGCTTTAAAGCAAATTTCGTTATCGTATTTGGTTTTCATATATGCAAAATACTCTGCGGGACCGCAGCAGGCGCGTACCTGTTCGGAAAACCAAAAGCCCATCGAATCGACCAGTGTGCCGTCAAAATCGAAAATAAATGCTTTTTGGGAAAATATGCTATCTTTCGTCAATGTGCTCCCTCCAATTTGTGCAAAAATTATCATAGCAGAAAGAATGTCGTCTGTCAACACAAATGCAAAACAAAAAATATTTCTTTTCATTTTTCTTTCCGTTATTCGTCTTGACACCGGCTTCAAATTCCATTTTTGCACGATGGCGGCGGAAAAAATTCAAAAATTGCGGAATCACTATTGAAAAAAAGAAAAATCGTGCTATAATATCATAGAATAGCCTGTTGAGGCTGCGATCCGAGATTATCACATAGAAAGGGTAGGGGAATCATGTCCGTAAAGAAAGGACTTACCTCGGTCAGTGCACTTTACCGCGACGCGGAGCGCTTCGGCGGCCGGACCGTCAAAATCGGCGGCTGGGTGCGCACAATCCGCTCTTCCAATGCTTTCGGCTTTATTGAGCTGAACGACGGCACATATTTTGCAAATCTGCAGGTCGTCATTGAAGACGCGCTGCTGTCAAATTATAATGAAATTACCAAGCAGAACGTCGGTGCTGCGCTGCTGGTTGAGGGAACGCTCATTCTTACACCGGAGGCGAAGCAGCCGTTTGAACTGAAGGCTTCGGCTGTTACCGTCCTCGGCGCTTCGTCGCCTGATTTTCCGCTGCAGCCGAAAAAGCATTCGTTTGAGTTCCTGCGCACGATTGCACACCTTCGTCCGCGCGCCAATACTTTTAATGCTGTTTTCCGCGTGCGCTCGGTCGCGGCACAGGCCATTCATGCTTTTTTTGCCGAACGCGGCTTTATTTACGTACACACGCCTATTATCACTGCCAGTGATGCGGAGGGTGCAGGTGAAATGTTCCGCGTCACCACGCTGGATATCGGCGATCCCCCGCGCACCGAGGACGGCGAGGTGGACTTTGGCAAGGATTTCTTTTCGGCGCCTACCAATCTGACCGTTTCCGGCCAATTGGAGGCGGAGTGTTTTGCGCTGGCATTTAATAATGTATATACTTTCGGGCCGACTTTTCGCGCAGAGAATTCCAATACGCCGCGTCACGCCGCCGAGTTTTGGATGATTGAGCCTGAGATTGCTTTTGCCGATCTCGAGGACGATATGCAGCTTGCCGAAGACCTGACCAAATACGTCATCCGTGATGTGCTGGAAAAGTGCCCGCGTGAAATTGCGTTTTTCAATCAATTTGTTGATTCCACGCTGAAGTCGCGGCTGGAAGCGGTGATGAATGCCGATTTTGTTCGTGTGACCTATACCGAAGCCATCGAACTTCTGAAGCGCTCGGGGCAGAAGTTCGAATTCCCGACTGAATGGGGCGTGGCGCTGCAGTCCGAGCATGAGCGCTATCTGACCGAAAAGGTTTTTGGCCGTCCTGCGTTTGTCACTGATTATCCAAAGGAAATCAAAGCTTTCTATATGCGCCTCAACGACGATGGCAAAACTGTTGCCGCAGCGGATATGCTCGTGCCCGGTATCGGTGAGCTGATTGGGGGGTCGCAGAGAGAGGAGCGGCTTGATGTGCTGGAAAAGCGTATTGAGGAGCTGGGTCTGGATAAAAAGGCGTATTGGTGGTACCTCGAACTGCGTAAGTATGGCGGCGTCAAGCACGCCGGATTCGGCATCGGCTTCGAGCGGCTGATTATGTATATAACGGGGATGGGCAACATCCGTGATGTGGAGGCATTCCCGAGGACCGCGGGCAGCGCGGAATTTTAATGGTGCGGAGAGAGACGAAAATCATGCAAACAATCGAACAGTGCAAAGAAAAATACGAACATTATAAGGCCTCCGGCCTCAAGCTCGATATGTCCCGCGGGAAGCCGGCCGTCGATCAGCTCGACCTTTCCCGCGCACTGCTGGCTTTGCCCGGGCAGGATGACGGCTGTCTGCTGGAGAACGGCGTTGACTGCCGCAACTACGGTCTTCCTGCCGGTTTGCCGGCCATGCGCGCTTTGTTCGCCGAAATTCTCGGCGTTCAACCGGAAAATGTGATCGCCGGCGGCAATTCAAGTCTGAATATGATGTTCGACACCGTGGCGCAGGCGTTTTCCAAGGGAATCTGCGGCGGCAGACCTTGGTGCGGCGAAAAGGTCAAATTCCTGTGTCCCGCACCGGGGTATGACAGGCATTTCGGTATCACCGAATATTTCGGCATTGAAATGATCAACATCCCCATAGGTGCAGACGGGCCGGATATGGATATCGTCGAGCGCTATGTTGAAAACGATGCGTCGGTCAAGGGCATCTGGTGCGTGCCGAAGTATTCCAATCCTACGGGAATCACCTATTCCGATGAGACGGTCCGACGCTTCGCAAGGCTGAAGCCGAAAGCCGATGATTTCCGCATCTTTTGGGATAATTCCTATGTCCTTCATGATATCAGTAATACGCCGGATACACTTCTCAATTTATATGATGAAGCGGAAAAATGCGGCAATGCGGATATTGTTTTCCTGTTTACATCCACTTCTAAAATCACGTTCCCGGGTGCGGGTGTGGCTTGCGTCGCCGCTTCGCCCAAGAATGTCGAGTGGCTCCTGAGCCGTATTCAGTATCAAACCATCGGGCCGGATAAGCTCAATCAGCTCCGGCATCTGCGTATGCTGCCCGATCTGGAAGCGGTTCGTGCGCAGATGGCACGCCACCGCGCCATCATTCAGCCGAAGTTTGAGATGGTGCTTTCTGCGTTTGAGGACGGGTTGAAGGGACTTTCCGGCGTTTCGTGGACAAAACCAAACGGTGGCTATTTCATCAGTCTGGACCTGCCGCGCGGATGTGCCTCCAGAGCCGTCGCTTTGGCAAAGGAAGCCGGTTTGGTTCTTACGCCGGCCGGCGCCACCTTCCCGTACGGGCGGGATCCCGAGGATGCCAATATTCGCGTTGCGCCTACATATCCGTCGCTTCCTGAGCTGGAAAAAGCTTTGGAGCTGATGATTTGCTGCGTGCGGCTGGCCGTTAAATAAGATTGAGTTTAGCGATTCTGTAAATTTCGGCCAAAGACTGCAAAAATACCAAATTCCGACTTGAAAAAGTGAATCTGTTGTGTTATAATGCCCATAGTCAGAATCATACCGACTTGAGAGGATGTGCAAAATGGCTTTGAAAAAGAGCTTTATCGTACTGATCCTTTGCCTGGCGCTGCTTTCTGCGGCGTTGGCCGCCTGCTCCAACGGCGGGGAAGAGTCGGCCGTTCCCTCCGGCACTCAGTCCGACTTGAGCGGGACTGCCGCCGATGCCTTTCCGTATGAAGGGAATTTTGAAGGGCAGACCGTTCGGATCCTTACCGTCAGCAGTGACCGTCATCTGTATGGGGAACAGCAGTTTGTCGCCGATGAAGAGCTGTCCGGCAATGTCATCAATGATGCCGTGGCGGAGCGAAACAATTTGATTGAACAACTGTACGGCCTTACGATCGAGGTGGATTCTGCGCAATATCCTTCGGAGGAAATGCAGAACTATTTCCTGAGCGGTGATGCAAGGTATGATTTGGTTTGTGAGTCCGTAGACCGTATGGTAACACAAGTCTCTGAAAATCACTATTGGTCTCTTGACGACCTGCTGAACCTTGAAGATCCGTGGTGGGATCAGCGCTCGGTGGATATCCTCTCGCTGGACGGGACGAAGCACTTCTTCGTTTCGGGCGACGGGATGCTGACCAACGTTGATCATATCTATCTGACGCTGTTCAATAAAGACCTTTATGATACCAACGCAGACGTGAAGGCCGAGTTTGGCGACCTGTATGAAATGGTTGAAAACGGCACCTTTACCCTTGACAATTTTTATGCCATTTCGCGCGCCGTCTCCGTAGCGGATGAAAACGGCGACTGGGGGATAGATGCGACCTTCGGTAATCTTTCGCATGCCTACGGTGCCACGATTATGGTGAACGGCGCGGGGATGGGTATGGTGGAGAAGGACGGCCAGGGCGGTTTGACCGTCACCGTCGGCACCCAGCGCGGCATCGATGTATTTCAAAAGGTGTATGACCTGATGTCGAATAAAAATGTTACCCAGCGAGCGGAACTGATTGCGGGACAGGGACCCAATCCGAGTACATATGGCTTTGCGGAACTGGAGTATATGTTTGTCAACGGGCACGGTCTGTTCTACAATACAACTGTTTCCTCGATATCGATTTTAAAGAATTCCAGCGCTGAACGGAATTTTGAGTTCGGCGTGCTTCCCATCCCGAAGTATGATGAGGCACAGGATGAATATTACTGTGCCGTCAACCGTTATCAGTCCAGCGTGCTGGGCATTCCTACAACCAACACGGATAATCTGGAGGCCACGACGTTCCTGATGAACGCGCTCGGCTACTACAATACGCATATGCCCAGCGGCAAGACCGTGATGGACGCGTATTATGAAACCACGCTCAAATTGCAGGCGACCGATACCGACGAGGATGCGCGGATGCTTGACATCATTTTTGACAGCGCCTTCTATGATCTTGGCTCCATCTTTACGTGGGGTACGCTTTCCGGCCTGTACGGCAGCGTCATCAGCAATGACGCTGACAATACGCTCGTTTCCTCGTGGCAGCAGATCGAGTCTGCAGTCACTGCTGCGATGGAGGAAACGGTTCGGCAGTATAGAGAAAGCATTACTTGATGAGGAAGATTCTTATGGCTAAAAGACTGTTGGCGTTGCTTGTCTGTCTGCTGCTGGTTTCTGCCGCGATTCCGGCGGCCGCAGCGGAGGAAGAGACAAATATCGCGCTGGGGAAATCCTATACTACGTTTACCGAAGCTGCAATTGAAAATGGGTTTCCCAAGCAGGTTACGGACAACAACGGGGAATTGACCGATGGAAATTCTGCTTCAAATGTAATTGGCGATCCCAACTGGGTGCAGTTTTATCGGGGTGTTTTTACCGGTGTGACCATCGATCTTGGTGAGGAAATGGCTGTGTCCGGCTACGAGATGGGACAGCTTTCCGGGGTGGGCGCAGGCGTCTATCTTTCTCGTTATATCGAATTTTCGGTGTCGCTTGACGGTGAGACTTTTTACCTTGTCAACCGTTGGGAAGACCAGAAGATGATTTCGAGTACGCCAAACGGACGTGTTGTCCATTCCTATAACGGCGACCGGTACAGAGCACGCTATGTGCGGCTGATCTTTTCGTCCGATGTCAATTGCTTTATCGATGAGATTAAGGTGTTCGGCGGCGCGGCT
>ERZ857984.1420-NODE-1420-length-19469-cov-5.243227_pt1 | contig 19469 bp, 17 predicted proteins | sample MGYA00519914_ERZ857984 | MGnify/ENA primary metagenome ERZ857984 (study PRJEB31778, sample SAMEA3449417) | human gut metagenome | biome: human gut; feature: human-associated habitat; material: faeces | place: United Kingdom | collected 2010/2012 ... | reverse complement strand
ATAGATTTCTGCCAGATTCCAAAATCAATTTTGCGCATAACTCTTGACATTACCAGGTTGTCTATTAATTTTTGAATATACGGTGTAAGACGATACTTACGCGCTTGAGTTGTCAAATATTTTTTGGCTCCTACTAGACTAATAAATGTAAAAGCATAATTTGTTGAAGCAACATTTCCCTTACCAATTTCTTGATCAACTCTGCGTGCAATCTGTATTGCGGTTAGCTTAGGCAATACTCGCCATAAAATTGGCGCAACAACCTCAATGTTAGAGCGTAAGATAGTTGAACAATTGTCATTAATGTAAGAACTAAACAAACGATTAATTAATTCGGTTTTGTAATTATCTGGCAAATCAGATATTGCGTTAGAAATACTAAATTCGTTTCTATCAAAATCAGCACTTCCCATATTGGATATGTATTCATCTATATCAATAATTTGCGGCGGATACTCTTGACTCAGCACATATTTTATACAATCTTCCATCATTGATAATGCCTTTAATGGTCCGGGGTCGGAACTGCGAGGATGTCCATCAAATATGTGCCGAGTTTCCTTTGCTTGTTTAAGAACTTTGTGGGCTTCCCACCCAATAACGCCAATTTTATAAGCTCCGTCAATCAACATTTCATCATTAACAAAATCTTGGAAATCTTCATATTTAGTTACTGCTTTCGGTGGTTTCATCTCTTTGTTAAACATGTTAAGACTACGAAACATTATCTTATTCCGCAAATCATCTACTACAGCATTCCAAAATGATCCTATAGCACTACGAAAACCACCGACAGGTAGCACTCTTAGGGTTTCAATGACATACGGATTATCCTGCATATCTTCCCGAATATATTTAAATCGTTCTTGAAACAACTCCATTTTCTGCTCATTAATGACTTGTATTTCAGAAGACGGAGATTTTATTAGCCCATTTTCCATGTTAATTCATCTCCTAGTTTGATGTTTTAATAATATATTATATCATATTAAGTGGTAATTTTCAATTAGTGGAATGATAGAATGGTATTTTTTTCGTGTAGTGCTACAATACAAATTGGACAGAAGAGGGAGGAAAAAGTAGAGGAACAGAGCCTTGATGGGGTATAGTTAAGGCACCATACAAATTAACACACAAAGGAGGTTCTGTTCCTCATGAGCATCATCAATGAGTGGTACGCCAAAGACACAAGCAAGAAAATCCGCGCTGTGATGAAGTCCAAAGGGGAAGCAGAGGAACATCTCTGTAACAACCCGCCCTATGGATATATGAAAGACCCGGAGAACAAAAAGCCCAAAGCTGCCGAAGTCGTCAAGCGGATATTTTCCCTTTGTCTGGACGGTTAGGGGCCGTCGCAGATCGCCCGTATTCTGAAAGAGGATAAAATCATAACGCCGACAATCCATTTTCAGCAAACAGGCAGGGCAGCGAGGAACGCGCCGCCGGACACTCCCTATCACTTGACGGGAGATACCATTGCCGACATTTTGGAGCGTCCGGAGTATAAAGGGCATACGGTAAACTTCAAAACCTACAAACAGTCCTACAAGAGCAAAAAGACTTGCTACAATCCCGAAGAAAAATGGCTTGTGTTCGAGAATACCCACGAAGCGATAATTGACACTGATACATGGGAACGGGTACAGGAATTACGCAAGAATAAACGTCGCCCAACGAGGACAGGAAAGACTAATATGTTTTCCGGCATTGCGCGTTGCGCCGATTGCGGCGAAAAGCTGTATTACTGCACAAGCAAAAACTTTGAAGCACGTCAAGACCACTTTGTTTGCTCTACTTCCAGACTGAAAGGGAAAGAAGTTTGCCCGACGCATTTTATCCGCGCCATTGTGTTGAAATAGGGTGTGCTCACCCACATGAGAATGACGATTGCCTGTGTCGCGAACCACGAAGAACAATTTCGTAAAGCTATGGGCGCGAAACAGAAAGCCGAAGCGAAAAGAGGATTTGCGGCGAAGCGGCGACAACTCACACAAGCGGAACGGCGGATAGAAGAACTTGACCGGCTATTCAAGCGTATTTACGAGGACAACGCCAACGGAAAACTCTCTGACAGCAGATTTCAAATGCTCTCTGACGATTACGAGCAGGAGCAGGAAGAACAGGCAGAAAACATTGACAGGTTTATCGGCAAGATATAAAAATATTTTGATTTGGACGAGCTGACACCTACCGTCTTAAACGATATGGTAAAGGCAGTATATGTTCACGCACCCGACAAGTCAAAAGGATATAGGGAACAGCAGATCGACATTTCCTATGACCTTGTGGGAATACTTCCTGCCGCCATGCTGAATGACCTGCAAAACGGAGAAACGGCATAGCCGAAGCTACGCTGTTTCCCGAAACCATTCTTATGCTGTTTTATGAGTGCCGCCCATTCGGCGGCGCTTTTTGCTACTTGAAAAATGTGTCGAAATGCGCTTTATAAGTCCGTAAAAATGTGCGAAACAATCCTTGTAAAACTTGAAAAAATGTGTTATACTATCCTTGCAGTGAATTTGCGAGGTGATGCTCGATGAAAAGGAATGCGATAAATGAACTTATTAAATGGAAAAACGACGATGAACGCAAGCCGATGGTTTTACGAGGCGCGCGTCAGACAGGCAAGACATGGCTTATGAAGGAGTTCGGTAAGAATTGCTACGATAGCTGCGTATATTTCAACTTTGATGAAGAGGATGAATTGAAATCCATTTTCGAGGCGAACAAGAATCCGCAGCGTATTATTGAACTTCTCTCGCTGATCGTCGGTAAAAAGATTCTTCCGAAAGAAACCCTTATAATCTTTGATGAAATTCAGGAATGTCCTGCGGCGCTGAATGCTTTGAAATATTTTAAGGAAAAGGCGAACAATTATCATGTCATTGCTGCAGGAAGCTTGCTTGGTACGCTGTTAGCACAGCCGAAATCTTATCCGGTGGGAATGGTTAATCTTCTGGATATTACGCCACTTACTTTTGATGAATTCTTAGATGCGACTGATGAGCCGCTGTACGCCTACTATCAGAGCATTGCCAAGGAACAGCAGATTGAAGAGCTGTTCCATCACCGTCTGATGGAGGCGTATAACAACTATCTGATTATCGGCGGTATGCCGGAGTGTGTTGCTTCCTGGATAAAACACAAGGATCCCGCAAGAGTCGCACAGATCCAGAAGGAACTTGTCCAGATATATGAGAATGACTTCTCTAAGCATAACGGCAAGGTGAACAGCGGCAGGATTCTAATGGTGTTCCGCAGCATTGTCACGCAGCTCGCTAAGTCCAACGAGAAGTTTATGTACGGTGCTGTCCGTGAGGGCGGGAGAGCAAGAGATTTTGAGGAAGCAATCGAATGGCTCGTCTCTGCCGGTATGGTGAACCGTGTATATAATGTTTCCAAATTAGAGCATCCGTTGTCCGCATTTGAAAAGCTGGACCAGTTCAAATTATTTATCTTTGATACCGGACTGCTGAAATATATGGCGGGTATTGATAACAGCGCGATTCTTCTAAAGACCGATTATCAGTTCAAAGGACCGCTGACCGAGAACTTCGTCCTGCAGCAGCTTTGCGGACAGTATGAGGTTGCGCCGCATTACTATTCTGAACGCAGCGGTGAGATCGATTTTGTTATCCAATACGGCACCACTATTATTCCGGTTGAGGCAAAGGGCGGCGAGGATAAATCCGCACCGACTTTTAAGAAATATGTATCCGAGCATCAGCCGGAATACGCTGTCCGTTTCTCAAAACGAGGATATCGCAAGGACGGGTATATTACAAATATGCCGTTGTATCTGGCAAGAAAAATGAAAGAATTGCTCTAAATGGTTTTGTATGATTAGGACGCCGCTTTGGCGGCACTAAACAGGAGCTGATCATTGCAGGGGACAGGGATGCCCTTGAATATGCCATTCGTAACACCCAGGGCATAAAGCGCAATACCGCATTGTACAACAGGCTGAAGGTATCAGTTCACAAAGCGGTAATAGTATTTGATTTAGAGGGATATCACTTCGGTGATATCCCTTTTGGCATAATAAAATTTGCAATTTGGGCATACTAATGTGCGAAAAAAGCATTTACATTTGCTCTGCAATACGGTGTAATGTGTAGCGTGAATGTAAGCGTTCTTCTGAGGAGGTATGCGCTATGGATCAGATTTTATGACCTGCATACCTTATTCCGCAGCCGCAAATCGGAAATTCGTCAGGATATTCTGAAAGCAGCCGTTTTACATACTGCTCAAAAGCGTGATTCCATCCAGGATATGCAGGATTGGCGAGATATCTTAAAGGATATCCGCGAGGAACCGCAAATGTATCTGCTTTGGGATAATTACATTGCAGAGAACAAGTATATCGGGGATCTTGCATTCCATGAGGTTCTGGATACTGTAGATGAGGCAGCTAAATTATTGGATATTTAGTAGACGGACATGGGAAGTCTAATACTTGGAATCATGACATTTCCCGTTCTGTGTCATGGAATGATGAGAATATTTTAGATACACTGTCAATGTCAATGAAGGCGTCGCTCCGGCGGCGCTTTTTTTCTTGCCTTTTTGAGGCTCCGCCTTCATCCTTCCTTTGCAATTTTTGAAAATATAAAGGAGGAATCCAAATGGCAAAGAAATTAAGTCGGGCGGAGCGTGTTGCAGCCATGCTTGATGAAGGAAAGGTCAGGGAGTATGTAACAAAGCATACCCTGTATCCTGCGGTGCTGGTCGGCGGGACAAAAAAAGACGGCGAGGAAAGAGTACGATACCGCTGCGCGCACTGCAGGCACGAATGGGAAAAGGTTTATCCGAACTATTTTTCCAGGCACGCAAATTCGCTTGAGTGTCCGGTGTGCAAAAGTCGGATGCTTCCGGCGAGGAGGATACCAGCAGAATCGGAAAAATGCATCCACACATTCCAGTTGTATGACGGGTTTCAAGTCAGGAATTTCCGCTATATACTCCACGTGGACGCCGCTGAAATCGATGGTACGGAAGGCCTTATCATTTCGGAGTATGCTCCAACTGTGGAGTATGAATTTTCCGATGTCCCGGAGTCATTTACTGTACAGCTGGAGCTCCTGGCTTACGGGTTTGTTTCGGCGTCCCATAAGCTTCTGTATCATGCGAATGGAACGAAAACGACCAGGTTTTTGAGCAATGCGTTCAACAGTTGGAATGCGGAAATCATTGCTACGGTGGACGCAGAGCATATAAAACCGTCCCTTCCGTGGATGCATGGATATTCTGATTATAAGGGGAATTCCTGGCTGAACGCATTTGATACTTACTGGTCAGGGCGCAATGCGGCTGACCGGAGACCGCGTGGGGAACGCCATGCGGAACAAACCTTGAACGAGTTCGCGATTCCAGACTTCCCGGAAGTGACAATCTCGGCTGCGCAGATTGTCGGCAGGGAGATCGCGGAGGATGTCATTACCGGCAAGCGTCATATGGAGTACTTCTGTGCATCCTGCGGCGCGAGGTTCAGCGCCGATGTAGTCCATGACCGTTCCAGTACGGAATGTCCTGTGTGCGGCATAAGTACCTGTCAGGGATGCAGGCTTGTGATAGGGAGCACATGTGAAGATGTCGGCGTTATCTCCATGCTGGATAAAAGCACGGTGCTGCTGCGTGCGGGCAAGATTACCTGCTTCTATGATGCGGATTTTGTCCCGAGATATGAGAAGCGCGAGATGTACCGCGCGATCATTGAGCTGGATCCCGGAAGTGACCCAAAAGTTCATTTCCTTGTGAATGAGGGATACGGGGACAACAAGGTATGGGTAAAGAAAAAGAACTATGCTGCAAACAAGTTCCATTATTCCATAAAGCAGCTGGAGTATCTGGATGACCTTGAAGCCCTGAAGCACACGGGTTTTCGTGAATTCATTGCTTACAAGATAAATAAAAGTCCATATACCCATAGCATTCCGATTTCGGATATCATCCACTATATCCGTTTCCAGTCTATGTATCCGGTTGTTGAGCAGCTCTGTAAACGGGGCTTCGTCGCCACACTGGAGGATGAGATACGCAACCGCGCCAATTATGGGAAGAGCCTCATGGATTTGTCCGCAAAGAAAGTAACGGACGTTGTTGGTCTCCCGGAAAGACTGATCAAGGTCTATCTGAAGGGCCCGGATTATTCCTCACGTCTGGAAACCTTCAGGGCATTGTACCGCTTGGATTCCGATGTGCGGGAAGAGGATATCACGTGGCTTGAACTGCATGGAATCCGGTCGGTCCAGGTGGAAGATGTGCTGCACGAATCGCAGATGAGCATTATGCGGCTTTGTGAGTATCTGGAGAATGTCCGTATCCATCAATGCTTTGCGCCAAATAACGCAATTACGGATTGGCGTGACTATCTGCACGCCGCAAAAACGATTGGGGTGGATCTGACGGATAATAAGGCAAGATATCCGTCCAGCCTGAAACGGGAGCACGACAGGGCTGTGGCGAAGCAAAAGCTCGTGCTTGACGCCAAGAAGGATGAATTTTTCCAGATGGAGACGGAACGGTATGGCAGGCTGTACTCCTATAAAACGGATGCATATATGATCATCCCGCCAAAGAATATGAAGGACTTGTTTGAGGAAGGCAGGAAGCTGAACCATTGTGTCGGCTCCTATTCTGACCGTATTGTGGAGGGCAAGAGCTGCATTATGTTCATCCGCAAGACGGAAGAGCCGGATAAGCCGTACTTCACAATTGAGATCAACCGGAGCGGCAGCTATGTGGAGCAGCTCCGAGCCAACTCCAACAGACGAATCAACCACTCAACCGAGAAAGAGCTTGTAAAGTTCCTGAAGGAATGGTCAAAAAAGAAGAATGTCGCTCTGAACAGCGCGGCATAGGGAATGGCTCTCTGCGTTTTGCGGAGAGCTTTTTTCTTGCCAGTGCGACGCCTGTAATCCATAGTTCCATCGTAATATTTTAAAACATCAAGGAGGGGTTTACCGTGTGGAAAAAGTCAGATATACCTGAAAGCGCCGAAAAGTTGAAAGCGGAAGGCTATTCTGAGCTGGCGTCGTTGGTTATGGCTAAGGCAGGCATCGGCAGCAAAGAGCAGGCAGAAGAGTTCCTGCACAGCGAAACTGTTCACGATCCGGCCAAAATCAGAAATATCGAAAAGGTTTCCGAAATCATTTGGGATCACATATACAGGGATGAAAAGATCTGTGTCTTCGGGGATTATGACACCGATGGCGTTACCGGAGCTGCCATTCTGTATTTGATGCTCAAAAGACTCGGCGCCGACGTGTTCGCCAGACTGCCCGACCGCATTTATGAAGGCTACGGCATTTCTATGGGCGCTGTCCAGGAGGAAATTGCCGTTGGCACAAAGCTGTTCATTACCATCGACAATGGCATTAAGGCAAACGCGGAAATCGAAGAGATACGCAGGCGGGGGTGTATGTCCATCGTGCTCGATCATCATCAGCCCGGCGATGTGCTTCCTGATGCGGACGCCCTCATTGACCTATGGGTGGAAGGCGAGACGTATCCCTTCAAAGAACTGACCGGTTCCGGCCTTGCGTGGAAGGTCGCCTGCCATATGCTCTCCCAGGTCGATGATTATGATTATGGGATGGAGCTTGTGGACCTTGCAGCCATTGGAACGATTGCCGACGTCGCTCCGCTGATCGGGGAGAATCGGTCTATCGTAAAACGTGCTTTGAAGCGAATGCGAAGCTGCTGGTATAAGCGCGAGGGGATCAAAGCGCTGTATGACGGACCGCTCAGCAGGATCACAGCGGAGGATATCGCCTTTAAAATCGCCCCCTGTATCAACGCTTCCGGCAGGCTGGAGGTACGAGGCGCGGATCTCCCATTGCTCCTCCTTTTCGAAGACAAGCCGGAAATCGCAAAGTATCTTGCGGAGAAGGTTGTGTATTTCAATGACCGACGAAAGCAGATACAGAAAGAATGGTATGAACGTATGGAGAAGGAAGCGTCTCATATGGTTGGGAACGGCAATAAGGTCCTTGTGCTTCACGCGGACGGTGCTCCGCCCGGTGTGGTTGGCTTGATCGCCGGCAATTTGAAAGAAAAGTTCAACCGTCCTGCCATTGTGTTTGGAACAAAGCAGGACAGCGACGGCAGAACGATTTGGACAGGTAGCGGAAGGTCGATTGCCGGCTTCCATTTACTGAATGCACTTAAGACCTGCGACGATCTATTCTTATCCTATGGTGGCCACGAACTTGCTGCGGGAATGAGCATTCCTGCAAGTAATCATCTTCTGTATGAATTGAGAACCAGACTCAATAAGACTGCGGAATATTTAACTGAGGAAGACTTGTTACCTGTTGTGTATTGGGATATGGAAATCTCTGAGGATGATTTGACAAAAGAATTATACGAGGAGCTGAGGGCATTGGAACCGTTTGGAGAAGGGGTAAGAAAACCCGTCTTCAAAATGAAGATGCATACAGCTCCAAAGCGGCATATGGTAATGGGCGCGGATAAGAGCCATTTGAAACTTTTCTGCAAGAGCTGCAGCGCGGTTGGATTTTCCCTTGCTTCAAAATACATTCAGGCAGAGCTGCCGGGAGTGATCGAGGGCCTGGGATATCCCTGCGAGAGCCGTTTCGGCGGAAATGTCAGGCATGAGTTCATGCTGATCGATTTCGAGCCGGTAACGGTGCAGTGTGAACTGAGGCCGATCAGGGAAGCGGTTGAACAGGAAGGGGTGAGACCGATTGGGAACATATTATAAGCAGATCGGCGTATATAAGACGCAAAAGGTGCTGCTTGAGTTTCTGGACGATACGAGGTACGATTCGGAGATCCTCGCCTGGCCTCATATGCGTTCTTCCCGTATACGCATCGGGATGAAGGATTACAGCAAGGGTACCGGGGAAAAGGCGGTTGACGTTTTCTACAATCTTTCGCCGGAGGAGTTTTTCCGGCTGGCAGAAAGCCTGAATGAGATCAAGCAGGTTTCCTCTGTGGAAAAGAAGCGGTGGGAACTGTCCATAGCAAGGCTGAATCAGGTTGTTGAAATGTATAAACAGGTGCAGATGCCAATGGAGCAGATTGCGGTCATCCGGGATATGATCGCCACATTTTCCGGAAGCCGCAACGAAGTGTTCGCGGAAGCAGGGAATAAGCTCTCTGCGGCGTTTGAAAGGCTTGTGGGAGAGTTTTCGCTCCCGGTCGAGAAAGGAATTGCCCAAGCGGCGAAAGCCCTTACAGACGCTCAAAAGGAGCGAGATAACGCCACGAGGGTTCGTGAGATCTACAGTGACATAAAAATTTTAAACTATGATAAGTATATCAATCCCGAAAATCCTGCAGAGCGCAGGATCACGACCTTCCGTGCGGCTTATGCCGCCAATATGGGCTTTCCGTTTATCATGGAGATCGGGAACGGTTGGGCGGAGCCGTTTATTACGAAAAACGGCGGCACGATGGTAAAAGAGGGGACGTCCCGCATTGTCAATTCCGTACAGGTCTTTATCCAGGACAAGCATCTGTTCCCGCTTCTGCGCCGTGTTCAGTTGTTCCTTGAAGCAATGACGGCCCAGGCGATGCAAAGGTATTACGAAAAGGTCAGCGAACCGATACTGCAAACCTGTGATACAGAAGAATGAAAAATCCGCAGGACTTCCTCACGAGGTCCTGCGGATTTGATGTATCAGAGGAGGAATAGAAAATAAATGCGATAGGCGCCGCTGCCGGTGGGTTCACAGTAGATGTTGAATGCCGTGATGTTTGCGGCAGGCAGTCCCATATCTTCGCGGTATGCGGGGCTGTAATAGCCCACCATTTCGGTCAGCAGCCGTTTCAGCCGCGTACCCTGCGTGTCTGCAGACGCCGTTTCCGCTCCGGCCCAGCTCGAGTTGTCCGGCGTCAGGCTCTCGTCCAGCTTGAAACCGTAGCTTTTGCCGAGCGCGATGCAGTCATGGCGGATCTGTTCTATGTCAAAGGGATATGCATACGGATCCGTCTGCACCTCGGGCTCAGCAGTCTCGGCGGGCGTCTGTGTTTCTTCCGGTTCTGTGGTTCCGGAAGGGAGAGTTGTCTTTTCGGGTGCGGCCGTTTCCGATGAGGTGGCTGCGTCCGTTGGTCTGGACGTTTCGGTGGGTTTTTGAGTCCTGGTCGGCTTGTCTGTTCCAGGCTCTGTCTCCCTCTTGGGTGTGCTTTCGGCAACAGCACTGGTCTCCGTGGAAGCGGTTGGTTGCGTTGGCTTTGCTTCCTTGGATGTATCGGCATCTTTGGAAGTGTCCGTTTTGTTGCTTCCTGTGGTTCCACCTGACGGCCTGATGTCAGGGGTGTGAGGCGTTCCTGCCTGACTTTCCACTGTATTATCGGGAACGGTGGTTTCAGTCGCTTCGCCCGTGCTTTCGCTGGCCCTGCCGTTGTCAGTTTCGCTTGTATCGGGTGCGGAACTGCCGGCAGCCTCTGCCTGCCTGTCTTCTTCAAATTCAGATACTAATGACAGAGAGGAGTCAACAGAACCCGAACTGGTGCTGCATCCTGCGAAGCTCACACAAAACAGGATACAGAAGAGAATCGCCGGAATTCGTTTCATATGGATCGTCCTTTCTTTAAATTAGTATACTTTCGATTACACCTAAATTATAGCACAATCGAAGCCTGCAGTCAATGGGGTTTATAAATTCCTTGCTTTTTACTTGCCAAACGAACATCTGCCTTTCATCCTCTCTCAAAATAAAAGAAAGGAGGGAACCACCCCATGCGGTCAAGACATTTTCCAAAACGTAATGAGATTTACGCTGCAGTCCTGCCCAAGACGTCCGAATCGGTACAGTATGGCAGAAGGCCTGTACTGATCGTCCAGAATGATGTCGGCAATGAAATGTCGCCGACGACCATTGTCGCCCCCATCACAAGCCGCAATAAGAGGGCGATGCCTACGCATGTTCTGCTTGGCGCGGAAACCGGACTGACAAGCGATTCAATCGTGCTTTGCGAGCAGCTTGTTACGATCAGTACATCGATCCTTGAAGAAAAGATGGGTGAGGTGACGGACAGGAATACGCTGAGAAAAATCGATGGAGCGCTTGGTTGCAGTCTCGGTCTGAAGTGATATCGCTGGGATCTGCAAAATGTCAAGAGGTATGTATATAACAAAGGAAGGTAGCCTGTGATTTCAAGCTTGGACTTGAAGCCGCAGGCTGCTGCTTTATTCGGAGAGAGTTAACGCATCCGGTATTATGGGGCCGAACCCTGCTTTGATCTGTTCGTACAGTTTTCTGCTCTCGATTTCTCCCTGGCGTGTCTCCACATAAGCAAGGCCGCGCTGGAAATATTCAAGCAGGGTGCAGGGATTGATCTGTTCAATGGGAGTATTGCCTATCAGGGCGCGAACCTTGCCCAGAGCGACAGAGTCCTTTACATACTCCCCAGAACGGATATCCGCATTGGCAAAGTATTCGCTGAGTTCATCCACAGAGAGGTTCATTTCATCGATCTTGGGCTGTATCGAAAGCTGCGCCGCATACCCGGTGAGATGGATGTTCCATCCCGCCTCGTCAAAGATGCTGTGCCAGATCCGGCCGCGTTCTGCATTGCTCTCGTAATCGGGATCATCCCCGGCGACGGTTGCGTCAAAGCGATACGGCTCTACTTCCGGAAGCTCGTCCCAATACTGGCGGATCATGGTGTTTTCCGCATTGAAGAGAACATACTGAAAGTCATCGTTTTCTCCGGCTTTGGCGATGATAAGGCTCGCGCGGAAATCAAACCGGTCATCGCGAAATGCTCCCAGAGCAACTCCAGAGATCCTGGACACGACCATGCCCACGGCCTGATCGAAGATAGATGTTTCGTATTTGCGTCCCTCAATAAATTTCATATCGTAGAGCATTTCTGCGGACCTTGCTATCTGTGAAAGAATACCCTTGCGGGTAACGGTTTTGAGCTCACTGCGAGCTCGTTTCAGGAATGCCGGGAGACCGGCGGTGGGTACATGGAGTATATATCCGTTTTGAACCATTGGCTTGTGCCTCCTTTTTGCAATTTGGGACAGTATGACGGGACGTTTTTAATTTGGCAAGTAAAAAACGCGCTTTTCTGAATTTTTTTAAGGGGATTCCTGCATTTATTGACTATGGAGGGCAAAATTGGTATAATAGGTATAATCGAAAGTATGTTATGTGCGGGATTGCAGGGAGGGAGCGTATGTTTGTTGGACGGCAGTATGAACTGGAGCAACTGGATGAGGCGTATCACGGCGGCGGTTTTGTGTTCGCCGCCATTTACGGCAGGCGGTATATCGGCAAGACTTCTTTGATCTCCGAGTTTATCAAGGATAAGGAGGCCATCTATTTTTCCGCACGGGAGCTGACTGATAAATACAATCTGGAAGCATTCACAAAAACGGTTGCCGAGCACTTCGGGATCAGCGCGGAAGGGATTGGTACTTGGGAAGCAGCTTTCCATGCTGTCCATAACCATAGCGCGGATAAGCGACTGATTCTTATACTGGATAACTATACCGATGCCTGCCTGACAAACAGGGAGCTCAGCGCTGTTATTGCGGGTTCGATTGCCAAGTGCTTTAAGGACAGCAAACTGTTCCTGATTCTGTGCGGCAGCCATATGGCGGCTATTGAACGTGAAGTCATTGGGAAGGACAGTGCCCTGAAGGAATATTTAACCCTGTCTTTGCAAATTAAGGGGCTTCCTTTTGAGGACGCCTGTGCATTTATGGATGGTTACTATGCAGACGATAAGCGAAAGCTCTACGAATGTATCGGCGGGACGCCGCTTTATCTGTCCCTGATGGATAACAGAAAAACGGCGGATGAGAATATCTCCGATTTGTTCCTGAACCGCAGCGGATTTATCTATAATGATATGGAGATGGCGCTGCAGAAGGAGTTGATCGGTCCTGCCGTATACAACGCGCTGCTGAGGGCTGTCGCACGTGGGAAGCACAAATCAAAGGAGATCCTTGCGGAAACCGGCGAGAAGAAAAGCAAAGCCCATAAATACCTCAATGTGCTGATCTCAATGGGCATCCTTTACCGTGCTGTGCCGGAGGGAGAGGATCCGCTTGTCAGCAGAAAAGGTACATACCACTTTGAAGATAACGCATACAGATTTTGGTACAGATACGTGCTTGATAACATCGGGCGGATAGACCGCGGCTTGGAACCGGAAATCTGTGGGGGAACGAATGATGTATCGAATTGATTTTGAAACCATGAGAGAAGCTGCGGAGATCCTCTATTGCTTTATGACGCTCCCCTTACTGAATGATCCCGAATGCACCATTTGGAGCGACAGCGGGTTTCCTGACACGATCATAAACACCGGCAGCAGCTTTATGACGGAACAGGAGTTCTGCGAGCGGATCACCTCATCGGGATTTACTGCCATCTCCTGTGTGGCGTCTGCCGACAAGGCAGGCACAAGAAGAGCTGCGCTGAATCTGCTGCCTGACACGGATTATCTGGTGGTTAACTTCCCGCCATTAAATGGGAAGATAAATCCAAACGAAAAAGCGTTTGTATCTGCTTTATCTAAGATGCTGTGAGATGAGATACAAAATGAGCAGCGTGTTTTTCTGCAGGCTGTAGAGCAGCGAAACAGTCAGAAAAGAATCCACATAATGAAACGAAGCAAGTTTTCCACGGAAGCCTTGCTTTTTTCTTGCCACTGGATGTCCTGCGCTTCACTATTCCTTCGCAATCTTTAGATTTACAAGGAGGAATAGCAATGCTGAAAGTAAAAAAAATCATGGAATCGGTGATTCCGCAAGCCATGCCGGTTTCCGAAGATGACAAAAGGATGTTCAGGGCAAAGCTGGATGACGGGGCAATGTACTGCAAATCGAGCCGCAGCGCAGACCAGATGTATTGCCTTCGCTGCGAAACGGCGTCAACGCCTGCATCCAGCGGGGAGGTCAAATGTCCGAAATGCGGGAACAGGCATATCCGTCAGTACAACTGCAGCCCGCATTACTGCTATATCCGGAATGTAGAAGTTGTGGACGGATTTCTTGTCATCAAGGAATCGGCGATCCGCGCATCGGAAACTATGCAGGGCATCGAAATATCATCTTTTGATGTAAGCTGTATTGTGGTGCAGGACGGGGAGACGGAAGCCTTTGAGAATCGTCTGCTCCAAGGACATGATGACAGGGGAGAAAGGAAATGGGTCCGCGTGAAAAAGCCGGACAACACCTACTACCTCAATCACCAGGAACCACAATGCCGGGTCGTATCGGAAAATGTATATGAGCATCCCATGTTTGCTTTTATCAGTGAGGATGTGTACAAGCTTGGCATGGGGGATTTGTATGCCAGGATCAAAAAACAGGAGAACGTGGTTAAAACAGAAACGGTTGCCTGCCCTGTCTTTGATGAAAGCCTTGTTTTCTATGATACGGGAAATGCGAACGTTCTGCATCAGCTGGCAACAAAAAAGGAGTACGCCGTCAACAACGATATGTTCCGTCTGCACGCCTGGTGTACCAAGTGCGGCAGGTACGGACAGAAATTGGAAAACGGATACTACTCCGGTGGCAATTATACCTGTCCGAGCTGTGGGGAGTATTCAGGGTATTTCAGCTGTGCGCTGGATTCGCTGAATTACTTCATAACGCCGCAGGAGTTTGAAGATGGGACAATGCTGCTTCGTATTGACGAGGGGATCTATAAAGCAGAGTTTGCCGGGGAGCTTGTCTGCGGCGTAGATCCGAAGATGACATATGACCTGGAAATCAAAAGAGTTTTCTACGTGTACGTGCTGTTGACGGGCAAGGCAGTTTTATTCAATGCTGATGGAGAGATGATCGACAAAACCGGCCTCCCCTCGAGCATCGGCAGGAGGCGCCGGGCACAGCATTATATCTGCTCGGATGCTCAGAAGAACCTTATTATGAATAATAAGGCGGTAAAGCGTACCGGGTTTGCAGAGTACTCCAAAGCCATGTCGGGATTGGATATCCGCTATTTTGATGCCCTGCAAAAGATACCGTCCCTTGAGATGATAGCCAAGATGGGAATGCACCAACTTGTCAGCGATCTTATCGATGCGGAGGATAAGGATATTCCCGGTTATCTGAAGAAAGAAGACAAGGGGACCGGTATCAAGCGGCTGACAAAGACGCAGATGCGGAGTCTGATCCAAAGCGGATGCCGTCTGCCGCAGTTTGCGGTATATATGCAGGTGTCAAAGAAGGATACGGAAGTGTTGTTTGAGGACTTTCAGTGGATAGCAGGGCAATCCCATTCCCGTCATATTTTGGATATCCTCCGCGTTAAGATCCCGGAGATGACGGTTAAAAAGATGCGGGAGTACCTTGCGCATGTAGACGAGGCGCAGTGCTGCCCGGTCAGCGAGAGCGCGCAGCTTTGGGCGGATTATTTGAGGATGCTCAAGGCGCTTGACTGCGACCTGACCGACAAGCGTTTGATCTTCCCGAATTCCTTGAAACGTGAGCATGACAAGGCAGCCCGGAAGATGATCCAGGTAAAGGATGAAACGCTCAATACGGCGTTCCGGGAACGTGCAGCCCAAAATGACAAATACGCCTGGGAGGATGGAGAGTTTAAGGTCCTCATTCCGCATGACATCTCGGAATTGTATGAGGAAGGCCGCAAGCTCGGCCATTGTGTCGGGACCTATGGCAAAATGGTCGCAGAAGGGCGGAGCGTTGTTGCCTTTGTCCGGAGAGCAAAAGATGCGGATACGCCCCTTTGCACGATTGAGATCCGGCAGGACGCCATCGTGCAGGCGAAGGGCATGTCCAACCGTCCTGCGGAGAACATCCCGAGGATGAAAACATTTTTAAAAGCGTGGGCAGCCCATAAGGGCCTTCAATATGCAGCATAGGGGAAAGCCGGTGACCGTAAAAGTCATCGGCTTTCCTCTTGACAAATGAGAGACTATCGCTATATTTCCTGCGGAAGGAGGGAGCCTATGAAACAATGCCTTTTTGCAGGGCTTCTGTGTCTGCTGCTCCTCTTATCGGGGTGCGGAAGTAAAGTGCCGGAACATCTGAGAAATTCCAAAACAGAGTTCCTGCGGATAGAGAACTACCGGAGAGCAGATTACCCTGTCCCGCCGAATTACCGCCTCATAAAAAACGGTATTTATGCCGTGTTGGATGAAGCCGGTAACATCACCGGCTTTATGAAGCTGGTTGAAGAGGACGGAGGGTACCGATGGGAGGAAAGCAATGCAGAGGAAGCCTGCAAATGAGGATGCCGCCAGTTTCCGGTTGGGAGATTGGCGGCATTTTCTCTATCTGCAGTGCGGGCAGTTCGGGCCTTTCCGGCGGCAGCGGTCTGCGATCTTGCTGATGTATTCCGTGCCGCAGCTGCGGCAGACAAACCAGGCTTCTTTATGCGAAGATGGGGTGACCTCGTCCGGCCTGCGGGCGTTTTTGGCGGGATGCCATTCAAGGGCGATGTCCGGACGCTTTTTTAAAAGGGATTTACATACCCTGCATCCCTTGTTCCGCCGTAAACGCTCTGCTGGAGAGGCCGTGAAACGGTGCCCCTCGGAGCATACCCAATGGTACTGGACATTGCTCATATAGCTGACGGTTTCGGGTTCGACCTCGTTTGCTTCATAATCCCATTCATCAAGCAGCTCCGGCCTTACGGCAAACAGGGCGTTGTCTTCATCGCGGCAGTGCGGACAGGGAGAAATGGCAAGGAGCTGTTTTGCAATGGTACGTTCCCATGTGTGTCCGCGCACACATTCCCAGACGATCATTCCGGAATAACGCGGGCTTACTTCATATGCGGTTTTCTGATTGTGTTCAGACCAGTAGGGGACAAGCTCCGGGTATCTCTGTCCGAAGGAGCCTTGGCAGTCTTTGCCGCAGATCTTGCAGTATCCTCTTCGGACTCTTTTATAGGGGCTTTCGTATTCAATGTGCCCGTGCTTGCAGATCCATTTGCATCCTATGGTGGACTTGAATCCGATTTCATCTGCTGGATATGGATTATCCCTGGAATACTCGGCAAGGAGATCCGGAAGGTGATTATCCGTACAATATCGATATAAGGATATTATGCTTCTCCGCATACGGCTTCCTCCTTAATGGAGAGCAAGGATACCGCAGAGGCAGTAGCACTCGGCTGCGAAATATAAGGGCATAGCGGATGACTGTCCAAACCAGCCGATAAGGTTATATGTACCGATTGCCGCGATCAGCAGAAGGAATATGTATTTCATCATTTTCTTCATGTAGAACGCCTCTTTTCGTTTGCTTTATCATAACATAAATAACCGTGAATGTCAATAGTGACGAAATGGGTAAAAGAAATTGCTGAAGGGCTATGCGCCCTTCAGCAGATCTTCTTTTGACGGCCAAAGCTCTGCGTCCACAAGCATTTCTTTCAGATCGCGTTTGCGGATTTCCATTTCTTCACGGTATGCCTTTTTGTCAAGGACCGCTTCATAGAGGAGCTCTTCCTTTATCTTGATGAGGCGTTCCGTGAAGCAGCAGTCGTTCCTGCGCCCTTCCATAATGCACTGCGCTACATACATTTTGTCTTCGAACCAGGGGGCTCTTGTGATGGCACAGATTATCCAATCGTGCTCCCTAGGATCTTTCATTGCGAGACTGCGGAAATAGATTTTCTTATATTGAACGGGCCAGTATTCTATTTCATTATTTTCAAATTCAAACGTATCAAACGCAATGGGTATTTCGAAGTATTCCTTGCCGAAGTTCAGCAGTTGGTATGCCTCAACAGATAGAAGATTCATCTTATTTATGGTCGGCTTCCTTGTTGAATCAACAGTAACGGATTCTCTGTTGATGCCGAACCGGGAAACAATTTCTTCAAGCAGCTCGTTCATCTGATTTAACGGGATACCCATATAGCCTGAGGCGAGCTTGAGAGCATCGCCTGACGTCTGGCAGGATTCACAGTAAAATGTATTGGTGTCCGTGTAGACGCGGCATGATCCGAGATGTTTATCATCGTGGAACGGGCAGAGGATCAACGGTTGCCTGGGGCGTGTGTTGACCTGGCCGGAAAAAGCGTGGGCGACATCCATAATATCAAGAACCGCTTTGACCTTGTCTTTTGATATCGGGAGCTTCCTTTTTGTATTGCTTACTTGCATTTCGATTCCTCCTTACCTTACTGGATTGTTCACAGGAAGATATGAACGACGAGGTTTTAAAAAGCAAGTAAAATGGTATTTGTTGAGGCAAATTCAAACTGTCCGGCTCCCTGTTTTTGAGATATCCAGTTAGGGAACCCTGTTTTGAAAAGTGTCCGGTTTCACGGGTGCATTTTAACAAGGGGGAAAAAGCGGGGGACAGCAAGGGGGAAAATGTGGGGGATAGTACGGTCAGCGGTCGCCTGTCATAATTGCCGAGGCTCGGTATTAAAAGGGAATAAAACGAGGTGGAAACGCCGGACGGGCAGCGACCGGCGATCTGGGTTTTGGTTTTTAAATTTGCTTCCCCTTTAGGATTTATGATAGGTACTTTATACCTCAAAGGTGCTTTCCACATACTTTGGGGTGGGTTTGTATAGTCCAAAAACGAAAATTGATGGGATAAAATCGAAGTTCACATATGAAACGCCCTATTTTATGATCTGTCTATCAAAAATCTTAGAGGATAATGTTCGCTTCGGTATGATAAGATTTCGGAAGCTTTTTGAAATGATTTTCCGTTTCGGAAATGCCCCTCCTTCAAAAATTCAGGCAATATGATTTTCCCTTTCGCATCCCCCTTATTTACGGCCTGAAAACCATCTCTTTTCAATGATAAGAAAGATGAAATACCTTACAGATATGATAAGAGGCAAATCCCCCTCCGCTTCCGAAATGAGGAAGCGGGCCGGTCATAGAGAAGAGGGATCATCCCGGAGAGCGCCCCGATCATTCCGAAAGGAAGATACCCTCTGTCATTTCAAAAAGATGGGACGCAGTCATTCCGAAAAGAGAAGCCATAAATCGAAAAGAAAATCCAAGACAAATCCCAATGCCGTTCCAAAATGAAAATCATACCTCTCATTTGAAAATGATGATTCTGCAATCATTCCGAAATGATTGCGCCTGTGAATCTGCAAAACGATCTGCGATAAATCTGTACGCCTTTCGAAGGGTGGGGCATACATCTTCATTCCGAAATGAGAGGGCGGTGATTAATCTGCATAGAGAATCTATGATAAATCTATATATGATTTCATTTTGAAATGACGGCCATATGGCGGGCAGTTTTTGAAAAGAAGGTCATTTGAAAATGCACCTTGCCCGCCGTTCCCGTTACGAACGAAGGGAGCGCCAGGCGGCGGAGAGGTTTTCATTGATTTGCTTTTTTCACAGTCCCGCTGCAATATTCCTCCGCAATCTTTTAGAAAACGGGCGGAATATTCAATGAGCAGCAGTATAGAACAAACGCAGGGGAGTGGAGCCGTTGGCAAAAGCACATTGCAGCAGCAGGTCAGGGGAAGGGTAATGTCAAGAGTTATGCGCAAAATTGATTTTGGAATCTGGCAGAAATCTAT